>Ga0182024_10010205_pt1 | contig 19210 bp, 9 predicted proteins | sample P32metaG_FD_120480 | JGI IMG/M metagenome (GOLD analysis project Ga0182024, IMG submission 120480) | Permafrost microbial communities from Stordalen Mire, Sweden - P3-2 metaG (Illumina Assembly) | ecosystem: Environmental > Terrestrial > Soil > Wetlands > Permafrost | place: Sweden: Stordalen... | reverse complement strand
TTGCCCCTGTTCACACTGCGCGTAATCACACGGCCGTCCGAATCACGGGTATAACTTATAGATCCGTTCGGGCTGACCGCGCTGAGAACCCGCCCCGCCAGATCGTACGTATAGCTGAAGGTGCCACCCTGGGAGTCGACGGCACTGAGGAGCCTTCCGGAAGCATCGTATGTTCTCTTTACGGTCGCATCGGCGAAAGTTTCGCCGATCAGCCGCTGCATGTTGTCATACGCATATGACGCTGTCTGTCCGCGGCGATTTACCGTGCTGAGGAGATTGTCGTTCAGGTCGTACTTGTATGTTCTGACGCGGTTCAACGGATCGGTAATCGATGTGACCCGGGCAGCAATGTCATAACCAATTTTGGTGACGTTGCCGTTTGGATCGGCAATTGTCAGCTTCATCCCGGTCGTATCGAAGGTATTCTGCGTTGTGCGTCCGTTGCCCTCGACCTTCTGCAGGACCTCGCCTTTCGCGTTATAAGCGAACGAGGTGGTCCGGCCCAGAGGATCCAATACGGCAACAATTCTTGATATGGCGTCGTAACTGTATTTGGTTGTCTGACCGAGACGGTTCGTGAGAGCAACCAGATTACCCAGCGAATCGTATGTGTAACTGGTCGTGTTTCCAGCTGCGTCGGTGGTCGTCAAGCGCTGACCACTGGCATTACGGGTAGTGCTTACAGTATTGCCGCGCGCATCCGTCGTGCCGATCAGGTTGCCTTTCCCGTCATAGGTAAACGTGGTGGTGTTGCCGACAGGATCAGTTCGCGTGAGCACCTTACTGAAGACGGGGTCGTACGTGTACATCGTGGTGTCGCCCTGCGCATCGGTCTGCGACAGCATATTGCCGTTCGCATCGTACGTAAAGGTGACATCACCGGCTTTTGTATCGCCGCAAGCCGGAGCGCTGCACGTACCCGGTCCCTGGATTGCCGTGATAAGGTTGGTTCCCGGGGCACGCGTGATGTTTCGCGTCTGGCCACTGGCATCGGTGACGGCTACAAGAAACTCACTGGTATTGAAACGATAACTCGTGACATTTCCCATCGGGTCGGTGACGACCGTCTGGGTTACAGGACTCGTCGGGATCAGACTGTTCACCAGAGTATAAGCGAAGGCCATTGTCCCGGTATTTGGCAGAGTCTGGCTGACCACGCGGCGGTTGGCGTCGTAGACGTTTGTAGTCACGGCACCGTGTGGATCCGTAATCTGTGTCAGGTCGCCATTGGCATTGTACTGGTAGGAGGTGACGCCGCCGAGCACATTTGTGTAAGTAGCAAGATATCCGGCTGAGTTATAGGTGTAACTGACCGTTCTTCCCAACGAATCCGTGATCGATGAGATCGTGTAGCCTGTGTACTGGAACAACAGTTTGCGTCCCACCGGATCATCGATTTCGGATATCTGATAAGGGGCGCTGCGCACGATGGTAATTACGTTTCCATTGACATCACCTTCTGCCACCAGTACGGAACCAGTGGGGGGGATGCCCGGCACAAACTGCATATAGCTGCCGTTTTTCTCCGTTAGAGTAGTCGTTCCACTACTCGCTGTGGTCATCACCCAACCCGCATACGCGGGAACCGTCGTATTGATGAGCGTCCCGTTGGCTTGCAGCGAAAAAGGTATCCTGGTTCCGCTTGGAAGCACGAGATTGATGACGGATGAGCTTTGCGGCGTAAGCGTATCGAGGCGGTATTCAAAGTTGTTATACGAACCCCATCCGAATGGTCCGGGAATATTGCCCTGCGGCGCGTCGGTCACGTAGGTTCGTGTAACGGCCAGTCTTCCACGCGGCCCGTCAATCGTCAGGTCAGTGGATTTCAGAACCATGATGCCGGTGGCAAAATCAATCGGGTCGCCACCATCCGGTCCGCCCGGATCCGGACTCGGGGGATTACCGGGAGGTGGTCCTGTCAGCGGGCCATGCCAGTCGAAGTGGACGATGCCGTAGCGTTTGGGTATGTTCGAAGGATCGATATCCGGAATAATCGTGGTTCCGTCAGTCGAAACCGTGCCCGCGCCGTACGGAACCATTCTTCCGAGCGTGGGATTCAGAGTCATCAGAGGCAAGTCAGTGCCGGGAGGTGAGTTCAGGGTGTTGGGGAACCACACAGCCACCTCTTGGCTTGCATTCGTTTCCGCTGGCTGAAACGCCACGATGAACGCGCCCACGCCCGAAGTTGTCGTCGGCATTACGTCCGGCAAACGGTCCACCGGAACATTAATTGCCGCCAGCGGAAACGGATTCGGCTGAGTGCCATCCTGTTTCGTGAACGTCGTTCCGGCATACACGGTCACTTTCAGGCCGGGTATAGTGGTGAACGAGTACGTCTGATCCACGGAGTCGTTCTGTATTACGTTGAAAGTTTCCGCGGTATTGACCTGAGGCAGATTCACCAGCACCGGCGACACTACCACCTTGTTATTGACCAAAGTGAAAACCAACTGAAGACCTGCATAAGTGCCCGCGGGCGAGGTCACGCTGTTACCGTTGAACCCGATCAACTGGGGTCCGAGGCAGTTAGCCGCCAGATTCGTGAGAGCGAAGTTTCCCGCAGCGTCCGAGACGGTGCTGCCCGTGCAGCCGGTCTGGTTGCCCGACCCGTCCTGCCCCACCATGGAGACGACGACGCCGACGAGTGGGGTTTGGGTGGAATTGTCCACCACGGTGCGGCCCAGGAACGACGTTGTGGGCGCAGTAACGGCGAGCGCGGCGGTGGCGGACTGGGAGACGGGAATGCCGTCAACCATGGCGGCGGCAGAAACTGTCAGGGTGGAAGTAGCAACGGCCTGATTGGCAGGGGCAGTAAGGGTGAGGGTGGAGGTCTGCCCCGCAGTGATGCTGGCGGGTTTGAAGGATGCAGTGACGCCGGAAGGGAGTCCGGTGACGCCGAGAGGCGCGAGCTGGTTGAAGCCGTTCGTGCTGGCTAGTTGAACGGAGTAGGCGACGCTCTGGCCCTGGATCAGGCTGGCGTTGGCTGGCGTGGCGGAAAGCGTGAAGTTACTGGAGGGATTGATTGTAAGCGTTCCAGTAGAGGTCGTGGTCACACCGCCCAGCGAGGCGGTCAGAACGCCTGTGGCCGCGCCCGCAGGGATGACGAAGGTTAAGGTGGTCGCGGTGGCGCTTGCGAGCGGAGCGGAAAGCGTTCCGCCAGCTTGTGCCGCGAGCGAGATCGTTGCCGCGGTGCTGCTGCTGTTGACCAGGTTAGTGCCAGTGACGGTAACAGTGGTGCCGACAGTGCCGGATTGCGGCGAAAAACTCGTGATCGTGGGAGGGAACGAATTCGTGGGCGCTGTAACGGTCACGGTAGCGGCTGCAGAACGGACTCGGAGGATGGTAGCGGTGAACGCCGCAGTGCATTGGAGCTGGTATTGACCAGTAGCAGCCTCATTATCGTTGAAAGTGTAGGAGTAGCTGCCACTGGAGCCGGCAGTCATGACGCCGACTACGACGGAATCGACTCCGGCGGCAGTGAGACGGACCAGATTCATGCCGCCGGTGAGCAGAGCGGGGTCGCCGTTGGTCGTGGTCAGTTGGCAAGTCGCGGTGACCGGTGTAGGCTGACCGGCGACTACGGTTGATGGAGAGACTACGGGTGTGCTAACCGCGGGAATAGCCCAAAGCGAGCACGGCAGCAGAGCCAGAATCGTTGCGGCGATACCCCTTACCAAGCGGTGACCGCAAGGCCGAAATCCCCGTGAACCAGTCCCTTTCATAGAATTCGTTCCTTCTTCCATGGCGTTCTATGGCCCAAAATAGCCGTTAGTATCGATGACAACGTCCGTCGGATTCGTCGCAAAGACGCTGACCGAACCGGTATTACTCGCGGGAACAATTGCAGCATTCGCTACTACGAGGCCCTTGAGCGCATTCAACGTGGACACTACAGGCTGTGCTCCCCCGGTTGGCCAAACCGTGATATAACCGAGCGGCCCCTGCGGTATGACTGTCATATTCAGTGAATAAGACTGAGCAGAGGGATAACCCGGTAAACCACAGGGGCTGGTCGACAAAGGAAAAGCCCTCACTGCACTGGCCCCTATACTCGGGCCACCCAAACTCCCGGCCGGATTTCGTGTGTCGACGAGACGGCAGGGCGTCGCCGCATAAAAATTGAGCCCTGAGGATGACGGTGCCGCGAAATAGCCATTGATGTCGACTATCACGTCTGTAGTGTTAGAGGCGAAGAAACTCACCGCACCGCCCGTCCCGGCCGGCACGATCGCCGCATTGGCGAGCACCGTGCCGTCGAGAGAATTCAACGTTGAGACGACGGGCTGCGCGACCCCCGTGGGCCAGGCAGTCAGATACCCAAGCTCCCCGTGCGGTACGACCGTGACATTGAACGAGTATGCGGCGGAATTGGAGGGCGCCCCGCACGGACTGGACGGAATCGGAAAAGAGCGGCTGCCGCCACCCGGGACAGCGGGTGCGCCAAAAGTACCAGTCGGATTCCGCGTATCGAGAACACGGCATGGGGACAAGGGGTAGAACTGGAGCGTGCTCGCGGCCGGAGGCGCAAAGTAACCGTTGATATCGACGATCACATCGGTATCGTTCGTGGCAAAGGCGCTAATCGCGCCGGCATTGCCCGCCGGCACAATTGCTGCATTGGCCAGGATAGACCCGTCGAACGAATTCAGAGTCGACACCAGCGGCTGCGCCTGGCCGGTGGGCCAGACTGTCAAATACCCAAGCAAGCCGGTTCGCGGAACGACCGTGATGTTCAGCGACCAGGCCGTGGCGCTCGCGGGCGCGCCGCAGGAACTGGAGGAGATAGGGATAGTGCGGGAAGTCCCACCGGCGATGAATGGTCCGCCGAGGGGTCCGTTCGCGCTGCGCGTGTCTATGACGCGGCAGGGTACGACCGTGGTGAACTGCAAGGCGCTGTTGCTGCTGCTGCTGCTGTAGTTGAGGTCGTCCATGACAACCGAATTGCCGGACGGAGAGCCGGTGATGATGACTTTCGCGATGTTGCCAGCGGCAAGAGACAGAAGCTCGTTAGGGACGGATCCGTCGCCGGAGACGGCGGCGTTGTTTTTGGAAGAAGTTGTGGTGGCGAGTTGGTTCCCTGTTCCGTCGAATGCCGTTATGGTGATCGGCTGTACGTGAGTGAAGTAGCCTGAAAAAGTGGAAACGGGTGCAGAAAATGCAATGGAGATGGGACCGGATGCGTCCGTTATGGCGTTGGCGCCGGAATGAGCCGGGAAGTCGAGGTCGTTGAGCGAGAAGCCGGACGTTAGTACCCTGGCGTTGGAAAAGGTGAGTCCAGAGTACTGATTTGTAACAAGATCGCCATCATTCAGCGTGTCGAACGTGATCGATGTCTGGGCGTACAGAACCGTCGACGCAAACACTACGAGATTCAGGAAACGTATCATTTTTAACTATTGCCAATATAAATTGAGACAATCGATACTGTAGCGGACAGCACAGTCACAAGTCCAGCTTTTGTCCAGGGTTTAATATTAATTTCTTATTTCCGGGTTTCGGCGGAATGATTTCGGCAGGCGCCTCCGGCCTGAAGCGTAGCCGCACGATTCGGTGGTGAGGAAACCGTCGGCAATCCTTAAATTATGGCCGTTTGCTTTAGGGGACGCGCGAAAATCAACCCTTCCGGAAAGGCTATTCGGGCGCGCACTTTCCCCTGGAGGGAATTGAATTTTCTGCAGGTTCAGCTCAGTAGCCTGGAGTCAGAAGGTTGATGCCTGCGTAGTCTCCGGTACCGGGAGTGATCATGATCGTAGTCCCATCGAATTTGGTGAACGTGAAGCCCGAAAATGGTTCGGTGAAGGTATTGGCTTGATCCTGGAGAAAGCAAATCGCCACTTCCTCTCCCAGCGCCAGGCCGGCATCCGCGTCGCTGCGGTAGTGAATACCGGACCAGATGCGGCCCATGATCATGTTGTAGGCAAGCTTGTCGAGCTCCCCGCCGATTGTCAGCGCGGTCGCGGTGTAGGGAACCAGCGATAATCCATCGGCGCTGACGTCCACAGTCGGGCTCACCAGCGCCGATCCCTGGAACATCGCCTTCAGAATGGTTGCGCTCGCTCCGGCAATGGCAGCGTGGCCGGCCGGGTACGAAGGGTGCAACGGGGATCCTTCCACGTATGCCTGCGGAATAAGTGCGTTGCCGCTGGCCTGAACCTGCGCCTCCAGAGCTTTCGAATTCATCAATGAGGAATGGATGGGGTAATTAGCCAGACCCAGAAGATTGTTGTAGACCCGGCCGCCGAACTCCTCCGGACGCAGCCGGCGGTGTATCGCCCATTTGTAATAACAGGTCGATTTAAGCGCCAGATTTGCGGCACGAGCCACCCAGTCCAGAATATGAGCTGAGCCGAACGTCGTGAATCCGGTTTGAATGCGCGCAGCAGGAGCGAATGCGCTGGAATAAGGGTTTGTATTATTTAACTGGTAGAGATTAAAATCCAGAATAGTTTCGGGGAATTGATTCAGGATAATCAATGCGGCTTGCAGGAAAACCTGAAATGTATAGTCATAATGGACGACCTGCGCCAGATCCCGGCCGCTGCGGATGTAAAGATACGTGGGGTTGAAGACTTCGGTTCGGTACGGCGGCAGACCTGAGACCAGTTCCAGCCACTCGCTGTATGTGTTCATATAGTCGGCGCCGACTACACCGGTTCGGTACATCTGTTCACGAGGCGTCGATCCGAAATTGACCGTCTGCAGCAGATATTGCGAAATATAAGGGCCGACGAGACAGCCAGCCATTTTTCCACGGAACGCATTGGCCACGGTTACGGCGCCGTCGGCATCGCGTGGCCCCTGGAACGCAGTCAGACCGTTGATTTCCGCAGCGGCATTCTGAACGATGGAGGAGCCGGACCACTGCGCAAACGGCACATCGCGCGCAAGAGCTTGCCAGTAAAGCTCCACCATGTCGGCGGCAGCCTGCGCACTGGCGAAAGCCGGGGGCACCGCAATGGTGATCGTATGTGGATCGCCACCCTCCAGATCGTAAGCAAATGACGACTCAATATTGACGAGTTTTCTGCCATAACCCAGCTGAATGTTAGTGAAATCCGAATGCTTCTGTGTGGAAATAGCGTGAGTCATCGACTGATAAGCCGCCAGATCGACCTCACCCAGCTGTGAGTGCAGTAAACCCTTACCGAAGTTTCCGATCAGATTCGGATACAACGCCTCGTCGCCGTTCGTAGCGGGGTTTGCCGCTGGCCGCTGGCCCTGAAAATGGGCCGCCGTCTCACGCAACAGGTATGCATTCTGAGCCCGTGGATTTCCGCCTGACGGTCGCCGGGGAGAGCGCACATCCTCTTCGGCGTTGAGCGCACTGGCACCCAAGACACCGCCGACATTGCGAAGAAATTTCCTGCGCCCCTGACTTGCCATAGAGACCGATTATAAGTCCCGTACGAATACGCACGCAAGTATTTCGGCCCCGCAGCGCGGAAATGCTGTAAAGTGCCAGGAGGGCACAATGGATACGGGTCCGCGAGGTGCGGAAGCTGGACCAGAAGCGAGCCACCTCATACTGTCGGCAAAGTAGTCATGAAGGATATCGTGGACGCGTACGGCCCTGAGCAGGCGATGGGCTAGTATTACTGCGTCGAAGGTGCGGCTGGCGTTATTGGGTGGCCCCGACACCTCGGTGCGTCGCAAGCTACGTGACGACCCGCAATTCGTTGCGTTAGCATCAATTGGCCTTTAGAATGCTGCGCTGGTGCTTTGCGGCTGTCGGGATGTGCGCTTTTTGCGCGTCCGGGTGAATGACCGCGGAGAATCACAGCTGTAAAGCGTCACCCAATAGTTTCTAAGGAGGAAATTTGTGAGCACATTCGCAGCGCGAAGACGCCTGTCTTTGACGATCATTTTACTAGGGTCCGTCGCCCTACCGGTTTTAGCGGGCACATCGCAGAGCATCTCGTTCGACACCATACCGAATCAAATCATGGGAATTTCGCCATTTCCGATTACCGCGCGCGCAACATCCGGGCTGTCAATCAGCTTTACCTCGAATATTCCAGCGGTGTGCAAGACCGCCGAAGATCTGGTGATACTGGTGAGCGTCGGGACCTGCTCAATCACGGCGAGCCAGGGTGGCAACGCCACGTATAATCCTGCGCCGTCGGTGACGAAGACGTTTACTGTGGTCGGGGCGACGGCATCGGAATCGCTGGTGGCGGCGGCGGGCAGTCCCTTCGCAACGGGAACCGCTCCTCGTTCTGTAGCCGTGGGAGACTTTAACGGCGATGGCATACCTGATCTTGCGCTTCCGGATTTTGGCAGCAACAATGTGACCGTGCTGCTGGGGAGCGGCTCGGGTGCGTTTTCACCTGCGTCGAACAGCCCCTTCGCGGTGGGGACTGGTCCGCAATTTGTGGCCATTGGGGACTTCAATGGAGATGGCTTTCAGGATCTTGCCGTGGCAAATGAAACCAGCAACAATGTGACAATTCTGCTAGGCAACGGCGCGGGCGGTTTCACGGCATCACCTGGCAGTCCGTTTGGAACAGGAGCGCAGCCGCACTGCGTCGTGGTGGGCGATTTTAACGGAGATGGCATTGAGGACATTGCCACGGCAAATTACGGAAGTAATAACCTGACAGTGATGCTGGGCAATGGATCGGGTGGCTTCACCGCAACCGCGGGTAACCCGTTTGCAGCCGGAGCGGCTCCTTACGCGATCGTAGCGGGAGATTTCAACGGAGACGGCATGCAGGACCTTGCCGCGGCAAATCTCAGTGACAACGACGTAACTGTTTTGCTGGGAAATGGCGCCGGCAGTTTCACTGCGGCCAGTGGCAGCCCGTTCGCCGTAGGACAGAATCCCGAGGCGCTGGTTGTCGGCGACTTCAATCGGGATGGCATCGAAGACCTTGCCACCGCAGACTTCTCCAGTAACGATGTAACGGTGCTCATTGGTAACGGTTCGGGGGCCTTCGATGCGGGAACCTTTTTCCCGACGGGGACGAATGCCAATTCCATCGCCGTCGGGGATTACAACGGGGACGGCATCCAGGACCTGGCCGTGGCGAATTTCGGCGCCAATAATGTTACGGTGCTGCTTGGGAATGGATCCGGTGGATTTGCCGCCACCGCCGCCAGTCCGTTCGCGGTAGGCCCAAACCCGGTTTTCATCGCAACGGCCGACTTTAACCGTGATGGCGTGGAGGATATCGCCACGGCCAATATCATCGGCGGTAACAGCGTTTCGGTGTTGCTGGGCTTCAGGACGGGAAGTGCGTCGCAAACGATCGCATTTGGGACTCTGAGCAACGTGACAACTTCAGCGGCGCCATTCGGAATCAGCGCGTCGGCCAGTTCCGGGCTTGCGGTCAGTTTCGCTTCTGAGACAAATAACGTTTGCACGGTTTCCGGCAGTACGGTTTCCATCCTTAGTGCAGGCATCTGTTCGATAGTTGCAAGCCAGCAGGGCAGCGCTACTTTCGCGCCTGCTCCGACAGTCACGCAGAGTTTCACAGTGAATGCCGTATGCTCTTTCAGTCTCGATCAGGGCAGTTATACGGTCGGGTCGGCGGGGGGCACCGTTTCAGCTGTTCTAACCACACAGTCCGGGTGCACATGGACCGTTACGAACAACAACCCTTCGGCGATCACGATCACCTCCGGGGCGTCCGGAACCGGCAGCGGGACGATCACTATGAATGTGGCGGCTAACCTGAGCGCGGGTTCGCAGAGTTTCTATCTTCCGGTGGGAACGACGCAGATCACGATTGGCCAGACGGGAGCGGCGCTGCAGTTGCTGACGGTCACGCCGTGCCGAATTATCGATACGCGTAACGCAAACGGACCTTTCGGCGGACCGTATATCGCGGGTGGCACATCCAGGTCGATTACTGTTCCGTCGAGTAGTTGCGGCATACCGACGACGGCCGTGGCCTATTCGCTCAATATTACGGTTGTCCCGAGGACCGGAACACTCGGCTATTTGACTGTTTGGCCTGCCGGCCAGTCACAACCGGTTGTGTCAACGCTGAATTCGCCCAATGGGCTGGTGCTTGCGAACGCCGCTATCGTTCCGGCGGGAACTTCGGGCGCCATCAGCGCTTTCGCCACCAACGACACGGATCTGGTTGTTGACATCAACGGCTATTTCGTGCCACCCGCTTCGAATACGCTTCAGTTCTATCCGCTAACGCCCTGCCGTGTTCTGGACACACGGAGTCCGAGTGGCACCTTTGGCGGTCCGCAGATCGCAGGTGGTACCAGCCGGTCCTTCCCGATTCCATCCAGTTCCTGCGGCGCACCTTCTAACGCTGCAGCGTATTCCTTCAATGTGACGGTGGTGCCGCAAGGCGAACTGGGGTATATCACGGCCTGGCCGACCGGGCAAGCGCAGCCCCTGGCTTCCACGCTGAACTCGCTTAATGGCGCCGTACTGGCTAACGCAGCCATCGTGCCGGCAGGGAGTGGCGGCGCAACAAGCTTCTTCGCCACCAACACCACCGACCTTGTGGTAGATATCAACGGCTATTTTGCCGCTCCCGGATCGGGGTTGAGCTTCTACACGGCGACCCCGTGCCGCCTGGTGGATACACGCAATGCGGCCGGACCTTTGGGGGGTCCGAGTGTCAGCGGGGAGACGACGAGGACTTTCCCGCTGTCATCGGGTTCCTGCGGAGTGCCAGGCTACCCGACAGCGCAGGCTTACTCGCTGAATATGACGGTGGTGCCGCAAGGCGAGCTTGGTTACCTTACCACGTGGCCCGCAGGAGCAACGCAGCCTGTCGTGTCCACGCTCAATGCATACCAGGGTCAGATTGTGGCGAATGCGGCTATCGTTCCGAGTGACAACGGGTCGATAAGCGTATTCGTGACTAACACGACAGATGTAATCGTGGATACGAACGGCTTCTTCGGGCCGTAGGGCGGAGACGTCACAAGGATGTGCCCCGATCGGAGGCCCGGCCTTTAAAGGCAAACTCGTCAAGCCGAACTCTCTCAGGGTCCCGACCTGACCAACTGGCCGCGTCGCGTGGGCTGGCGTCGCTGTTTCCGATTCCTTTGGCGCCACGCGGCGCGGACCGTGTCGAAAGGCGATTTTATCTGGCGCGTATCTCTCGGTCCAGCACCCACAGGGTTTAATCGCGTATTACGGGATGCCACCTGTCAGAATGGTGAGGTATCTTGTTTACAATCCTGCATCTGAAATCCTATTTTGAGGAGCCTCTGATTGAGCCGTAAGGCGCTGATTACCGGAATTACGGGCCAGGATGGTTCCTATCTGGCTGAGTTGTTACTGGCGAAGGGTTACGATGTGCATGGTCTCGTCAGGAGGGTTGCACTGGAAGATCCTTCGCACCGGCTTGCGCGAATCCAGCACATTCTCGGTCAGGTGACGCTCCACGCAGGATCGCTCGAGAGCTTTCCGAGCGTTCACAGGGTATTGCAAGCGGTCAAACCCGACGAATGCTACCATCTTGCGGCGCAAAGCTTCGTCAGTTATTCCTTTGACGATGAGTTCTCCACCATGAACACCAACATCAACGGAACGAATTATGTTCTTTCGGGCGTTAAGGAGATTGCTCCGAATTGCCGTTTCTACTTCGCCGGATCGAGCGAAATGTTTGGCAAGGTGGAGCAGATTCCCCAGACTGAGTTGACCCGGTTCCACCCGCGTTCGGCTTATGGCATCAGTAAGGTCGCCGGGTATCATCTGACGCAGAATTATCGGGAGGCGTACGGCCTTTATGCGGCGAGCGGCATTCTCTTCAACCACGAATCTCCGCGCCGCGGCTTTGAGTTCGTAACCCGAAAGATCACGTCCGGGGTAGCGCGCATTCTCGCGGGCAAGGCGACCGAATTGAAGCTGGGAAACCTGGAAGCGCGGCGAGATTGGGGACACGCGGCCGATTACGTGGAAGCCATGTGGCTCATGTTGCAACAGGAGCAACCGGACGATTTCGTGGTGGCGACCGGGGAAACTCATTCCGTCCAGGACTTCGTTGAAATGGCGTTTGGGATCGCCGGACTCGATTATCGCGGCTATGTTAAAAGCGATGTTCGGCTCCATCGCCCCGCTGAAGTGGATATTTTGATCGGAGATCCGGCAAAGGCGCGCACCAAACTGGGCTGGAAATCGCGAACTTCCTTCCGTGAACTGGTGCAGCAGATGATGGCGTCGGATTGTGCAGCGTTGGGGGTGAAAGTGAGTTGTGGAGCAGGAGGCGGTTCCGTTTGAAAATCGAAATAAACCGTGCCTGATCCTGGTGTGCAAGACGATCTGAATATGCCTCCGCCCGAGGCCGCGGCTACCGTTGCGGACATCCATCGATCAGTCACACTCAGGAAATTCGGCGCGACATTGTTGCGGCATCCCGAGTGGCTTGGCTGGACCGGCTTCATTCTGGCGCTGATGCTTTTAATAGTGCGGCTCGGTTCGGCAGACGACGCGACGCTGGGTAAGTGGATCTCCTCCGATACGCTTTACCCCGTGAACGTTTTCATCGATGTGTTCCGCGATCACTTTTCGATTTCCGCCTGGCGTTTCTCGATCGCGCCGTGCTGGTTCCCGGATCTCGTCGCTACCGGAGTGTTCTGGGGGGTCACCGCGAATCCGATTCTGGCGACACTGTTGGGAGGATTCATTCAAATTCCCGCCATCGTCCTGAGTTTTCATCTGATAGCGCGAGCTCTGGATATCCCGAAGGTCTTCCTGCAGGACACTCTTCTGCTTGCCTGTGGTACGGGATTGACGCTCTATGTGGCCGCACGTCCTGACATCGGGTACCCGTATTTTTACGAATTTTTTCTGCCGCAAACTCACGTTGGCAGTATGGTACTGGTTCTGGTGGGTTGGGGCATGGCGCTGCGGATCATTCGTGAAGAGCGGCAGGCGCGGCGGACTCGACTCTGGTTTACCGCGACCTACGGGGCTCTTTGCCTGTTCGCGGGCATGAGCAATATCCTGTTCTTCCCGCACATGCTGGCCCCGCTCACGATTGCTCTGGTTGTCTCCATTTTTTTCGGTTTGATGACGTTCAGGCAAAGCTGGTTACCGGTCGTTGTTGGCTGGCTGGCGGCGGCGATCGGAGCGGTTTTGAATCACGTTCTCTTCACAGCGGCAGGCGTGGGCATTCAAAGCACCCTCGGTCTCGAACCTGCGATGACCGCGCTCGACGTCTTCGCGCGCGGTTTCGGAAGCAAACTCCTGATTGGTGATGCGCTGCATGCAGGCGCTGTCCTCTGGGCAGCCGTATGCCTTGGATATGTTTTATGGTTTCTGCGCAGTCTGGTGACGAGGGGTGTCTCGCGAATGGGCGACTCACAGCTACTGAAGGCCCTATTTTTCACGATGTGCCTGACGTCAGGTATATTCAGCGCGGCGGTAATTGTTGTGGGCGGCAGTAAAAGTTTGGTCGAGTTCAAAGATTACGTGTGGTCGATGCACTACCTGCATCAGGTTTTTCTGGTCCCTCTTTTTGGGCTGGTCGCGTGCGCTGCCTGGATTTGCGGCAAGAGGCTGAGTGTCAAACTGGCAGCCACGCTCGCGTGGACGGTGGCCGCAATCGTAATTCTCGTGACCGTCACCCGATTGGTCGCCGCTCCAGTGCCAGCAACGCCGATTTATGCTTATCGGCCACCGCTGGTGCGCTTCGTGGATGGGATTGCGAAGGAGAAGAATCTGCATTATGGTTACGCAGGTTACTGGCAGGCGAGGCTGATCACCTTGCTGTCACGGACCGGGTTACGCGCGTACGCCATCGATGGTGTCATGAATCCTGTACTATGGGTAAGTAACTCCGAATGGTACCGTCAGTCGCTCGAAGATCGCACAATGCGGCCGCGCGCCAGCTTCGTAGTTCTGGACGACCCTCTCTGGAAACTAACAAGAGAAGCGGCGGTCCACATGTTCGGTGAGCCTTACGAAGAGATGAAGGTGCAGGATACTCGCATTCTGATTTATTCACGCTCAAAGTAATCGTTTACCTGATGTGATCGTGACTGCAACCTCACCGGCATATTCGCAACCCGGCTATCTCTTTCGAAAGAATAACATTACACTTGTCCACTGGACTGCTCCATCATTGAGGACAACGTGGCGCCGAAGTCGATCGACACCTTGAGGCACGGCGATCGAATCAATCAGGTATTCGGGGGTCAACGTATCCCAATTAACGCCAGAAATAAGCTGAAGTTCCGGTACGCTGTCGATAAGATACTGCTGGATGTCCTTCTGATTGAAGAATTCTTCATGAGTGTATTCCGGTAAAAGCAGGTACTCAGTGGCCACTGCGACAATACCACCCGGCCTGGTCACACGGGCCATTTCTCGCATTGCTGTAGCTGCGGCCTCATGCCCGCCAAAATGTTCGATGCTTGACATGCTCCAGCAGAAATCGAAACTGGCATCGGGCTCTTTAATGTCCGTTCCGCTGCAATTCGCAAAACGGATCTTTCGCAGGTCTACCGCCTTCAGATTAAAACGCTCGGTGTTGTGAATTACTTCCTCAGTAGCTTCGCGGCCGCCAGTGGCGGACCACAAGGCGTTTCCATATAGGTCCAGGGCTACAACCTCCCGGATGCGGTCGGCGAAATAGAAGATCAGACACTCACGTCCAGCGCCTACGGCCAGGCCTCGCGCGTCGGCGGTAACAGCGCCAAGTTGGTCGAGCCCGTAGACACAGTGCGTCCACTCCCAGCCTTTGCGGTAAACGTGCCCGCCGTTGAGATGCTGAAATACATGTCTGTCAAGCGAATATGCGCCTATTTCGCGATGCAATGCAATCCAATTCCTGGCCAGGTACCGAGCAGGGTTGCACACTTCGCAGAGAGAGTTTGTAAAATCCATTCTTAAAGAGGCTAGCAGATTGTCGAATGACCTCCCGTGCAGTTTCCGCGGTTTAAAATACGCCGGCTCGACGGGTTATGGCGGATGTGGCATCGAACACGACGACAGTCGCAACCCAAAAACCTCTCGGATCAGCGATACCATCCAGTGGCCGGCGTCTCCCGGTTTTTAAGGCAAGGATACGGCGAGCCGGAGACGCCCCAGCGTTCCACCGCGGCCTCCAGTTACGAAGGCGCACCCGGTTCGGGAGTCTGCTGATAAGAGCGGTGAACTCGAAGGCTCCAAGGTCAACCCAATCCGAAGGCGATCCACAGTAAAGCTGAAGATCGGCTTGTCTTACTTAACGTCTACCAGGATGTCCGTTGCAGCCCCACCTGAGTGGACGAACCATGTTATACCTTCCTGAACCATACTAAGGCGTAGTATGTATTTGCCGGGAACGGCTGGAGCGACTATTTTTGCGTCCAGGGAAACAGATTGATCCGGAAGCAATGGTCGCGGTAACAGTGTACGAGGCGTCTCCACGGTTTTTTCCTCCGATCCCACTAACACGCGGTAGGAAAACGTGATGGGCACCTTTCCGGACGAACTCCAGGGGTCGGGCCCCGGATTGTGCAACGTGACGGGAATCGTTGTAGTCTCACCGGATTTCAGCGTCAAACTCTTCACCGTTGTATCGATCTGCCCTGCGAATGTTGATAGTTTTGTATCCGTTACCACGCCTGCGGTCTGTGGCGCCTCTGTCTGGGCTTCGCCGGGGGCAGGTGCCGAAGAATGGCTGCAGCCCGTTGCAAACATGCCGAAACCCAGGATAACATTGCGGAGAATTATACGCGCCTTAACCCGTCTAACAGAAGAAAAAGACATGGACATCACCTTAGCAGATCGCATCGTTCATTTCGCCTCCAGGGCATGCGGCTTCCAAAAAAGATCACGGACCGTGTACCGGTCGCGAATTGATCGATCACCGTCGCACGAAATACTTATACGAGTACCACTCAGACACGTGCTCCTGCACGCTGAGCAGAGTAGCGCCCGCAGTTGAAATTAGACTCAGTATCTCTTCTTTCGGTACGCCTCGCATAATAAAGTCAGGTTGTTCAGTGCCCGCCAGGGCCGTCTGTGGTTCCGGATTCGCGCGCGGCGGTGCAGCCACAACCTGGACTGGAACCCTGCAGGGTTCACATCCGACGTCCCTGAACCAGCGAATTCCCTCCTGGACTACATCCAATTCCAGCAAATACATGCCAGGTTCCTCGGGCGCCTTCATGTCGAGTCGCAACGTCACGCCCTCGCCTGGCCGCAGCCTTCCCGGCAGGCGCGCGCGCCCGTCATCGTGAACAATCTCCGTTTCACCATTCGCGGACAGCCAGTGGTTTCCGACATTCAGCTGATGCACCAGTCGCTGTGTCCAGTCGTCCGCGGAGACATTGATAATCGTCACGTCCGCCGTGAACTCCTGACCAGCCACGGGATCCCGGTTCAATGGCTCCAGGCGCAACTCCGCGCGGCACGAGTCCTCCGCCATCGCTGTCTCGGAAGAATCTGCCGGCAGATACTCTTCCGTTAGGCGGGACGGTATCTGAAAAACGACAAAGCCGCCCGGCCTGACCAGCCGGAAGAATTCGTTGATGTATGCAATCGCATATTCGGGCTCCACATGCTGCAGAACGATGTTGCTGTAGACGAAATCGAACGTTCCATCGCCAAACAATTCCAGATTATTGACGTTGTTGTGGATATATTCAACTCTGGCGCCGTGCCGGTTGTACTCTCGCGCCAGTGCCAGCATGTTGCAGGATATGTCGACACCCACCACCTGTTTGAAATGGTCGGCTAAACACTGACTAAGCCTTCCGACTCCGCAGCCGAAATCGAGCGCCTTTCCATCGGGAATGGCATTTCCGGTACGGGCGAGAACTGCGAGGACTTCATCCACCTCGGCTACGCCTTCGCGGAAAAATTCTTCCACGTCCCACTTGCCGCCCTTCTTATCCGCCACGCTAAGAATCGCCCACAGAGGGTCGGTGCGGGCAAGTGTATTCCAAACCTCCTGAACACCGTCTAACTGGCTCTGGTCCATGAACGCCCTTCGGTGATTTTTTATGTCTCCAAACAATTATGCATCACCACCTCCGGAAAGGCCATACAGCGCAACTGGCTGAAGGGTACGGCGCGCGCTGGGTTTGTAGCTGTTGGTACAATCGTGATTCCCACTATCAGAAAGATGGCAGCCGGGCTATTTTGCTGATGGTACGTCGTTGCCCTCGATGAAGCGTGGAACATGATCTTATGAATGCCGAGGCAGATGTCAGTCCACCAGCCCGCCTGTGGCGGCACACCGATTGTGTGAATCCGCCGCTGCCGCGGTGGATAGAAGACGTGTGGAATCTGCGCGGCCAGCCGCGGGTCAACGGCAGCGAATTGTTCGCACCGCAGGGGCAGGCCCTGTTATGGTTCGCCACCAACTGGTATGCGGCGCGGGTACCTTATCATTTCGGTCTTCCGACGGAACTGCTGTCATGGCTTAACAGCGCAGAACCTGGCCTTACGGGACAACTCTCTCGCCGTCCGGGATTGCATGGTGCGGTGGCCTGCGATGCGTTCAAGCCGGTAACACGGTTTATGCGTTTCGTCCGGGAACGGCACGGACATGCACCGGCGCTTGACAATGTAGATGGATATTACGATTTTCTGGCAGAATTCTCCTTTGCCACCCTGGCGGAATTGAACGCGCCCCGCGCACTTCTTCCGCACGAAATAGTGGAACTATTGAATGCTCCAGCCGCCGATGAAGAACTACCGCTGACGGTCGGCATGCTTCTGTATATAAAACGAAGCTGGCCGAGTGAGTTTCGAAATATTCGCAAACACGGGCGGGAGCGGCTTCTCGCACTTTCCTTCAAGGCATTGGAGGGCCTGCTCGCAATAGGCGATCCTCGCCTGATTCCGGCCGCCGTGTCCGATTTCTGGAGTCGGCGGCCCTTGTCTGGACAGGATGCGACAGCTTTTGAATACGTCGCCGTTAGTGCCCTGTATGACCGCAAAGCGGAACAGCTCGACGGAAAGGCGATCCGAAATTCCTTCAACGCGGACGCAATCCTGACGAATCCCGGCGCGCTCCTGCTTTCCGGGCCGCCTGCGGATCTGCCGGCTATGGCGATGCCCGAAACACGAATCGAAGACCGGGCAATCGTCATTTATCGCGATCACGTGACCACCGCCGGGCTCAGCAAAGCAGGAGAAAGCATGGGCGCGGCTTTGCCCGGAACCGGTTTGCCGGTCTTCGATCTTCACTTTTCGCTGAGTCGCGAACAGCTCAATGCGGAGGCGCAACAGAACCGAAGTGTGTGGATTAATGCCCGGCGGAGGCTGCATATCCTGAATATGAATCCGGAATATGTTGCGGAATGTCTTTACTGTAATCTCGGAGTAGTTGGCCGGCGCGACTATATCGTGGGCCAGTTCGCCTGGGAACTATCTTCGCTCTCGAAGGTTCATGATCCGGGGATCGCTATGGTGGATGAAATCTGGACTGGCAGCCGCTTTCTCACGCAGCTATATGAGACTTCTGCCAGGAAGCCAGTGATTACCATGGGGCAGGTGATCTCGGGCAAAAAAGTTCAGCCGCTTAAGCAGGAGCAGTTCGGGTTTTCGGAGGATACGTTTCTCTTTCTCTGCAGCTTCGATGCCGGCTCGGTTGTCGAGCGCAAGAATCCCCTCGGAACAATAATCGCGTTCCAGGAAGCATTTCCATCAGGCAATGAGCGCGTGGGCCTGATCGTCAAAACCCGCAAACTGGAGCACATTCAGACGGAGAAGGACAAAGTTCATTGGGCGAATGCGATGGCGCTCATCAGTCAGGATAGCCGCATTCGCGTGATTGAGCGCACTATGACGGATTACGAACTTTCGGCTCTGTACAGTATGTGCGGTTGTTTTGTTTCGCTCCATCGCTCCGAGGGGTTCGGGTTCGGGCCGGCCGAGGCCATGGCTCAGGGACGCCCGGTCATAGCCACAAACTACTCCGGAGTATGTGACTTTTGTACGCCCGAGAACGCAAAACTAGTCGATTACAAAATGGTTGCCACGCGTCCGGATGAGTATCCTTTTCTCGATAGCGACCGGCATTATGAGTGGGCGGACCCTGACCTGAAGACCGCGTCCGCGCACATGCGTCAACTGGCGGAAGATCGGGCGCATGGCGAGGAAATCGGCCGCAAAGGCCGTGCTACCATCCTCAGGCAGTACAGCGTGGAAGCTGTCCGGCAACGGTATCTGGCACGGCTGGAGCAACTCGGCTATGGTCTGAGTGCGGATTCAGGAGCTTAGTCAATCAATGCTGCTTGAGGGACCGTTTGAAAGCGATTACAGCCTTGCGATCGTGAATCGGCGGCTGGCCCT
>Ga0182024_10010204_pt1 | contig 19212 bp, 16 predicted proteins | sample P32metaG_FD_120480 | JGI IMG/M metagenome (GOLD analysis project Ga0182024, IMG submission 120480) | Permafrost microbial communities from Stordalen Mire, Sweden - P3-2 metaG (Illumina Assembly) | ecosystem: Environmental > Terrestrial > Soil > Wetlands > Permafrost | place: Sweden: Stordalen... | reverse complement strand
GCGGCGGCAGCGGATCGTCGAACTCCTTCGTGCTGACCCCGGCGGCGCCGTCGGTGCTCACCTTCCTGACCGAGCCGACCAGCACGACGGCCGGCAGCCAGCTGGGCCAGATCACCGTGCAGGTGACCGACAAGTACGGCAACACGGTCACCGGCGGACTCGTCAACATGGGTATCTCGTCGGGCACCCTCGGCAGCGGAACCCTGTCGGCGTTCACGAACGCCGCGGGCCAGGCCACGTTCAGCAACCTGACCGAGAACATCGCGGGCACCTACATGCTGCTCGCCTCGGCCAGCGGCACGGTAAGCTTTTCGTCCAGCGCGTTCGTCATCAGTTCGGCGACGGCGACGGCCACGCTTTCCTTTTTGAACCAACCGAGCAGCGTCACCGCTGGTGCGGTCTTCAGCGCGGTGACGGTCAAGGAAGTGGACGCGTTCGGCAACGCCCTCGTCGGGGTGCCCGTTAACATCGGTCTGGTATCGGGGACGCTGACCTCGGGAACCACGCCGGTGACGACGAATGCTCAGGGCCGGGCCATCTTCAATGACCTGACCGAGACTGTCGCCGGCAGCTGCACGCTCACGGCGTCGGCTGCGGGTTTGGCAAGCGTCAACTCCAGCGCCTTCACCGTTTTCGCCGGCTTGGCCTCGCAGCTTTCGTTTGCCACGCCGCCCAGCAGCACGACGGCGGGCAGCTCACTCGGCGTTGTCACGGTGCAAGTGGCCGATAAGTACAGCAACCCCGTCGCCGGTGTCTCGATTAACATCGGCCTATCTTCAGGGAAATTGACCACGGGGGCGACGGCCGCCGTCAGCACGAGCTCCGGCCAGGCGATCTTCACCAACCTGACCGAAACCACTGCCGGCACTTACACGTTGACGGCAACGGCGACCGGTTTGGCCGCCGCGTCGAGTTCGTTCGTGATTTCACCAGCCGCCGTCTCGATTCTGACGTTCCTCAGCCAGCCGACATCCACGACCGCGGGTACGATCCTGACTCCGATCACGGTCAAGGCCGCCGACAAGTACGGCAATGCGGCCAGCGGCGCCATCGTGAACATCGGCCTTTCCTCCGGGACACTGACCAGCGGAACCACGCCGCTGACGGCCGGCGCCTCGGGCCAGGTCGTGTTCAACGATTTGATCGAAACCAAATCGGGAACCTACGCGCTCAATGCCAGCGTCACCGGGTTAGCGAGTGCGACGTCGAGCCTCTTTGCGATTTCGTCCACGACGGCCTCCACGGTCACGTTCCTGACACAGCCGAGCAGCATCGTCGCCGGGGGCAACCTGGGCGCGATCACCGTGCAGGTGGCCGACAAGTATGGCAACGCGGTTTCGGGCAACGCCGTCACCGTCAGCATGCCGACCGGCGTTCTCAGCGGCACGCCCACCGCGGTCACCACCACGGCGGGCCAGGCCACGTTCACCAGCCTGTCCACGACCATGGCGGGTACCTGGACGCTCAGCGCGTCGGTCACGGGCCTGGCCAGCGCGTCGTCGAACACCTTCATCGTTTCACCGCTGGCCGCGTCGAAACTTTCGATCTTGAGCCAGCCGACGGCGACCAGCGCCGGAACGCTGCTAAGCGCCGTGACCGTGCGGGCCGTGGACTCGCTCGGCAACGGTATCGGCGGCGTGGTGATCGGCATCGGCATTTCGCCGGGATCGCTGACGAGCGGCACCACGCCGCTCACGACCAATGCCACGGGCTATGCGATCTTCAACGATCTGGATGAAAACGCCGTCGGGACCTACACCTTGACCGCGACGGCCTCGGGGCTTGCCAGCGTCAAGACGAATGCCTTCGTGGTTTCACCCGCCGCCGTGAGCACGCTCAGCTTTGTTTCGCAACCGGCCAGCGCCCCGGCCGGCACGGTGCTGAACTCGGTCGTCGTCAAGGTCGCCGATGCATTCGGCAACCTGGAATCGGGCAAGACCGTCACAATGAGCGTCTCCCCCGGCAGCCTCGGCGGCACGACCACGGCGGTCACCAGTGCCCAGGGCCTGGCGACGTTCAGCAACCTGACCGTGGCCACCGGCGGCGCCGATACCCTCACGGCCACGTCCGGGTCGGCCAGCGTCGCTTCCAACGTCTTCGCCGTGATCTCAGGAACCAATACGCTTTCGTTCGTGAACCAGCCGGCCTCGGTTGCCGCCGGTACTACCCTCGCCGCCGAGACGGTGCTCGTGGCCGACGCGAGCAGCAATCCGCTGCCGGGCGTGGCCGTGACCATGAGCCTCCTGTCAGGCACCCTGAGCGGCACGACCACGGCGACGACGAACGCTTCGGGCGACGCCGTCTTCAGCAACCTGTCCGTCTCGGCCGCCGGCACCTATTCGCTCTCGGCTTCATCGAAGGGGCTGACGAGCGTTTCTTCCAGCTCGTTCATCGTGACGGGGGCGACGGCCGCCAAGCTGTCGTTCTTCACGCAGCCAACGACCATCGTCGCGGGCAACACGTTCAACTCGGTGACGGTGAAAGTCGTCGATACGTTCGGCAATCCGGTCGGCGGCACTCTGGTCAGCATCAGCCTGTCCGCGGGCACATTGTCCGGCTCGACCACGGCCGTATCCAGCTCCACGGGCCTCGCCGTGTTCAGCACGCTCTCGACGACGACCGGCGGCGTCTTGACGCTGACGGCCTCCGTGGCGGGATTGGCCAGCGTCTCGTCCAATTCGTTCACGGTCACCGGTTCATCGTCCGTGAGCTACTCGTTCCTCAGCCAGCCCTCGAGCACGGTCGCGGGCAGCATCCTGAGCCCCGTGACGCTGCAGGTCATCGACCAGTTTGGCAACGGCGTGGCCGGCATCCCGATCACGCTCAAAACGTCGATCAACACCGTGAGCGGCACAACCACGCTGACGACGAACGCCTCGGGCCTGGCCGTGTTCAGCAATCTGACGATCGTCAAGACGGGCAGCTACACGCTGACTGCGACGGCCGGCAGCCTGGGCCAGCTCGCCTCGGGCACGTTCACCATCTCGCCGGCCAAGGGCTTCGTGTCCTTCGTCACCCAGCCGCTGTCCACCAACACCGCGAACCTGCTCGGCCCCATCACCGTGGCCGTGCTCGACCAGTACGGCAACGCGGTGCCGGGCACGATCGTCAGCATCCACAGCTCGGCGAACAACCTCGGCGGCGTCACGATCGGCACCACCAGCGCCACGGGCCAGGTGACGTTCGCCACATTGACTCTGGCCCAGGCCGGCACTTATTCGCTGACCGCCTCGGCGTCGGGCCTGACCACGGTCAACTCGAGCAAATTCACCATCACCACGGCAACGGCCCGGCTCGCCTTCACGACGCCGCCGACCACAGGCACCGCCAACGCCGCCATGAGCCCCGTGGTGGTGCAGCTCTATAACGCGAGCGGCGCCCCCCTGGCCCAGGCAAACGTCGCCGTGACGGTCAAGGTCACCGTCGGCGGCCTGACGGGCACGCTGACCGTGGACACCAACTCCTCCGGCCAGGCGATCTTCAGCAACCTCATCCTCGGCGCCTCCGGCACTTACACGATGGTCGCATCGGCGTTTGTCAGTGGTCAGGCGGTCAGTGTCGCGTCGGGGCCGTTCAACGTGTTCTAAATAGATTTGACGTGGAGGATGAAAAGGCATGAACTATGACATAGAGTTCAAGCCGCGCGCGCTCAAGGATCTGAAAGCTCTGCCGGCAGCGAAGCAGCGCAGCGTTATGGCGAAGGTTGAAGCGTTGCAAGACGATCTGACGGGGGATGTGAAGAAGTTGACCAATTATTCGCCGGAATATCGGTTGCGCGTTGGGGATTACTGTTCTGCATCGAAAAGATGCTTACAAGTAGGAGGAAACAATTGTGCTGGAGCTTCATCCCGAAATCCTGGTCAAGAATGGCAAGAAAGAGTTCGTCGTGCTGCCTTATGAGGAGTTCCTCGCCATGCAAGAAATCGTCGCGGATGCCGAGGACCTGCTCGAGCTTCGCAAAGCGAAACTCGCGGAAGGCAACAAGCGCTCAATCACCCTGACCAAGGCAAAAGAACACCTGGGGTTACGCTGAGACGGGACTTCGGCCGGATACCCGTTTGATGCGAGGTGTTCCATGTTGCTGGTTCCTCCCGAAGAACGCGACCAGTTGACGACCGCGAGGCTGCGGTGGAAATTAGCTCAATCCCGGAAGTGGCGGCGGAAGTGGCCGGGTATGCCAAGTCGCATCTGCGCAACAATGGCCTGCATATCTTGGTGGACATCGGCGCGACGACACTGGATGTTTGCAGCTTCAACCTGCGTCGTCCGGACCGATTACAAATCGGTCCCCACCAAGTCGCTGCACGCGATCGTTTTCGCTATCCAGCACAAATACCTTGCCTCGGCTATCGACTGCCAGGGCCCAAGGGCTCGCCAGCCGGCCGGGAGTGCGACCCGGGCCGCCCCAAACGCCCAGCGATTGGCCCTCGGTCGTGAACTTTTGCACGCGATGGTTGCCGTATTCCACCACATAGAGGATCGCTTCCGTGCCCGGCGCGAAGGCGAGGTCGTAAGGATATTGCAGCTCCCCGGGCCCGCTTCCCGAAGTTCCCCAGCGGCGCACGAGTTTGCCTTCGAGCGTGAACACCTGGATGCGATGGTTGCAAGCGTCGGCGACGTAGAGCAGCCCGTCGGGCCCCAGGGCCAGGGCGCGGATGTGGGCGAACTGGCCAGGCTCCGATCCGGGACCGCCCCAGCACTGGAGGAACTTGCCGGCTTCGTCGAATTTCGAGATGCGCTCGGTTTCGCCGAACTCGGACAGGTAAAAGTTGCCGGCCTGGTCCTGGACCACGTCGCTGACATAGCCGAGCTGTCCCGGCTCCGTTCCCAGCTTGCCGCCGAGCACGCGCACCGGCTTGCCTTCCGGCGTGTAGATGCGCAGGCAATTGTAATGGGAATCGCAGACCAGCAGATTGCCATCTCGGCCAATTCCCAGCCCGCTCGGCCGGCCATTGCGATAGTCCGGCGTCGTGAACGAGATGCCGAGGAACTTTCCTTGCCGATCGAATGCCTGGATGCGGGCCGTGTAGTCCACGATAAAGATCCGATCATCCTTGTCGATGGCGATGGCCCGCGGCTTGACGAACTCGCCGCCCTGGACGCCACGCTTGCCGAAGACCAGTTCGGGCTCGGCGCCGGCGCCGCCGCAACCTGCCAGCAACAGGCAGACGCAGAATCGGATTGGAATTACACGAGCCATGTTCCAGGACCGTAGGGTGGGTCGAGCAACGCGAGACCCACCGACCTGCCGGGGTCACGATGCCATCGTCGGCGGACCAAGGTTGTCAGGAGCCGTGGAGGTAGCATACTTGATATCGCGACGTCGGTAAAGCGAATGCCGGGCTTTGACCGGAGACGTGGGTCAGGATTCCGATCCTGACGTGACTTGCTCCCCTGAAATAGGTCAGGATCGGAATCCTGACCCACGTATGCCACGTCAGGATCGGAATCCTGACCTACGTCCGGCGAAACTGGCGATCCAGGTCCTGCCTTGTGAAAAGCAGCGCCGTCGGCCGGCCATGGGGGCAGTGATGCGCATCCTGGGCGAAGTGGCGCATCGCCACCAGGGCGTCGATCTCCTCGGCCGAGAGCGGATCGCCCGAACGCACCGCGGCGTGGCAGGCCATCAGGCTCATGATCTCGCTCAGAAACTGTTCGCGCGTCGGCACCCGGCCCTTGTTGGTCAGATGATCGACGACGCCGCGCAATATCTCCGTCGGCGACCGCCTGGCCAGCAGCGTCGGATAGCTCGTGACCAGCACCGTGCCGCCGCCGAAATCTTCGACGCCCAGGCCCAGCTCCGCCAGCTGGTCGCGATGTTCGAGGGTGCGGGCCGCTTGCTCGGCCGACAGTTCAACCTGTTCTGGAATCAAGAGCTGCTGCGTCTCCAATGTTCCGGTTTGCAGCTTTTCCCTGAGCTGCTCGAACAGGATGCGCTCGTGCAAGGCGTGCTGATCGACGATGAGCATGCCGTCCGCTGTTTCCAGGACGAGGTAGGCGTTGTGCAACTGCAACGTCCGGGAATGAGGGGCGAGGGGTGAGGGGCGAGGGGCGAGTGGGGAAGCATCTTCTTGCGGCGAAACTGTGGGTGCCGGCGCTACCGGCTCGATACCGGACTGCTTTCTTTCACTGACCACGGGCCACTGATCGCTGACCACTCTGTTTGGTTCTTCCCTCGCCCCTCCGCCGAACAGCGACCCCGACGCCTCGCTTGGCCTCGGTTGAAACAGCGGCACCGTGTTGCCGAAAACGCTCGGCGGGCGCATGCGGGCCGTCAGGTTTTCCGCCCGCAGCCGATCGCGGACCGTGGAGAGAATAAAGCTGTAAAGGGCCTGGGCGTCGCGAAAACGCACCTCCGCCTTGGTCGGATGCACGTTGACATCGACCAGGTCCGGCGGCAACTCCAGGTAGAGGAACGCCACCGCGTATCGGCCCGTCATGAGCAAGCCGCGATAGCCTTCTTGCAGGGCATGGCCCAGGCTGCGATCGCGAATCCAACGGCCATTGAGGAACAGATACTGCTGCCGGGCGTTGCCGCGTTCGCACACCGGGTTAGCGATAAAGCCATAGAGATGGGCGGGACCGTGGCGGGCATCGATCGCGTAGAGCTGATCGGCCACCTCGCCGCCGAAAAACAGGCGAATGCGCTCCATGAGCGTCGCCTTGGCGGGGACCTCGTAGACGATCTTGTCGTTGTGTCTGAGCGTGAGATGCAGATGGGGCTTGGCCAGGGCGACGCGCGTGAAGTTCTCGCTCACATGGCCAATTTCGGTCGAGGCGGTGCGCAGAAACTTTCGGCGAACCGGCGTGTTATAAAAGAGATGCCGGACCTCGATGCGCGTGCCGATCGAACCATTCCAGGCCCGCGCCTCGGACATTTCCCCGCCGTGGCAGCTGATCTCGGCCCCGAGTGGCTGCTCGGGGGCCCGCGATTGCAGCATCACCTGGGCGACGCTGGAGACGGACGCCAGAGCTTCGCCGCGAAATCCCAGGGTGTGCACCGCGAAGAGATCGTCGGCCGTCGCAAGCTTGCTGGTGGCGTGATTGGCGAAGGCGAGAGCCAGGTCCTCGGGCAAGATGCCGCAGCCGTTATCGACGACGCGAATCAGATCGGCCCCGCCTTGCTCCACCTCGATCTCGATGCGCGAGCTGCCGGCATCAACGCTGTTTTCGAGCAGTTCCTTGACGACGCTGGCCGGCCGTTCGATAACTTCCCCGGCGGCGATCTTCGAGACGACGGAATTGGCTAACTGGCGGATACGCGGCATGATCCCATCCTGCGATTGCCGTTGATGTTGTTTCCTGGGGGTATTCTATACGAGCGCGATGGATTCGGCAGATGGACCCACGCCGCGGGGTGAGGTACTCCGAACCCCGCGGGTCAGGGTGCCGGGATCTTGGTCCCGAAACGATGACCCGCGGGGTTCGGAGTACCTCACCCCGCGGCGTGGCCATCATTTGCTATCCGCGCGCGCCGACATACGACGGAAACCGCGGCACTCCCGCCTCCGACAACTCCTGATACCGAAACGTGATCATGCTGCCGACCGCCGGCGGATTCGCCCGCTCCGCATCCGAGAAGCCGGTACCAACTGAGAACATGGTGCCGTCCTCCAGCTCAACCTGAAGGGCACCCATTCGCCCCTTGTGCCGGCCCGCGCCCGGCAGATGCTTGAGGACGCGAGCCTCGGCGTCGTGAAATGTTTTCACCTTCAGCAGCGTGGACGATCGGCCGCTCTCGTACTTCGACCCGGCCTTGCGCATCATCAGCCCTTCGCCGCCGAGCGCTTCGAGCCGGGCCAGTTCCATGCGCAAATGATCGATGCCCTTGCACAGCTCGTGTCCGTGGGCCAGGGCGTGGGCGAGTTTTTTGCCCTCCACCAGTTCGCGCACGAATTCGAGGCGTTTTTCGAACTTCTGCTCGAGCTTCGGAGCGTCGAAGATGACGTAGCGGATCTCTTTCCAGTGATCGCTTTTGTCCTGCCGGCGAACGATGCTGACGGTGCGCTGGAACTTTTTGCGGTCGAGCCAGAGTTCGCCGTCCAGCGGCACGTCGGGCAGTCCCTTGGTGAACCAGTCGGGAGCGTGATAGAGATTGCCTTGCCGGGAGCAGAATTGCTTGCCGTCCCAGTAGGCCCGGACGCCGTCGAGCTTTTCGCTGAGCCACCAGCCGGTCGGATCGGTGACGAAGTCCCAGCTCTCGGCCAGGAGCAGGGGCGGAGCCGACGATTCGCCCTACTCGCTCTTGGGCTTGGCCCGAGCGGGGGCCGGGGAGGCGCCGCCGAGACGTTCGTTCTCGGCCGCGTCGCCGCGCAGCTTGCGCAGATGTTTGCAGGTGCGTTTTTCGATGGCGGTGGACTGATTGCGCCACGCGGGGCAGGTGCAGGAATAGACGCCGCCGACGTTCTTGAGCACGTACGGCTTGGCTCCCGAGCCCTGCATTTCCACGGATTCGCCGTCTTGCAGATCAGGCATAGAACTTCCTCCCTACTTCGCACCACGCTCGCGCTCCTCCTGATAAACATCGCGCAGCTTCTCGATCGCCTGGTGATTGCGCGTCTTGGACGTGGTGACGCTGCCATAGTTGTGCTTGAGGCTGCCGGCCTTGGACGTTCGCTCCTGCGTGGCCGTGACGATGAACTCGCCGCCCATCTTCTGAATCTGTTTGGCGTGCTCGGAACAAAGGCGCGTTTCCGGCACAACCTCGATGCGTTCCGGATCGATCGGGGCGTTGCAGATTTCACAGGGCCTGGATCGGGTGGACATGTCGGCCTCCTCGGATGGGGTCGATGTTACTCGACCGAATCCGCGTGTCAAACAAAAAAAGTGCTTCCGCTTGCCTCAGCGAGCGGAGCACTCCTCTTACTATGTTACGCGGCGACGACCCGGAGAGCACAAGAAAAAATGCAAAATGCAAAACCGTTGACCCCCAAGCCCGCATGCGAGGTACTCCGAGCATGCGGGGTCATGATCGTCATAACCCCGCATGCTCGGAGTACCTCGCATGCGGGCTTGGGGCATCACTATTGCATGGCGCCCTCGATCTGATCCAGCTCTCGATTGCGTGGCCCGGCGTCAAACAGAGGCAACGGCTGCCGGGCGACCAGGGCGGCAACCTCCTCCGCTGGAATAGGCCGCACCTTGCCCCAACCGCGAAAGATCGGCATGCCGCGGCGCAGGGCGATGATCTCGCGGCGCGTTCGGCCCTTCGGCGAATCGGGCCAGGGACGTTGCTGCTCCGTGAACTCGACAAACGCCGGCACGACGAGCTGCAGGTAATCCCAGTACGCGGCATTGTCCGTCTGCAAGAACAGCAGTCCGCCCGGCTCGAGGCAGCGCAGCACCAGCGCCAAAAAATCGGGTTGAATGAGACGGCGGCCGGCTTCACGCGGATCGTGGAACGGCTGTGGATGATAGATGTGGATTTCGCGCACGCTGCCGGCCGGGACCAGGCCGTCCAGAAACGCCCGGCCATCGACGGCGGCGAAACGCAGGTTCTTCAGTCCGCGCTGATTGCCGCGGCGGTTGGCATAGCGCAGCACCGCCGGCAAAATATCGACGCCGACGTGATCGTGATCGGGCCGCCAGACCGCGCTGGCAATGAGATAGCGACCGTTGCCGCAACCCAGGTCCAGTACGATGGGCGCCTCGCGCCCGAACAGCTCGCGCCAGTTAAGTTTACCACCGTGTGGCAACCGTTTGAGGGCGGTTTGCGTCCACTGGGCCTGCTCGACGATCTCGCCGGCGAAGGGCACGCCGAACTCGCGTTCAATCTGCCGGCGCGGGCGGGGTTCTTTCATGATCGCACTGGTCTTCCCTTGGAAGGCGCGGGCTCGAAGGTCGCTGAGAAAAGGTGGCTTCCGGATTTCGGGCGCCGGCTCCCCCGTACTCGGGGGAGAGGGGTCGGGGGTGAGGGGGAAGAATCAGAATCCCTCGAGCAGAGTTCGAGCTTTTGCACGGAAGCTGATTCTCCCCCTCACCCCCAACCCCTCTCCCCCGGAGTACCGGGGGAGAGGGGAGACTCGTCTCTAATCCATGTCGAGGCCCTTGCTCTGGGGCACGGCACTGAACCAGCGGGCCAGGTCGCGGGCCACCCGATTCATCAGCTGAGCGCGAAACTGGCCCGGCGATGTGCCGCTGCGTTCGAACGGCACCTGGCTGAGACCGGGATAGAGCAGTGTGTAGTTGTCCTCGAAAATCTCCTGTCCTTCACCCTTGAGTTTACTCAGATCGAGCGCCCGCACGGCCAAATCGATCTTGCCTCGAAAGAGTTCCCGCGTCCGCTCAACGTCGAGGTCGAGGTCCGTGATGTCCACACTTATCACGTAATCGACCTTGAAATGCTTGCCGATCGCCTGATCGGAGACGACGCCCTGGCTCGCGATCCGGTTCTGGTAAGCGCGGACCTTGCTGGGCGGCACGATTTTGACCTTCTCCTTGTTATCCTTGAAATTCTTGGTCAGCGTCTGGTGCAGCTTGTCGGCCAGGTCCTGGTCGGCGGCGATGAGCTCGGCGCGGGTGACGTTGGCCGCGAAGCTGCAGACGATTGCCACGGTCACTTCCTTGTGTTTGTCCTTGGAGGCTATTTTGCACCGGGGCTGAACCTTGTCGCTGGAAAAGGGCATCAGCAACATGCTGAGCGAGCCTGGATTGCAGCCGATCGACATCCCCAGGATGATCACAACCACCGCCAGGCCGCCATAAAAGCGATCGCGACGTTCCATCGTCACATCCTCCGATATGCACAGCCCGTTTAGCCGCTGGCCTCTGGCGAGCGCGAAACCGGGTTGTTTACGACCCCCAAATCCGCACGGCCAGGACAATTCCCCAGCGCACGAACATCACCAGCGTGAACAACAGCACGAGCCTCACCACGAGCCGTTCCCAGTGCCGCACTCCGACCAATCGGCCCGTGACGGCACAGAGCAGGCCCCAGGGAACGAACAGTCCGACCATGACGGCCAGCAGCGTGCCGGCGAAGTTGGCCCGCAGCGAATTGACCACGTCGCCCCGCACGAGCAGGGCGAAGCTCGTGCTCATGCCGCACGACGGGCACGGCAAGCCATCCTTCACGTATTCCTGCGTCAGCACGCGAAACGTGCACGGCGGCAGTCCGAGCTGCGTATGCGTTTGCTCGAGCCAGACCTTGCCGTCCCGATAGGGATCCAGAGCGATGGCCACGGCGAACACCGTAATGGGTATCAATGCCAGGGCGATCAACCCACCCCGAACCCACCACGTCAGCCGGGCCGCTTCGTGCCGGCGGCGCTGGTATTCTTCTTCCGTCAAGGGAGGCGGGACGATAGCAGTCACTTTGGATCTCTGCAAGGGCAAAGTGTAGTCCTCACGCTCCGCGTGAGGAAAGGGCGCAGCCCTCAATAACCGCCGCCCTTCGCCGTGCGCGTCGCTTTTCGTTCATCTGGTGGACATGATGCCACGGAAAGGCTTCGGGCTTCCAAGGGCTGCGCCCTATCCTCACGCGGAGCGTGAGGACTACACTAATTCGCCCGTTTTTCCGCGATGGCACACGCCTTATCCAGTTCATTTTGCACAATCTGCCGATATTCTTCCAGCCCCTCCTTGTCGAGGTCGGCCGGAATGTGGATCGGGTCCAAGGTGATGATGCGCGCCTTGCTATCCAGCCGCGGCAAGGCGAAGCGATCCCAGGTGCCGAGCCGGCGCGGATTCTCATAGCCGATGCCGACCGCGACGATGGGCAGTCCCGTCTTGGAAGCCAGGTAAATGACGCCCTTTTCGACCCGGCGGCGCGGACCGCGCGGGCCGTCCGGAATCACCGCGATGTGGTTGCGGCGGCTGGCTCGCAGCATGTTGCGCAGCGCCGTCAGGCTCTTGCGCGTCGTCGAGCCGCGAATGGTGCCGAAGCCGACGTGGTGGCAAACCTGGGCGATCATTTCGCCGTCGGCGTGCTCGCTGATCAGCACCTTGATGTCGCGACGGGCGAACAGATAACAAGGGAGCAAAATGTTTTCGTGCCAGAAGATGTAGATGAAGCGTCCGGCGAAATTCGGCTGATTGGGGTCGAAGTTGGGCCCCTGCGGACGATAGCGAATCCGCAGCGTCGAGAGCCAGAGGCGAATCACCACGGCGCCGAGCAAGCCAATCAGTTTGATCATCCATGGTTTGCGTATTTTCATGGGCTGCTAAACGTCCAGTTGAATACGGTAGCCTTCCTTGAGCGCCTGGTCCAGATCGTAGAGCGCATGAAAATCGGCCCGGCTGTCCTCGGACGTCTTGCTCATCAGCTCGGCCTCGACGAGATTGAAGACGATTTCGCCGAAGTCGTCGGTCTTGTGAATGCCCCACATGCTGAAGACGGTCCGAGCCATGAGCCCGAATTCGCGCAGGGCCAGCGAGCGAACCGCTTCGAGCAGTTCCTTGCCCGACACGTGATGGCGTGGCTCCGCCTCGGGCACATCCTCGCCCGGCGGCGGCGGCGGCGCGGACGGCAATCGGCCCAGCAGCTGCTGAGCGTGGTGCAGCGCCTGGAAGACGAACTCGTAGGCTTCGTAAGCGTAACGCGGGTCCTTGCGAACGACCTCGGCGAGCTTGGCGTTGAAATGGGTCATGGGTGGGTATTTCCGTTCACAAAACTCGTTTAGCCGCTCGCCTCCGGCGAGCGCGCCGGCCGGAGGCCCGCGGCTAAACGCTAGAGTTCCGTCAAAATCTCCTCGGCCGCGATGATGATGCGCCGGCCATCCTCGAATTCCACCAGCAGTTTCCTTGCCAAAATCTCCTGGCCCAGCACCTTGCCGCGGCCCTTGCCGGTCACGATCTTGGCCCCGACCGACGGCAGCACCGCCTGAAACTCCTCATAAACGTCTTGCTCGAAACGCAGGCAGCATTTCAGCCGGCCACAGCGGCCCGAGATCTTCGATGGATCGAGCGTCGATTTTTGCAGCTTGGCCATGCGCATCGACACCGGCGGCATCACGGCCATGTGCGTGTTGCAGCAGACCGGTTTGCCGCAATCGCCGTAATCCGCCAGCAGCTTGGCTTCGTCGCGGACGCCGATCTGGCGCATCTCGATGCGCGTGCGGAACTCGCGGGCCAGGTCCTTGACCAGCTCGCGGAAATCGACGCGTTTCTCGGCCAGGAAGTAGAAAATGAGCCGCTCGCCGCCGAAGAGATGCTCCACGTCCACCATGTCCATTTGCAGGTTGCGGCCCTTGATGAACTCACGGCAGCGGTCGTACTCGAACGCCTGGCGTTCGCGCAGCCGGGACAGCTCCGCGCGATCCTCGGCCGTCAAGGTGCGCACGATCTGCCCATGGGAGGGTTCGGTCAGCATCTGCACGGCCCGGGGCGACGACGGGCACAGCACCTCGCCCAGCTCCCGGCCACGCTCGGTCTGCACGACGACGGTTTGGCCTCGCTCATAGAGCCGATCGGCGTCCAAAGGCTCGAACTCCCCGAGCAGGCGCATCACTCCATGGCGAACGATGAATTTGGTCATGCATGCTATTGTAAACGAAAGGTGGCGGAGATTGCAAATACCGCCGGTGGCGTGGCGCGAAATCTCGCGCTGGTCACCTCGCCGAAATAGCCGTGGACGTTATAATACCGTTGAGATGCACAAGTCTGGCAGTGTTTTTCTATTTTGATTTCTTGGCTTGATCGAGATCACGCAGGGGCAGGAAACTCCGTACCCCCCTCCTGCCGACCGGTGATCTCGATCTTTTGTTTTCTCTGGGCGAGCCGAGCCCCGTAAGGGGCCGGGTTAGTATCACCCGGCCCCTTACGGGGCTCGGCTCGCCAGAATTAACGGTTGTAGCCGCTGCCGCTGGGATTTTGATTCATGCCGCCGGCCGGCATCATGCTCGCCCCGGAGCCGCCGCCGCCCTTGGGCATGCCGCCGCCGGCATAGGGATCGGTCTTGGGTTTGGTCTTGTCATCGCGATCGACGACCTCCGCGGGCCAACCCGGCACGCTGTATTTGGCGAGATCCGGCGGAAAATTGAGCACTTCCGGCTCCTTGGGCGGCTTCACGTTCGGCGGAGTTTTGCAACCCAGCACGAGAACGAACAAGAAGGCCAAAATTGCCAGCGGCCCCTTCCACCAGCGCATCGCTTTCCGCTCTTGCATGGATTGCGTCCCTTCCCACACCTTCCTCGGCAAAAGTTTTCCCCCGATTGGAGCGGATATATAACGATTTCTCAGGCGCGGTCAAGAGCATTATTCTCGACCCCGGAGGGGTCGCAGAGATTAGCCGGTGGTTGAGCGCAGCGATACCACCGGTTTCGATCCGCACGAGCATTCCGACCCCGGAGGGGTCGCAGGAGCCCGAATGATTGTCGGGGAACCTCCACGGCCGAGGACGCCCGGAAACCACTGCGGTTCCTGCGACCCCTCCGGGGTCGGGATTCTCGCGCAGATCGATTCCGGTGGTATCGCTGCGCTCAACCACCGGCTAATTTCTGTGACCCCTTCGGGGTCAACGACGGACCAGCAACAATCATACCGCTACAGTTTTCCTGTCCCCAACTGTCCTCTCCGCGACTTTCATTTCATCAGGGCCACTTTCATTTCAAGGGGGTGGGGGGGTAGCGGATGAGAGTTATCTTGTTGCCACGTAGCGACACTGCTCCAAACCACGCTGCGCCCCGTATAAAAACCGCATGACCATCCCCATGAGGCCACGATGCTCAACACCCTGAGAAAACTCAAGTACGGCGCCCGCGTCTTCCTCTCCCATTTCGGCGGCACTCCCGAGACCATCGAGGTGGCCGGGCAGCCGACCGTCGTCATGCAGGGCGGCGACAGCAAGCAAGAAGGCGCCCCGTTCGTCTACCTGCACAGCACGCTCGGCGAATCGTTCATCTGGCTGCCCTTTTATCAGAAGTGGGCGAAGAAGTTTCGCGTGCTGGTGCCGACGCATCCCGGCTTCGGCCAATCCGGCGGGTTCGATCTGATCGACTCCATTGAGGACATGGCCTTTCACTACATTCAAATGTTCGACGACCTCGGCTTCGAGCAAGTGATCCTGGGCGGCGTCAGTCTCGGCGGTTGGATCGCGGCCGAGTTCGCCGTGCGCTGGCCGGAGCGCGTCAAGAAGCTGTGGATCGCCGACGCCCCCGGCGTGTGGGTGGACGACGTCGAGAAGCCGGACCTCTTTCGCATCATGCACGACAAGGTCAAGATGCGTGAGCTGCTCTTCCACGATCCGACCGGACCCATGGCCACGCTGGTGATTCGCGATCATCCCGATGAGCAGATGATGCTGCAGGCGTTTCAAAACATGACCGTGCTGGCCCGGCTCGTCTGGGAGAGGCCCTACGATCCCAAGCTGGCCAGGCGGCTGAAGCGCATCCAGTGTCCCACCCTGCTTGTCTGGGGCGAGCACGACCGCCTGGTTTCGCCCGCGATCGGCGCGGAGTATCAAAAGCACATTCCCGGCGCGGAGATGAAGCTGATCAAGGATTGCGGCCATCTGCCGATGTTCGAGAAGGAAAGCGAATTCGTGAGCATCATCCAGGATTTCGCCGCCGCCCCCCCGTAGGACGGGCTTCCCAGTCCGTCCATGCGCCGCGCGTCGGCGACGACATCCTTCCCCAGGATCCGGATGGACGGGCTAGGAAGCCCGTCCTGCGGTCAGCACCGAGGACTAACATGACTGAATCATTTGCCGTTCGTTACAAGGTCGCCCTGATCACCGGCGCCGGCAGCGGCATCGGCCAGCAGCTCGCCCTCGCCTTGGCCGGCATGGGCTGTACCGTCGCCGCCGTCGATTGCCAGGAGCACGGGCTCAAGACGCTCGAAGAGCACATCCTCGCCAAGAACGGCCACTGCGCCACCGCGGTCCTGGACGTCACCGACGCCGTCAAACTGCAAGCGGGCGTCGCCGAGCTGGAAAAAAACCTGGGCCCCATCGATTTGCTCATCGCCAGCGCCGGCGTCGGCCTGGAGACTTCCGCCCTGGATTATCGCGCCGAAGATATGAACACGGTTCTCAACGTTAATCTGATCGGCGTGTCGAACAGCATCGCCGCGGTGCTGCCCGGCATGCTGCAGCGAAAACATGGCCACGTGGTCGCGATGTCCAGCCTGGCGTCGTTTCGCGGGCTGCCGCGCATGCTCGGCTACTGCGCGAGCAAGGCCGGCATCAACGCCCTGATGGAAGGCATGCGCATCGAGGTCGAGGACAAGGGCGTCTGCACCACCACCGTCTGCCCCGGCTGGATCCGCACGCCGATGACCACGCAGGTCGCGGGCAAGGTGCCGAAAATGCTGGAACCCGACGAGGCCGCGCGCATCATCATCGACGCGGTTTGGCGCAAGAAGCGTTTCTGCGCCTTTCCCCGGAAGACGGTCTGGTTCATTCGTTTCCTGGGCTGGCTGCCAAGATTCGTGCGCGATGGGCTCTTGCGGGCGAACATGCGCTCCATGCATCGCAAATAGATCGCGAAGCCACGAATCCGTGGGATTTTGAGGCACGCCAGTGGACGATCCGCTAGAATACATTGACTTTGATGAGATCATTCAGCACAGTGATCCCGGTCGCTGGAAGTCCAAAGGGCTAAAGCACTGGGAGCGGCGTCCCGGCCCACTCGCCTGACGCTCCGCCGGGAACTCTAAAGATCCACGAAATCTATGTGGATGATTTTGGTGCCGAGATCGAGCTTCACTACTTTCGTCATCCCGACGGAACGGTCAGCAATGTCAAGGTGAAGTCACGAAGCTAGGAGATGAAATATGCTCACCGCTCAAATGCAAGAGTTATTGCGCCGGCTGAGGCATGGCCAATTCGACGCGTCGGACGCGGACGCGATCGAGAAAAGCTCGCCTGCGGACTTCCTTGCCGAACTGGGCCCCGTGTACCCCTGCCGCTTTCAGGAGCGCCGCCTTGGCAACAAGTGGGAAGTGAGCATGGCTCGGGCCGTGCGGCATGAGCTGGCGGTCCGTTATGCCAAGGGATCTGTCATGCCCACGTTGCTGGTTGTGCCTGTGTTTCATAACTGTTTGTTTGTCAGCGGCGAAGGGGAATCGATCACCGGCGTCGGCTCTGCGAGTCGCCTGGTGGTGAAACCTCTGAGGAAGCCGACGAAAGGCTTTGCTCTCACTTCAGGCCGTGGATTCAAACTTGACAGGACTCCCGACGGCTGGCATCTGAAAGCGATTGAGAAACGAACCGTGCCATTGACCGAAGAATTGCTGCAGAAACGCGGCTGGCGATTCGATGCGATGTGGAACTTCGTTCGCGCGTCTTGATGAACCGTGCAACCAATCGAGGAAAACCCTGGAGACCGCACCCATGCGTTGGCTGATCGCGATCCTCACCACCATCTTCCTTCTTTCGCAACCGTCGCTGCTCCCCGCTCAGGGCAAGCAGAAAAAGAAGCCGCGCGATCCGAACATCGCGGACAGCGATCCGCTCACACCCGAGCAGCAGCTCAAGACCTTCCATCTGCCGCCGGGCTTCGTCATTCAGCTCGTCGCCGCGGAGCCGAAGATCAAGAAGCCGATCAACATCGCGTTCGACAGCAAGGGCCGGCTCTGGGTGACCGGGTCGGAGGAGTATCCCTTCGCCGCCCCGCCCGGCCGCAAGCCGAAGGACGCCGTCCGCATCCTCGAGGATTTCGACGCCCATGGCCTGGCCCGCAAGGTCAGCACCTTCGCCGACGGGCTCAACATCCCCATTGGCGTGCTGCCCACGGCGAACGGAGCCATCGTCTACAGCATTCCGAACATCTACAACCTGGTCGATACCAAGGGCGAAGGCGTCGCGGATCGGAAGGACGTGCTCTACTCCAGCTACGGCCACAAGGACACGCACGGCATGACCGGCGAGTTCGTCTGGGGCTTCGACGGCTGGATCTACTGCTGTCACGGGTTTTCGAACACGTCCACGGTCAAAAGCCAGGGCGACACCGCTATCACCATGACCTCCGGCAACACCTATCGCATGAAGCCCGACGGCTCGCGCATCGAATACTTCACCCACGGCCAGGTCAACCCGTTCGGGCTGGCGTTCGATCCCTACGGCAACCTCTATTCGGCCGATTGCCACACCCGGCCCATGTACCAGCTCCTCAAGGGGGCGTGGTATCCCAGCTTTGGCAAGCCGCACGATGGCCTGGGTTTCGGCCCCGAGATGGTTACGCACGATCACGGCTCCACGGCCATCGCCGGCATCACCTACTACGCGGCCGAGCAGTTTCCCGAAGAATATCGCGACAACATTTTCATCGGAAACGTCGTCACCAACCGCATCAACCGCGATCGGCTGGTGCGGACCGGGGCGTCGCTCAAGGGCATTGAAATGCCGGATTTCGTCAAGTGCGACGATCCGTGGTTTCGCCCGGTAGACATCAAGCTCGGGCCGGACGGGGCTCTTTATGTCGCCGATTTTTACAATCGAATTATCGGCCATTACGAGGTGCCGCTCAACCATCCTGGGCGGGATCGGGAGAAGGGCCGCATCTGGCGCATCTCGTATCAGGGGCCTGGAGCGAATCCGCTGCAGCCGTTGCGCGATTTCACCAAGGCGGGCGTCGCCGAGCTTGTCAAAGATCTGGGCGATGCGAATCTGACCGTGCGCATGCAAGCAACCAATGAACTGGCACTGCGCGGACCGCTGGCCATGGTGCTGGACGCGGTGCGGAACGGATCACCGTTTCAGCAGGTGCACGGCCTCTGGGTGCTGAAAAGAGTCGGCCATGAGGATGCAGACGGCACGGTGTCCAAGGCGGCCCAAAGCGAGCACATGATCGTCCGCATTCACGCGATGCGCGTGCTGGGAGAGCGAAAAACGCTCACGCCGGAGATGCACAAGTTGGTCGTTGCCGGACTGAAGGACGTAAGCGCGATGGTCCAGCAAGCCGCTGCCGAGGCGCTCGGCAGCCACCCGGCGGCGGTGAACCTCGCTCCATTGCTGGCATGCCGGCACGAGGCGGCCGGCAAGGACGCGTATCTGCTCCACGCCGTGCGCATCGCTCTGCGCGACCAGTTCTACGCGGCGGATATCGGCGCCAAGCTGGCCCAGGGCGATTGGGCCGAGAAAGACGCGCGCGCTTTGGCCGACGTTTGCGTCGGTGTGCACAATGCCGAGTCGGCAGCATTTCTGCTCGGCCATCTGAAAGCGTTCAACGAACCGGCGAATGAAATGGTCCGCTTCGCCCAGTACGTCGCCCGCTTCGGCAAGGATGACGTGGTCGTCGCCATTCTCGACCTGGTTCGCGAAAAGTTTCCCAAAAG
>Ga0182024_10010203_pt1 | contig 19218 bp, 15 predicted proteins | sample P32metaG_FD_120480 | JGI IMG/M metagenome (GOLD analysis project Ga0182024, IMG submission 120480) | Permafrost microbial communities from Stordalen Mire, Sweden - P3-2 metaG (Illumina Assembly) | ecosystem: Environmental > Terrestrial > Soil > Wetlands > Permafrost | place: Sweden: Stordalen... | reverse complement strand
CCTTCCAACTGCTGCCGTTGCTGTTCTGTTAGGCTGATCGCCGGTGCAACCCGCATTGAGTTTGCCTCCCACTATGACAAACCCAGGCGGGAATGATAAGTTGCCTTATTCCTGACGCACTACGCCAGTACGTGCAGGATCACTGCCATGAGCACCCCGATCAATGCAGCGAAGGCGATATACGGGACTGCCCCGTCCTCCCACTGTCGCCGGAACTTCTTCCTAGGCAGTTGGCGACCGCAAGCTAAGCAGCGGCCAAGACGGTCATCTGGATTTACAGTGTGGCGCTCAGGACACTGTTTTGCCATTGAGCTGGGGACCTTTATGTACTTGAGAGCTGTCGCACTCTTGGACCCGGTGTCGCTCATCTGGGGCGGTGCAAGGGACATCCGCATCTGCGGTGGCTCCGGCACTATCTCGCAACGCGAGCCCGAGCTGCCCCAGGTCAGGCAAGAATTGACGGAACGCGGTTTCCATCTGGCGAGCGGGTTGTGGCCTGTGGATCAAGTAACCCTGCAACTGGTCGCATCCGGCGGCGGCCAGGACTTCAAGCTGGTGCTCAGTTTCCACCCCCTCAGCGATCACTGTCAGGCCTAGGCCGTGCGCCAGATCGACAATCGCCTGGATGAGCGGCAAGGTCTCCTGCGAGCGGTCAGTGATGCCATGGATGAAGGACTGATCGATCTTGACGCGGCTAACGGGAAGCTTCTGCAAATAGGAAAGCGAAGAGTAGCCCGTACCGAAGTCGTCGATAGCTACCGAAACTCCCAGCTCGCGGAGACCGTGCAACCGGTGCATACAGTCTCCGAGGCTATACATCAGCGCGGTTTCAGTCAATTCCAGCTCAAGGCAGTCGGGACTCAGTCCGCTACGATCCAGCGCGAGGCGGACTCCGTCCATGAAGCCTGACTGTCCCAGTTGGCGAGCAGATATGTTGACGGCTATGCGGCCGATGGGAAATCCCTCCTTGAGCCATGATGCTGTTTGACAGCAAGCTTGTTCCAGAACCCACGCGCCGATCGGAATAATCAAGCCGCTCTCCTCCGCTATGGGAATGAACGTTAACGGAGGAACTTGGCCCAGCTCCGGGTTGTGCCAGCGTACCAGCGCCTCAGCCCCGGTCAGACGCCGAACGAGGTTGGTCTGCGCTTGATAGTGAAGTTCAAGCTCTCCGTTCTCCATGGCGCTCTCGAGGGCCTTTTCGATGGACATCCGCTGCAGCAGAGCGGCACCGAGCTTCGGTACGTAGGTCTGCCAGCCATTCTTGCCACGCCCTTTGGCGTGGTACATGGCGAGGTCGGCGTTGCGTACCAGCGTCCCGGGATCTTCGCTGTGGTCGGGATAGACACTGAGTCCGATGCTGGCCGATACGGTAATCTTGTGATCCAAAATGGTCAGGGGCGCCTGCAGCACCTCGGCGATCCGGCGCAGTGCCTGCTCCGCTCCGTCCACGCTCTCCACGGGGTTCAGGAGCACGGTAAACTCATCGCCACCCATTCGACAGAGTGTGTCGCTTTTCCGCAGACACCCGCCGACTCTCTGCGCCACCTCGCGTAACAAGGAGTCGCCCACACGATGGCCGAGCAGATCGTTTACCTGCTTAAAGCGGTCCAGATCGATCAACAACACGGCCACCTTCTCCTTGTTGCGATGGGCGCGGAAAATCGCCTGCTCCAGGCGGTCCTGGAACAAGCGGCGGTTTGGAAGATCGGTGAGTGGATCGCGCGTTGCCTGGAAGGCGAGTTGCTCATACATTTCGCGGTGCTGGATGATAATCCCGGCCAGCTTGGCGACGCCTTCGAGCAGCGTGACTTGGGCTTCGCTCAGTGAGCTGGGGTTTTCCAAGTACACATCCACGCAGCCGATCTGATTCCCCGCGCTGGATAAAATCTCTTGTGACCAGGGGTTCGCCAGACCGTGAGCAAGGGCCTCGTTTCGGAGCGTGACCGGGTCCATGTGGCGCACGATGGCCCCGTGCGGGTAGACGGCATCGAGGAACGCCTTCGGCAGTCCCGGCGCCACCACATCGCGTAGGCGACCGTCCTGAATGACGGAGACACAGGCGACGGAACCGGGAAGCTGCTCTTGGGTGACCGAGACCAGAACTTGTAGGATGGCCAGAAGGGGCTCGTAGCGTCCGGCCATCTCAAGGATGCGCCCACGTTCGCGTTCAAGCTGTTCGGCTCGGATCTGCAGTCTAAGCAGCGTACGCTGCTTGCGGCGGCTCCAGATCAGCGTGGCGACAAACAAAATGGTTGTGGCGGCCAGCGCGCCGAGTTCGGCGACCGCTTTCCTCAAGCCTGCGCGAACGGTCTCCTGCTGCTGCACGGAGAAATCGGCGAGGCTCTGCTGGAGGGCTTGCAAGCTGGCTGCGACGCGCTCGAACGCGACGCTCGAAGACCCCGCCTCCAAATCGTGCGCGTCCCCAAGCTTCCCTTCCAGAGCCAGTGAGATCACCCTTTCTCGCAGATCCATATAGGATCGCCAGTTATCTCGCAACGCGGCGACTCTCGTCCGGTTGGCGGAGGAACGGTCGAGGTCCAGCAGCTCCTGGAAGTATGTGACTATACGAGCGTCCGCAGTGCGGGCCTTCACGCCGTATCCGCGCCGTTCGGGGGAGTTTTCAGCCGCCAGAACCTGCAACACGGCTCGCTGCTTCTCTTGAGCCTCGTATTGAATGCCGCTCAGAGCACGACTCCCATCCGTTCCTACGGAAATGAGTACGCGCACGGCCGTTAGGGCCCGGTAAAGGCTTACTCCCGCCGCCGCCACGCCCGCAGTGGCGCTGAGCCCGAGTACGGCCAACATGACGTCTCTAGGAAACCACTTCATTTGAAACCCGGATGTCCGCTCGCATGATCGGCAGGTCCGCTTTAAACCGTAGTAAGGTAATTCCCTTAGACCGCCGGTGGAAGGGATTCTGCGTATCCGGCCATGGCCGGCTTGGGGCCTGCCTTCATGAAATGTCCGATGGCGCGATCAGTCCAGCCCGAGTTGTAGGACCGAGATCAACCGCCCGAGGTTGCAGGTGCGTGCCACGCCAAGCGCGCGAAACACCGCCGGAGTCCGGACCACTCCGTCAATCCTGCGCCATGTTGGGGTGATTTAGCGACGCGAGTACCTCTGCTTCGATTGCGGTGCAGCCAGGTCTCGACAGCTCGCTAGCTCACTGCGACGCGCAGTACGGATGGAAGCGGAGGAGCAGGGAATGCTAAACGGGACCGGCGCTCTATTATGAGCGCCGGGTTCTCAGTCCTCTCCGGCAGCCACGGTATCGTGATAGGCCTCATAACCCTCGCTGCAAAACCATACAGGGGCGCGTAGTGCGGTGAATCCGCGCGCTGCTTGCGATATGGCCGACGTTGGAAACGGAGTCGCGGAAAATCTAAGCGGGCACGAAAGCGAAAACCCCGGATACAGGCCACGGATGATCCCGAGGGTCACCGCGTCAGCATCCGACGCTACCAGGCTTAGCGGCGTACGGACTCTGTGGGGACCACAACCAGAAATCCACTGACCCGGCGCCCGCCGAGCACGTGTGTCCAGATTACACGGGCTGATACCGGCTTCCCGCCATCGAACGTGCAGAAAACTTCCAAGCCAGGTTCGAGCGTTTTCGAATCGTGCGCGGCGCGAAAGCCCATGGAACTGATCTCGATCAGCTCGGCCTCGACACGCTCGGGGGCTGGACCGTCGAGCATGATCGCCAAACAGCCGGAGGAGGGCGTTCGAAGCACCTTTCTTCGTTCTGTGGTGGGCATCGGCATCACTTACCTCGCAATCGAGACCGAGCGTTCGGCGGTCAGACCGTAACTCTTGATCTTGCGTTGAAGCGTGCGCTTCGAGATACCAAGCCGGTCAGCCGCGCGTTGCTGATGGCCCCGGCTTTCCTCAAGCACCTGTGCGATGGCGCTCCGTTCCAGATCGCCGAGCATCGAGAAGCTTCGGAGATCGGACGAAAAACACTCGCGGGAGAACTCCTCCGGGAGATCCGCGGCGGTGATCTCCGGCCCGGAAGTCAGCACCGCGGCACGAACCACCACATTGCGCAATTCGCGAACGTTGCCGGGCCACGCGTGCGCCTGGAGTTTCTCAATTGCGTCACCGCTGAATTGTAGTTCCGCATTCTGACTGACCAGGAAATGTTGTGCCAGTGGAAGGATATCTTGCAAACGTTCCCGCAGTGGCGGCACGGCGACCGTAATCTGCGATAGTCGGTGGTAGAGATCGGACCGGAAACGGCCCTGGCTCACGGTGCTCTTCAAATCCTGGTTGGTGGCCGTGATGATGCGGACATCCACGCTGACTTTCTTCACGCCGCCGAGCCGGTAATACGGCGCGCCGTCGAGGATCCGCAGCAACTTCACTTGCATGCGCAAGTCCAGATCGCCGATTTCGTCGAGAAACAGCGTCCCACCGTGTGCCAGCTCAAACAGTCCGGGCTTAGTGGATTCGGCTCCGCTGAAAGCACCTTTCTCATATCCGAAAAGCTCGCTTTCGAGCAGATGCTCCGGCAGTGCCGCGCAGTTTAGATCGATCCAGGACTTCCGGCAGCGCGGAGAATGATGATGAATCGCACGTGCGATCACTTCCTTGCCGCTGCCGCTTTCACCGGTGATAAGAACGGCCGCGTTCGATGGAGCGACGCGCTTGGCGAGCGCAAGAATGCGGTGCATCGTGTCGCTGGCGAAGATGGCTGGGACACCGAGGAACTCGTGCGTCTGCTGAGAGACGGCGCTCATGGCAGGGGATCTCCTCCAGTATTGGGGAAGCCGGCGAAGAAAGCCTATCGGCCGTTTACATGAGATTTTGCGCTGGATGACCTGACGTACTCACCTTCCGCCTGACCCATTCGTACTTGTACCCCACGAGGCGGACGTACTCCCAGCCGCGGAGTTTTCCCGTGCAGCCGTGCGGTTCGGCGATACGGTGCGGCTTGCTAGATAGCTCCGCGCCGCGCCACGCCGCTAAGTAATTCCCCTTATCCCAGGGGGTCCATTGTTTCCAGGCCCGATTGTCTTCAGGCCCTGGAGCAGTACGTGATTTGTGTCGATCTAATTCCATCATCAATAAGTGTCAATTATGAAGGTCCGCTGGTCAGTTGCGTATATCGGGCTGGTGAGCGCCGCAGGCGCGGCGACCCTCGGCTATAGCCTTCTTCGCTGGCAGACCCAGGATTGGACTCGATACGTATTCTATTGCGCGATCGCATTTATTGCATCGCGCATGAAGGTTTCGCTCCCGGGCGTGACCGGTACTATGTCCATGAACTTTCTGTTTGTCCTGCTGGGCATCGCCGAGTTGAGCCTTGGCGAAACCATGGTGATGGGTTGTCTTGCCATGCTGGTGCAGTGCCTGCTCGCTACTAAGCAACGGCCGCGGCCTGTTCAGGTTCTGTTCAGTGTCAGCAGCATGGCTTGCTCGATCCTGGCGGCCTACGCCGGGTACCATTCTCAACTGGTTTTCCTGCATACCCTGGAGAAGCCGATGATGCTTCTGGTCGCTGCCGGCCTATTCTTCTTGATCAACACATTCTCCGTCGCGCTGGTGATCGCGCTCACGGAAGGCAAGAGCGTATGGGGCGTTTGGCACGATTCGTATCTCTGGTCATTTCCGAATTACCTGGTCGCCGCGGCCGTCGCCTGGATGATCAGCGCCGCCAGTCACCTGGTGGGATGGCAGTCGTCGTTGCTGTTGCTGCCGATTCTCTACGTCATCTATCGATCGCACAGTCTGTATATCCGCCGGCTGGAAGAGGCGAAGGAGCACGCTGAAGCCCAGCAAAAGTACGCAGAGGACCTGATCGCGTTGCATCGCCGCACTATTCATGCCTTGGCCTTGGCGATCGAGGCCAAGGACCAGACCACGCACGATCACTTGGAGCGCGTCGAGGTATACGCGATCGAGGTGGGAAAAGAACTGGGGCTGGACGATTCGGAACTGGAAGCCTTGCGCGCCGCGGCTTTGCTGCACGACATCGGAAAGCTAGCGGTGCCTGAGTACATTATCTCGAAACCTGGGAAACTCACGCCCGAAGAGTTCGAAAAGATGAAGATCCATCCGGTAGTGGGTGCTGAAATTCTTGAGCAGGTGCGATTTCCGTACGCGGTCGCGCCGATTGTCCGGTCGCACCACGAAAAATGGAACGGCAGCGGCTATCCCGACGGTCTCGCGGGCGAGCTGATTCCGATTGGCGCCCGCATTCTTTCGGCGGTCGATTGCCTGGATGCGCTGGCTTCTGATCGGCAGTATCGCCGCGCCCTGCCGCTCGACGAAGCCATCAAGATCGTGGAGCAGGAAGCCGGCAAGGCATTCGATCCCCGCGTGGTCAAAGTGCTCGCACGGCGCTACGTCGAACTCGAGCGCAAAGCGAAGAGCGGGGGGGGCGAGAAGGCCAAGCTATCGACCGATGCAAAGATCGAGCGCGGCGCATCGCCGGCCGCGGGTTTTGAAACCACTTACCAGGCCAATCGGAGCAGCCATGATCAGTCCAGCCAAGACCTGATCAGATTTCAGCGTTCCCTCGGGGCCGCGAAATTGGATAGCGCGATTGCCGCGCTTGAGCGGTGCTGCGATCGAGAGCAAGCCTTTGTGATGATGCGCGATGAAATCCTCGCGTTGGTCCCGTATCAAGCGCTGGCGATTTATGAACGTGCAGGCGAACGGCTGCTTCCGGTGTTCCTGGATGGCAGCGACTACAATATATTCTCCTCGTTGGAAATTCCACTCGGCATGGGATTGTCGGGGTGGGTAGCGCTAAATCGAAAGTCGATCGTGAACGGAAATCCATCCGTCGAGCCGGGCTATCTGAACGATCCCACCAAGTTCAGCACGCTGCGGTCGGCTTTGGCTGTTCCTCTCGAGACCCCGGCAGGAGTTGTAGGCGTACTCTCCCTGTACCATCAAGATCGCGACGCGTTCACGGAACAGGATCGCGATCTGACGATCGCGCTGGGCGCGAAGCTCGCCGCGGTGATGGAGACTACACGCGACAGCGTGTCCTTGGAGACCTCCGCTATCGGCGGGCAGGGCTGATGATGCATATCACCAAACACGTTGCAGGCCTATTGCTGACGGCGCTGGCTGGAGCGTTCTTTGCCGCGACGCTGGTTCGCCTTGCGCCAGGCGCCGATTCAGATGAGCGCGACTTCGATCCGCGACTCTCCGCGGCTTCTATTCAAGCTTTGCACGGATCGCGAGCCGCGGATCGTAACCTTGGCCGCTACTACGCGGCGTATCTTCGTGGGCTCGTGCGTGGCGACTTCGGAACTTCGTATTCACTGAAACGGCCGGTTCGCGAACTGTTGGCCGATCGCGGCCCGGCTACGCTTCGACTCGTCGGTTCCGGATTATTTGCAGGATGGGCTTTGGGACTGGCGCTCGCGATTATCGCCACCCAAGGGAAGGTCGGTGCGCTGAAGGTATTCACGTCGGGATTGTCTACGCTGCTTCTGTGCCTTCCCGCCGCGCTGATCGGGCTGGTGGTATTGGTCGCGCGAGCGCGATGGTGGTGGGCGATCGCGCTCATCATTCTTCCCAAGGTCTACAGTTACGCGCGAGGGTTGCTCGACCAGGTTTCGAAAGAGCCACACGTCTTGCTCGCGAGAGCAAAGGGTCTGGGTCGCGCAAGGATTTTCGTGTGGCACGTGCTGCCGTCGATAATGCCGGAGCTACTCGCTCTGGCGGGGATCTCGGTAAGTCTCGCCTTCAGCGCAGCGATCCCCATAGAAGCTGTTTGCGATATCCCAGGAGTGGGCCAGCTTGCATGGCAGGCAGCACTGGGGCGCGACCTGCCGATCCTGGTTACCATCACCTTGCTGCTGGCCCTGATCACGCGCGCGGCTAATGTGGCTAGCGATCTTGCCATCGCCGCATTACACCCGCAGGCGCTACCGGAGGCTGCCTTATGAAGAAACTGGCGGGTGCCGTTCTGGTCTTGATCTTCGCCGCCGCGTTGGGCTCGGACGTTTTGGCGACTGCGTCCTATCGCACTCAATTTCGCGAAGAGCCCAGCGCGCCGCCCTCAGCTCATCATCCCCTCGGCACCGATGAACTTGGCCGGGATCGTTTGTCGCGACTGCTTTACGGCAGCCGGATCTCGCTGATGCTCGCGCCCGCAGCGGCTTTGCTCGCGACCGCCATCGCTGCGTTGGCCGGCGCGACGGCAGGCTATCTCGGCGGCTGGTGGGAACGGACATTCCTCGGCGCAACCGACCTCTCGCTATCACTGCCATGGATGTTCTTCCTGATGACGGTGCGCGCGCTGCTGCCCCTGGATGTTTCTCCCGCCGCTTCTATCACGATCACTTTCCTGTTATTGGGCGCGCTCGGGTGGGCCGGACCCGCCCGAATCGTGCGCGCCGCTGTGGTTTCAATGAAACGCTCCGAATTCATGCTACAAGCCCGGGCGTCGGGCTCGACCGGGTTAGGCATCGTGATCACACATCTGCTGCCTAACCTCAAGCCTGTACTGATCGTGCAATTCCTTGTTTCGATACCAGTTTTCATTCTGAGCGAGGCAAATCTTGGATTGCTCGGTTTGGGTGTCGCCGAGCCGATGCCCTCGTGGGGCAACCTGCTCCGAGACCTCGAACGGTTTTCCGAAGTGAGAGCTAATCCGTGGCTGCTAGCGCCCGCGGTCATGTTGGTCGCGGTAGTGGTTTGTTTGCAGATCATCGCGAAGCGGGAGGAATTCGTCGCATGAAAGTTTTGCCGTTATTGTTGGTCAGCTTTTCAATGTCGCTTCAGGCTGCCCCGGAGCTTCGCTTCTGTTTGCGAAACGAACCCAAGACGTTCGACCCGGCGCTGGTGGAGGATGACGCCTCCGAGACCATTCGCTACCTGACCGGTGGCGTGCTGATGCGCGTCAACCGGCTTACGCAGGAACTCGAACCGGAATTCGCGTTGTCCTGGAAAGTGCTCGAAGGCGGACGAGCGATCACGTTGCATCTTCGCGACAACGTCAAGTTCTCTGATGGCACGCCGTTTTCATCGGACGATGTAGCGTACACGTTTCGCCGGTTGATGGATCCCGCGCTGCACTCTGCAACAGGTGACGCTTTTCGCTCGGGCGAAGGCAATCTTGCGGTGATTCCTGACGGCCCGCGTAAAATTACGCTCCGTTTTCCAGCCCCTGTCGCGGGACTCGATCGCATGTTCGATCAGGCCGCGATTGTCTCCGCACATTCTTCCAATAGAGACGCTGCCGTCCTCGGCCCGTTTCGAGTGAAGGAGTACAAGGCAGGCGCGCACGTCGAGCTGGAGCGGAACCCGTGGTATTGGAAGCACGATTCTGCCGGACATCCGCTTCCCTACATAGATGCTGTCCATCTCGATATCCAGCAAAATCGCGAGATCGAATTGCTGCGTTTCGAACGAGGCGAATTGCAGTTGATCAATACCCTGGAGCCCGAGCATTTCGAAAGGCTTTCGGCGAAGTCGCCGCGATCCGTCTACGATTCCGGGCCGGGCATGGATTCGGAGTTCTTTTGGTTCAACCAGTCGCCCGCAGCGCCGATCGCGGCCTACAAGAAAACGTGGTTTCAGACGACGGTGTTTCGGAAAGCGATCTCGCAAGCGATCAATCGTGAGGACCTGTGCCGCATTGTCTATCGCGGGCATGCGACGCCCGCTGCCGGTCCCGTTTCGCCAGCCAATCATCAGTGGGTGAACGCCGCGCTGAAGCCTCCGGTGTATCGTCCGGAACAGGCGCTGCATGAGCTTGCAGAAGCCGGCTTTCGCTTCGCGAACGGGACGCTATCGGACCCGTCAGGGCATCGCGTCGAATTCACGATGGTGACGAATTCGGGAAACCAAGCGAGGCAGCGGGCCGCCGCGATGATGCAGCAGGACCTTGAAAGGATTGGCATAAGACTCAACATCGCGACTCTCGATTTTCCGGCGTTGCTCGAAAGAATGAATCGGACACTGGACTACGATGCAATACTTCTGGGGCTGGTGAACGTCGATATCGATCCCAATATGCAGATGAACATCTGGCTGAGCTCGTCGAGCATGCACTCATGGAATCCGAAACAAGCGAAACCGGCGACCGCGTGGGAAGAAGAGATCGACAGGTTGATGCGCGTGCAAGCCTCGCAGTCCGACAATCGAAAGCGGAAAGCAGCATTCGATCGCGTGCAGCAAATCGCGGCCGAGCAGACGCCCATCATTTACTTGGTGAACAAGAACGTGCTCTCGGCGATATCTCCCTCGGTGAAAGGCGCACGGCCTGTGCCGCTGGCTCCACAGACTTTTTGGAATGTGGAACGTCTCACGTTGGACGAGTCGGTGCTCCAATCGCGACGGTAGTGATGAAAGACGAAGCTCTGCTCGCGGTCAACCTATCGGTCGACTACCCCGGAAAGCCCGGCGTCCTGCGCAATGTGTCGATCGACGTACAACGCGGCGAAATCGTCGGGCTGGTGGGCCAGAGCGGCTCCGGTAAGAGCACCCTGGCAATGGCAATCCTTGGGTTGCTTGATTTGAAGGGCGGCACTGCTCGAGGCTGGATCAACTTTGATGGCCGTGATCTCTTGCATCTCCGCGAGCGCGAAATGCGCCGCATTCGGGGGAAAGACATCGCCCTGGTGTTGCAGAGTCCCATGACCGCCCTGAATCCAGCGTTGCGAATCGGTACTCAACTCGAAGAGGCGTGGAGATGCCACCAAGGAAAGCGGGTGTCTTGGAAATCCCGGGCGATGGAATTGCTGGAGAGTGTCAGCCTGCCGGCCGAAGCTTCCTTTCTGCGCCGATTTCCACGGCAGTTGAGTGTCGGACTTGCCCAACGCGTGCTGATCGCGATGGCAATTATGCATCGTCCTTCGCTGCTTCTCGCCGATGAACCGACCAGCGCGCTGGATGTGATCACGCAATCGGAAATCCTGCGACTATTCGCGGCGCTTAACCGCGATCTCGATATGGGCATGCTATTCATTTCGCACGATCTGCTGTCGGTCGCGACGCTGTGTCATCGCGTCGCGATTCTGCATGACGGTGAGATTGTCGAATGCGCGCCGACCGATCAAATCTTTCAGCGTCCCTGCCATCCCTACACGCAGCGGCTCATCGCGGCGCTGCCCTCGGTTCCCGCGTATTCCACCCTTTAAGGGCCTTGGCAGGGCAATCCGTGCCGATCCTTATTTCTTGAAAACCAACGCCTTATTGTGCCGATACTGGCGGAGCTTCCGCGAATTGCCGCTCCATCCACAGGCGATAGGACATCCACGCTAATCCCATAAGAGGCAGCATCGCTAATGCGGTTAGCCAGTGCCCCTCGCGTATCGTCGAACTGACCGCGCCGGCCACGGTCGCTCCCGCCAAGTAGTAGGGTAGTGACCAGAGATGCCAATAGCGCCAGATGTCGTGGAGGCTACCTTCGTTCAGAAGCGCAAGCACTCCGGAAACCAGGCCGGTGTTGACCGTCCAGTACAGGGTTGCGACGAGGGCCATTGCTGAGACTTCATATCCCGACAGGACGGTCACTACAAGCTGTCGGTACGCAACCTGGCAGACTGCACCGGTGAGCGCCATGGCGGAAACATTAAACAGCACTTGGGGAAACGTGGGCCGCTTCTTCGGCCGCCAGCAGCACTGAACCAGGGCGCCGGCTGCCGCCAGAAGCACAGTCTCAGAAAAGGTCAAGGTCGCGGCGGCAATCAGCACGATTAGGAAATTCAGCGAGTAAGTGCCGGTGATGCGGGGCAGCCGCACCTTCATCGCCGACGCAGCCAGGGCCAAGAGCAGGAACACAGCGAAACGTGTCCCGTCGTCGGTCCGGAAGAACCAAGCGCTCGGTAGCAGCACCGTGAGTCCAACGATCACGATGCAAGAGATATAGGTTTTGGCCGCGGATGGCATGTCAGTTCTCTCCGGTGGCTGCAGTGGCCCTGCTAATTCTCGCCGTTGATGAAGACCGTGCTTACACTGTCCTGCAAGGTGCTGGTCGAACCCCAGATTGCCGTACTGCCCCAAATGGCGCTTGATCCCCAAGCCGCGCTGGACCCCCAGGCTGCGCTCGATCCCCAGGCTGCGCTCGATCCCCAGGCTGCGCTCGATCCCCAAGCTGCGCTCGATCCCCATGCCGCGCTCGATCCCCACGCCGCGCTCGATCCCCACACCGCACTTGTACTCCACGCGCCGCTTTCGCCCCAGATCGCGCTGGTCGAGATCACGAGCCCCACGATACTGCTGGAGGGATCTATTGCGGCGGCCGGCGAGGCGGCCGATCCGGTTGCGAGATCGGTACTGGCAAGCGCGGCCTGCACATTCAAATAGCCAGCGCCAACCGTGAAGATGTCGTTCTGGGTCGAATATACGATACCGGTCACCGGATCTGTTGCCGTGGTGGTGACCAACGGCAGTTTGATGGCGGACTTCATCAGGCGAGCCTTTACGTCATCGGGAGTCAACCATGGAGACTGCTGAAGCATGAGCGCCGCAGCGCCGCTGACCATCGGCGTGGCGAGAGAAGTCCCGCTCAACTCGAAGTAAGTGTTGGAGGCAACAGGCGAGTTCCCATTGTGATACAGCGACTTGGCGACGATGTTATCCGGATATTCCGTGACCAGCGTGCTACCTTGCGCTTGCAGCGACACCACTCGATTCCCCGGCGCGACCAGGTCGGGCTTCACAATATGGTCCAGCAGCGTCGGGCCTTTGGAGCTGTAGCTGGTCATCTTGTCGTCGGACTCGGGAAGCGTGGCCACGGTGTTCATGGCTCCCACGGTGATTGCGTAGGGGCTGTTGCCGGGCGCAGTGATGGTCCCGTAGCCTTGGTTTCCGAAATCGTTATCGCGGCCGTAATTACCCGCGGCGATGACCACCACGATGCCCGCGTTCCAAGCCTGCTGAACGGCTTGGCACAAAGGATCGGTTTTATAGCTCGAATAAACCGGCCGCCCCAGCGACATGTTGATCACGCGGATGTTGAACACGTTCTTGAGGAAGACGGCGGCTTGGATCGCGGCGATCACGATGCTGTCGGAAGAATCCCCATTTTGATCCAGAGCGCGCAAGTTGATGAGGTTCACGTTAGGCGCGATCCCGCGGACCGTGTACCACATGTTGCCGCCCGTGGATTGCGCTCCGTTGCCGGCGACAAGACCAGCGACCATCGAGCCGTGGCCGTATTGGTCGGCGGTGCTCCAAACATTGGGAATGAAGCTTTGCTGGAATACCACGTTGGACGTGCCGCCCGTGCCGTTCAAATCCGGGCTGCTGATGATGCCGCTGTCGATCACCGCGACCCCGATTCCAGTCCCGTCCCACTGCAAGGTGGCCGTGTTCGAGCTGACCCCAAGCGCCGTCATCCATCCGTAATCGGGCTGTGTCGGCAGACTGGTGTTCCCTAATGCCCGAAGTGGATGATCGGGTCCAAGGTATTCGACCTCCGGATCGGCGGCGAGCAGACTCATATCGCGCGACTTGATGGTGTACACGTGTGCATTTACAAGTTCCAGGCTCCGCTTATGCACCGCGCCGAGTGCGACGAATCGTTGGTGCCCAATCTGATCCGGGCTGTTCTTGAATCGGACAATCACGTCGATAGGATCGTCCGCGGCTGGTGCTCCGAACAGGCTGCCCAACGACAACATCAAAACCGCGATTAACTTGATCCGCATGCTGATTTCTCTCCTCCACAGACTCTCTTGCGCTTTGAAGAATGCATCCGGCGGGCCAAAGTGGGGAGCGCGTTGCAGAAGTCGCGTGGGAAAGGCGAAACGCAATAGAAGTACTTGACTCCACAATGGGAGCGCCGTTCCATTGGTACTGGAACAAGAGGTTTCCTATTGTCCTCAAGAGCGTGGACGTAGATGACAAAATGACGCCTTTGCCGCCAATCGGGACTTGTCGGTGCCCAGAAACGAGGAACAGGGCGGAACGACGCTCAGGTCGGAAGTCATCCCAGAAATTGATCTGCCTGTCCTCCGCAAGAATTCGGTCCGGGCTTTTTGATCGGGACTAAGGTCAGTGAGAACGGCCTTGTAAAATCAAGTTGGTCGTTCGCTCCGATTCTCGGCTGTAGATGAAATTGAGGATGCCGAAACCTCCGGATTCCATCAAAATCCACTCGGTTCAACACGTCACTTCGCCCACATGGATCGGGGAGAGATGGGGAGATCTGAACGGATGTCGAGCGTCGCCCGTGATTTGGGGGCCAGCTCAAGTTCTATCGCCGCGTCGCATGCATAATTTGACCAAACGAGGTCGGACGAAGCGTCGCTGTGTTCGACTGCAAGCGGGCTCGATGGTGATAAGATCTCTCAGACCGATTCGAAATTGCGGTCTCTTCGTCACGAGAAAATCCGTCTTGGTGTATCCTACACACACATAGAATGAAATACTCTAATGGTGTGGTTGCGTTCGCCGCATTGGGCTTCTTCGCGGCATTTGGCCAGACTCTCGATTCGACGGGAAACGGACTGCTCAAGGGAACGTTCCACTTTCGCCAGCTGCAAGCGTCCAACCTCGATCAATCCACCGGAGACGTAATCGAGGCAGTCGCCGTCTCGGGGACCATTACTTTCGATGGCGCTGGCCTGTCCTCGGCAAGAAGTCCGTCGGCCAAAGCCATCTCTTTCCTGGGCGACATTCATGATGCACGTGCAGAAATCGTGAAAGATCAAAGCTTGTGTAGATGAAATTTGAGGATGCCGAAGCCTCCGGATTCCATTCAAATCCACTCCGTTCAACACCGCGCGCGTAAACCATTAAAATGGAAGTAGTTGAAAACAGCCGCTCTTGTGCTAGCTCCGAAGTCTGCCTTGGGCGCAGGGGGTCGGCGGTTCGAATCCGCCCGCCCCGACCAATAGAATCAATGAAATACGGCCAATTCCGGTTGGCCGTAAAATCCCCTGTAGTCGATCCTGTAGATGTAGCTATCCTCGAGATTCAACAACCTCATCAAACCGGCAACCGATCCCGTCTCAAAAAACGATGGATCTGAACTGTCCATCTAGCCATCGATCAATGTCCTGTTCGCGGCCCGACGCCTTGAGCATGAGAAGTTCTTCAATATCGGCATCTACCAAGAGCAGGATGTATCCTCGGCCATCGAGGGCAGTGTCCCGACATCGCTGCTGAAACACCGCTCTGTCGTCGCACGTTCGGCAGACCATAAGGCCGAACTGGCCGCGTTGCACCGAGAATCGACCCGCGAGCTGATCCAATTCCGGATTTGCTGGATCGGCGGAATAGTTCTTGCACTCCGCCATTATGAACGAGCAGGGAACATGCTGCACCGCGTGTAGCCACTGAAAAAAGCCAGTCTTTGCAGCATTTGAGTATGTGATGTCAATACGCTTTCGCCCCTGATGGAGGGCCTGCTCCTTCTTCGGGTATATAAATGACGGGTAGAATAATGCCTCGAGGACGCCAACCATACAATCGTGGTACGCGTTCGCTTGTGCGGTCCCAGCAGGAATTGCATGGAGTTTGTCCAATAACAGCATGACCTGATCTGGGCCAACTCCCGCAGATGGGTTCAGGGCAGCGTCGGACATTTCACGATCACGAGCCGCGGGGATGTCGCGCTTGTATTTTTCAAAAATGTCTGGATGCTCCTTTGAGAACTGGTACAAGAATTCCTTACTCAGAGGGTTCTGCCGTTTGAGCGATTTTTTCGTGACCCGACGCTTTCCGTTCTTCAGCAGTTGGACAAGTCCCGTAGCGGCGGCCAAGTGGTACGCCTGAAGGAAAGCCAAAACATAATGGTTGTAGTATTGCCGGTGATCGAATACCATCTGGTGTCGCACAATCGCTTTTGGAACGAACAGGAGGCGTTGACCCTTGTAAACTGGTAAGTCGGCAAATTCCTCCTCACGCCATTCGTGGCGGTGGGGATCCCAGAACCTTCCCGCCGGTACTTTCTGCGTCGGGATGCCGAGAAGTTCGCTTTGGTCGGTCGTGTATTCGACGAGTTTCTGTCGAATAATGTTGGTCGTGATGTCGGAAATCTTATCGCTACTGATGCCTGGTATAAGCAATTCGCAATCCTCGAGGTCCTTGAGGAATCCCGTTCGGGCTGCGGTGCTGTCTTTCAGATGATCAAACAAATCTACGGATTGCTGTCCGGACACTCCTCGGCCTTGGCGCTTATTCTGCGACAAACCTAGGCCGGTATCGTTCGGCTCCTTGAGGCTCGCCAAAATTGTCTGGGCCTGATCATCGTCTCCTCTTCGGATGTGATCAATAACCTGTTGGAAACAATCGACGACCAGATTGCTCGCTTCGACCGACCAAATATCCTCCCTCTTGCCGAGAGCGTGGGGGTCAATGAAAAGTGGCATGTCCCCATTCAGAAGGACATCGACGAAATCAAGCTCCGCTTGCGTTTTATTCAGCCTTAAGTGTCTTGAGAGTCGCACAGCCATACTTGAGTTGGTTAATTTTCAGGTAAAGTATAGCCGCTTCAACGTCCGCCGTAAAGCCGCCAGTACGGGCTGATTCTTTAGATGTGAATTCTGCAGCCAGGCCGCCGGTGCGCCAGGGCCCCCCGGTGTCGATGAAACCCTGCAATGGATCGACACGGGAGAAGTATTTGCCGCTCGGACCGCATTCGCGCCCGTGCAAGTGGACGTATTTAGCTTGGTTTCACGGCCCATGACGCCGCATATTTGCGGGGCGAGGCGGTGAAACCTAAGCGACGAATCCAGCGTAAGTATCTGATTTATTTGACCATAATTCCTATCCGTGCTATACTTACTCTAAGTTAAGTTCTTCCGCACGCGGAAGCTCCCTCCGGACAACCCTCAAAATCAGGGTCCGTCCACAGAAACCCAAACCAAAAACCAATTAAATAAGCCCTTTATGTCCGCGACATCTCGCGCCCTGCCTACGGCAGAGGAGATCGGCGAGCTCGTGCCGATCGGGCGCATTGCCAAGCAGACGCCTTACTCCGCAGATTTCCTGCGCCAGTTGGCTCGCACCGGCAAAATCCGCGCCTTCACCCTTAACCGCCTTAACCGCGACTGGCTGGCTACACCGGCCGCCATCCGCGACTATCTCGAAAATCAAGCCACTCGTCACGAGAAGGAGCTTTTGGCTATCCGCGAGGCAGAAAGGAGCCTGCAATGACGGAGCTGCCAAAATTCATCGTGCCCGAGCGGCCGAATGCACCGAAGTCTGGGCGCACCAAGCGCCTGCTCAAACTGCTAACCGCACCGGTGTCAGCAAATGCGGCGCTTATCGCAGTCGTCCTGAGCCTGACCGCTTCGGGAAGCACGATGGCTTTTGGCAATGCTGGAAGCTTCGCCGCGGGTGCGCTGCGAACCGCAGCAGGCCTGGAGAACGTTCCGCAAGACATCGCCGCAGGTTTTCAAGACGTCCAAAGCGGCGCCCTGGCGCCGCTCAACTCTGTGTCGGCATCTACCAGCTACATCTTTCGCGGCGAAGTAGCGCAGCTTAACACCGTCTCAGCGCAGCTGGCCGTTAGTCTAAGGCAAGACCAGGCCACGACGATGTCGGCACTGGCGGATGCAGCCCAGCCCTTCTTGGTCGCTGTGCCCGACTACAGTCTCATCAATCTCGCCCACAATGTCGGCATCGGCCCGGGCAACCAGGCGCTCGCCTTCGAGCAAACCGCCGCGCCCTCATTACCACAGGTCTTAGGCGCTTCGATTAACACTAAACCCCAAGCGCCCGACCCCACCGCTTCGCGCTCCTATATCCAAAATCTCATTGACCAAACATTCCAGCGGCTTCTGTCCACTGGCGCACTGATCGGACCGCAGGGGCCGCAAGGTTCGGCCGGAGCTTCTGGAATCGTACAAAACGGTAGCGGTGAGAGCACGGTCGAAGTCGGCAGCGCGCCCATTGTCACTTATGTGCCGGCCGACCCCGCCAGTGGTTTTACAGGGGCGTCCATAGCCGGCTTCACCCAGCTCTCGTCCCAGGACCTAGCGGCGCAAACCATCACTGACTCCGGCGTTCTGGCTGTCCAGGGCGCGGCAACTTTGGACTCCGGCCTGTCCGTGACAGGCAACGCTGCGGTATCCGGCGCGCTCAGTGCCGGCACGTCCACGCTTAATTCCCTGACCGTCTCTGGACCCGCTACCTTCAACGGTTCGACCACGATCGCGGGCCTCACCGTGACCGGCCTCAATCCGGGACTGAAATTAGGCTCGGTAGCCTTCCAAGGCGCGGCAGGGCTCTCGCAGGACAACGCCAACTTTTTCTACAACTCAACGACCCACAGCCTCGGACTAGGTACCTCAACCCCTTTGCAAACCCTAACCCTCCAAGGCAACGGCACTCAAGATATCCTTAATGTGGCTTCATCCAGTGGCCTCAGTGACTTCTATGTTGCCAGCAGCGGCAACATCGGCATCGGGACAACTACCCCGTCTGACACATTACAGGTGGTCGGCGGCATTACGAACATTTATCCGATCTCGGGAGGAAGCCTCACCCCTCATCTCGTCAGTTCCGTCTCATTGGGTATTAATGATCCCGGCCGGTTCGCCCTCTCCGGCCAATACGCTTACGTGGTTTCCTCGAACCAATCCCCCGCCGTCCTCACCATGCCGGTTGTTGATCTGTCAAATCCGCTTAATCCTACTGTGGTAAATACAAGCAGTATATCTGACGGCTCCGTCTTAGGCAGCCCATTTTACATTGTTGCAGCGGGCAAGTACCTATATATTACTAACGATGACGGCGGCAGCGGCGTACTGCAAACCTACGATACCTCCAATGCTTCCGCCCCTTCGTATGTTGGCAATGGCGGTTATGCCAACGGTGTGTATGTTCCTCCGTGTAATGTAAACGAGGCCACCAATGGCTGGGACTCGAGTGGCGTTTACGTTTCCGGGCGGTACGCTTTTGTTTCCCGAAACAGCGGCTGCGAGCCTGTTTTGCAAATTATGGATATTGGCAATCCTTCCTCGCCGGCCAGGGACGGATATATCTTCAACCAAGCCACCTCTACTGATGTTTCCGTTGCCGGCCATTACGCTTACATCACAACGGGCAACGGCATGCTGGAAGCCTTTGATTTCTCAAATCCCATGGCTCCCGTTCAGGTCAGCACGACCAAAGTCGGCTCAAACCTGTCCAAACTCTATATCTCCGGCCGCTACGCCTACATAACTGATTCGTAAGCGTCAGAGGAATCCCTCTTGAAGAAAATCGGGCGGGTACCGAAGATGGAGCATGGCGAGCAGGCGGAGCACGGAGCAAATCGGGCGAACGATTGAAGAATATGATGCCAGCGGGTTG
>Ga0182024_10010201_pt1 | contig 19219 bp, 15 predicted proteins | sample P32metaG_FD_120480 | JGI IMG/M metagenome (GOLD analysis project Ga0182024, IMG submission 120480) | Permafrost microbial communities from Stordalen Mire, Sweden - P3-2 metaG (Illumina Assembly) | ecosystem: Environmental > Terrestrial > Soil > Wetlands > Permafrost | place: Sweden: Stordalen... | reverse complement strand
GACTCGACGTCGCCGATTGCGAGCGGGCAAAACAGCTTGTCGTTGCCGTCGAAAACATAGGTGTAGTGCGCGTTAGCGTGAACCGCGACGACCTGTTCGACGGCAAGAAAATGCGTGCCGCCGTCCCGTTCGATCGGCAGATGACGGGCAAACCGCCGCGGCGGCCCGCCAACGCCGCCGAGCGGAGCATATGTCCCGCGACCGAATTCGGGATTGGAGTCGGCATCGGCGGCCGCCGACATCGCTGACGGCGCCGCTGCGATTTCCGGGACCGTGCGCGGCATGGATTCACCGCCCGGGACCGCAACGGATTGCGGTGCCGCGCGTGCCGAATCCGGCAGGAGGAGCAAAAGAAATATTCCGGAAATGCAAAACGCCACGACCGCCACAACGATGGCGAGGATGTCGGTCGATAGCGCCGGCGCTCCCGACGACGCCGTGACGAAGGGATAGAGCGTAACGCCCGCCATCGCCGTATAGTGCATGCCCGAAACGGCAACACCGAAGGCGGCCGACGACAGGACCAGAGGCGGGCGCCCACCCCGCCCGGTCGCAAGCCAAAGCGCCAGTCCGGACGCGGCAATCGCAATCGCCATGCTGGCGGCGACGTGGATGGGATCGTGGATCATGTACGTGCTCGCATCGAGCGCGTTCATGCCGATGTAGTGCATCGCGAAAATGCCGCCGCCCATCAGGCACGAGGACAACGTCAAGCGGAGCACGGTCAGCGGCCCGGAACTGGTGGCGTAAACCGCCCCTCCGACCACGATCGCGCAAACAAGGAATGACAGCAGCGTCGGGAAGACGAGGTAATCGACCTGGAATGGCTGCCGCACCGCCAGCATGCCGACGAAGTGCATGGTCCAGATCGCGACCGCCAGCGAAACCGTGGAGCCGGCAAGCAACAGACGCCGCCGCGTGCCCGTCGCTTCACCAATTTGCGCGGCGAGACTTAAGCCGACATAGGCGCCCTGGATCGCCATGACGATCGAGAGCAAGACGAGCCAAGTCTCGTAAGTCACCGGCATTGCCGTCATCCCTTCGCTGTGTGGGACGGCTACTTCACCCCATCGGGCATGGAACGATTATAAACGAAGTCGGGCCAATCGCCGAGGCCTCTCATTCATCCGTCCGCGCTTAGCCGGCGTCCGAAGGACCGCTAATTGACCTGGCGCGCATAGCCCGCCCAATACGGTTCGCGAAGCGCGCGCTTGAGAAGCTTGCCGCTGGCATTGCGCGGCAACGTCTCGATGAAGTCGACAGAGCGGGGCCGCTTGAAGCCGGCAAGCTTGTCGCGGCTCCATTCGATCAGCGAGGCCTCGCTGAGGTTCGTGTCCCGCCGCTTGACCACCACCGCTTTCACGGTCTCACCCCATTTCGCATCAGGCACGCCGATCACCGCGCATTCCAGAACCTCGGGATGGCCCATGAGAACAGCTTCGACTTCGGCCGGATAGACGTTTTCGCCGCCGGATATGATCATGTCCTTGATGCGGTCCTTGAGGAAGATGTAGCCCTCTTCGTCAACGTAGCCGGCATCCCCAGTGTGAAACCAGCCATCGCGGATCGCCTGCGCCGTCGCCTCCTCGCGCGCCCAATATCCGGCCATCAGGTTCTCGCCCTGATAGAGAATTTCGCCGACCTCGTAAGGCGGCAGATCCCTGCCATCGGAGTCGACGATGCGCACGCGGCCGCCGATCATCGGCCGGCCGCAGGAAAGCAGCCGCTCACCGGCATGCTGCTCGTGCGACAGCGCAGTGAACGGCCCGGTCGTTTCGGTAAGGCCGTACACCTGCAAGAAACGGCATTTGAACGTTTCGATCGAGCGACGCAGCAGGTCGGGCGAGATCGGCGCGGTGCCGTAACTGATAAGCTTGAGCGCAGAGAAATCTGCCGTACGCGCCTGCGGCAGTTCGGTCATAAGCAACATCAGCGTCGGCACCAAGAGCGCACTTTCGATCCGCTGCTCCACCATGGTCTTGAGCAGTACGTCCGGCAGCGGCTCACGCACAATGACGACGGTCGAGCCGGTCTGCATGGCCCAGATTGCCCAAATCGTGCCGCCGATATGGAACAACGGCAAACACACCAGCGCGCGGCCGCCTTCACGCATCTCGCTGTTTTCAAGCGCCCCGCAAGAACCCACGTTGAGCAAATTCCATCCCGTCAGCATCGCGCCTTTGGGCAGGCCGGTGGTGCCGGAGGTACAGAATTGAGCGCTCACGGCGCCATCGGCGTCGCGCCGCGGATCGTCGCCGCCGCGCGGCAGATCGCCGAAGGTGACGGTCGGCACGCCCGACGCGGCGCCGTGCGCCATGAACTCCGGCCCGGCAACGATGAGTTTCGGTTTGACGTCGTCGATGATCTGCTTGACCTCGTGCGGCGTGAGCCGCCAGTTGATCGGCGCCGCCACCACGCCGGCCTTGTCGAGCGCAAAAAATAATTCGAAATAAGCCGCGCTGTTCTTGTCGAGAATGCAGACCCGATCGCCGGGTTCAAGGCCGAGCTTACGCACTAAGCCTGCCGCGAGTTGCGAGGTCGTCTCGTTGAGCTCGGCAAATGTTTTTGATCTGCCTTCGAACCAGAGAGCTTCCAGCGACGGGTGGCGCCGCGCCCGCCAACGCAGCATTTCTGCGATCGTTCGCATCCGCTCCATTCCTCCCCGTGACGCCCCGCCCGCTTAACCCAGCGCTTTCATGAGCTTTTCGAGCGACACGGCCGCGCGCTCGTGCTCGACCTTGGCGACGGTGCGGGCGCCGTCCTCGATCTGAACGGCAAATTTGAACCGGTTCTTCTCGCGGTTCACCAGAGCGGTCTTGACGACCAACTCGGCGCCGACCTTGCTCGGACCCAGATGATCGATGACGACCCGGCTGCCGACCGTGATCTGCCCCGGCTCAAGTTGACCTTGCACCAATTGGGCGCAGGCGAATTCAGCGATGGTGACGAGATAAGGCGTCGCCGCCACCTGCGGCATGCTGGGATCGAGCGCGCCAACGGTATCCTTCGGGCCGACGGTCACGCGCGTGACCGAGTTGAGTTCAGAAGAGTTCATGGCTTGTCCATGCGTGCGCGGCGAGTGGCGTTTACATGCGCCGGGTACCGGGCTTCCAGCTCTGTTCCAGATTTTCAATCAGCTTGGGGTCGTACAGGCATCGGCTTTGCTGCCGTGCATAGGTCGCCATGTAGCGCCGAAATTCCGATAGGGGCTCTTGTGCAACTCTGAGCGCCTTGCGGTTGCTGACGGCGCTCGTCATTCCGGCACGGACCAATTGCAGCGCGTTCGCCTCGATCGCGGCTTCCATCTCGCCGGCGGGGACGACCTCGTCGCAAATCATACGTCCTTCCGGCGTCTCGGCGTGAAACACGCGCTCAAAGAAGATGCCCTCGCGCGCGAGCTTGATGCCGACGAGCCGCGGCAACCGCAAATTGGCGGCACCCGGAATAAATCCTTCCTTGCTGGCCGGAAGGTTGAAGTAGGAGCCGGGTTCCGCCAGCACGCGATCCATGACGCAAAGGAGCTGACAGCCGCCGCCAATGGCGAAGGCCTCGACCGCCGCGATCCACGGCTTCTCGACGTAGTCCTCATATTGCTCGTCGTAGGAGTCCGAGCGCCAATGACCGCGATAGATCTTATGGAGGAGGCCCAACTCACGCCCAATGAAAAAATCGGAGAAGGAAATCTGCCCGTAATAGAGATGCGTCAGATTGATGCCGGCATTGAAGATACATCGACCGGCGTATTTCGGATGTTGCACCGTGCCGCCGCGCAGGACGCCGCATTCGATCGTTTCATCGAGCAGCACAAGATCGACGCCGGTCTCCAGCGCCGCGGTGGCGCGGTCATCCTCGGCATTGAGGAATTTTGGATTGGTCAAAGTGACGTGGCCAACTTTGCCTTTGCGCTCAACCCTGGCCTCGCCGAGATCGGCAAAGCCAGTTTTGCGAAATTCGGCGAGCCGGTCCAGCGCCTCGCGCTTCGGCTTGAGCATCGCGTGAATGAGATGCAGGCCGCATCGCTCGTCGGCGAGCACTTGGGCGAGGAACAGTCCCTGATCCAGCTCGCGGCCTTCCTTGGCACTCTGTTTCATGAGCGCCCGTTCGGCATCGATCTGTTCACGGCTCGGCAGCAGCGCCGGGTAGCGGCCGGACGCTGCTGCTAGCAGCTCGGAAACCCGCAAGTGGCGCGCGCCCTGTCCGGTCAGTTCATCGTAGACGGCTACCGCATGACGCCTGAAGAACTTTTCTTTCACATCGAGAGCGTGGGCCTTGAGCGCCGCCGTTTCGCCCTTTGGCTCGGCCTTTTCGGCCAGCAACGCGGTTTCGAGGTTTTTCAAAAAATTGCTTGCCGCCTCGGCATCGCGCGCGAGGGCACCGCTAAAAATCGGGTCAGCGGGACCCGTTGAAGACGGCTGGACAGCAAGTTGCTGCAAAGGAACCTCCCTTGGAGTCGCCGGCGGATGACGAGCCGACGCTTCTCGATGCGAGCGCCATGCCGTCGACCGGCCGAAAATAGCCTGACTCCACTATACCGCCCTTCCCTCCCTCCCGGCATCGGCAAAAATAGAGGGTGCGGCCGTTTCAAACGTGCAGATGCGCGAGGATTTGACTGCGATCGATCGTCGCCGGCGTTCCTTCCAACATCGCCCGACCCTGGTCCATGACGAGGTAACGATCCGCGATGCGCTCCGCGAAGGACAGGTTCTGCTCGACGACGACGAATGCCGTGCCGGCGGCCTTTTTCTCGGCGATGAACGCTTCCATGTGCAGGATGTTTTCCCACTGCACACCTTCGCTCGGTTCGTCCAGCAACACGATCGGCTGATCCTCGGCAAGGCCGCGGACAAAGGAGAGTATCTTTTTCTCCCCGCCGGAAAGCGTTCCGGCATGCTGGGTGAGGCGGCGCTCAAGGATCGGAAAACGATCGAAATAGCGCCGGAACGGTGCGAGTCGCCGATTGGCGCGCATCAACGTCAGATTATCGCGGACTGGGAGTTCGTCGAACACCGGACGTTCCTGCGGACAATATGTCATGCCAAGGCGGTGGCGGGCTGATGGATCGAGCCCGTGGATTGGCTTGTCATCAAGAAGCACCCGTCCGCTCAGGCACGGCAGATAGCCGAACAGGAGCTTCATCAGCGTGCTCTTGCCGACGCCATTTCGGCCAAGCACGCAGAGTACCTCGCCTGACGTGGCCGCGCCGCTGAGATCGCGCACGATGGTGGTGCTGCCGTATCCGCCCGTCGCGTTTTCAAACACCAGACGCGGGGCGCTCATTTCTCGCCCCCGACATAGACGGCGCGGACCTTCGGGTCCGCCTGGATCGCGGCAACGCTGCCTTTGGCCAGCAGCGCACCGTTGTGCAGCACGTAGACGATTTCCGCCAACTCCTTCACCAGGGTCATATCGTGCTCGATGATGATGATGGCGCCGCCCAGCCGCTGTGCGGCCCAGCGGACCAGATCCATCACCGCCGCGGTTTCCTCGGGCGAAAGACCGGCACACGGCTCGTCGAGCAACAGCACGCGCGGCTCGGTCAGGAGCGCCATCGCCAGTTCGAGGATTTGTTGCTCGCCGTGCGACAGTTCTGCCGCTTTGCGCGCGCCCGACGCCAGAAACGGATAGCGCGATTGCAGCTCATCAAGCATCGGGCTCTTCCAGCGGCGCAGCCGGGGGTTGAGCAATTGGAGCCTCAAAGCTCGGCTGCTCCACAACGCGATGGCCAGATTGTCGGCGATCGCCAGGTCGGGGAAGACGCTCGGGATCTGAAGCTTGCGGGCAACGCCCAGCCCGCTGACGCGATTAGGCGCGAGGCCCATGACCTCCGCCCCGCCGAGTCCGATCTGGCCGGATACCGCCGCGAGTTCGCCGCTCACCGCGTTGAACATCGATGTCTTGCCGGCGCCGTTCGGCCCGATCACGCAGAAAATTCCGGCCTGATCGAAGTCGACGGAGAGTTGGTCGAGAATGGTGACTTCCCCGACACGAACGCTGACGCCTTGCAAAGCCAATCTGGCCGGCGACCTCTCTGCCGGGTTGGCCGGCGCGGCAATCGACGGCTTGGTCCGCTTGCGTCGCTCGATCTTCCTTAAGAGCGGTTCGGCGATTCCGGCGACGCCGCGCGGAAAAACCAGAACGATGACGATGAAAAACACCGCCATCAGCACTTCCCAGAACGGCACGCTGTCGCGCAATTGCGCTGTCAGCGAGCCGACCAGCAGCGTGCCGACGACGGGGCCGAGGAGACTGCCGCGGCCGCCGACGGCGGCCCAGATCACCAAATCCGCGGAAAGGCCAAATCCCACCACCTGCGGTGTGACAATTCCTTGCTGCGGTGCGTAGATCGCGCCGCCGATTCCGGCCATCAATCCACTGACGCCAAACGCGACGGATTTGAGCTTGTTGGTGTCGAAGCCGAACAGCTGGAGGCGGCGTTCGTTCTGCGCCAGCGCGCGCCACAAAACGCCGATCGGCGCATTGAACAGCCATCCTGCCAGCGCCAGTACGGCGAGCAAAGCGGCCGCGGAAACGTAATAGACATCGGAAATATCGTCCAAACCCGGGATACCCGGGATCCCCTTCAATCCGTTGAAGCCGCCGGTAACCGAATTCCAACTCGTCGCGATCTGAAACCCGAGCAGCGACAGCGCGAGCGTGATCATCGAGAAATACGCGCCGCTTTCGCCGGGACGGCGGAAAACGAGGAGGCCAATCGCGTAGGCGAGCAACGCCGAGACCGAGGCGAAGAGCGGCATCAACAGCACGGCGACGATCGGGACGTTCGCAAAGGCGATGAACGTGAGACCGGAAAGGTACGCCGCAAGCCCGAAGAACAGCGCCTGGCCAAGCGGCAAGAATCCAGCGTGGCCCCAGCACAGTCCGAGTCCGACGGCGGCCGCGGCATAGAGGGCGTAAAGACCGAGCTGGTAGGCCCAGAACTGCCCGAGCACCAGCGGCAGCACAATCGCGACGAGGACGACGAGGCTAGCTGCGCGCAACGATCCCTCGCGGCCTGAGCCAAAGAAACAGGATCGCCAGCACCAGCACGGCGAAATAGCCGTTGGTAGCGCTGGTGGCGGCGGAAATGACGCTGTCGAAACCGCCGATCACCGCCGCTCCCGACAAGAGTCCCGACACGCTGCCGAGCCCCCCGACGATGAGAGCAAAGAAGGCGCGCAGGACATAGTCGAGGCCCATGAACGGCTGCACCGGCACAAGGGGCGCCACCATGACGCCGCCGAGCCCCGCCAGGCAGGTGCCGACGATGAACGTTCCGGCCGCCAGTCGCCGGACTGAAATGCCCTGGGCCTGGGCAAGCTCTGGGTTGCTGACCATGGCGCGGATTCTGCTGCCGGTTCGGCTCTTGCCGTACCAGATCACAAGACCAGCCACGACCGCCAAGGAGATCGCGATCAACACCAAACGATAGATTGGATATTCGGTGCCGAGAAGATCAACCCTGCCCGGGATCGGAATGGCGACGCTGCGGTAACCGAGGCCAAACATGGCTTCGGCGCCTTTGCGCAACAGGAGGCTCAGGCCCCAGGTCGCCACCAGCGTGTCGAACGGCCGGCGATAGAGCGGACGGATCATGATCCACTCGACCAGCCAGCCAAGCACGCCGCAGATCGCGAGCGTCAATGGGACCGCAACGAGATAGGGCCAATGCCAGGACTGAATGAGATAGGCGCAATACGCACCTATCATAATGAATTCGCCGTGCGCGATGTTGAGGACCCCGAGCAGGCCGAAGATCACGGCGAGGCCGAGGGCCAAAACGGCGAGCGTAGATACGGCGTAGAGAACGTTGATCGCCTGCGTGACGATCAGCGGATCCATTCCCGCACCTCCTCAGCGGCGGAGCGCGGCGGTCAGGCTTTGCACTCGTCGCCGCTCTTGACGTCGGTGAAGGTCTTGATGATGTCGAATTCGGTGCCCTTGCAGGTGGCAAGAAACATCGTCTTGTCGACGTGGCGTCCACGCATGGCAACGGTTCCCGCGGCCGTCGGGAACGTTATCCCTTCGGAAGCAGCCATGCATTTCTTCGCATCGGTTCCTCCCGCCTTGGTGACCAGCGCCTTCGCGCAGTAGACGCCGCCATAGCAATCGGCGCCGATCAAGCCGAGCTGCGGAGCCTTATCACCGAACTTGGCGACATAATCCGCCTTGAATTTCTTGGCGGCCTCGCTCGGTGCATTGGCAAAGTAAGACATTGAGGAGAACAGGTTGCCGCTGCTCTCGGGGCCGATGCCGAGCAGCGTGTTCTCCTCCAGCAATAGCGACAGCCGCGCGATATCCTTGTCGAGGCCGAAGCCGGCGAACGTCCGGTTGAAGTTGACGTTGTCGGCGCCAACGAGCGTGATCAACACCGCATCGGGTTTGGCCGATTTGATTCGCGTCACGATTTCTTCGAACTTGTTGGGCGCGCCGAACGGGACATATTCCTCGGCGACGACCTTGCCGCCATTCTCGGCGATGTATTGCCTGGCCTGTTCGTTGCACTTGCGCGGCCAGACATAGTCGTCGCCGATGAGGTAGATCCCCTTTGCGTTCCGCTCCTTCATCATCCACGTCAGCGACGGCCGGATCTGCTGCTCCGGCGTATCGGCGATGACGTAAGTATTGAAGGCGCACTCACTGCCCTCATAAACAGGGGTGTAGATGTATGGCACTGTGCCCTTGATGGTCGCGACCAAAGCCTCGCGCGTGGCGCTGTCGTGCGAGCCGACGAACACATCGACATTCTCGTCGAGCATCAGACGAATGGCCGATTTCGTCGATTCGGCCGGCGGGCCGCCCGCGTCGGTCGGGATCAGCTTGATCTGACGCCCGAGAATTCCACCGTTCTTGTTGATTTCTTCCGTAGCGAGCTCCGCGCAAGCTTTCTGCGTCGGCCCAAACAGCGACGCCGGGCCACTCAACGCGATGAAAAGCCCGATCTTGAATTCGTTCGCGGCGGCGGCTGGGCGGATCAGTCCGGGCAACGTGCCGAGCGCAGCACCAGCGGCGGCCGCGCCGAGAAGTGTTCGCCGCGTCGGTCCTTGCTTCTGAATAGTCATCTTAAGTCTCCCTCGAGTTCGCATTCACAATGCACCACAGTGGTCAGGCTCGCGCCCCTGGCGGCGGCAGCTGGGGCAGCAAAGGCTCCAGCGCCGCGGCGATGGCCAGAAGCTGTTGGTCGCTCGCTTGCGGACCCGATAGCTCGATGCCGACAGGCAAGCCGGCCGCCGTTATTCCGGCCGGCAAGCTGATCCCGGGGATACCGCCGACGCTGCCAGGACTGGTGTTGCGGATGAAGGTTGTGAAGGTCGGGACCGCTTGGCCATTGAGCATGAACGTCTCGTCCTCACCTATGAGTATGGCAGGAGCAGGCGTCGTCGGAAAGACGATGGCGGCAATCCCGTGTTCACGGAAATGACGGCGATAGGTGTCTTGGAGCACGGATCGTTGCTGCAGCGCTTTGCGGTAGACTTCTTCCGGAACCGCGCCCGGGCCAATCAGGCTCTGAAGGATCCCCTTGACGTCCGGGCTCGCGACTTTGGCGACGAGGCCGGCGAAATCCAGCCCAGTTTTATGCTCTGCCAGATAGCTGTTGAGGTCAGTGACCGTTTCGTAGAGCGCGATCGGGAAGCCTGCCTCGCCGTCGATCGAAGCCTCCTCGCTCATGTCAACGTCAACCAGCGTGACACCCGCATCGGCCAGGCGCCGCAATGTTTGCTCGCAGATTTGCTCGAGTTCAGTTTCGAGCTTCTCCCAAAAATGCTTGCGCGGCACGCCAACGCGGAGACCCTTCAGCTGAGCGGGCGCGACCTCGGTCGGCCCCCCGGTCACGATGCCGTCCAACAATGCGCAATCGGCGACGCCGCGTGTCATGGGGCCAGCGGTGTCGCGCGTATGCGATATCGGCACGATGCCGGCCTGAGACCACCGGCCGGTGGTCGGGCGCAGCCCGACGATCCCGCACAAAGCCGCCGGGACGCGTACCGATCCGCCGGTGTCGGACCCGATCCCACCCGGAGCGATCCGCGCCGCTACCGCGACACCGGTGCCGCCGCTCGACGCGCCGGGGATACGATCGGGCGCGTAGGGATTACGCGCCGCTCCGTACGCGGCGTTGTTGCTGGTGATGCCGTAAGCCAGTTCGTGCAGATTGCATTTGCCCAGCGTGATCGCGCCGGCAGCGAGCAACTTCTCGACCACGGCCGCATTGCGCTTGGGCCGATTGCCGGCGAGACCCGGCGTACCGCCGGTCGTCGGCAGGTCGGCGGTGTCGAGGTTGTCCTTCAACGCCAGCGGCACGCCGTGAAGCGGGCCGGTCGCCGCACCAGACGCGCGTTGGCGGTCGGCCTGTCGCGCCGCCTCGCGCACGCGGTCCGCCTCAAGCGTTATAAATGCATTCAGGCGCGTATGCGCCGCAGCGCGCGCGAGCAGCGCGTCGGACAATGTCTCCGACGTAATGTCGCCCTTGCGGATGGCGGCGGCCGCTTCGGCAACACCAAGCTCGTGAAGCGCTGACAAGGTGCCTTCCTAACGAAAATGGCCCGTATCGTAACGCCACCCTATTGGGCCCGGCAGCAAGCGGGCATCGGCATAAATGCGGAGCCGCCGCAGCCTTAAGATCGCCGGGCCATCGCCGCCGCAAGCTCGGCCCGGTTGGCGCAGCCGCTCTTGGTCATCGCATTGGTGAGGTGGGTGCGGACCGTGCCGAAGCCGATCCCCAGGACGCGGGCGATGTCACGATCGGTGCAGCCGCGGGCGACGAGCGCCGCAACCTCGCGCTCTCGCGGCGTCAATCCATCGTAGCGGCCGCATCGCAGTATCGCGCGACGCAGATGCGGCTCGAGCGCATCGAGAAGATCGACATCACGTTCGGAAAATTCGGCACGGCCCCTGCCCCGCCAGATGCGAAGATCGCCGAGATCGCGATCGCCATCGAAGATGAACATGTTGACGCCATGGTGCAGTCCGTCGCGGGCCAAAAAGTCATTGTAGAATTCGGTGCGTTCCAGTTTCTGACGGGGAATAACCTCGTCCACCAGCGTTGCCCGGCGGCGGGCACGTAGCTCGAACGTCATCGGATCGCGGAACTGATACCAGTCTTCGTAGCGGCGAAGATTGCTCGGCGCCATGTTGAAGCTTACCGCCTCGTCGAATCGGCGTTTGCGCGAGTCCCAAACATAGGAAGCGCCGAAATCGCCCCGCAAAAGGCGCATCACATCGATGAAGATGGCGGAGCGCGCATCGAGCTCCGGGCCGAGGCGTTCAAGCCGCGCCACGATATCGCCAAACAGGCGCAATTCGTTGCCGCTCATATCGCGAATAGCGGTATTCATACCGTCCGCCCCGTCGCCCGCCACTTCTTTGGGTTGGGCAGCTCGACCGGAAATTGTCCCTGTGCGGCAGCAAGTCTGTCAAGGCCAGGAATTGTCCAGCGCGGCGCATTTTAGAGCAATTCGCGCACGCAATTGCGATGTCGTCCCCGGTAAAATGGGACGGGCGCGTCCTGCGCAAAACCCGCGGCAATGCTGCTGTCCAAGTCGGCGAGCACGATCTCTGTGATGTCGGGCAGCGGCAGCTTCATCGCCTCGGCCAAGCCGACCCATACGACTTCCGTCAGCTCCGCCGCCGGATGGATGACGCCGGAAACCTGATAGGCAATCGCGCTTGCATCGACGGCAAGGAAGCGGGCGTCAAACCGGCGTCTGGCGCGTGGCGGCGTGATCGCTCTAGCAATGAAGCGCAATCCCGATAAATCCGGAAGAAAGCCGGTGGCGAGAAAATCCGCCCAAGGACCACGCCCGCAGGGCGCCCCGCCAGAGTGCTTCCGCCCGACAACAATGCCTGTTTCCTCGAAGGTTTCGCGTAACGCGGCGAGCGCGACCGCGCGCGCATCCTGGCAGGGGACCGAGCGGCGACGGCCCGTGTCAGACGCGCCTCGACGCTCGGGTGCAGGTCAGCGGCCGCCGGCGCGTCGCGATCGGCAGCTTCGATCCGTCCACCCGGAAAGACGAAATGCCCGGGCATGAAGACGTGTGCCGGGTGACGTCTTCCAAGCAGGACTTTCGGCTCCTTACCGCTGCGATCGACCAAAATCAGTGTCGCGGCGTCCCAAGGCCGCGAATTGGGGTGGGTCAGGCTGTGGGCTATTTCCCTGATCGAAGCGAGGTCGCTCATGGCCTTACCCTCGACCTGCGCCGGTCGTTGGGCTTACGCCCGCAGGCCACGAGAGGCTAGGCTCGAGGCCGCCGCTGCTGCACTGCGAAAAATCGCTGCGACGAAATTCCTTTTTGTGCGACAGGCTTTTGTAATTACTGTAAAATACATACTTATCTGCATGATATGCGAAATGCCGCATACGATGAACAGCACCCCCGACGTCCATGACACAAGGCCAGACTCATTGGAATAAAGAAGTCGCGCTGGAGCTCATTCGGGGCTGCCTCGATCGCGAGGGTCCGCTCCTGCCGATGCTGCACGCCCTGCAGGAGGAATTCGGCTATATCGATGAGGCTGCCGAGCCTTTGCTCGCCGAGGCCTTGAACATCACCCGGGCCGAGGTACACGGCGTCGTCACCTTCTATCACGATTTCCGCCGCGCCCCGGCTGGCCGGCATGTGCTCAAGCTGTGTCGCGCCGAGGCTTGCCAGGCCGCCGGCGGCGATCCGCTGGCGGCTTATGCCGAGGCCCGGCTTGGGGTGCCGATGGGAACGACGGCCCCCGACGGCAGCGTCACGCTGGAACCGGTCTATTGCCTCGGCCTGTGCGCGATTGCTCCGTCGGCGATGCTGGACGGTCGGGTGGTCGGGCGGCTGGACGAGGGGCGACTCAACGCCTTGTTGGCGGAGGCGCAGCAATGACGCCGCGGCTCTATGTCCCCATCGATGCCGCGGCGCTGGCGGTCGGCGCCGCGGAGGTAGCGAGCGCGCTGGGCGCAGCAGCCGCGCGGCACAACGTCGCGGTCGATATCGTCCGCAACGGCTCCCGCGGGCTCTATTGGCTCGAGCCGATGGTTGAGGTGGAGACGCCGGTGGGCCGGGTCGCCTACGGACCTGTCGCCCCCAGTGATGTCGACGGCCTGCTTGCCGCCATCCTGGCCGACGGCGCGCATGCACTGCGGCTGGGCCCGACCGAGGACATTCCCTGGCTGAAGCGGCAAACGCGGCTCACGTTTGCCCGTTGCGGCATCGTCGATCCGCGCTCGCTCGAAGATTACCGCGCCCATGGCGGCTGCAAGGGCCTTGAACGGGCGCTCTCGCTCGGCGCGGAGGCGATCGTCGAGGAAGTGGTGCAATCGGGCCTGCGCGGCCGCGGCGGCGCCGGATTTCCGACCGGCATCAAATGGCGCACGGTGGCGCAGACGCAAGCGACGCAAAAGTACATCGTCTGCAATGCCGACGAGGGCGACAGCGGCACCTTCGCCGACCGCATGATCATGGAGGGCGATCCCTACGTGCTGATCGAGGGGATGGCCATTGCCGGCATCGCGACCGGCGCGACCAAAGGCTACGTCTACATCCGCTCCGAATATCCGCATGCCGTCGCCGCAATGGAAGCGGCGATCACGGCGGCGCGGCGCGGCGGGCTCCTTGGCAATCGCATCGCCGGTTCGTCTTTTGCGTTCGATATGGAAGTCCGCGTCGGCGCCGGCGCCTATGTCTGCGGCGAGGAAACTTCGTTGCTCGACAGTCTGGAGGGCAAGCGCGGGCAGGTGCGCGCCAAGCCACCGCTGCCGGCGCATAAGGGCCTGTTCGGCCGTCCGACGGTGATCAACAATGTGCTGTCGTTGGCCTCTGTACCGATCATTCTGGACAAAGGCTCGGCGTTCTACCGTGACTTCGGCATGGGCCGTTCGCGCGGCACGATGCCGATCCAACTCGCCGGCAATGTCAAGTATGGCGGTCTTTACGAGACGGCATTCGGCATCACGCTCGGCGAACTCGTCGACGATATCGGCGGCGGCACGCGCAGCGGCCGTCCGGTACGCGCGGTTCAGGTCGGCGGCCCGCTCGGCGCTTATTTTCCGCGTGCGCTGTTCGATACTGCGTTTGACTACGAGGCTTTCGCCGCACGCGACGGCCTGATCGGCCACGGCGGCATTGTCGTTTTCGACGACACCGTCGACATGGCGAAGCAGGCGCGCTTCGCGATGGAGTTTTGCGCGATAGAGTCTTGCGGCAAGTGCACGCCGTGCCGCATCGGTGCGGCACGCGGTGTCGAGGTGGTCGATCGCATCATTAACGACGATCACCGCGCCGCCAACATCGAAGTGCTGGAAGACCTCTGTAATACGATGAAGTTCGGTTCGCTCTGCGCGCTCGGCGGCTTCACGCCGTATCCGGTGATGAGCGCGCTCAACCATTTTCCCGAAGATTTCGGCGCGCCACCGCGCCTGCAAGCTGCTGAATAGGAGAGACGCGCCATGTCGCTCGTCCAACAATCGCTGGTCCAAGAGATCGACTACGGAACCCCCCGTTCCAAGTCGGAGAAGACCGTTTCGCTGTCGATCGACGGCAAGCAGATTTCGGTGCCCGAGGGCACGTCGATCATGCGCGCGGCGATGGAGACCGGAATCGAAATCCCGAAGCTTTGCGCCACCGACATGCTCGAAGCTTTCGGCTCCTGCCGGCTTTGCCTGGTTGAGATCGAAGGCCGGGGCGGCACGCCCGCGTCCTGCACCACGCCAGTCGCCGAAGGCATCGTCGTGCGCACCAAGAGTGAGCGCCTCGATCGTATCCGCAAGGGCGTGATGGAGCTCTACGTTTCGGATCATCCGGTCGATTCGCTCGATCGCGCCAAGCATGCGGGCGTCGACCTGCTCGACACCGCAGCGGCGGTCGGACTTGAAGAGGTACGTTACGGCTTTGACGGCGCACGCCACCGCAATCCCGGCATCGACGAATCCAACCCTTATTTCAGTTTCGATCCAGCTAAGTGCATCGTGTGTTCGCGCTGCGTGCGCGCTTGCGAGGAGGTGCAAGGCACCTTCGCTCTGACGATCTCCGGCCGCGGCTTCGATTCCATCGTCGCCGCCGGGATGGACGAGTCGTTCATCGAATCCGAATGCGTCTCTTGCGGCGCCTGCGTGCAAGCCTGCCCGACGGGCTCTCTGCTCGAGAAGACGGTTATCGAGAAAGGCAAGCCCGAATGGTCCGCGGTCACGACCTGCGCTTATTGCGGCGTCGGCTGTTCCTTCAAGGCAGAGATGCGCGGCGACGAGGTGGTGCGCATGGTGCCGTATAAGGACGGCAAGGCAAACCGCGGCCATTCCTGCGTCAAGGGACGCTTCGCCTGGGGCTATGCCAATCACCGGGAGCGCATCCTCAAGCCGATGATCCGCGCCAAGATCAGCGATCCGTGGCGGGAAGTATCCTGGGACGAGGCGATCGCGCACACGGCTTCCGAATTCAAGCGTATCCAGGCGACGTACGGCAAGGACTCGATCGGGGGCATCACCTCGTCGCGCTGCACCAACGAAGAAACATTCCTGGTGCAGAAGCTTGTCCGCGCCGGCTTCGGCAACAACAACGTCGACACCTGTGCCCGCGTCTGCCATTCGCCGACCGGCTACGGCTTGAGCAAGACGTTCGGTACCTCCGCCGGCACGCAGGACTTCGACTCTGTCGAGCAAACCGACGTTGTCATCCTGATCGGCGCCAACCCGACCGACGCGCATCCCGTATTCGCCTCGCGCATGAAGAAGCGGCTGCGCGCCGGCGCCAAGCTGATCGTGATCGATCCGCGCGCCATCGATCTCGTGCGCACACCGCACGTCACCGCGGCGTATCACCTGCCGCTCCTTCCCGGCACCAACGTCGCGATTCTTTCGGCGATGGCGCACGTCATCGTCACCGAAGGCCTCGTCGACGAGACCTTCGTGCGCGAGCGCTGTGAATGGGATGAGTTCCAGGATTGGGCCGCGTTCGTGTCCGAAGAGCGTAACAGCCCCGAAACCGTCGCGAAGATTTCCGGCGTGCCGGCGGAGACGATCCGCGATGCGGCGCGGCTCTTCGCCACCGGCGGCAACGGCGCGATCTATTACGGCCTCGGCGTTACCGAGCACAGCCAAGGCTCGACCACCGTGATCGCAATCGCCAACCTCGCCATGGCGACCGGCAACATCGGGCGGCCGGGCGTCGGCGTGAATCCGCTGCGCGGCCAGAACAACGTGCAGGGCTCGTGCGACATGGGCTCGTTCCCGCACGAACTTTCCGGCTATCGCCATATCTCGAACGACGCGACGCGGGAATCGTTTGAATCGCTGTGGGGCGTGACGCTGGAGAAAGAGCCGGGCCTCCGTATTCCGAACATGCTCGATGCCGCGGTCGATGGTTCGTTCAAGGGCCTGTATGTCCAGGGTGAGGACATCCTGCAATCGGACCCGGATACGCACCACGTTGCCGCCGGTCTAGCGGCGATGGAATGCGTCGTGGTCCAGGATCTATTCCTGAACGAGACGGCGAACTACGCGCATGTGTTTCTGCCGGGCTCGACTTTCCTGGAGAAAGACGGGACCTTCACAAATGCCGAGCGGCGCATTCAGCTCGTGCGCAAGGTCATGGCGCCGCGCAACGGCTACGGCGACTGGGAAATTACTGTGCTGCTCTCCAAGGCGCTGGGTTTCGACATGGCGTACAATCATCCATCCGAGATCATGGACGAGATCGCGCATCTCACGCCGACCTTCACCGGCGTCAGCTTCGAAAAACTCGACCGGCTCGGTTCGGTGCAGTGGCCCTGCAATGAAAAAGCGCCGGAAGGCACTCCGGTCATGCACATCGGCGGCTTCGTGCGCGGCAAGGGCAAGTTCATGCGCACGGAATACGTGGCGACTGACGAAAAGACCGGTCCGCGCTTCCCGCTGCTGCTCACGACCGGCCGCATTCTTTCGCAGTACAATGTCGGAGCACAGACGCGCCGCACCGACAACATCATCTGGCACGAGGAAGACCGCCTCGAAATCCATCCGCACGACGCCGAACAGCGCGGTATCCGTGACGGCGACTGGGTGAAGCTCGCGAGCCGAACCGGCGAGACGGCGTTGCGCGCGCTCCTCACCGAGCGCGTGGCCCCGGGCGTCGTTTACACGACATTCCATCACCCCAACACGCAAGTGAACGTCGTCACCACCGAGTATTCCGATTGGGCTACCAACTGCCCCGAATACAAGGTGACCGCGGTCCAGGTCTCGCCGTCGAACGGCCCGACGCAATGGCAGGAGCAATACGACGAGCTCGCACGCCACAACCGCCGGGTGGCTGCCACGATCGAGGCTGCAGAGTAGCCTGGATGAGGCAGCCGACGACCACCGTCGTCTCCTCGGCCTGGCGAGACCAAGGCACGACGGAAGGTGAGCGTATCATTCCGGAAGAAACCGCCATCGCGTTCACGTATGATGGCGGTTCGTATGCGGTGATGATGGCGACGCCGCAGAACCTCGAAGATTTTGCGCTCGGCTTCAGTCTCACCGAAGGTGTTGTTTCTTCGCCGTCAGACATCCGACAGCTCGACATCGTCGAGGAGGATGCCGGGATCGAGTTGCGCATGTGGCTCGTCGAGCCGCGCGCGACGGCGCTTGGCGAGCGGCGGCGGCATCTCGCGGGTCCGACCGGCTGCGGGCTGTGCGGCATCGAAAGCCTCGATGAAGCCGTGCGGTCGCCGCCACGCGTGCGCGACGGCGGGACTTTTACGCCGGCCGAGATCATGCGAGCGCTCGACGCGCTCGCGCCGCGCCAGGAGCTCAACCGGCAAACGCGGGCAGTTCACGCCGCGGCATTTTGGCATTCGGATGCCGGCCTCGTTGCAATGCGGGAAGACGTCGGCAGGCACAATGCGCTCGACAAGCTCGCCGGAGCTTTGCTCCGTGACGGCGTGTCCGGTCATGGCGGCATGGTGTTGCTTACCAGCCGCGTATCGGTGGAAATGGTGCAAAAAACCGCCGTTATCGGCGCACCGCTCATCGTCGCTGTGTCTGCGCCGACCGCGCTCGCCGTGCGCACCGCCGAAGCCGCCGGAATCACGCTCGCTGCTGTCGCCCGCAGCGACGGCTTCGAGATCTTCACTCACCGGCAGCGCATCAAAGAAACCAGCAAAGAAACCAGCAAAGAAACCGCAACCAATGACGCTTGACAAGCTGGTCTACATGGCCAATCAAATCGGCAAGTTCTTTGTCAGTCAGGGACAGGAGCATGCTGCCGCGGGGACGGCAGATCACATTCAAAAATTCTGGGATCCGAGGATGCGCGCGATAATCTTCGCGCATCTCGCCGCCGGAGGTGCGGGACTTGATCCGGTCGCCCGTGCCGCCCTTGAACTCCTGGCAGGAGCAAAAACTGAGGCAAGGGAGCACAACGCGCACACGTAAATAAAACGCAGGGTCACTGCGTAACGACAAAAGCTGGCGTAACAACAAAAGCTATAGGAGGGAAACGATGAATACGGTGGTGCAAACGCAATCATCGGGGGGGCTATTCGGTCTTCTTGACCGAAGCCGGACAATTGCAAAACCAGGGTTCAACCGCTGGATGGTGCCGCCGGCCGCGCTGTGCGTGCACCTGTGCATCGGCCAAGCCTATGCATTCAGCGTCTTCAACCTGCCAATGACGAAGCTCCTCGGTATCACGCAATCGGCGCCCGGCGACTGGAGCCTACCCGAGCTGGGTTGGATATTCTCGATCGCGATTTTCTTTCTTGGCACTTCGGCGGCGGTGTTTGGCCGCTGGGTCGAAGAAGGAGGTCCGCGGCGCGCCATGTTCACGGCGGCATTGTGCTGGGCGGGTGGGTTTCTCATCTCCGCCTTCGGCGTCTACATTCACAACTTGTGGATCGTCTATTTCGGATATGGCTTCATCGGCGGCTGCGGATTGGGCATAGGCTATATCTCCCCGGTCTCGACGCTGATCAAATGGTTCCCCGACCGTCCGGGCATGGCGACTGGCATGGCCATCATGGGCTTCGGCGGCGGCGCCTTCATCGCCTCACCGCTCTCGGTCTGGCTGATGAGCAACTTCAAAACCGAACACCACATCGGCGTCGCCCCGACATTCATCGTCATGGGAGCGATCTATTTCGTCTTTATGATGGTCGGCGCGTTCATCGTGCGGGTGCCGGCGCCGGACTGGAAGCCGGAAGGCTACACGCCGCCGGTGCAGGCGTCGAAACTGATCACGACGAGCGACGTCTTCGTCTACAACGCGCTGAAGACACCGCAGTTCTGGTTCAT
>Ga0182024_10010200_pt1 | contig 19219 bp, 19 predicted proteins | sample P32metaG_FD_120480 | JGI IMG/M metagenome (GOLD analysis project Ga0182024, IMG submission 120480) | Permafrost microbial communities from Stordalen Mire, Sweden - P3-2 metaG (Illumina Assembly) | ecosystem: Environmental > Terrestrial > Soil > Wetlands > Permafrost | place: Sweden: Stordalen... | reverse complement strand
GTCGGCGGAGCAAAGAAAAGAAGCGGGAAGCGGCGACGATTTGATCCGTCTGTCGGTGAGTATCGAGGAGATCGACGATATTTTGTGGGATCTGGATCAGGCGTTGGGAGCCAGCGCGTGAGTACCTGCGTCCTTTCGTTTGCGGATGGAGTGGGGGCCAATTCCCCTGTAAATACGGGCCGTTTTGCGACCACAGCGGCGGACCGGCTGCGAATATTAGAAAGCTACCGGCGGATTGCAATGGTTGGGTTGTCGTCGAATGAATTCCGGCCCAGCCATTTTGCGGCGAAATATTTGTTGTCGGAAGGGTATGAAGTGATTCCGGTGAATCCCCGCGAGAAAGAGATTTTGGGACAGGTCTGCTACCCGTCGGTAACGGCGATTCCTGGTGGAGTTGAGTTCGTCGACATTTTTCGGGAGACGGCGGCGGTGCCCCAGATCGTCGATGAAGCGATTGCGGTTGGCGCGAAAGTGGTTTGGATGCAACTGGGAGTGATTCACGAGGAAGCCGCGGAGAAAGCTGTTGCGGCGGGGCTCGAGGTGGTGATGGACCGATGCATGAAGATCGAGCATGCGCGGTTTTTCGGGGGGTTGAATACGCTGGGGATGAATACAGCGGTGATTACTTCGCGGAGACGAAGGGCAGGTCGGGGACCTACCCTACTGGCATAGGACGTACCGATTGAAACAATCTCTTAGCAAGTTGGCTCTAACTTGCGGAAGGAGAAATTATGCGCGGATTTGTTTTTCTTGCTTTAGTTGCTGCTGCGGGAATCGCCAGGGCAGAGGCTCCTCAGGTGGGCGTCGAGGTCGGCGTTGCGCCTGAATGTCCTTATGGGTACTATGACGCTGCTCCGTATAACTGCGCTCCCTATGGCTACTACGGGCCGGAATGGTTTACCGGGGGCGTCTTTATTGGAGTTGGACCGTGGTTCCACGGCGCGAGCGAGTTCCGGGGCCATGTGAATAATCGCTACCATCCAGAGCACGGTTATAAGGGACCCATGCCGGCGCGTGGCGAAAGAGCGGATCCTGCGAGGCATGTCGACGCTCAGCATTTCAAAGGCAATGAGATGCGCGATGGTCGAGGGCACGCGGTCAAGAAGTAGTTAACTGTCGAATTTCGATACTGGGCGCCGGCATGATTGCCGGCGCCCTTTTTTGTCGTGTGCAAAAAAGGAGCGCCGGTTGAAAACAGGTCGCCGCGCGTCCGAGCTACGCTCGGATGGACCGATTGAAAATCGGTCCGCAGGTTGCCAACCTGCCGCACACGAAATCAGCGCTGTTTTTTTGGGGGGGCGTTTCTTAGTGCCATTCGGAAACTGTTATCGGCGGATTTGAGGCAGCTATGGATCTCGTCTATATCGACGAGCTTGGATGCATCGATCTGGTTCAACGATGCCTCGATGGATTCGATCTTAAGCATGCTATCGGTAATAACTTCGCGTTCGAGTTTGGTTAATGACATCAATTTTTCGAGCAACCGTGCGCTTCCATATGGCGAAGATAGGCATACTTGGTCATCTGTTTTTGTTCGTTGGCCATATGGATCAGAATGTCGAATCGGGCACACTCCTCATCCCCTTCGACGATTGCCTGAAACTGCTGCTCATGTAGTTTTAAGAGCTCGCGAACCGCTAAACCGAATTCATTCATTAAGCGAACGTGGTCTTCGCACTGCGCCGCAGTTTCCGTATTACGCATCGGTCGGCTTCTCGCCTCCGCGGAATGATGAGCAATTGGCGGGCCAGAATAATGAGGGAGCAGTACGAAGTCCATCCAGAATGTCTCAATGGACAGGAGCAGTTTCACCGAGCGATCGAGATCCATCGGCTTTTGCACGAAACAGTTGGCGCGCGCCAAATAGCTTTCGCGCACATCATCCGAGGAATTGGATGTCGAACGCATGATCACCGGGATCATACAAAGCTCGGGATCGCTTTTTATCGCGGAGAGAGTTTCCAAGCCGCCGAGCCGCGGCATATTGATGTCGAGAAGGACGAGGTTCGGGCGTGGGACGTCTGCGTGGACTCCACTGCGATGGAGAAAGTCGAGTGCCTCGACCCCATCCCAGACGAAGTGCAATTCGTACCGCCCCCGAAGATTTTTCATTAACCCGCGGAGAAGCTCCGCGCCGGCCCGGTCGTCATCAACCACGAGGATATGAAAGACTTCCCTTGCCGTTAACGCCGGTTGCAACCAAGAGCGTCCAGCCATTTGGCTCATGGGAGATTGATCCTGTTACCTATCGTTGTGTTTCGGTTCAATGTGAGGGTGAACACGCGTGTCCGGGCTGCGCCCGGATGGACCGATTAACAATCGGTCCGCAGGTTGCCAACCTGCCCCACTCTTAGGAGCGGCGGGGTTTTAGTATGTTTACGGCTACTGCCGCCGCTATGCCGGCGCCGATTGCGATGCGTTTCAGGAGGCTTGGGCGGGGGTGGCTGTTGTCGATGTGCTCGGGGCGGACGCCGATTCCTACGAATCGCGCGGTCAGGTGCTGGATGCCCGGGATGCTGGTTGCGACTTTGAGCTGCCAGGGAGCTTTGATGGGACCGGGGTGCGCGAAAATATATTCGAATCCTTTGTGGGCATTCACCTGGACGAACTGCGTTACGCGCGTGGGAAATTCGCGGCGGTGCTGCACGCGCGCCAGCAGAGCTTCGGTTACACGCTTTTCTCTTAGTGGACGGGCCAGCAGATTGGCGGTCGCGACGGCGTCCTGGATCGCGAGGTTGATGCCGACTCCTCCCGCGGGGGACATGGCATGCGCGGCGTCGCCTATGCACAAAAGGCCCTGACGGTGCCATCGGCGGAGGCGGTTAATCTGGACCGATAGAAGTTTGATCTGGTCCCAATCCTGAAGTTCATGGACGCGATCCATCAGATAGGGTGCGATCTGGACGATGCTCTTGCGGAAGGAATCCAGACCGCGGCTCTGCATGTCTTCGAAGGAGCCCTTGCGGATGATTAGTGCCGATTGAAAATAGCCGCCGCGATTGATGAGAATCAGCGCCTTGCCATAGTTGATGTTTCCGAAGAGTTGTTCGGGGTCGCTCGCCTTGCGGTTGATGCGGAACCAGAGGACGTCGATGGGGACACCGGACTCGATTACTTCGAGGCCCGCGACTTCGCGGGTGATGGAGTGGCGGCCATCGCAAGCGACTACCAGGTCGGCGTGAATCTGCGCGGTTCCATCGGGGGTGCGGGCTTCTACTCCGAAAACTCTGCCATTGTTGCGGAGGAGAGCCACGGCTTCATGCTGCATTCTCAGATCGAAGGATGGGAAGCGCCGGGCGTGTGCGGAGAGGAAGTTTAAGAAATCCCACTGTGGCATCAGGGCGACGAATTTACAGGGTCCGGGCACGCGGCTGAGGTTGGCGGCCTGGAAGGGGAAGTCTCCGAAGATACCTCCTACCGATGTTATCTGCTGGTGGGGTACTTTCAGGAACGCTTCGAGGAGGCCGAGTTCATCGAGAACTTTGAGCGTTGAGGGATGGACTGTATCGCCCCGGAAATCGCGGAAGAAGTCGTTGTGTTTTTCAAGGACGGTGACGGTGACGCCGGCGCGCGCCAACAGGTAGCCCAGCATCATGCCTGCGGGGCCGCCGCCTACTACGCAGCAGGTGGTTTCAAGGGTTTCGGCGGGCATAGCTATACGAGTGTTTTATAAGCAAAGGCGTTTCACGCAAAGGCGCTAAGCTCGCAAAGAGCTACTTTTTTGTCGCGGTGAAGGAGCCTTTGCCGACTTCGCCGTAGTCTACCGTGCCTTTCATTTTATTTGCGCCTTCGAGGGTGCCGACGTATTTCGCGCTGCCCGCGTCGCTGCCGAAGGAGAATTCCACTTTATCGCCTTTTACGGTGCCGGTTACTTTGGCGTCGCCGAACTGGCCGTGATACATGCCGGTGATGGTGTCGCCGGTTTGGGTGAATTCGAAGTTGGGACTGCCGCTGCCGGCGTCGAGGACGACATCGAAGGACCATTTTCCGGAGATGTCGGCGGCGAACGCCAAGGCTGTGCATGCGAAGAGCAGGACGAGAGTCTTCATGCGAGGATCATATCATTTACCGAGCAGTTATTTACGAGAGAGATGGGCGGCGGACTCGGTTAGGATGGCGTTCATCTGGTCGCGACGATCGGGATCGACATCGGTGACTCCGGGTAAGTTCCAGCAAGCGAGCGCCTGCTGTGCACTATCGTGGGCCTCCCGCCATTTGTGGAGCGTGCGATCTACCAGGGCGAGCGCGAAGTAGGAGTCGCCGAGGTATCGTTTGCGGATATCTGGCTCGGGGCCGTCGAGATATTTCCGCGCTAGAGAAACGCCGCGCTGGGCGTGGGCGATCGCGCCGGCGGAGTCGCCGCGAGAGGCCAGGATGGAAGAGATTTCCCTTTCATCCGTGACGAGCCGCGATAGAGCGGGAGCATCGCCGGGATGAGCCAGGAGGATGGCGTCGACGATTTCGAGGGAGCGCCGCAGTTGGACCATAGCCTCATCGAGCCTGCCCATTTTGCGGAGGCAAATGCCAAGGTATTGATCGGCGAGCATCAAAGGGCGCTGGTAGCGAAGGGCGCCGGGAGCTTCGAGGGCGAGGGCCTCCAGGGTTTCGACGGCTTCGCGCAGGGAGGCGAGCGATTCGGCGCGGTCGCCGCCGGGAACCTCCGCCGCTCCCTGGCGCAGCAGAGCGTTGCCGAGATCGTAGCGGGCCGTTCGATCCTGGGGATCGGCTTGGATGATTTGACGCGCGATAGCGACGCACTTGTCGAAGTACTCCCGGGCGCCCTTGGGATCGCCGGCATTAGGAATAAACGGCGAGCCGAGATGATCGCCCACATGGCCGTAGGCAATCATGAGAAGGCGGAGGCGAAATACGTCGTTGGGATGACGCGCGGCGACTCCTTCGCGAATCGAGGCGCTTTCCCGCGATTCTCTTAAAGCCCCCACGCGATCCCCGCTGCGCGAGAGCAGCGCCGACATGGTGGCGTGCGCGACGGCGGCTTCGTCGGCGACGTCGTCATTGCCGGGAAATTTTTTCAAAAGCGCGGGAATCAGTGCGAGGTGCAGGCGTGCATATTCATTGGCCCGTTTTGGATCGGCAAATTGAAGGGCCATCGCGAGATCGTTGTAAAAGGCGCCCTCCGCTTCGTTCGATTCGGCGTTATCGGGTTTGAGACGAGCGAGCGTCCGGGCGGCGGGCAGCACGTTTTCAAAAGAGTTCACCAGGGCGGGAACATCGCCCGTTTCGTTGAGCACAGAGCCCATGTGCTGGTACGTATCCACGACCTGCCGCAGGACCTCGGGGTCGTTGGGGCGCTTTGTGCGCAAAGGCTTGAGCAATTCGACGGACTTGTTGTAACTGAGCAGCGCACCTTTTATATCGCCGAGATTCGGCTTATCCGGATAGCCCTGCAAATCGCCGAGGCGCCAATAGGCGGTGGCGAGCGACAGGCGCACGTCGTCGTCGCGGTCGACGTCTTTCGAGAGATTTTCGAGGAAGGCGAGAGTAGTCTTGACAATTTCGCGGCGGGCGTCGGTGGCTCCAGGCAAGCGCTCAATGGCGGAGTGGACGTCGAAGAGCGAACGATTGGCGAGCTCGACCATCTGCGTGAGACGGCGCTCCGCGCGGCGCGCCTGCGACATGGCGATGACGATGCCGCCGACCAGGCTCGAGACGACGATCGACGCGGCGGCGATCATCAGGCTGTGGCGGCTGATGAATTTTCCCGCGCGATAAGCGAGCGAATCCTTGCGCGCGAGAACGGGACGGCCGGCGAGATAGAGGCGGATATCGTCGGCGAACTGATCGACGGACTGGTAGCGGCGCGCGGGATCCTTGCGCATCGCCATCATCACGATATTGTCGAGATCGGCCGGGACGCCGGGCTTGGTGGCGCTGGGCGGCGGCACTTCCTGAAGGCAGATGACGCGCTCGATTTCCTCGGGCGAGGTGGAGTCGAGGTTCTGGGCGCAGGCTCCCGTGAGCAGCTCGTAGAACACGCCGCCGAGCGAATAAACGTCGGTAGTCGTGTTGACGGGGCGCCCCATCACCTGTTCCGGGCTGGCGTATTGCGGGGTGAGGAGACGCGCCTGCATGCCGGTGACGGTGAGATGCGGATCGGCATCGGGCACCAGCAGTTTGGCAACGCCGAAATCGAGAAGCTTGGGTGTGCCATCGGGCGCGACGAAAATATTGCCGGGCTTCAGATCGCGATGAATGACGAGATTGCGGTGGGCGTGAGAAACGGCCTCGCATACTTTCAAGAAGAGACGGCAGCGGTCGGCAATGGTGAGGGCGCGTTCGCGGCAGTAGGAGTCGATCGACTGGCCCTCGACGTAATCCATGACGAAGAAGGGACGGCCATCGGGAGCGGTGCCTCCGTCGATGAGGCGCGCGATGTAGGCGTGGTCGAGGCCGGCGAGAATCCGGCGCTCATGCCGGAAGCGGCGGAGAACTTCGGAGGTATCCATGCCGCGTTTGACCAGCTTGATGGCGACGTTCTTCTGAAACTGATCGTCGTCGCGGACGGCGAGGTAGACGGCGCCCATCCCACCGCGTCCGATTTCGCGAACGACACGATAAGAGCCGAGGCGGGAGCCGATGATCGGGCTCAGGCCAAACAGCGATTGGGCCTCATCCTCCACGGCGCGGGTGATTTTCTCGCCGCTCTTGCGGTCCGAATCGAGGAGCGATTGCACTTCGCGGCGCAGTTCCTGATCGCCCGAGCAGGCCCGATCGAGGAACGCCGCCTGCTCCGGACGAGGCAGGTCGGCAGCCTCAAGAAAAATATTCTCGATTCGCTCCCAGGTATGCGAGGGCATCGCCACAGAATTATCCCCTAATGGAATGCCGTTTTCGGAAGGGCGGCAAAACACGATCCTCCGAGAATCGTTTAAAATTCATCGTGAATTGCCGCCTCCTGAATGGTAAGGCGCAAAACGCGCCCGAATTTTGCGCGAATGGTAAAAATTATTCTACCGCTTCGCCGGCCGACCGGTCGAGTTCGCGCTGGAGCCATGCCTGAGCGATGCGAAGCCCTCGGCGGACTTCGTTTACGGGCATGTCGAGGACATCGGCCGATTCCTCGGCGGTCAGGCCGCCAAAAAAACGCATTTCAATGAGGCGGGCTTTCAGCGCGTCGTGGGCTTCGAGGGCTTTGAGGGCGTCGTCGAGATCGATCATCAGGGAAGGCTTCTCAATGGCGGAGTCGCAGGCTTCATCGAGCGAATACTTAGGGCGCGAACCGCCTCGCTTGGCGGCGAATTTCTTGCGGGCGTGGTCGATGAGGATCTGGCGCATCACCTGGGCGGCGACGGCGAGAAAATGCACGCGATTGCGATAATCGGGCTGTTTTTGTTCGATCAGGCGGGCGTAGGCTTCGTGCACGAGCGCGGTCGGTTGCAGAGTATGGCCGGGGCGTTCGTTGCGAAGATGTCCATCGGCGATTTTGCGGAGTTCGGAATAGACCAGCGGAATCAGATGGTTCAGCGCGGCCTTATCGCCGCCGGCGAAGGCTTGAAGCAGCAGCGTGATGGGACGATCTTCCGTCATTTCTTTCGGGGTCATTGATTTGCGGGTTTGGCGAGGTGGAGGGTCGACATCATCTGCGAATGATCGGCTGCTTCTTGAGGAATCTTTGCATTCGCCGAGAAATCCGCGGTTCCGTCCTCCGCACCGATCGCGCGGGAGAAAAGAAAAACGCCCAACAACGTTTTCATTACCAATAGTTTACGCCTCCTCACCCGAGTTTCGCTATGATTCGTTTAGCTAAGATGCCGCGGAATTTATGCTTGCCTTTGGTGTGCGCCATGGCTGCATTCGGCCAAAAGGGCGTGCCGGACCCGGTGTTCGATCGGATTCCCTTCGAGCAATGGCTGAGGGGTGGCGAGGACACGCGCATTCGGTGGTCGGCGGAGGTTCTTCCGGCTCACTTGGGCGTGCATCAGCGTTTGAGCGTGGTTCTGTCGGTTCGCGTCGATGGGTCCGAGTTCGTGAAGCGGAGCGGACCCGGCCAGTTGGTGGTGTTCATGGAAATTCGCGACCATGACGACCATGCATTTCGAACGCATCGCGCACTGCATTTTGAGGAGGTGAAAAACCCAGGGAGCCTTGCCACCGTAAATTTCGAACAGTATGCATTCGTCGTGCCGGGCGACTATCAAGTAGCGGCCGCGGTCTACGATACCGGATCGAGGGAACACGCGCTGAAACGGATCAAGCTGCATGTGCCGGATGTGCCCCACGATCCTTTGCCGGACGCGTGGCGCAGCTTACCGGAGGTCGAGTTTTTGACGTTCACCGAACCGCCGGACTCGTGGTATTTGCCGGAAATCTCATCGCGCCTGAACCTGCCTGTTCCGAACGAGAGACCGGTGCGCGTGGAAGTGGTGGTAAACGAATCGCCGACAGAGGCGACGCGGCGGGCCGGCCGGACAACAAGGCGTAGCATGGGCAACCTCATTCCCGCGCTGAAGGTCCTCTCGCAAATGGACATCAAGAATGGATCGATCAACGTAACGCTGCTCGATCTGGAGCGACGGAAAGTCAGCTTCAACCAGGAAGAGGCGGGCAAACTGGACTGGACGCGGCTGCGGGCGGCACTGCTCGATAACGACCCGAATCAGATCGATGTGCATGCGCTCGAAAATCACGAACAGAACGCGCAGTTTTTCGTCTCCGAGATCCGCAAGCGACTGGAGAGTACGGAGGCGAACGGCGATGTCCCCCTTGGATTGACGGCCGATCCGGCCTGTGTGCTGATCGTGCTGAGCGGGCCGATGGCGTTTCCCAAAGGACAGGATCTGCGGCAGATTGAAGCTACGCCAGAGCCGGGAACCCGGGTATTTTATATCCGGTACAATCCGCCTCTGCCGGTTGGTCCTGGCGGACCTCCGATGTACGGGCCACAGGCGCGGGGACGAATCGCGCCCCCACCCAATGTCGCTTACGGGGTTCGAGGCTCGGCGGCGACAGAGGATTCGCTCGCGCGTACTTTGAAGCCGCTCGCCCCGCGTACCTTCGACGTGACGACGCCCATGGAGTTCCGCGGCGCGCTGGCGGCGATCATGAGCGAGATTTCGCGACTGAAATAACCAAGAGTTTTCAGGCATTTGGCGTTTCGCCTCAGCGTGACCCCGGTGACAACCGCGCTATGTTGCGGGCAGAGGAAGCACATGAACTCACCCCCGGATTTTCACATTACCGAAACGCCGACGCTGCACTTTGTGGCAATCGAGGACGAACAACAGCTCTCCCAGGATCTGCAAGCGCGAATGGAAGAGTCGCTCGGGCAGGCGGAAGAGCAGCCGGAAGTGATGGCCGTGGTCGAGGCGACTCGCGCCGCCGAGGATCGTCTCCAGCAGATGAAGAAGGCCGAGCGCAGTCTGCATCAATACGCCCATGAATCGAATAGCGAGATGGCGATCGTCGCAGAAAAGACGCTGGGAACGATTATCGATTCGGCGGCGGCAGGCAAACCGGAGTTCACGAAACTCAGCGATCTGATGGCGATTGAAGCCCGGATACGATACACGGGTCGCGCATTGGAGAGGCTGGTGGAGCATCTGATTCCTCTCGCCCAGATTGCACACCTGCGCGCCGATTCACATGAATTGCTGACGCGGGCGCGGGCCATCGAAAAAATCGCACAGGAGCGCGCGGTGCGGGTGCTCAGCCAGCTTCGCGAGGCGGTGAGTGAAGAGATGGTGCTGCCGGTCGACATGTCGAAAGGCGTGGCCGGCGCGCTGCTGGCGCATGCCAGCGGACTGAAGAGGCTGGCGGTGCAGCAGGCCGAGAACGCCGACCGGATCGAAAAATCGTACACCGCACGCGCGGGTAAGGAGAGCCGATGAGCAAGTTTCAAGATTTGGTGGAAAGCCTCGACCGTGAGGCGCTCGACGAACTGCGTCGATCGGTCGCAGCGGAAGTGGGAGAGCGCAGACAGAAGAGCGCGATACAGATGGAGCATATCCATCCGGGCATGTCCGAAGAGCAAAAGGACCGGGCGGCCAAAGAGATTGCGCGCGTATTACGGGGAGAAGAATAATGAGGGACCTGAGGCAGTACTGGCAGGAGGTCCGCACGCTGGAGCGGTCGCTACCGGAATTTGTATGGCTGATGAGCATCGAGGATGCCAAGCGGGGCATGGTGGGCGGACGTATGGCCCAGGTCGGTGCGGCGCAGGCGGCGCAATTGCTGCATGCGAATTCGTATCGCAAGGCGACCGAGGAGGAAATCGCGGCCCATCTGGCGAAGGAAGATCAGGCTCGGCGGCAGAGCTTTAACGACGGTTTGCGAAAGCGCGGGATCGCGGTCGTGGCGGTGCCTACTTCAGGGTCGACCGCAGAAGACGGTAAACGAGCACCAACCAGGCGGCGATAAAGGCCAGTCCGCCAAACGGAGTGACAGCGCCGAGGCCTCTCGATCCGGTGACGGCGAGCAGGTAGAGGCTGCCGGAGAAGAGAACGATTCCAGCGGCGAGCAGAGCGCAGACGGTGGTGCATGCCGATTCGGTGAGGGCGCCGGCGCGCGTAAGCGTGGAGACGATCAGGATGCCGAGCGCATGGATGAAATGATAGAACACCGCTTTTTGATAGACGTCCATTGAGTAGGCGTCGAGCCTCTCCTTGAGCGCGTGGGCGCCGAATGCTCCGAGCATCACGCCCAGAGCCATCAGGGCCGCGCCGATGGCGCTCCAGATCATGAGTGTGCGGGCAGCTCCTTAACAATATCGGCCACAAACGATTTCGCGTCGCCGAAGAGCATCAGGGTGCGATCCATATAATAAAGCTCGTTATCGATGCCCGCGAAGCCGGGGTTCATGCTGCGCTTGATCACCATCACGGTCTGCGCTTTATCGACGTCGAGAATCGGCATGCCGAAGATGGGGCTCAATGTGTCGTGGCGCGCGGCGGGATTTACGACATCGTTCGCGCCGATCACCAGCGCGACATCCGCCTCCGCGAAGTCGGGATTGATCTCTTCCATCTCATGCATTTTGTCGTAGGGAATATCGGCCTCGGCGAGCAGCACGTTCATGTGGCCCGGCATGCGGCCGGCGACCGGATGGATCGCGAATCGCACTTCGACGCCGCGCTTGGTGAGCGCGTCTGTCAGTTCGCGCAGCTTATGCTGCGCCTGCGCGACAGCCATGCCGTAACCAGGTACGATGATGATCTTGCGCGCGCCGCTCAGGATGGCTGCGGCGTCCTCGGGGCTCGCCGAATGCACCGGCTTGGTCGACATCTTCGCCGACGCGCCTTCCTGCACTTGCCCGAACGCGCCGAATAGAACGTTCAGGAAGGACCGGTTCATTGCTTTGCACATGATCACTGACAGAATGAATCCCGAGGCCGCGTTGAGGGCACCGGCGATAATTAAGAGCCGATTCGAAAGTGCAAATCCCATGGCGGCGCACGCCGCGCCGGCATAAGAATTGAGAAGCGCGATGACGGTGGGCATGTCGCCTCCGCCGATGGGAATAATCAGCAGGACGCCGAATAGGAGCGACAATCCGGTGAACGTCGGAAAGACCCACGATGGCGCGGGCTCGGCGATCATCCAGCCACCGAGCGAAACGGCAAAGATAAGCAGCGCGATATTGACGAAGTTCTGGCCTTTATAGGTGATGGGACGCGTCGGAACGAGCTCCTGCAGTTTGCCGAACGCCATGATGCTGGCGGTGAACGTGAGATAGCCCAGCACGGTTTCGATGACCAGAGCGGTCATGGTGAAGCCCGTTGGTGTACTGCGATAGTATTCGGCGGTTCCCACTAAGGCGGCGGCGAGCGCGCCGAATGCGTGAGACAGCGCGGTCAATTGCGGAACCGCGGTCATCGGCATCAGGTACGCGAGAGGCGCACCGATCGCGGCGCCAATAAAAATGCTGATCAGGATCCACTCGTAATCGACGACTTCATGCCGCAGCAGAGTCCCGACGACGGCGAATAGCATGCCCAGTTGTCCGGCCATGACACCGCGGCGGGCGGTCGAGGGAGAACTCAGCCATTTAATCGATCCAATAATGGAAAGGGCGGCAACGATGTAGGCGATTTGCCAAATTTGTTCCATTACTTGTCTTTTTTGCGAAACATCTTCAGCATGCGATCCGTGATGAGGAATCCGCTGACGATGTTGATGGTCGATGCCACGACCGCTACGCAGCCCAAAACCTGGCTGAGCTTTGACGCTCCGCCGGCACCGGCGACCAGGATCGCGCCGACGACTGAGATCGCGGAGATGGCATTGGTGAGCGACATCAAGGGCGTGTGTAACAACGGTGAAACGCGCTGCACCAGTTGCAGCCCCAGCGGAACCGCGAGGATGAGCACGTAGAGGCTCATCTCCACTTCGGGAGTCATACGTTCACTCCGAGCAGCGCCTGAATTTTTGGATGGACGACTTCGCCCGAGCGGGTAATCAACGATTCGCGCGTGATTTCGTCGGCGGTATCGATGGTCAGTTGTCCTTCTTTATTCACGAGATGCTTCAGGAACGTCACGATGTTGCGGGCATACATCTGGCTCGCGTGATAGGGCACGGTCGCCGGAAGATTTGAAGGACCGAGAATGGTCACACCGTGCTCGATGACGGTCTCGCCGCATTTCGTCAATTCGCAATTGCCGCCGCGCTCCGCTGCCAAATCGACGATCACGGAGCCGGGCGCCATCGCATGCACCATTTCTTTGGTGATCAGAATCGGCGCGCGCTTCCCGGGAACCGCGGCGGTGGTGATCACGACGTCCTGTTCGCTCATGAACGTCGACATCTGTTCGCGCTGAAGTCGTAGCGCGTCTTCGTCGAGCGCCTTGGCATAGCCGCCCTCGCCCTCCGTTTTCGCGCCCCCGAGATTGATATTGACGAACTTCGCGCCGAGGCTTTCGATCTGTTCACGGACCGCGGCGCGCACATCGAAACCGCTGACGACCGCGCCCAGGCGACGCGCAGTCGCGATGGCTTGCAATCCGGCGACTCCCGCGCCCATTACTAAAACGCGCGCAGGCGGAATCGTTCCCGCCGCGGTGGTCATCATCGGGAACAGGCGCGGCAGAGTATTTGCCGCGAGCAGGACCGCTTTATATCCGGCAATCGACGCCATCGACGACAGAGCGTCCATGCTCTGCGCTCGCGAGATGCGCGGGATCATTTCCATGGAGAAGAGCGTCGCACCGGCGGCTGCGTATTTCGCCGCCATATCCGGATTCGACAAAGGATCGCAGAGGCCGATCGAGGTGTGCCCGTGACCATCTTTGCCGAGGCCATCAGGCAGCGGCACGCGGACGTGAAGAAGAATCGACGCGTGCTCTCGAACCTCATTCGCGGAGGCAAGATGCGCGCCTTTGGCGGCGTAGTCGGCGTCCGGGAATCCCGCTTCGACGCCGGCGCCTTGCTCGACCCACACTTCCGCGTTGAGTTTTTTGAGAACGTCGAAAACTTTCGGGGTCAGGGCAACGCGGCGCTCCTCCGGGTAAGTTTCTTTCAAAACGCCGACGATGAGTGCCAAATGGACTAAACCTCTTTAAATTTAGACGTTTTCTACCGGCACAAGTTACCGGTACTCTTCCTGCAACTTCGCCAACTCCGCCGCGCCGGGGCAGAGCTTTTCGTACGGAATCTTCGAAAGCGCCCCGTCGGGCGAATTGCTCAGCTCATGCAAATCGGGCACGCTTTCGTCGAGATAGAGAAGCCCCGTGACCACTTCGCCCTGTCCCTGATGTTCCTGAAGATACGACGTGACCCGCTGCCGATTGGTTGGATCGTAGTCTTTCGGTACTCCCGTGAATCGAACGACGCTGCCGTCGTGCATCGTCACGGTGGTGGTCCCGGTCTGACCGATGGTCGCCAGAATTTCAGTGGCGGGAGGAACGAAGTCGCTCTCCGTCACCCTTCGAGTATGTTTCCGCGTATGCAGATAGCTTTTCGTCGACCCGACATGATCGTTGAAGGTCACGCACGGGGAAATGACGTCCACAATCGCGAACCCACGATGCGCCAGGCCGGCCTTGAGAATCGGCACAAGCTGTTCCTTATCACCCGAAAAACTTCGCGCGATAAAGGTCGCGCCGAGGCTCAGGCCCAACGACACCGAATCGATGGGAGCCATGCGGTTCGGCTCGCCGCGCTTGCTCTTCGACCCTACGTCCGCCGACGCGGAAAACTGCCCCTTCGTCAATCCGTACACTCCGTTATTTTCGATAATGTACAGCATTTTCACATTGCGCCGGATCGCGTGGCACATGTGGCCGAGGCCGATCGACAGAGAATCGCCATCGCCCGAAATCCCGATATAGGTCAACTCGCGATTCGCGGCGTTCGCGCCCGTGGCGATAGGCGCCATGCGTCCGTGGGCGGAGTTAAATCCGTGCGCGCCACTCACAAAATACGTCGGCGTTTTGGACGAGCAACCGATCCCGCTCATTTTCGCGAGCATGTGCGGAGGCGTCGAAAGCTCCCATAGCGCGCGGATGATCGCCGCGGTGACCGAATCGTGTCCGCAGCCCGCGCACAGCGTCGACATCGCGCCTTCATAGTCGCGAACCGTCAGGCCCAGAGCGTTTTTATGCAGGCTCGGATGAACGGCGATCGGTTTAGCGATGGATGGCATCTCTCAACTCTCCCAGGTTTATATCCTCGTGCTCGAAAATCCCATCGATCACATTCTTCGCGCTGAGCGGGAACCCGCCGAATGCGAGTACGCTGCGAAGCTTGCTCTTGGCGACGCCGGTTTCCAGTGTCAGCAGCGAGCAAAGCTGAGCATCGCGATTCTGCTCGACGATAAAGTTCACGTCGTGCGCATTCAAAAACTCCTCGACATCCACATCGAACGGGAATCCGCGAATGCGCATAAAATCCGCTTCGATGCCCTTTTGCGGGAGCAGTTCTATTGCCTCGCGCACCGCCGGATCGCATCCGCCGAGCGTTACGATTCCCACGCGCGCGCCCTTATGCTTCTGAATCACCGGAGCGGGGACGAACTTCGCAGACGCCTTGTGTTTACGAAGCAGGCGCTCGACCACATCCTGATACTCGTCCGGCATTTCCGTATACGCGCCCAACTTGTTATGCCCGGAACCGCGGGTGAAAAATGCGCCTTTCGAATGTACGCCCGGCAATGTGCGGCAGGCGATGTGATTTTCGTCCTCGTTGGTATAACGGAGGAACTTCGAGAGCTGTTCAATCTCCGCCAGATCGAGCACGCGGCCGCGATCCGGCCGGTAAGCATCGTCCCACGTTAAGCGCGGCACCACCCAGTCGTTCATTCCGATGTCGAGATCCGACAACATGAACACCGGTGTCTGAAAACGCTCCGCCAAATCGAACGACTTCACCGCGAACTCGAAACACTCCGCTGGATTCGAAGGGAACAGCAGGATATGTTTGGTATCGCCGTGCGAGGCGTAGGCGCACGCCATAATGTCGCCCTGCTGCGTCCGCGTCGGCATGCCCGTCGATGGTCCGACGCGCTGAATATCCATGATGACTGCCGGGATCTCCGCGTAATAGGCGAGGCCGAGCAACTCTCCCATCAGCGAAATTCCGGGTCCCGAAGTCGACGTGAACGATCGCGCGCCGTTCCAGGACGCGCCGATGACCATGCCGATTGCCGAAAGCTCATCTTCCGCCTGAATGATCAGGCAATTATTCTTCCCCGTTTCAGGATCGCGCCGGTACTGATCGCAAAAGCCTCGGAAGGCGTCCATCACCGACGTCGATGGCGTAATCGGATACCATGCCGCAACGGTCGCGCCAGCATACAGGCAGCCGAGCGCCGTCGCCGTATTCCCGTCGATCAGAATCTTGTCAGATGCCGTGTCCATCTTTTCTAGATAGAACGGCAGCGGACACCGGAAGTTATTTTTCGCGTAATCGTAGCCCAGCTTAAGCGCTGTCAAATTCGATTCCCGCAGCGCCTTCTTCTTCGAGAATTTCTCGTCGAGCAACTGCGTGACGATCTCCATATCCACATCGATCGCCGCGATCATCGCGCCCGCGTAGGCGATGTTCTTCAGCAGAATTCGCTCCCGCGGATCTTTGAAATGGTCGTTGCACATCTGCGCCAGAGGGACGCCGAGATACGTAACGTCGTCGCGAATCAGGCTCCGGTCCAGAGGCCACGATGAATCGTATAAAAGATATCCGCCTTCGCGAACCTCACAAACATCGCGCGCGTAGGTCTGCGAGTTCATCGCGACCATCAGGTCGTAATCGAGCGCCCTCGCCGTGTGACCATCCTTATTGACGCGGATTTCATACCAAGTCGGCAGGCCTTGGATATTCGACGGGAAAAGATTTTTCCCCGACACTGGAATGCCCATCCGGAAAATCGCCTGCATCAGCAGACCGTTCGCGCTCGCGGAGCCGGTGCCGTTGACGTTGGCGAGCTTTACCGCGAAGTCGTTTACGCGGGTACGTAGGAGCTGGTGCACGCTGCCGCCCTCCCCGCATATGGAATTTCGAGTTCGAATCGTTGCATGTCCCAAGCCGCCGTCGGGCAGCGTTCCGCGCACAAGCCGCAATGCACGCAGAGGTCTTCATCCTTGATCATCAGCCGCGCTGTTTGCGGAAGCGGTGCGGATGCATAGATCGACTGCGTCAGATTATCCGCTGGCGCCGACAATCGACCGCGCAAATCTTCTTCGCTGCCGTCGCGCGTGATCGTCAAACACTGCAGAGGGCAAATATCGATACACGCATCGCATTCGATGCAGCGAGCCGCGACGAATTCGGTCTCTACGTCGCAGTTCAAACAACGCTGCACTTCGCGAGCCGTCTGCTCCGGGTCGAACCCGAGCTCGACCTCGATATCGAGCTGCTTGAATCGCGAAGCCAGATCCACATGCGACATCTTCTGGCGCGACGCCGGATTGTAGTCGTTGTGATAACTCCACTCGCTCAGCCCCATTTTCTGGCTTATGAGATTCATACCTGCCGCCGGACGCTCCGTCACCGCGACATCCTGGCAATAATTGTCGATCGAGATCGCGGCCTGATGGCCGTGCTCCACCGCCCAGATAATATTCTTCGGCCCGAACGCCGCGTCGCCGCCGAAGAAAACGCCGGGAAGGGTCGACACCATCGTGGTCTCATCCACCACCGGCTGATCCCATTTATCGAACTGAGCGCCCAAGTCGCGCTCGAACCATGGAAACGCGTTTTCCTGCCCGATCGCTAAAATCACGTCGTCGGCCGGCAGAAACACGGTGTCGATGACGCGCGAGTTCTTCGCTTTCGCGTCCCATTCCAGACGCTCGAACTCCATGCCGGTCAGCTTGCCGTTCTCAATCACGAAGCGCTTCGGCGCGTGGTTGATGACGATCTCGACGTGCTCTTCCTCGGCATCGTCCAGTTCCCAGGGCGACGCCTTGAAATAGGCTCGCGGCCGCCGCGCCATCACCTTCACTGACTTCGCACCCATCCGTTTCGACGAACGGCAGCAATCCATCGCCGTATTTCCGACGCCGATGATCAGTACGTTCTCGCCCACGGAATCGATATGTCCGAAGGAAATCGATTCCAGCCAATCAATGCCTATATGGATACGAGGCCCATTGAGCAAGGCGTCGTGGCGGCCCGGAATCTCCAGTTCTTTGCCGCGCGGCGCGCCGCTGCCGATAAAAATCGCATCGAATTTTTCAGCCAGCAGGGCTTTCATGCTTTTGACCGGCGTGTTGTAGCGAATATCGACGCCCATATTAAGGATGGTCCCGGTTTCCTCGTCGAGCACTTTGGCCGGCAATCGAAACGCGGGAATGTTGGTGCGCATCAATCCGCCGGGCTTTTCGTTCTGCTCGAAAATCACGACTTCATAGCCGTGCGGCATGAGATCGTTGGCGACCGTCAGCGAGGCCGGACCCGCGCCGACAATACCGATACGTTTGCCGTTCTTCTTCGCCGGAATGGGCGGAAGCAGATCCGTGATTTCTCCACGATGATCGGCCGCGACGCGTTTCAAACGGCAGATCGCGACGGGTTTTCCGTCGAGCCTGCCGCGGCGGCACGCGGGCTCACATGGACGATCGCACGTTCGCCCCAGGATCGCCGGGAACACGTTCGATTCGCGATTGAGCATGTAGGCGTCCGTAAAACGCCCCTGCGCGATCAGACGGATGTATTCAGGAACATTCGTGTGGGCGGGACACGCCCATTGGCAATCGACGACTTTGTGATAATAGGCCGGATCTTCCGTATTCGTGCGATTCAAAAGAGTGCTTCCTCTACTCTCAGCCGACATGGGCTGGACGAACCAACTTTTATTGTAGCGACAATGGAACAATGCTTGCTCGCGACCTGTTCGACGCCCAGCGATCCGCGTTCCGTGCCAAAGCGTCGTCGTACCGCGAAAGAATCGACGCGCTCAAAGCGTTGGAGAGAGCTCTTCTCGATCATAAAGACGATATCGTCCATGCGATCTCGAAAGATTACAGCGGCCGTGCGGCCGAGGAAACGCTCGCGCTCGAACTCGTCCCCACGCTGGGTGAAATCCGTGACGCGCGCAAGCACCTTAAAAATTGGATGGAGCCTCGCGCCGTCCCCGTCGGCTGGCAATTCCAGCCTGCACGCGCGCACATCGAGATGCAGCCGAAAGGCGTCGTCGGAGTTTTGGGGGCCTGGAACTATCCTCTGTTTCTCACCATCGGACCGGCAGTCGGCGCGATCGCCGCTGGAAACCGCGTCATGATGAAGCCCTCCGAACTAGCGCCCCGCACCGGCGCCCTGCTTCAGCAAATCATTGAGCAGGCATTTCCGTCCGACTATATTTGCGTGATCAATGGCGGACTGGAGGTCGCCCAGGATTTCTCGCGTCTGCCTTTCGATCACCTTATATATACCGGGTCCGCGCGCGTCGGAAAGCTCGTCATGAAGGCCGCCGCCGAGAACCTGACGCCGGTGACACTTGAACTGGGCGGCAAGAGTCCCGCGCTGATCCATCCCGATTACCCTCTCGAAAGGGCCGCCGAGCGAATCCTGACGGGGAAGCTCTACAATGCCGGCCAAACCTGCGTCGCACCCGACTACCTGCTGATCGCGAAGACTCAACTGGACGAGTTTCTTCGAATGGCGCCCCGCATCATTGGGAACATGTATCCGAAGCTAGTCGCGAATCCCGATTACACGCGGATTTTCGACGCCGCCCGCCATCGGGCGCTCGCGCACCTGCTCGCCGACGCGGAGCAAAAGGGAGCGAAGGTCATCCAGGTCAATCCTGCGAATGAAATGTGCAACG
>Ga0182024_10010199_pt1 | contig 19221 bp, 15 predicted proteins | sample P32metaG_FD_120480 | JGI IMG/M metagenome (GOLD analysis project Ga0182024, IMG submission 120480) | Permafrost microbial communities from Stordalen Mire, Sweden - P3-2 metaG (Illumina Assembly) | ecosystem: Environmental > Terrestrial > Soil > Wetlands > Permafrost | place: Sweden: Stordalen... | reverse complement strand
CAATCGGCGAACCTGACGTCTCCATCGGCCGCGGTCGCGCAGAACTGGCTCGATCCGCGGGCTGAACGCGCGCTATCGAGCTTCGATCAACGCCAACTGCTGAACGTGCAGGCGCAATACACCAGCGGACAGGGTCTGGAGGGCGGGACCTTGCTGGGCGGCTGGAGGGGCAGGGCGTTGAAGGAGTGGACCGTGCAGACCACGCTGTCCTACGGAACAGGAATGCCCGAGACGCCAATCTATCCAGCCACGGTTCCAGGCACGGGATATTCCAATATCATTCGGCCCGATCTGACCGGCGCTCCAATTTACAACTCGGGGACGAAAGCGCACCTGAATGCCGCGGCATTCACGGCGCCAGTTGCCGGACAGTGGGGGACAGTCGGAAGAGATTCGATTACCGGGCCTGACCAACTCACGTTGAATAGCCAGTTGGCGCGCACGTTTCGTCCGCATGGCAAACTGTATCTCGATGTTGCGGTGAACTCGACCAATACATTGAATCACGCGGCCTTTTCCAGCTGGTACAACTATGTGACCAGCACGCAATTCGGGCTGCCGGTCTCTCCCGGCCAAATGCGTGACCTTCAACTCAACATGCATTTGAGGTTCTGACGATGCGAAACCTGAGTGCTCTTGTTCTTCTATTGACGGCCGCAGTTGGCCCAGGTGCGCAGCAAGTGGGCCAGAACAAGGGACCCGGCGAAACGCAGGGTTTTACGCTCACCGTCAAATCGCAGCTTGTGGTCGAAGCCGTCGAGGTAAAGGATAAGCAGGGCAACTTCATCAAGGGGCTTACGACCAAAGACTTCACGCTCACTGAAGATGGCGCGCCGCAGACGGTTCGCTATTGCGAGCCGCAGAATCTGTCGGAGATCGCCAAGCCCTTGCCTGTCGAGACGCCGGCGACAGAAGATGTGAAGATTTACAACCGCCTGGCATCCACGCAGATTGCGCCGGAAACCATGGACAACGAGCGCTACAAAGATCACCGGCTGTTGGCGCTCTATTTCGACATGACGTCGCTGCCGCCCGCGGACGAGATGCGCGCTCTATCGGCAGCCGAGCAGTTCGTGCGCTCCCAGTTGACGACCGTCGATCTGGTCGCGATCATGCGCTACAACGGCGGCGCAGTGCAGATTCTGCAGGATTTCACTTCCGACCGCAACCGGCTGCTGAGCATCCTGAGCACTCTGGTGGTGGGAGAAGGGCAGGGGATGGATGAATCGACGGACGACGCGGGCTCTGCCGATACGGGGGCGGCGTTCGGCCAGGATGACAGTGAGTTCAACATCTTCAATACGGACCGGCAGCTTTCGGCGCTGCAAACGGCCGCCAACATGCTGGGGCAACTGAGCGAGAAGAAATCGCTGGTCTACTTTGCCAGCGGGCTGAGGCTGAATGGCATCGACAACCAGGCGCAACTGCATGCGACGGAAGACGCTGCCATCCGCGCCGGGGTATCGTTCTGGCCGGTTGACGCGCGCGGGCTGGTGGCCTCGGCCCCGCTGGGAGATGCGACGCAGGGATCGCCGGGCGGCATTGGGATGTATTCCGGGGCCTCGGCGCTGGCGCAGACGACGAGGTTTCAGCAGTCGCAGGACACGCTGTTTGCGCTCGCCGGAGATACCGGGGGAAAGGCGCTGCTCGACAATAACGACCTGGGGAAGGGGATCGTGCAGGCGCAGCAGAGCGTTACCAGCTACTACATCCTTGGGTATTACACGAGCAATACAGCGCTGGATGGGAAGTTCCGGCGCATCAAGGTGACGGTGAACCCGGAGCTGGCGGCGAGCCTGGATTTTCGCCAGGGCTACTATGCCGGGAAGACGTTCGGAAAATTCACCGTAGCCGATAAGGAACGGCAACTGGAAGACGCGCTGATGCTGGGCGATCCGGTTACGGAGCTCACCATCGCCATGGAGATCAACTACTTCGAATTGAACCGGGCAGAGTATTTCGTGCCCATCGTTGTGAAGATTCCGGGGCGGGAGCTTGCGCTCGCCAAGAAGGGCGGCGCTGAACACACCCTCATCGATTTCATCTACGAGATCAAGGACGACTACGGCGGCACGACGACTTCAAACGTGCGCGACAACGTGAACGTCAAACTGAGCGATGTGACGGCGGCCGAATGGGCCAAGCGGCCGATTACCTACACTACCGGCTTTACGACGCTGCCAGGAAAGTACACGATCAAGTTTCTGGCGCGGGACGACGAGACAGGGAGGATCGGGACGTTTCAAACTTCGTTTGTGATTCCCGACCTGAACAAAGAGGAGAAGCGGATTCCCATCAGCTCAGTGGTGCTGGGCAGCCAGCGCGACGACGTTAAGAGTGCAATCTATAACGCGACCAAAGAGAAGGACAGGGCCAAAGAAGAGGCAGCCAACCCGCTGGTATTCAATGGGCAGAAGCTGACTCCCAGCGTGACCCGGGTGTTCAGCAAGAGCCGGGACCTGTATGTCTATCTGCAAGCCTACCAGCCGAGTGCAGCCAGCGTTCAGCCGCTGATCGCGTTTGTGAGTTTCTACCACGAGCAGACGAAGGTGTTTGAAACGCAACCGATAGAGGTGACGCAGGGGGCGAGCAACCGGTTGAAGACGATGTCGCTGAACTTCACGGTTGCGCTCAACCAGCTTCCGCCCGGCGAGTACGACTGCCAGGTGACCGTACTGGATCCAACGGGACAGAAGACCGCGTTCTGGCAGGCTCCAATCACGCTTGTGCCATAGCGAACACGGCGCTGATCCATGCAGAAACTAATCATCTTCGCGGCAACCGACTGCGGCGATCCCACGAACATGAGATAAGGGAAAACAAACTTTCTGTTTCAGCGAAAAAAGAGCGGAACCCCACAGACGATGGGCAATCGAGCGCGTTACTTCGTAATGAGGCCCAGGTAGATTGCGTCGAGAGAAGTGATCGCACGCTACCATGCGCGATACCCGGCATGTCTCAGGGGCTGAAGGCGTGGTCTAGCGCAAGCCTGTGGTTTGGAATGGCAGGCCTGTGACCGGCGAATGGCTGACCTGGGCGTCGATATTGGGTGAAATTGCCGTACCCCGAGTGGACGCGGGAACCACCGTCGTGTTCCATCCGTCGAGCACGATCCATGCGTCCTCCCCGCGCAAGGCTTTCAGGTCGGCTTCGATGGTGATTGTCCTGGTTTCATTGGGAACGAGCGACACGTAGTTGTCGCTGTAGTAGACGGGCAGCACGCGCTCTCCGGAGTGTTGACGACGGAGTTGGAGATGGGCCATCAGCGCCAGATTTGCCGTCGGATTGCGCAGTGTCACCGTCAGCAGTAACTTTCCGTCTGCGTCCTTACGCTGGACTTGAGCCTCAAGATTCACGGTGGGCAGCTTTTCCAGATCGGTGAGATCGTCCTGATGTTCAGGTTGAGCACGCCAATAGAAGTTGCCGGAGAGCAGCTTGCCAGCAGCATCGCGCAGTTCGAGCTTCAGGAAGTGGACGGAAGAGAGTGAGGAGGGAAAGTCGACAGCGCCGAGGCTGGTGGCGGTGGCCGGCGGAGCCGTGATCTTGTAGTCGTGCTGGTAGGCCATGGAGCCATCGAGGTTGTAGATGGAAATGTGTGCGGCTGCATCCGTGACCGGATCGGGAAGGTTGTTGATGACCTGCAGCTCGCCGTTGGCTTCGTTGAACTGGATGTGGACCAGCTCAGATGCCTTCTTGACGGCGAAGAGCGAAGCGTTCGGTTCGAGGTCATAGTGGTAGAGCTGCCAGACGAAGCTGGGCTGGGCTGGGTTGCTCATCCAGGTGAGAACGCCAGTTGTGGGATGGAAGAGCTGCGCATTGCGCCCCTCATACATGGCGCGGAAGGCCTCGTAGTTTGCCAGCTGCGACTTGCGGACAAAATCGGCAAGGTTGACGAGCTTGCCATAGCGGCTGGCGATGATGCCGGGGTAGGCATCTCCGCCAGAGGCACCTTTGGCGAAGTCGCGTTCGGCCCAATCGTCGGTGATCATCTCCCAGTCTTTCCGCGGCATCATGCCGTGAATGGATTCGAGTGTGGGCACGGAGATGCTGCCGGTCTCCGTCTTGAAGAAGTCGTTATTGATGGTGTAGAACTCGCGCGGCGTTCGCCAGTGATACGGGCCATGCGAGGCGACGCCGCGGCCTTCGGTGGAGCTTGGCTGGTAGAGGCGGGTTGGCTCAAGCTCCGCCATCAATATGCGAAGCTGATCGTCGATCTCTTTGGGGGGATAGCCCTCATTGCGCGCGCACCAGACGGCGATGGAAGGATGGTTGCGGAAGCGCAGGATTTTGTCACGCACGTTGGCGACGTAGGTGTCGAGGTCGGTGGGATCGGGGCCGTCGGCCGGATTTGGCTGGAAGAACTCGTCCCAGAGCAGAAGGCCGTACTTATCGCAGAGCTCGTAGAAATCCTCGCTGGTGCTTTGGCCGACCCAGTTCCGGATCATGTTGAGATTGGCCAACTGGTGCATGCGGATCTGAGCTTCAAGCCGCTCGCGGGGGATGCGCTTCAGCGCTTCATCAAGTCCCCAGTTGCCGCCACGGATGAAAATGCGAACGCCGTTGACCGAGATGGTGAGGTTATCGGAGTCGGCGACCGTGTAGGTGATCTTGCGGATCCCGAAGGTCACGTCCTGGATGTCCGAGGCCTGGTTCTGCAACTCGAAGCTGAGATGGAGTTTATAGAGATTTTGCGGACCGTAGCCGTTGGGCCACCACAGTCTGGGATGGTCGATGTGGAGGACGGATGTGGTTTTGGAATCGAAGCTGACCAGATGTGAGCTGTGCGGAGAGAGTTCGACCGGCTGCTGAAACGAGATGTTATCGATGCTGCCCTTGAGAACGCCCTTCTGCGGTTGGCCGGTTATGTTCTCCACGGTTGCCTGGATCGCAACGTCGGCGGAGTCGATCCTGGGCAACGGCAGGTCTGTTGTAACCAGCGGGTCCTTCACCAGGACAGGGCCGGTTGCGGAGAGAAAAACCTTTTGCCAGATACCGGTGTCGCGATCGCGAATGGCGGGCAGCCAGTCCCAGCCGATGGTGGAGAGAAAGGTCGGGCCGTCGATGGCGGTGATGCCGCCGTTCTTCCCCACGCCATCGCGCAGGGTGTGCTCGTGCGGTACGCCGGGGTGCGGTTGTGGGGTGACAAGCACGGCCAGCACAGCTTTTTTGCCGGGCTGCACGTTGGAGGAAATATCGAACTTGCCACGGCGGAACGCCCCGCGCATGGCGCCGACTTGTGCGCCGTTGACCCAGATGGCCGCAGAGTAATTAATTCCATCGAAGTTGAGCCAGATGTGTCTGCCCGAGTAGGACTTTGGAACGGCAATGACGGTCCTGTACCAGTAGGCGGTGTGCGAGAGGCTCTCGGGAATTTTTTCGAGACGATTGTTGTCTCCGTAAAGAGGTTCGGGGTAGACCTTGTTTTTGACGAGTGTTGTAAGCACGGTGCCCGGAACGGTGGCGGAGTACCAACCTGCTGTCTTGAAGCCGGCAGCGGCAACTTCTGCGCCTGATTGAGGCACCTTGGCTATGTCCTGCAACTGCCAACCTGAAGCTAATACGACAGCTTCATTGGGATTTATCGTTGCTGCCGCAGAAAGCGGCGCCAGCGCAACCAGGACCGATACCAATCCCAAAAAGAACGATTGACCACGACGTATGTGCAACGGATTTATCTCCTGATCTGTTCTGCTATCAGAGATTCTCTCCTAAAACCAGGACCGGCTGTTTTGCCGCGCAAAACCACTGTGTTTGATTGCCTGCATGGGATGGGATGACACTACAGACTTGCTGGCGGTGAGCCCAGTCTCCAGCGAACTCTGCTCCGCCAAATACCCGTCAGCAGGGATTAAAACAGGGAATTTCATGTTTTTAGCGCCTGAATATTATGAAACGCCAGTGTTGATGGCATTTTTGAAGAAAATTCGGCAATTCGGAACAGGGAATCAGTCACGTTAGGGTTCGCCACCTGCTCCGGACTGTGCTTCTTCCCTGCTCTCATATTCGACTTGTACCTCGCCAAAACTCTATCCGTGAGCATACCGGTCTTGTTTTTTAGCTTGGGCCGTGTTCTCCCTGGAAACAGGCAAATCGGGATGCACCAAGCTATCTACCTGATTTAACAGCAGATCTCTATTTTGGCGAGGTACACGTGGGGAGCTCAGCACTATGTAGTATACTATAAAAAGTAGTATACTACATATGAGTGCCATGCTTGAACTCATAAATGTCTCCAAACACTACCGCAGCATTCCGGCGGTGGAGGATGTCAGCTTTGTGCTGAAAGAAGGCGAAATCCTTGGCTATCTGGGGCCGAACGGCTCGGGAAAGTCGGCCACCGTGAAGGTGGTGATTGGAATGAGCGATGCAACAAAGGGAAAGATTTGCTTTGCTCGCAGAGATATTCGCGACGACCTTTCGTCGTACCGTGCGCAGCTTGGCTACGTTCCGGAAGAGGCGCACGTATACAGCCATCTGTCGGGACTGGAGTACCTGCAACTGATCGGGCGGCTGCGCGGGATGAGCGAGAGGCTGGTCGACCGCAAGGCGCGCGATCTGCTGCAATTGCTCTCGCTCGAGCCGGCGCAGTATTCTGCTCTCTCCGATTATTCGAAGGGCATGAAGCAGCGTGTACTGATTGCGGCGGCGGTGATGCATGATCCGAAGCTGATCATCTTCGACGAGCCGCTCTCGGGACTGGATACGGTGTCGGCGAGGCTGTTCAAGGACTTGCTGGTCCTGCTGGCGCGCGAGGGCAAGGCGATTCTCTACATCTCGCATGTGCTGGAGGTGGTGGAGCGCCTATGCGATCGCGTGATCGTGCTGGCAAAGGGGAGAGTGGTGGCCGATGCGTCGCCGCGCGAGCTTACCGCGCTGATGGAGCTGCCTACGCTGGAGAGTGTGTTCGCGCAGTTGGTGCAGCAGACCGACACCGAACAGGCCGCTCGGGAGATGGTGGACGTGATGAAGGTGCAGCATGGCTGAGGACCGCATGGTGGAGCGCATGTTGGTATCGCATTTCTTCCGACGCTTCTTCGACAACGACACAATCTCGATGGATGGAGACACGCAGACTTCGGTAGTGCGATCGCTTTCGATCTTCGCGGTGCCGGGACTGGTCGTCGCGTTCTTTTTGCAGACTTCTTATGCGGTGTGGCCACCGAGGCCGCTGTGGATTGCGATGACGGACCAATACTTCTTCGTGCTGTATTCCTTTGTGGCGATGGGGGCGGTGGCGATCTTTGAGTGGGCGATGCTGTTTCCGGACCGGCTGGACTTCCTGATTCTCTCACCGCTTCCATTGAAGCCGCGGCAGATGTTGGCGGCGAAGGCGAAGGCGCTGGCGCGGTTTCTTGGATTGTTTCTGGTTGGCTGCAACTTCTTCGGCATGCTTATGCTTCCAGCGGTGAGCGGAAAATATTTCTTTCGGCATGTGTATGCGCATAGCGTGGCGGTCCTCGGGGCCGGGCTCTTCGCGGTACTGTTTTTTCTGGCGCTGGGAGGGATTCTGCTGTGTGTGCTGAAGGCTGCGTGGTTTCGCGTGGCCTTACCTATGCTGCAACTGGTTTCGGTGATGGCGCTGGCGCTGTTGCTGCTCTTGTTGCCACTGTTTGATGCTTCGTTGCAGCCGCTGCTTGAAGATCCATCAAGCTTCGCACGATATCTGCCGCCGTTCTGGTTTCTCGGCGTCTATGAAAAGCTGCTGCTGGGTGGAGCAGCGCCTACGTTTGCGTCGCCGATGTCGAGAGATGGGGGATGGGGGATATTGATTGCGGCTGCGGTGGTGTTGATGACTTATCCAGTGGCGTGGTCGCGCATGTGCAGGATGGCGGTGGAAGGGAGTGCGGGTAAGAGACGGAAGCCTGCAGGTTGGCTGTCCTCGCTGCTGCATTGGGCGGTCATCAGAAGACCGAGAGAGCGGGCGATCTTTCACTTTATCAGCCAGACGATGGCGAGAAACAATCGCTACCAGATATACCTGGCCTTCTATTGCGGGACGGGCTTTGCGCTTGCCATAGCGTGTGCGTTGAGCTTTCGGACGGTCGCCGGCACGATCCATTTCGCGCTGTCGGACGAGGGACTGCATGCGATGATGCCGCTGCTTCTGTTCTGGGTGGTCGCGGGGCTGCGCGCGGCATTTGCTTTTCCGATGAACCTGCCGGCGGGATGGATCTTTCACATGGCAGGGGAGAACCGTGATGCATGCACGACGGCAGCCAAAAGCTGGGTGCTTCTGTCTGCTGCGATGGTAATGGGTTGCATCGTTGTTCTGTTGCGGATGGCCGGGTGGGACATAAGGCAGTTGATGGTGCAGGCGGAGTGTGGGTTCTGCCTTGCGATCCTGCTGGTGGATGGCTTTTTCTTCTCCTTTCGGCAGAGTGCTCCGTTCAACCGGCCAAGGCTTCCCGGAAGAACCAGCCTGCCGGTGATGCTGACTCTATACGTCGGGGTGTTTCCTCCGTTCATTTTTTTGATGATGAATGCCGAAGTATGGCTGGAGAGACATCCGGCGAATCTTTCGCTGGTCGTCTTCGTGGCCGTGGTTCTGCACTTTGTGCTGGAGATGGTGCGCCCTGGATCAGAGGGCATCGAGGAAGATGTGGGGGAAGACGGGGAGTTGTTTCAGACGCTTGGGCTGAGCTGTGGCTCGCCAAATTAGCGCTCTACTGTCAAATCATGCACTTGGTGCAGCCAGCTCAGAATGTTCCTGCGTTGGGCAGATATGCCTCCTGGAAAAGACTCTTCCACGATGGATCCAGTTGCAGCCAACATTGCGTACCGCACCAACTCGTTGAAAGCTCCGGAATATGCAGCAGTCCGTGTCCTCGATTGCACATCATCTCCGTGCCATTCCAGGCCAGAAAGTTTCGCGATGGCTCGCCAACACGTGCTGGATTAATCAATAAACGAAGGCATACCGGGCAGCGCTGCCTTTGGTCCCGCAGAGCCCAGCGAAAGGAAAGGAGACAGCCGGTGAACGATGCTACCAGTTGGATGTACTCAGAAGACATGGGGCGCAACGATGTATTGATATAGGCCAGGTTGAGCGAGCCATAGTACACAATGGGCAGAATCAACGCGATCTTGACCATGAGAAACCCCCATCGGCGCCAGCATGTGGCTGCAAAAAGCGACTCGCTGGTTACTGGATAATCTCCCAGCGACAGAGGTGTGGTCGCAGGTAATGCCAGGCATGCAAGCATCAACGTGAAGAGGAAGATGGAGGAAGGTTGTTGGATTAGCTCAGCCAGCGACACACAGTCGTAGCCGTCGTAGTCTCCTTTCCATGATACGGACATATGCCATCGGCCCCGCGGCTTAGTTGCGAGAGCTACCTTGGTCATATGGCCAAGCACGAATCCCGTGGACTCCGGCGGAAGCGCAATCAGGTCGTGATCGTTTTCGAGCAGCCACGCATCCATTTGATCTGGAAGTTGCCATGAGTCATCGGAGACAACCGCGACCACGACGGCCTGCTGCCCAGCGACCTCCAGGACCCTTCCAACAAGATGCGGATCACCCTCAAAATACCGATGCCATGCCGCCTGGCTCAGCACCAATGCAGGTTTGTTGTCTCGTCTGGCTTCCTCGAGCGCAGGCGATGCGACCTGGATCTTCAGCATGTCGAAGAGATTGTCACTGGCCACTGCAATGGACAAGCCCGTCGTCCGGCGTTGGGCACCCTGTATCTGGCTCCGAATCGGTCTATAAAATGCAAAGTCAGTAAAGAGGTCTTGCTTGCGAAGCCTCCACGCCCGATACTCCTCGATCGAGATCGTTGGGATCCTGGCATTGTGGTACACACTTTCGTGCGAGATCAGCACGAGACTGTTTTCATCCTGATAGGGTGACCGCTGGAGCGCACTCCGGGCGCCGGGCAAGAGTAGCGCGATCAATAGGGTCGCTGCTGCCAGCAGCGCCAGAAATACCCCGCACTGCCGTGCAGAGTCCCATTGGAACCATCCCTGCGTCTTCGATTGAGGGCTGTTTTTCCTGAACCAGAACGCATCCTGAAAGGCACCCAGGCAAAAGGCGATCGCCTCTCCTGCGTCGCATGACCCTATAAAAGGTTGCCGGCTGTCTCGGTGCAATACGTGCCAGAGTTCTGCCCTCCATTCTGCCAACCACTCCCTGCGTTGCCGGCTGGGCACAAGCCACGAGGCACACCAGAGCATCGCGAGATGGACCCTGGGAACATTGACCAAGCGCCAGATCCTCATGCCTGCTTCACCTCAGGAGACGGAACTAACCTTGTAAGCAGCGGGTAGCGCTTCTGCGAAGCCTCGAGCGTCGCCTTGCCTGCGCGCGTGAGTTTGTAATACTTCCGCAGTGGCCGCTGTTCGGCATCGGCGATGGACTGCTGTTCCCAATAGGACCGAATCAACTCGTCACGCTCCAAACGGCGCATCGCCGGATAGACCGTTCCGCTCGGCAGTCCAGTCATCTCCATCACACCGAATCCATAGATATAGCCCGCATGGATGGCCTGCAGAATGATCGCCGCGGTATGCGAGAGTTTGGACTCGACTGCCATGCCGGGGATTCTATCTATGTAGGATGCTACTTGACAACCCAAATAGTAGTTTGCTACATAGGGGTACGGAGTAGCGGCCACATTATGACTGGACGTGTTGTGTGCAAACTGGATTGCAGCAAAAAGCTCTTGCTGCTTGCGGCTGGGTGGATGGCCCTCGCCGCGCTGGTTGTTGTGCTTGTGCCTGTGGGTTGGACGCAGTCGCCGGTGGGGGGCAAGAAGCTGGAGTTCGATGTTGCTTCCATCCGACACAGCCAACCTGGTCAGGGTCAGCAACAAATTGGTCCCTCAGCCGACGGCTATCGCATGAAAAATATGTTTTTAGAGATTCCAATCTTGACTGCATATACTCCCACCGTGGGCGGTGCAGCCTTCTACGCCCCTGACCAGACGGTCGGATTCCTCGACTGGGTCATTAATGATACCTACGATATCGACGCGAAAGTCTCCGAGGCAGATTTAGCGAACTGGAAAAACCCTGCACTTCAACCGGCGATGCTGCGGGCTATGTTGCAGTCAATGCTGACTGACCGGCTCAAACTTGTGGTGCATCGCAGCATGAAAGAGACTGCTGTTTATTCGCTGGTCGTTGGAAAAAACGGACCGAAGTTCAAGGAGACGAATCCCGCCAAGCCTCACCAGGGTTTTACGCTTCCCGGCGGCGCGATCATCAGCACAGAATTTCATGACGGCGAAAGGATCGACCATTTTTACGGGATTTCGATACCGATGGTGGGGGGATTCTTATTGGGTAGTGCCGACCGTCCGGTTCAGGACAAGACAGGTCTTGCCGGCCTGTATGACATCACCATCCGAAGCCCGGCTCCTGTGCGCACGCCGCAGGGTGAGCAGCCACAAAATGCTGCACCGCCTGATCCAGGTCCATCAGTTTTTACCAAGGCCGAAGAGCTTGGATTAAAGTTGGTGCCGGAGAAAGGCCAGGTCGAGACACTTGTGATCGATCATATCGAGCGGCCTTCGGAGAATTAGCAGCGACGGGAGGGAGGGTTTATATCATGACCGAACATGTTGCGCGCAACAATAGAAAGCTCTTGCTGCTTGTGGTGGGATGGCTGGCTGTCAATGTACAGGGGTATGGGCAGATGCTGCACGCGACCGGGGCTCGAACTTCGTTTGAGGTTGCCAGCGTTAAGCCGAGCCGGCCGGATGAACAGGATCGCGGGTTCGTCGTGCAACCAGGTCGCTTTACCGCGAGGGGAACGACCGTCAAGAGGCTGATTCTGTATGCGTATGGCATAGTGTCCGATCAAGAGTTTTCGGGAGGGCCGAAGTGGATGACCACGGACAGGTTCGACGTTGTGGCCAAGAGTGACGAGGCGGAGACAGTGGCGCTGAGCAAGCTTTCGCAGGGTGACCGGGATGAGCAGATGCGGCTGATGGTGCAGTCGCTGCTGGCGGAGCGGCTCCAGTTGGAGGTGAGTTTTCCGAAGAAGGAGCTGTCTATATATGCGCTGGTGGTGGCTAAGGGTGGATTCAAGTGCATGAGGTCGACGGCAACTGCGTCCCGTATGGCTACTATGCCGCGACCGCGATTTCCCCTTCGGTCTACAGCTCCGCCACCACCGCCACCACCGCCCCCTTCTGCTGGCGCTACGACGGAGGAGCGCAGCATTGCGCAGTCAGTGCATTTGAACTTGAAAGGATATCCTTTCGTTCTGTGGGTGTTTACTCTGAGCACGCAGCCGGAGTTGGGTGGGCGCATAGTGGTGGACAAGACGGGGCTCGATGGGCCCTATGACTGTGATGTGTCGTGGTCGCAAGTGGGCACGGATGTTCCCGGACCGTCGTTCTTCACGGCGATCCAGGAGCAGATGGGATTGAAGCTGGTACCGGAAAAGGACACCGTTGAGACGTTAGTGGTGGAGAGTGTCGAACGGCCTTCGGCAAATTAGCTGCGGCGGGAGGGAATGACGGATCCAACCGAGATGGTACAGCACTCCCGTCGAAGCTCTGCCTATGGATCGCCTGCAATCACCTTCGGCGTTAAACGATGAGACCGCCTGCTCCCCGGCGGAAGGTGGGCTGCGCGGACTGGCACTCCTTCCTGAAGGCAACGATGACAGCGCGAATGCTGCTTCCGCATGGATCGTGATCGTTGCCGGCTTGCTTGCGGCGGGCGCGATGGCTTGGCTGCTTTGCCGATTGCCGCTGGTACACGCGCTCTCGTGGGGCATGCTCTTATTGCAAGCTGCCGGGTACGTTGCACTCACTACAGCGGCGGGCACCGTAGGAATTTGGGCTCTGTGGTCTTTTCTTACGATAAAACCCTCCTTCGGCCCCGGTTTGTTGTCCAAACATGCAGGGGTGGGCTGGGTCTTTCTTCCTGGCATTACCTTGCTGGATCGCCAGCAATCGCTGTGGGTGTTGTTGATGGTGGCGCTGGCAACAGTGGCGCTGGCAGTCAGTCTTCGACGGCTTTTCCCGGTGGACGCTGAAGCAAGTCAGGAAGATTCTCTCTCCCGGCAGACCGGCGATCTGCCAACCCTTTATGGGCTCCCGACAGATGACGCTTCTCTTTGGCGCACGTTCTTCATCGCACTCTGCGCTCAGGCGTCGCTGATATTTGCCTTCGCGGGCATGCTCTCTCTCGCAAGTGTGCTGCTCTCGATTTGCTTGTTTGTATTGTTATGGCGGCGGAGCGCATCGGATAGCAGCATGGCGAGAAGGACGGCAGGCAAGAGACCGCTGCTAAGGTTGATTCTGCTCTCTGCGTTCGCCATCTTCGCCACATCACTCGCACTGATCTGGGTTGGCGGTGGATACTTTGCCTGGAGATTGCATGGACTCTTTGGCCCGGGCAGTCTGCCTCGCAAGTCGCCTATTGCTCGTCCGCAGGCGGAAACGCCCGATTCCAGCTATGTGGGTATCGTCTTATGGCCACCACCCAAAGAGAAGACAGAAATCATCCCGCCCACGCCGCAGGCACATTCCTTCGGTATTGAGAGCACATCAAAACCTTTGGTGATTCCGTTCGATGGGCCTTACTGGTATGTCGATTCCGATGCGCCTCGCAAGACACCTGGTCCACAGGCTCGTATCGAATACGGGAAGCCCACGGACCTCGGCATTAACTTTCATACTGTGGATAGGGATACGCTGCTGATGGAGGCACACCAGAATCTAGGCTCGTCGATTGATCTGGGATGTTGCAGCGAATTGGAGATTGCCATCACCAATGCCGACACCCGACCGGGGAAGATCGAGCTTGGCGTGCGTCTTATGGATTCCACTTCCCCCGGGAAACCATCCCAATTCCTTGGCCTGAGGGCGATAGCCTCGAGTGAGGCTGCTCGAATCTCCATCACGCGTCCTCCAGTGCAGGAGATATTACGATTCCCGATCTCACAATCGGGAGAGGTTCACCGGTTTGATGAAATCACGGTAGTCTTCCTGCCTGCCAAGGAACGTGATTTCGCCGGCGCAAAGGTCTCCATTCAGACCTTTACGCTCATCCCGAAATGATGAAGCCGGATGCCAGTAACCCTATGGAGCGGCCTTCGGGAATTAGCGGCTATCGAACCTACTGTAAAAGGGGCTTTGAGCAACTTCGATTCTATTCGCTGGCTGGCTTGGGGATTTTGAATTCCGGACCTCTATCTAAGAAAGGAAACCAGATCATGACTGAAGGTATTGTGAGCAATTTGAGAAAACTTATCCTGCCCAATGTTGTCTGCTTGGTTGTTGCCGTGCCAGTCCAAGGCCAGCTCCTGCAGGGCGAGGGCCATGTGCTGCATGCACCGGGGCCGCTGCCATCCTATGAGGTGGCGACGATTAAGCCGGCCGACCGCAATGATAGGGGCGGCATGACAGTGAGAAGCTATATCAAGCAAGCATTCAACCTGCCCAGAATCGATGGCGTGGTGCTGGGGGGACCGGCGTGGCTCGACACGAGTCGCTATGTCATCCAGGGAAAGATGGAGGCGGCGGACCTGGCCGCGATGCAGAAGGTGCCTGTCGAAAAGAGATTGACTAATTTTCGCCTGCTGCAGCAGTCGCTACTGGCGGATCGGTTCAAGCTGAAGGTGCACTTTGAGACACGGATCATGCCGATATATGAGCTGGTGGTGGCAAAAGGCGGGCCGAAGCTGAAGGCGACGGTGATGGTGCCAGCGGACGCGCAGAATCCTGCGCCGCATCCGGCGAAGGGGCCGGGGACAGGGATGCAGGGGCCGGGCAAGCTGAGTGGGACGGGCACGACAATGTCGATGACGTCGGTTGTATTGTCTCAGCTACCGGAGTTGGGGGGAGCGGGACTGTCAAGTGTTGGGCGGATTGTCGTCGACAAAACGGGTCTGGTGGGATCGTACGATTGGTCGCTGGATTGGACACCGGAGAATGTTGACTCGACGTCTGCGGACGCGAACCAGCCAGGACTGTTTACAGCACTGCAAGAGCAGCTTGGGCTGAAGCTAGTGCCGACGAAAGGGCCGGTGGAGGTGGTCGTCATCGACCATATTGAACTGCCTTCGGCGAATTAGCAGAGGTGGGAGGGGAACGACGGATCCAATGAGAATGGCACTATCCAGTCGAAACCCTACACTATGATTACCCAATCAGGACGGATACGGCCCTCAGCAGCCGTTCAAAACATAGAGGTACTTGACGATGAAGCTTTGGCATAAGGTCAGGACCACCCTGGAGATGATCAAATGGGAACATTCGGTCTTCGCTTTACCTTTCGCTCTTACAGGGGCCATGTTGGCAGCTGGGGGATGGCCACGTGTTTCTCAGGTCTTCTGGATTGTCGTGTGCATGGTGCTGGCGCGCTCTGCGGGAATGTCCTTCAACCGATGGGCGGATGCGAATCTCGATGCTGAAAACCCCCGCACGAAGATGCGGGCAATCCCTGCCGGGCTTCTGTCGCGTGAGTTCGTCGGCGGGTTTACTCTCGTCGCCTCGATATTGTTCCTGCTTGCTGCGTCCCAATTGAATCACTTGACGCTGCTGCTCGCACTCCCCGAACTCGCTATTCTGCTCGCTTATTCGTATACCAAGCGATTCACTCGATGGTCGCATCTCGTGCTAGGGTTCGTTTTGGGAACTGCTCCCGCCGCTGCCTGGATTGCCGTCCGGGGGAGTCTCGATCCTCGGATCCTGGTTCTAACACTTGTCGTTCTGTGTTGGGTGGGCGGCTTCGATATCCTATACGCCTGCCAGGATGCGGAACATGACCGTCGGGTTGGGCTGAAAAGCCTGCCCGCATTGATTGGGGTACCACGTGCTTTTCTTCTTGCTCGCGGATTGCATATCATCATGTTGGCCCTCATGGTGTGGCTCACTGAGTTGTTCATGATGGGCGCTATTGCCTGGGTCGGCATCACAATCGTCGCCGTACTGCTCCTTTATGAGCACCTGATCATCTCCCCGAGCGATTTACGCAGAATGAACGCTGCATTTTTCACCATGAATGGCTTGATTTCGGTCGTCTTCTTCACGTTCGTCGCGGCCGACATCCTGCTGAGAAGCTGGCTCAGGAATCACTCCAGGTAAACGGTGCTGGATGCGTTGGCATTGAATCGGTGACATGGTGTCGGGTCGTACTAAAAATACTTTCCAGTAAATAACGAAGGCCGGATGATCTTCCAAACATTCGGTTCGCGATTGGTCAAGCCAAAGCTACGTTTTCCCATAGGGTATAAGGCCTGCATGCATGTCTGCCTGAAGTATTGTTATCGGCAGGTTCATTATGTCGGTTATGCGACTGATCATCAGCAGATTGGCCGCAAGGCCTCAGAAGGCGGTTTCCGGAAACCATGTTTCTTTTCTCAGGTGTGCCTTTCGTGAACTATAGAGACAAAGAGGCAATACGTTGTGGCTGGCCTATAGCTTTGCGGCCTTGAGTCTGAGCGCATTGGCGATCACGGAGACCGAACTGAAGCTCATGGCCGCCGCCGCGATCATCGGGCTCAGCAGAAGTCCGAAGAATGGGTACAGAACACCGGCCGCGAGCGGTACCCCAAGAGCGTTATAGAAGAATGCAAAAAATAGATTCTGACGGATGTTGGACATTGTGCGTTGGCTCAGTCGCCTTGCTTTGACGATTCCGCGAAGGTCGCCTTTGACCAGCGTGATGCCGCCAGCCTTCATCGCCACGTCCGTTCCCGTTCCCATGGCAATCCCGATATTCGCTTGAGCGAGCGCAGGCGCATCGTTGACGCCGTCTCCGGCCATGGCGACAATTGCCCCTTGTGACTGGAGCTTTTTGACGACCTCCGCCTTTTTCTCAGGCAGCACATCGGCCTCAAAGTCGATGCCCAGCTTTTCGGCAACTGCGGCTGCAGTCGTGTGATTGTCACCAGTAACCATCAGCACTCGGATGCCTTCTTGTTTCAACTGCTGAATGGCGTCAAGGGTCGTGCCTTTTATCGGATCGGAGACGGCGATTAGACCAGCGAACTTCCCATCCGACGCAATAAACATGACCGTCTGCCCCTCCTTTTGCAGGGCGCCGGCTCTGTCTTTAAGGATGTCGGGGGAAGCCCCAAGATCCACCATCAGAGCGGCATTGCCAATGCCGACGCGCTTCGATTGCAACTGACCGGTGACGCCTTTCCCTGTAATGGACTGGAAATCTGTAGCCGCCAGTAACTCGATGTTTTTCTCTTTCGCTCCAGACAGGATGGCCGCTGCAAGCGGATGTTCGCTTGCCTTTTCGAGGCTGGCGACCATCTGGAGGATCTGCGTTTCGTCGAAGCCCTGAGCGGGAATCACCGAAGTGAGACGCGGCTTCCCTTCCGTGAGCGTCCCCGTTTTGTCCACCACAAGGGTGTTCACTTTTTCGAAGGTCTCCAGCGCCTCGGCATTCCGGATCAGTATCCCTTCTGCGGCCCCACGGCCCGTACCGACCATGATCGCCATCGGAGTAGCTAGCCCTAGCGCGCATGGGCACGCGATGATAAGGACCGCAACTGCATTCACCAGAGCGTGAGCATAACGAGGCTGGGGACCGAGGATGGCCCAGACTGCGAAGGTGATGGCAGATGCCACCAGAACTGTAGGGACGAAGTAGGAAGCAACTGTATCTGCCAGTCGCTGAATAGGCGCCCGCGACCGTTGCGCTTCACTGACCATCCTCACGATCTGCGCCAGCAGTGTGTCTGCTCCGATTCGTTCCGCTTTCATCACAAAACTTCCGGTCCCGTTGATCGTGCCGCCGATTACCTTCGCATCGACAGTCTTCTCGACCGGAATAGGTTCACCGCTGACCATCGACTCGTCGATAGAGCTGCGCCCCGAAATGACCGACCCGTCCGTAGGGATCTTTTCTCCGGGCCGTACGCGTATCTGATCTCCAACCTTAATTGAACTTAGGGCGATGTCACTCTCTGCCCCGTCTGGGGAGATACGCCGCGCCGTCTTCGGTGTGAGTCCGAGCAGCGCCTTGATCGCGCCGCTGGTCTGGCTCCGGGCTTTCAACTCCAGCACCTGACCAAGGAGCACCAGTACCGTGATCACCGCCGCAGCTTCAAAGTAGAGACCGAGGTTACCCGATGCATCGCGAAACGATGCGGGAAAGAGACCGGGCGCAATGACGGCAATTACACTGTACAGATAAGCGGAGCCCGACCCAATCGCGATGAGCGTGAACATGTTCAGGCTACGGTGGACAATCGAGTCCCAGCCACGCTGAAGGAAGGGCCACCCTCCCCAAAGAACCACAGGCGTTGCAAAGGCAAACTCAATCCACCCGAGCAGATGCATCGGTATAAGGTGCTGAAGTGGATGACCGGGAAGAAAATCGGAGACCATCACGGCAAGCAGCGGCAGGGTGAGCGCCACCCCTATCCAGAAGCGGCGCGTCATTTGGATCAATTCAGGATTTTCTGCGTCGTCAGTCACGATGCGTGGTTCAAGCGCCATACCGCAGACGGGGCATGGACCTGGCGCATCGCGCACGATCTGTGGGTGCATCGGGCAGGTGTAGATGTCCTGTGGCTTCTCCTTGGTGCCCGAATCCTGCTGCGGCGCGGGTGTTTGAGTGCCATCATATTTCGCCGGATCGACTTGAAATTTTTTGAGGCAGGATTGGCTGCAGAAGTACCAGGTACGGCCACCATGCTCAATGGACGCTGCCGCAGTCTGGGGTGTGACCTTCATGCCGCACAAGGGGTCTACATCTGTTTCATCCGGAGCTGTCATCGATAGTTGTGGCTCGCCAAAATAGTGATCTACTGTCAAATCATGCAGATAACCTAGCGTATCCCGATTAGCCTATCTCTATGTAGAACACGATCCCCAAACCTGAAAACAAGGCCGCTTTGCTCTCGGATGGAGTTTTGGCGAGGGACAGGGGTGCCACGGATTGATTCTACCGGCCTCCGCACGGCGGCGCACCCTCGGCGCGTTCCAGACGAGGCGATTCCGGCCCTCTCAGGTGCGAGCATATTGCGATTCGGCCGGCGGCTGGTAGCTTATCGCCAACTGCGGCGTCTCCAACCGCTGGTTCAGCCGGTGCCTCGAGTTCACGGCGGCCTCCATGATGCCGGTGGTCAGCAGCGTGCGTTGTACCGAGTACGGCGCCGTCTTGGTGGTGTACATCTGCTCGATCTTCCCCGCGAGGCAGGCCGAATAAGACTCGTTCGGGTCCGGCGTCATGAAGAACTGCGTCGCCACCAGGCCGTGGCCTGCCACGCGCACGGAGATGTTGTAGTCCTGGATGGCGCCAT
>Ga0182024_10010198_pt1 | contig 19221 bp, 31 predicted proteins | sample P32metaG_FD_120480 | JGI IMG/M metagenome (GOLD analysis project Ga0182024, IMG submission 120480) | Permafrost microbial communities from Stordalen Mire, Sweden - P3-2 metaG (Illumina Assembly) | ecosystem: Environmental > Terrestrial > Soil > Wetlands > Permafrost | place: Sweden: Stordalen... | reverse complement strand
CGAGAACAACTGCACGCTCGCGGAGGCGAAGCGGCAGATCAGATCGTTCGTGCGCGAACACACATTACTGGCGCACCACGCTGGATTTGATCTCGACGTGATGGAGACGCACCTCGGCATACCGTGGCCGTCAGAGCATAATGATACTTTGCTCATGGGATTCTTGGTTGACCCAGATTCTGACTCGCTCTCGCTCAAGCCGCTCGCGCAGCGTTACCTCGACGAGCCGCCCACGGAGCAGGACGTGGTCAGGGACTTCTGCCTCGAACGCCGGGCGGCGCGCGACCCGACGTTCGCGAAGGTCACTGCCAAGAACTTCGGCGCTTACATCTCGAAGGTTCCGGCCGGGCTGATCGGCCGGTACGCGCGCGGCGACGTTGACCGCACGTGGGCGCTGTTCAGGCTGTTCAGCGCGAAGCTCAGAGCCGAACCGCGGCTGATGGGCGCCTATCAGCGCGAGCTGGCACTCACGCGCGTGCTCGTCAAGATGGAACGGCGCGGACTGCCGATGAGCGAGGCAAGACTGGCGGCGGATATCCCGAAGTACGAGGCCGTGAAGGCGACGATCGAGGACGCGCTGCTCAAGCGGCTGAGGTTCTCCGCGAAGGAGCGCCGCCTGATCGTGAACGAGTACGACGGCCAGGACTTGTTCAAGTGGGGCGGCAAGGGGTTCGCCGAGCGCCTGCTGTCGAGCGGCCTGGTCGACCAGCTGCCGCAGACCGAGAAGGGCAACGATTCGACGTCGGCCGAGTCGCTTGCCACCGTGATGTCGCCGAAACTAGCCAAAGAATTCGAAGTCAGAAGTCAGGTCGCTACTTGCCTGCAGACCTTCATGCGGCCGTGGCTTGCGCAGATCCGCAGGACCGGCGGCACGTTTCACGCCAGGTTCAACCAGGTGAGAAACGGCGACGAGTGGGGACGTCGCACGGGCGCTAGAACCGGCAGGCTTTCGATGACGCCCAACGCTCAGAACGTGATCCGCGGCGACAAGGATCTGCGTGTGCCGCAGTTGCGCAAGTACGGGGTGCCTGGAAAACGTTACGCCAAACTGGGCAAGCGCGACATAAGCCAGCAGGAACTCCGACTCCTCGCGATATACGAGGACGGACCGTTCAAGGCGTCGTACCTCGCCAATCCGAAACAGGATGCCCACCAGCTCGTCAGAGGGCTGATCGCTGAGACGACCGGTTTGCAACTCGAACGCAGGCCAGTCAAAGATCTATCATTTGGCCTGATCTATGGTCAAGGTCTGAACCTCACCGCTGCTAAGATGGGCATCCCGAAGGAAGACGCCAGGCGCATGCGACAGGCTCACGCCGCCAGCTTGCCTGGCATACCGGTGCTGCAGAAGGCACTGCGCGCCCGCGCTGATGCCAAAGAGCCAATCTGGACTTGGGGCGGCAGGAGGTATTACTGCGAGGAGCCTAAGCTGATCCGCGGTCGCTGGTGGACGTTCGAGTACAAACTGCTCAACGTTCTCATCCAGGGCAGCGCGGCTGATTGCACCAAGGAGTGGATGGTGCGTTACGACGCGCTGCCGATCGCCGAGGAGAATCCAATACTACTGCAGGTTCACGACGATCTCATAGTGGGGATACGGAGAGCGCGGGACGATCGACGGGTCCACGAAGCTCTGCGCGACAGCCTGCTGTCGATACCATTCGACGTACCGATGCTGAGCGATGGTGAGTCAAGCAGCGTTAGCTGGGGCGACATGGAGAAGGTGCCGTGGTGAAACTGAAGAGGTGCGCGTGAAACCTAAGACCAAGATACTGACAGCCACGAGTTTCAGCCGTTATAAACTTCATGCGGAATGCCCCCAAGCGGCCCGCTTCAAGTTCATCGACAAGTACCCCGAACCTCCTCCCGGTCCGGCGCTCGTGCGCGGCGGGTTCATCCACAAGGGCATCCAGGCGTACATCGAGGGCCGGCGGCCGAAGCTGCCTGAGGACGACGGCACGGACTACGGCGAACTCGAAGCGACGTACGCGATGCTGCGGAAGAAGAAGGCCGCGTGCGAGATCGAACTGGCCGTCAACGAGGACTGGGAGCCGGTGGAATGGATGGCGTCCGACGTGTGGTTCCGCGCGAAGCTCGACGCCGCGCTGTTCACGCCGAAGTCGAAGCTGCTCGATCTCTTCGACCACAAGACGGGCCGGCAGAAGCCGGCGGACCACACGGAACAACTCGAGCAGTACGTCGCCGTCGCCCCGGCCCGCTGGCCCGACGCGCTGGGCGCGACGGCTGCGATGCTGTACGTCGACCACGGGCGCGAGATGACCGCCGTGCACCCTGACCTGTCGATCGCGGCCGCGGTGCTGAGGAAGAAGTGGGCGAAGCGGTTCCAGCCGCTCCTCAGAGACAGGACGTGGCGCGCGACGCCGGGCGACCACTGCACGTGGTGCCCGTTCTCCGGCAGGAAGGGTGGCCCGTGCAAGGCCGGCTGAGGCGCCGCAGGCGCGACCCGGACGACCCGCTCGAGGGCAAGATCGAGGACAGGTTCGTGGCGTACGTCCACGGCGCGGGCGGGTTGACGCGGAAGGTTAACGGCATGGGGTTCGCCGACTGGCCGGACCGCGTGTGCCTGAAGCCCGGCGTCGCGGCGCCGCTGTGGTGCGAGCTCAAGCGCATCGGCCGCAGGCCGACGACGTCGCAGAGGATCCTGCACAAGCGGCTGCGCGCGCTCGGGCAGAAGGTCGTGGTGTGCGACACGCTGGAGAAGGCGAAGGCTGCGTACGACGCGCACTCGGACGTGCGCAGGTTCAAGGACGTGGCGGAGCAGGTAAGGGCGTTCGGCACCGACAGCCTGATGCCACCGGAACGCAAACGAAGGAGGAATTGATATGTCGACATCGAGGGAGCTGATCAACGACCTGGATTCGAGCCTCAACAAGGCGGGCTTCAGGGAACCGCTGTTCCTGCTGCGCGCGCAGGACGTGTTCTTCGAGGACGCGGTCGAGGCGTGGATCGAACGCGCCGAGCAGGCGTGCGCGGCCGGCCAGGGGTCGGCCGGCCTCGTCGGTAAGATCGACGAGGCGAAGGCGCTGCTGCGCGCCGCGCAGCGCTGGCCGAACCGCAAAGTGCCGGACTGAATGGAGGAATGACAATGCTTTGCCAACTCAGACCGAGATCGCAGGCGCTCGTCGGTCACCAACCGATCGTCGCTTACGTGGGCGAGGATGCCGACGACATCACGGTGACGTTCCACTGCGACGGCATGGACGTGGACGTGCTGCTGTCGCTGGAGGACGCGTGCCTGCTGGTGAAGGAGGTCGCGGAGCAAGTCAAGGAGATGGAGGAGTTGCGCGCGTGAGCGATCCGACCTGGACGGCGCGCCCGTACCAGCGCGAGGCCGTCGCGCACCTGCTGCGCACGCCGATGTCCGGTCTTCTGATGCCGCCCGGCACTGGCAAGACTGCGTGCGTATACGCCGCGTTCCACGTGCTCAAGAAGCGCGGCCTCGTCGACCGGCTCGTGGTGCTCTCCCCGCTGCGCCCGGCATACCAGACATGGCCGGACGAGAACGCCAAGTGGAACTTCGGCTTCGACCTCGCGGTGCTGCACGGACCAAAGAAGGACGAGCTGCTGGCGGGGCACCACGACGTGTGCGTGCTCAACTACGAGGGCCTCGGGTGGTTCAGCGACAGCTGGCACGAGTACAAGGGCAGGTCGCGCCGCCACCGCGCCGAGCGGGTGTGGCTCGTGCCGGACGAGTCGCAGCGCCTGAAGCACACCGATACCGAGCGCTTCAAGATCCTCGAGCCACTGCTCGAGTGCTTCTCGCGCCGCACGATCCTCACCGGCACGTTCGCCCCGAACGGGCTCGAGGACCTGTTCGGCCAGGTGAAGGTCGTGGACCTGGGCGAGCGCTTCGGACCGTACATCACGTGGTACCGCCGCAATTACTTCAACAAGGTTGGCTACGGCGGTTACCATTTCACGCCGCTGGACGAGGCCGAGAAGAAGATCTACAAGAAGCTCGACGGCATCTTCTACGTCGTGGACGAGAAGGTGCTGAAGCTGCCGAAGCTCGTGCCCAACGAGATCTACGTCGAGCTGCCATCGAAGGCGCGCGCGCTGTACAGGCAGCTCGAGGACGAGTTCGTCGCGGTCCTGAGGAAGACCACGATCACGGCGGCCAACGCTGGCGTGATGACGCAGAAGCTGCGCCAGCTCTGCAACGGCGGGCTGTACGACAACGAGAAGCGGTCGCACCGGCTGCACGACGCCAAGATGGAAGCGATGGCCGACCTGGTCGAGGAGCTCGGCGGCAACCCGCTGTTCGTGGGCTACGAGTTCACGAGCGACGGACTCGAGCTGCAGAGGAGGCTGAAGAAACTCGGGATCGACGCGCCCGTGGTGCGCGGCGGCATGAGCATGGCGGTGACCAACCGCCTGCTCGCGGAGTTCAACGACGGCAGGCACCGCGTGCTCGTCTGCCAGTCGGGTTCCGTGGCGCTCGGCCTCAACATGCAGGCCGCCTGCCACACGGTGGCGCGGCTCGGCCTGGGCTGGGACCTGGAGATCTTCAAGCAGTTCGCCAAGCGCGTGCACCGGTCGGGCCAGAAGAAGTCGGTCATGGACCACCGCGTGATCGCGCGCGGCACGATCGAGGACGAGGTGGTGTGGCCGTTGTTGCAGCGCAAGGACGCGACGCAGGACGACCTCGTTAAAGCGATCAAAGCAAGGTACTTACGATGAAGAAACCGACGGCTCTTGGAATCGATATTTTCGCGGGGTTGTTCACGTGCGGCGTAAAGCAGGCTGGCTTCGAAATCGTCGGGCACCTGGAGCACGGCGAGTACGGCGTTGCCTCGGCGCGACTCAACTTCCCGAAGATGGACATACGAGTCGGCAAGGACAACTGGGACGTGAAGCGTCTGACCGGCAAGGTCGACTTTATATACAGCAACCCGCCGTGCGCGGCCTGGTCGCCGATGCGCGGCGACACGCTCAACGGTTGGCGCGATCAACTCGAGCGCTTGGGATACGTGCGCGACGGCGTAGAGGCTGCGATCGCGATCCGGCCGCAGGCGTGGTGTTGGGAGAGCGTGCCCAACGCGTGGCGGCACGGCCGGCTCTTCATGCTCGAGCTGGCCGAGCGACTGTGCGACGCCGGCTACCACGTAACCGTATTGCTGCAGAACAACCAGTACCTGGGTGTGCCGCAGCGGCGCGAACGCGTGTTCCTCATCGGTCACCGGCGTCCGCTCGTCTGGCCGAAGCTTACGACCATCACGACAGTCGATCAGACCCTCGCCGCGATGCCGAAGAAGTTGCCCGATCCGCCCGTCGGACCGAAAGGCAACGATACGAAGATCCAGCGTAACTGGGATCGGCTATGGCGCGAATCGGCGCACTGCAAGGGTCGACTGTATACGGCCTTCCACGCGCTCGGCGAGCCTCCCGATATGCCACGCCCGCTCGCGATCGTCACGCGACTGGATGGATCCAAGCCGGCGCCGGTGATGATCAATTCCTTCTCGCGCCTCCACCCGCGCGAGCCACGCGAGTTCCGCTGGCACGAGTGGCTCGCGCTATGCGGATTGCCGTACGACTGGAAGACGGGGTGCCTCACGAGCTGGGACGCGGCGACGCGGGAGCTCGCGCGCGCCGTCATGCCACCCGTGGGGCGGTGGCTCGGCAAGGCCGTGCTCGGCGGTCTCAAGCTCCGTCCGCTGCGCGGCGAGCCGACTATCCGCGTGGTGGACCTGCGCGACCCGGAAGCGCCGCGCGAGGAACTGCTGTGGACACGCGGCGACTTGCCGCACGAGCGCATCGACTTCGCGAAGATCGAGGCCGCGCGCGAACCCACCGGGCCCAACGCTGTGCCGCATCGTAAGCGAGTTGGCTACAGCAAACCTGGGCAGAAGCCGCGATCGTTCAAAGGTCTCGACAACGACGCGAAACGGCCGAAGGTAGCGCGCGCGTCGCACGCTCCGCGCCTGGGCAGCGGCTTCCGCATACGGCAGATGCTCGTCAAGAATATGCCGACCGATAAGATACTCGCGACGATCCACAAGGAGTTCCCAGACAGCGTGGCTACGGGTGCGGACGTGTCGTGGAACAAGCGCAAGCTGCGATTGCAAGGCGGTCAACCGTGAAGCACCCCGATCCATCGTGGTCGCAGTCGCGCGTGCTGTGGTACTGGATCGACGCGCGCCACGAGATATACCGGGCGCGGCTGCGCGGCGAGCCACCACCGTGGACCGACGATTCGATCCTGCGCGAGTACCGGTTCACCAACGTCTTCAGGCGCCTGGATCGCGTGACGCAGGAGGCGCTCGTCGAGCTGCATGGTGCATGGTCTGAAGCAGACCGACTGTTCCGCGCGGTCGCGTTCCGCGTGTTCAACTGGCCGCCGACGTACCGCGTACTCAAAACCGCCAACCTGCTGTGCGACTGGCACGAGGACAGAGCCAACCGACTGCTCGAACTGCGCCAGGGCGCTGGCGAGAAGATCGTCACGGGCGCGTGGATGGTATCTGGCGCCGCGGCGCCTGGGCGTCCGATATACGAAGGTTATACGAAAGCACTCTCGTTGCTTGCGCCCCAGGTTGCAACGATGGCTGCGCAGATCAGACGCAAACGCTCGACCGAGTTCGCGTACGTCATGCTGCAGCGCCTCCCGGGCGTGGGCCGGTTCGTAGGTTGGCAGATCGTACTCGACCTGATGTACACACCGATGCTCAGCGAAGCAACCGACGCCGATTCGTTCCTGTACGTCGGCCCAGGCGCGGTGCGCGGGCTGCTGCGGCTGGACGGCGTCGAGATACCCAAGGGCGACGCGGGACTGGCGCCGAAGTACCCGGGCGGCCAGGTGGCCGCGATCGCGCGTATCCAGAAGTTGCAGCGCGAGAGTGAGCGCCGCGTGTGGCGACACCAGGTACCGCGATTAACGATCCACGATATAGAACACGCCGTCTGCGAATCAGACAAGTACGCGCGCGCGCTGCGCGGCGAGGGCCGGCCGAGGAGTCGCTATTCGCCCGACGCGCGATCGTTGCCGAGACCAATTTAATAAAAGGAGATCACTATGAACGAGGACCGAGACACACGCGACGCACAGACCATGACGACGTTCTTTGACGACGTGGCAACTTTCCATGAGAAATTCGGGTTGCCGGTCACGGACGACGGCGAGGTGTGCGGCGCGATGTCGCCCGAGCACGAGCGCTATCGCATCGGCTTCCTCGAGGAGGAACTGCAGGAGTTCAAGGACGCGTGCCGCTCCGGCAACCTGGCCGAGCAGGTGGACGCGCTCGTGGACCTGGCGTGGGTCGCTATGGGGACGGCGCATTACCTGGGCGCTCCGTTCAACGAGGCGTGGAAGGAGGTCGTCCGCGCGAACATGGCGAAAACCCGCGTCGCAAACGACCCCAACAAACCCTACCGCGCGCCCGGGGCAGTGGTGAAGCCGCCTGGCTGGCAGCCGCCGGACATCGAGGGCATGATACATCGGCATAACGTCGCGGTCGCGCAGCGGCTCGGTCGCGGCTACACCGACTCCGAGGGAGGCGAGTCGTGAGTCTCGTGATCGTCGAAGGACCTGATGGCGCCGGCAAGACAACGCTGATCCGCGCAATGGCCGCAGCCCGCGGCGACTGCGTCGTCACCCACCACGGCGCGCACCTGGGCGAGGCGCACATCGCGCACCACTACATCTTCCCGATGGCCGACGCGGCCGCCCGCCCCGAGGCGGTGCACATCATGGACAGGTCGTGGATCGCCGAGCCCATATACGGCGCGGCCGCGCGCCGCGGCGCCGACCGCATCGGCGCCGCGATGGCCAACGCGCTCGCCAACCTCGCCGCGGCCCTGGGCGCCGCCGTCGTACTGTGCCTGCCGCCGCTCGAGCGCTGCGAGGCGGCGTGGCGATCGCGGCCGGAGGACGAGTACCTCAAGCGGGAGGGACAACTGCACGCCGTGTACCGCGGCTACGAGGAGTGGCTGGGGCGGGCGCTCCAGCGGACCAACTGGCCGCCCGTCCTCACGTACGACTACACGGCGGACGACCAGGACGAGTTCATAGCCAGCGTCAGGAGGGTGGTGCCGTGATGGTCGTAACCGGACGCGGCGCGGACGACCTGTATCGCCAGGCGCTCGAGGCCCTGGTCGAGACGCCGCTCGGACCCTCGCCGCGCGGCCAGCGCACGCGCGAGATCCCGTGCGTCGCGCTCGTGCTGCGCGACGCGCGCGACTGCGTCGTGACTTGGAGGAGTCGCAAGCTCAACTACCACTTCTTAGTGGCGGAGTTCTTCTGGATCGCCACCGGTCGGGACGACGTCGCCTCGATCGCGCCCTACAACAAGAAGATCGCGGACTTCAGCGACGACGGCGTCACGTTCTTCGGCGCGTACGGCCCGCGCTGGCGACCACAGGCGGAGTGGGCGGCGACCAACCTGCGCGCCGACCTCGAGTCGCGTCAGGCCGTCGCCTCCACGTGGCGGCCGTGCCCGCCGCTTACGCGTGACACGCCTTGCACGCTCTCGTACCAGTACCTCGTGCGCGGCGGGAAATTGCATTCCATCGTGACTATGAGGAGCTCCGATATATTTTTGGGAATCCCTTACGATATTTTCAACGCTGCGCGGCTCGCGGCGTGCGTAGCCGGCGCGGTGGGCGTGCCGCTGGGATCTCTCACGATGCAGCTCGGGTCGTTCCACCTGTACGAGCGCAACGAGGCGGAAGCGCGCGCCGTGCTGGCGGAGGACCGCGCGACCGAGGGGCGCGTCGTGCTGCCAGACCTTCCCGGGTTCCCGCCGGTCGAGTACGGCGCGATCATGGCGTCTGGCTTCCTGATGCCGCGGAGCTTCCACCCTTTCTGGCGCGATTACATCGAGGTGATGTCGAACCGCTTCGCGCCCGACGGCGCGCGCGGCGGCCCGGTGTCGGACGGCAACCCGTTCAAGTGGCTGCTGGAGAGAGGACGATGAGATTGGACAAAGATCTGTACTTCATGCGGATGGCGCGGCTCGTCGCGACGCGATCGACGTGCCTTCGCCGCGCTGTGGGCTGCGTACTGGTGGATGCGCGCGGTCACGTACTTTCAACGGGGTATAACGGCGTGGCGACCGGTGAGCAGCACTGCAACGAGATCGTGATGGTCGGCGCGGACTTCGAGGACTGGGGCGGCGGCGTGATGCACCCGCGTAAGATGATCGCGACGCACCCGCACGCGTGCCCGGGCGCGCGCTCACCGAGCGGCACCAACATGGAAGGCTGTGGAGCCGTTCATGCCGAGTCAAATAGTGTCATTCAATGCCGCGACTGCTTCGCGATCGCGACCGCGTACGTGACGCTCGCACCGTGCGATCCGTGCCTCAAGCTCCTTCTCAACACGAGTTGCGCGCGCCTCGTCGTCGGTGCGTGGTACTGCGACAACGAGGCGCAGGTGCGCGCGCGGTGGGGGTCGCGCGAGGTCGCGCTCGACGCGCGCTAGTAAAATATCCGCGCGCCGCTCTTCTTATATATGTGCCGCAGAATGGCCGTCAAGTATTGATTCGTTCGTATAACGAACGAATATGCGCAAGTCTTTGATTGTCTTTGATATTTAGTTCGGAAAAACAAGCCTTTCCGTATGTACAACTAACTTCTAATGATCTATTATCATATCCGTGCTGAGGCGCCGGGCGGCGCGGACAGCGACAGGATGGACTTTCACCAGGGGTGCTCAGGGGAGACGAAACGGATCGAGCAACCGACCTCTTCAAAAAAGAGGAAATCTCGTAACAGTCTATGAAGCTGGGTCCTTGGTGGAAGTTCAGACGTTTCTAAAAGGAGATCAAGTGAAGAACAAGATCAAAGTCTGCGTGTGCCGCAACGTCGTGTTTAACGGCAACGGCAAGAAAGTGACCGGCGTGTTTACGTGGCGCGGACCGAACTGGATCAGCGCGCAGATCGTCGGTCTCGTGAAAGAACTGCCGACGACGATCAGCGACAAAGATCTTAACGGCGAGTACCGCGCAGCGTCGAAGGCGATGAAGGCTGGCGCGATCGACGTCGCGGCTGCTGCGGCGAGGTTGCCGTCATGAAATCATCACACTACGATCGCGCGACGAACACCGTCAGCGAAGTCTCGACGGACTTCGAGCGCGGCCAGGAAGTGCGTCCGGTCAGCGGTCCGTATCGGGATGAGACGTTTACCGTGCGCGACGTGTACTACAGTAACGTCAACGGTTGGCAGGTGGTAATCGGCCGGTTGGACAGCAAGAACGACTTCTGCCGCTGCGACGCCGACGAATTGATACGAGTCTGACACGTTGAACCATGCGCTCCGAGCCGGAGGATCGGCGCGCATGTTTGAACGATCGGAGAAAAGGAGGGATTCTGTGGACAGCGCGATCAAATTCTACAATGCCGCCGGCGCGCTAGTCGGCGAAGTGGCGCGCGCGAAGATGCGACGCTTCTCGATGCAGGCCGCGTCGGACCATCGTAAGATGGACGGCTTCAAGATCCTCCATCCGGAGGTCGTCGAAGCGCGGTTGGTTATCGGCAGTTCTGAGTTGCGATTCGAGTTCGTCGACTTCGGTCGATCGCGGGTTCAATCATGAGCGCCGCTCGAACAGACGAGAGCGCCGCGCTCAACCGCGTGCGCAAGATGATGCGACTGGCGAAGGACGCCGGCGCGACGGAAGGCGAGCGCGATAACGCGCTGCGCATGGCCTACGCCACGATGGCGAAATATAACCTCGACGCGCTGGAGGTCGACGCCGTCGCCGAGGACGATCCGCGGGCGGAGAGCCGCGAGACGTTCCTCGGACTGCCGTGGTGCCAGCGAGTCAGCTACGCAGTCGCGGAACTGCTCTTCTGCAAGTACCTAATTAGCAGCCGTACCAACGGCGGCGGGCGCTACGACAAGACGCACTGCTTCATCGGCAAGCGTTCCAACGTGCTGGCGGCCATCGAGTTGTCGCGCTACCTTGTCGATTCCATCCACCGCGAAGCCACGAGGGAGCAGCGCGCCGCCGGCGCCGGCTATCCGTTCTATCGCTCGTTCGGCCTCGGGGCGGCGACGAAGATCCGCGAGCGCTGCCGTGACTTGCGCACGGATGGCCTGGTCACGACCGAGGCGCCGCAAGGTCCGGGCACTACGCTCGTGCTGGCCTCGATCTACGATCGCGAACTGACCGCCAACGCCGCCATGATGTCGAACTTGTACCCTATACTCCGCCGCGCGCACGGCGGCAAGCGCACGATCCTCGGTGCCGCCGCCGAGGCGGGCAAGCGATACGGCAACGCGCTCAACCTGACGCCGAACAGAGCGCGTATGCTCGGGAGGTCGTCGTGAACACCTTCTACGCGATCATAACGACGAACCAGGACGAACGCACGTCAGCCGACGAAGTCGGCCTGTCGTTCCACCTGAGTCGCGAAGCCGCCGAGCGTTGCGTACTGTACGACGCGCAATGCGACTGGGACGGGTACATAAACTACGGCGAGGCCGATGACGACGACCACGGCTCGCGACCTTCTACGTTCATCGAGGCCTGCGACCACTTCGGGTACGAGGACGGCTCGTTCGAGATCCGCGAGGTCGATCTCACGCCGCCGGTGATGGACGCCGACGTGGCGCCCAGGGCGGCGCCGTGAGCGGCCGCGAGATCACGGACGACCACGAGATCGGCGCGAACAGCACGCTCGTAATCGTACTGAGCGACGGCAGTCATCGCGTGACGCGCTGGAACTACTGTGTGAGCGAGGATCTCGGGCGTCAGCGCGTCGAGGAGCAGCGGCGCAGCCGGTTGCACCAGGTGGTGCGCGCCACGCTGTTCATTGGCACTGGCACGATGCTGGGGTTAGTGTGAGCGCGCGCCCGGACTGGAGCTGGAAGCCACCCGCCCAGGTCGCGCAGGCGATCCGGCGCGGGGATGCTAAGACGCATTGGAAGGCGGTCGCCGCGCGCTACGAACGCGAGCCGATCGGGGTCACGCACGTATTCGTCGGCGGCCGGGCGGCCGCGGAGACGACTGGCAAGAGAGGAGAGTGAACTGTGGAGAATGTGAAGTATGATGTCAAGGGCAAGGTGCTGACGATCAGCGTTGACCTGAGCGAGCGCCACGGGGCGTCGGGCTCCGGTAAGTCGATCATCATTGCATCGACGGGCGGGAACCTGAAGCTGGGTGCGCCGCACGACAAGATCAGTTTTGGACTCAATGTATATACCAAGGAGGGGGTGGCGTCGTGAAGACGCGGGTTCTGTGGGTTTATCAGTCGGTGCGATTGCCCGACGGCGGGAAGATCGAGGCGGGCCAGAAGCCGTCCGTCTGCATCGCCGGGCGCACGCGCATGCTGGCGGTCGCAGCCGGCCATCCGGTGCGGGTGTTGGTGAGACCGATCGCAGACTTCGACGCGCTGCGCCCCGTCTTCCACGGCAAGGCCGAGCACGGCGTGCTCGAGGCCGTGAGGACGATGCGCGGCATCGGCCGGCGATGCGGCATCACTAAGGCGGCGAAGACGCTGCTGGGCAGGATCGAGGATGATGCGACGGCCGAGAAGGCGACAGCAGAGATCGAAGACGAGGAAGAGTTCGAGAACGAAGAAGACATTGCTAATCAACAAGCGCCAAGTGCGCACAAGGAGACGACGATGACGAGCGAGACAAATGCCGGCGACGTAGCCGGGGAGACGACGGGCGCGGCCGCCGAGCCGATTAAGGCGAAGCGGGTCCGTAAGACCGCCGCGAAGAAGACGAACGGCAGCGCTAAAAGCGCCAAGAAAGCCGCAAGGCCGCGTCAGGGTAAGGGCCCCGGCGCGAAAACCGCTAAAAAGCGCCAATCCGGCGCAACGGCGAAGGTCGCGGGCGGCAGGGAGGGGACGATCTCAGCCCTGGTGGTTAAAATGGCGAAGGCGGGTGCTGATAACGAGGCCATCTCGAAGGCGGCACAGAAGGCGTTCCCGGACAGCAAGTCCACAGACATGGCGGCTGTCGCCTGGTACCGGTGGAACGCCGGGCGCAAGGGTCTGCTGCCGGCCGTGACGCGCGCGAAGAAGGTGTCGAAGAAGAAGTAGTCGAGGATCGGGGTTGAGGTGTGACCGCGCGATCGGACGGATCGCGCGGTCATTTTTTATTTTATTAGAAGGAGGAGGGGTAGATGATGGGCAACAAGCTGGTAGAGACGCCGCAGCCGAGCGGTACGATGATCAAAGTGAGGGGCGAGTTCGGACTGCCGTCGGCTGCGTTCGCCGCCAAGGATGCGTACCTCGCGGCGTACAATCCTGCAGGCTACGGCACGCTGCTCGTAGTGCGGCGCGACGTCGCGAGCGAGTTCTGGGTGGTGGAGGGCTCGCGCGCAGCGAGCTGTGAGTGATGGCGGCGCGCCTGGTCTGGTGGTTGCCGTTCGCCGCGCCGTGCGCGCTCTGCTTCGCCTGCTGGGCGTGCGGCGCGGTCGCGCGCCGGCTGCGCAGCAAACGTCGCGCGACGTGGCGTAGCGTCGAGCGCGCGACGCTGAAGCGCTACGGCGCGCCGCGCATGGACGGGCGCGACTCGCTGGCGAGGTTCAGGGCGGAGGCTGAGGCGCTGGCGTCGAAGCGGTGGCTGTAGGCTTGAGCCTCGGTCCGAGGATGCAGGCCGCTTCGTTCTTGTCGATGCAGTTGAGCAGCGGCCAGTCGGTGAGCGGGTCGCCGAGCATAGCCGCGTAGGACAGCACGTGGTGGTGACAGGGGAGCGACATGCGGATGCGCGCCAGCGCTGACTCGATGCCGATCCATTGCACGCCTAGCAGGTCGTTGTAGTCCGGCCCGCGCGGCACACGGGGCACGAAGTCGAGTTCATAGTTCCACAGCCCGTAGCGCTCGCCCAGGCGCGCGTCGAACGCTTTGCCAAAGGTCTCGTCCCCCGGACGGGGCGAGGCCAGCAGGCAGGCCGAGAGGCGGCCACCCAAGAGCTCAGCCAGGTCGAAGGCCAGGTACGAGGCGATCGCCGCCCCGAGGCTGTGGCCGACCACGGTTAGCACAGCCTGCGGGCCTACGACGGCAGCTACGGCCTCGGCGGCCGGCCCCCCTACCAGGCCTATGGGTACGTACCGCAGGGCGATATACGTGCGCCAGAAACCCACCTCGACGCGCCCCGCGACCGGATGGGCCACGGGGAAGAACTCCGCGTCTAGCAGCCACTCGAGCAGCGTGCCGGTGCCGCGTACCACGGCCACGTGCTGCGTCGGATTGGCCACAGAACGCGCCAGGAAGCCGTAGCACACGTCCTCACCCAGGGCCGAGGGGCCGGCGCCGAACAAACAGTCCTTGCCCAAGAAGTGCCCCAGCAGAGCCCAGTCGGCGATTAGGCGGGGGTCGAAGGGCGGCGCCAGCACCCCGGGGTTGGTGGCCGCCATGTCGAACGCGGAGTCCACCAATCGGCACATGCGCGCCGCCGCCAGCTCCGCAATCACGCAACCGCCGCAATGTCCGCGAGCATCGTGTCCAGGTCAAAGCCGTTGGGCGCGGTGCCGCCGGCGCGCACGAAGTCCGAGTACGCCTCGCAGTGCGACTCCTGCAGGAACGCGGACTGCGCGAGCAACGGCCAGGCAACCGGCTGTATGCCGCCCCAGGTGATCACGTAGCCGTACTCGCTGTCGTAGTAGACCATCGGCACGTCATGGCCGCCAGGGTTGTTATCGTCGAGCGTCTCCCACGGCTGCCCGTTCTTGAACTGGTCCTCCATCGCGTCGGTGACCGTGATCCCGAGGCGGCAGGCGCCGAAGATCTGCACCGTCCACTTGATGTGCTCGAGGTTCGCCGGGTCCACCGGCCCGCTGCCGGCGCTCTTCTGCCCGCACAACCCGACCTTGCGCATGAAGGCGCAGGCGTCGTCCTCGCTGTCGCCCTGGTCAGTGGGGTTGTTCCCGTTCGCGTCCGTCTGCGCCGCGTCGTAGCCGGTGGCGAGCGAGTAGCCGCCGAGCACCTGCGCGGCCGTCGGCACGATAATCGTCCCGGCGTTGGCAGTGTTGAGCATGACGCGGTGCCCGGAGTCTGCGAAAGTGCAGTCACCGGCGACGTCGTTCCCCAGCATGCCCCAGTTGCTGTTGCCCGCCGCGCCACCTGTTGCGACGTTGACCGCCGTCACGTAGTCGGTCGGCTTCGCCGGGGCCGGGCCGAGCGGCGCCAGGGCGCGGAACACCGCCGCCGCCCCGCGCATGCTGCGGAAGGTGTGGACGGCCGGCAGCCGCCCACGCCTGAACGCTCTCAGCAGCATGACGCTGCCTCAGGCCCCGTACAGCGCGCAGGCCGCCAGCACGTAGTTCGCCATCTGCGTGACCACGCCCACCGCCGCCGATTGCAACACGCCGGTGCCGACCTTGATGTTGAGGTCCGAGACGATGAGAGTGAGCAGCCCCTGCGCAAGTGCCTGGTCGGCAGGGTCGGTGATGTGCGAGGTGATGTCGGCGGCGGTGATCGCTTGGAGCTGCGCTATGGTGACGCTGCCCGTCAGCACGCCCTCGAGCTCGGTCACTACGCCCTTGATCGCCTGCGCGCGCGCCAGTTGCTGCGCCGGGGTCGGGCCGGCCTTCTCGATGTACTTCGCCACGGCGAACGAGACGGTGAGCGACTCGATGCCGCCGGGAAGGTTGAGGATGTCGAATATGTCCATGATGTAGGTCCTATGCTGGTGAGATGAACTGGGTTGATATTAAGACTTTGCATTCACGTCCGCGAGCGCCTGCCTCTGCGCGAGCAGGTCCTTGGCCAGCGGAACATTTGCGACCTTCATCGCCGTCTGAGTGTCGAGCACCGCGAGGGTGTTTGGGTCAATCGCGGCGGCGGCCGAGGTGAACGTGATCGGGTGCATCTTGTTGAACTGCTCGATCAGCCAGATGATACCGGCGCCCAGCAGTGAGATGCCGTTGCCGATGAGCTCGATAGCCGCGTCCTGCCCGACGACGGTGCTCAGGTGGAACTGCGCCGCCGTCTTCGGGTAGAGCGACGTCAGGACGCCGAGGATGGCGAGCAATGCCCCGTAGTACTTGGGCCTGCGCCACCAGACCGTTGCCGGCTGCGGCACCGGCGCCGGCACCGTTGCCGGCGGGGGCGTGGTCGATGTTGGCTCCATGCGACGCTTCCTTTTTCTCATATCACGATTCGGCCGCTGAGCAGCAGAAAGATGAGCACGATGACGAGGATGGTGCCAAGCCCTATGCCCGGGCCGCGGAACGGCTCGTGGTAGTAGCTGCCGCCGAAGGATCCGAAAATCAAGAAAAGTAAAACGATTAGTACAATTAAACCCATTTGCGCATCCTCCGGTTCATAGTGAAGCCTGAACAATTGTGAGCGTGTGCCCGGAGCTCATCGGGCCGAGCTGCGCGGTGAGGTAGGCAACGGCCGCGCGCGAGCTCTCGACCGCCACCGGCTCTATCAGTCCTGTCTCCACGTTGAGTAGCGGCTGGTCGTCTAAGCCGAAGCCGATGCACCCCTCGAGCTGCTCAGGGAAGTTGCACGAGTGGAGTTCGCACAGCGTGCGGTAGCCAACCGCGATCTGCGCGCTGGTCAGCGCGTCGCATCCCATGATCAGCAGATCCACGTTGCGCAGGCTCCAGGTCGGCCCGTGCCGCGGGGAGTTGTACGGGATGAGATCGTACTTGCCCAGTGGCACACAGCTCGTGCCCGGCGCGTTGTCGCGCCACGGCAGCTCGAGCGTGTACAGTAACTTGCCGCCAACCTCCAGGTCCCCGGCCGTAGCGTCCGCGTTGAAGCCCGCGACAGTACGGGTGAGCGTCAGGTTCACGGGTCTCGCTGCGTATGCTCTTCCGCCCTACCCTGTTGCAGTCCGGCCTCGCGACCCTCGGCCACCGCCTCAGCTATGACGACGTGGTTGGCGTCGGCATCCGCACGGCCCTGCTTCAGCGCCGCTGCCCGCACTTCGTTTACCAGGTCAGTCTTCATGCCGTCGGTCGCCTTGATGACCTGATCGGACTTGCCGATGGCAATTTCCACCTTATTCGCCAATTCTACCGCGTGCTTCTCCTGCTGGCGCCTTATGATGGTTGTGTTGATCACGGCCCATACCGCAGCGGCCCCGCTGAACAGGAAGCCGACGGCGGTGATGAAACCGCTTAGCTCTGAGACTTGCGGCGCTGCTTGTGTAAACGACATCATAGGAGGTTTAACCCTTTTTGCTTAATGGAATTGAACATTTCTTGACGCTCTGCGCCGCGGCGCGTTTGAGCAAGTGAAACACTGGCTGGTCGTGCCAGGCCATGCCTTCGCATGACATTGTACAAATCGGTCCGGTTTACGCCCAAGATCCGAGCGGCTGCGGCAACGTTCCAGCGCGCACGGCGCAGGGCTTTGAGGACGTGGGCTCGCTCCCAGGCGCGCTTGTCGGAGACCAGGCTCACTGCGCTACAAGATTTGCCGGAGCGCGAGGCATTTTTGCTGGTACAGTAAAAGCCGTCGGCCAAATAGGGATCTCATACGTGGCCTGAGCCCCGTACCAAGTCCCGAACGACTGCGCATACGCCATGTCAGCGGCAATGATTGGATCAGTCGGCCCGGACACCGGGACATCCTCGAACAGAGGTATGAACGGCGTCACGCGCCCCGGGATTACGGCGGCCTGACCAGGGACCCTGGAAATCTGATTGGTCAACTCCACCATCTCACCGTTGAATAGTGGGAACGCATTGTCGCCGTTGGCCTCAATCAGTATGGTCGGGAAGGCGGCGCGAATTATCCCGGCCAGCGTCGTGATGCTCGTGAGCATCGTCGCGGCATTCGCCGCTGAGTACACCTGCCCGGCGGTGCCTAGGTACTGCGCACCGGTCGTATCGAGTAGCATCGCGCCCTGAACATCGTAATTGTCGAAGAACATCCCATCGAAAGGATAGGCAGCCAGTATGACCTTGACGGCAGCCACCACCGCGTTCTGCACATCAACCGATGCCGGGTTGAAGTACGCAACCGCGTTGCATACGTTGCCGTTGCAAACTTCCTGGGCACCAGGGACGAGTAGACGCTTGCCGTTCGCATCGTGCAGGTACGCCGACTCGATGCCCTCGAGGTACTGCATCGCGTCGTAACCAGGGCCGGTCGAATCAGGCAGCGAGTCCTGCATCGGGTCAAGATAGCCGATTAACACGATGTTCGGATTGATGGATCGGATCGTGTTGAGGTGCGTAGCCACCAAGCCCGTCGCGTATGATTGCCCGGCAATGATCAGCGGGTACAATGCAAAGATCGACTCGTAACCCTGCCCAGCAGCGAGCTGATTCGGTTGAACGTAATCGACCACGAAAATGTGCGGCACGCCCGAAAGGCGCACTTGCCAAGAAGGGGCCTGTGCACTGGCGTCGAAAGCAACTAGAACAGCCAGTAAAATAGCCGCCCTAGCCACGCGATCAGCTCACTTAACAGTGAGGGTCGGGGCGTTGGGAATGCCGGCGGGAAAGCTCTTGCACGCTTGGTTGCTGTACGCGGATTGTTGGCCCGCGACGACCGCCGTAACGTTGAAACAATCGGTGCTGCCGTCAGCCAGCCCAGTGCTGATCGCATCGCTCAATGCCGCCAGACCGGTGGCTAACGGCGCACCCGTTGGCGCCGCCCCCTGCGCGCTCGCATAGACATTGTATGTAACGGCGCCGGAGATCGCAGAGCCATCGGTATCCGCGGTGACCGCGGTCCACGTCAAGGTGGCCGTGTTCGGCGCGGTCTGCGCTAAGGACGCAACGGCGAGCAAAAGGAGCGGTAAGAATAGTTTCTTCATAAATCCTCACGGGTACGCATTGTTAGAGCCGGGCAGCACCGACACACCACCAACTACATCGTGCAGCACAATGTCCACGTTCGCGAACACCTCCGCGACGTTCGCCCCAAGCTGCACGACGTTCGTCCCCACGACCAGATCAGTGAGCGGGACGGCGGCTGCGTAGGTGTGCCAGGTGCATTGCAGTTGATCGGGGTAAGGCCAAGGCACTGAGGTCGTGTTGCCATTGACGGTCACGGACAGGGTCGTGGGATTCGCGCCGCAACCCTCGTTGAAATCGAACACCACGAGCGCAGCGGCAGCGAGCGATGCGGAAGGCACGTTCGTTATGGTCCAGCTCGAAGTGCCGCCGGGCTGCGCGAGCTTGCCGAGGTTCATCGACCCATTGGCACCGGGCGCTGTATTGTCCGGCGCATCGTAGGTGAAGTCCCTAAACGTGAATGGGCCATCGAAGGCCAAGTTGTCCCACGAGAAGGTGTGCTGGCGTTGCGATGTGGACGCCGCGGTGCCGAGCATCTGCGTTTCTT
>Ga0182024_10010196_pt1 | contig 19221 bp, 15 predicted proteins | sample P32metaG_FD_120480 | JGI IMG/M metagenome (GOLD analysis project Ga0182024, IMG submission 120480) | Permafrost microbial communities from Stordalen Mire, Sweden - P3-2 metaG (Illumina Assembly) | ecosystem: Environmental > Terrestrial > Soil > Wetlands > Permafrost | place: Sweden: Stordalen... | reverse complement strand
CGCACCCATGCTCGCGAACTTGCGAAACATTCTTGCGATTGAACTGCTGGCCGCGTGCCAGGGGCTCGATTTGCTGGCGCCGTTGCGAACCGGACCCGAAGCGAAGAAAGCCTACGACATTGTGCGGTCGATCTCGAAGACGGTGGATGCCGACCGGTCGCTTGCTCCCGATATTGCGACTATCGCCGAAGCCGTCGCGCAAGGGATGTTTAGCAAGCTGCTAAGGTAAATTCTGAAGCTTTTGCAATGCTCTCCTATACCTACGGTTAACATTTGGCTAGACGTCGCCAGGATATTTCAGAAGCTAGGACTCGGATGCAGTGCTTGGCACAAGAGAAGATTCGCCATCCGGTGATTGGTCAGCGCGGAGTTACGCACGTGATATTGAGCGATGCGCTTAAGTGGCCTGCTATTGGCGCAGAGCAATACGCTTTCGTCTCAGGATCATCAACCCTAGCACCCCTACGCCGAACATCGTGAGTAAGAGAGAGCTTGGCTCGGGGGTGCTGGTCGGCGCCGCAAAGGTGATAGGGCCGAGGCCAATGTTATCTCCATCGCTATCACTCATGGTCACCGAGGTGATCCCACCGGTGGACTGCAAGCCTTCAAAGCTCAGCGTTCCGGATGAGGTGGGGCAGCTTGGCGGGGAAGTCGATGAAGCAGTCGCAGGATCGCATCCGGTGGCCTCGAAAGTCCCGAGATCGGTGGCACCCTCAAAAGCGGTGAACGATATCGTGTACGGACCGAAGGCGAATTCCTCGGCGTTGAAGCCAAATTCGGTTACCGCATTCGCGAAGGTTAAGGTGATGGGCGCATCCGCACCGCTAAAACCACCCGCGAAAAGTATGTTCGTTCCATTTGCGAACGCGGTACCGAAATAGTTGGTGTTCGCCTGATCGTACTCGAACGTACCACCGGCATCTGTGAACGTGAGGGTGTTCGTGCCTGCTATATCGACCACCGGAGAGCTGGTAGTGCTCCCGACCGGACCCGAGTAAGTGAGCGTTGTGTCGCCGGCTGACAGCCCCGACGAGGAGGTCAACTGAATGGTATTAGCACGCGACTCGCCGCCCACAATCAGAACAATACTCAGCAGCCCAAACGCGACCAATAGTTTTCTCATGACTAGGTCCCCTGTTCGCTCATTAGTCCGCAGCGCAATCGTCAACTAGTAAACGATAGCAATACCTTCGCAATATTGCCATGCTGACACAGAGTGACAGATGAATGCAACAACAGTAAGATAATGTTACAAGCCTCAAAGTCCGAAGAGCCTTGCGGGATTATCGACGAGGATGGTTTTGCGCTGGGCGGGGTCGGGCGCCCAAGTGGGAAAGAGATCGAACACGCGGCCGTCATCGATTTGCGCGAGCGGCATGATCTCGGTCACTTTTGTCTCGGGCGTTTGCAACGGGTGCGGCCAGTCGGTGCCCCAAAGAATGCGCTCTGGGTTCGCGGCAATCAGCGCCTGGGCGAGCGGAGCAACGTCCGGGTAATCCGGCGACAGCTTTGAGCTCCGATAGGGCGCGGTAACCTTCACGTAAGCCTTGCCCGTACGCACCAGCTTCAGCACAGTGTCAAAACCCGGCTGACCGACACCGAGGGCACCCTGTGCCCCGCCGAAATGGTCGAATACGACCGGCACCGGCGAAACCATCACTTGTTCGCTGATGGCCTCGATTAGAGACAGGCGTGTGAAGATTTGAATGTGCCACGCGTGGCCCTTGATTTGTTCAATGGCTGCCTGAAAGCGCTGGCGGACGACCGCGGGATCTGTCTGGCCGAACGTCTCGAGATTGACTCTTATGGCTCGAATTCCGGCGCGATCGAACTCGTCGAGCGCAGACGCGGGAGTGCTGGAATCGATCACGGCCACGCCGCGCGCGATGGGTCCAAACTGCTTAAGCGCGTCGAGTATGCAGGCGTTGTCCGTACCGTAAACGCTGGGTTGCACCAGCACAACCCGCTCCGTGTGCAATGCCCGGTGCAGGGTGCGCATTTCCTCAATCGACGCCGGCTCAGGAGTGTACGTGCGCCCGGCAGCAAATGGGAAGCGGCGAGGATCGCCGAATATATGCGTGTGGCAGTCGCAGGCGCCGGCGGGCACTTTGAAGTTCACTGGTGTGGAAGGCTGCGCCGCCTTGGCAAAAGCGGTCTTCACAGGCCGATCAAGCGCAGCGATAGCGGCTGCTGCCGTTCCCATCAGAATCTCGCGTCGCGATAACAAGCAAACCCTCCGCTGCGTTTCTTCGGCGGTACGTGCCCGTAAGTGTGCTGCTGAACCAGCGATAAATTAACACACCAGGGACAAGAGTATATGCGGATAAAAATACGGAACAGAGCTTTTTGAGTTGGGGCTTTTGAGTCGGGAAGGCGGTACCACGGCGAGAATTCTTGCCGTGGGCCATGGGCTCTACGGGCAACATAATGGTGTTTGAGGTTACGCGACGCGATTGCTAATGCCTGGCGTGATCGCTGTCACGCAGTTTACGCGAGAGCCCGGCGCAGGAATGTGCCAAAACGGTACCCAACGGCATACGTGAAGGGGGCGACGCCCAGCGAGTAGTGGCCGCACGGCAATGAAAGGCTCTCGATTTTCACACCATCCCTTCGAATCGCTTGGTGAAAGGCAGCAGTGAACTCCGGCCAGAATGTAGGGTCGTAGCGCCCGCTGATCGCCAGAATCTTTTTGTGACTCCCATCGAGTTTCGAAATATACGGCAAGGGACTGATGGGCGACCAATAATGCCGGGCTTCCTCCGGCGAAACGTTTCCCTGCATCGGCTCCCAGACGTTCATCGTTGTGAGCCCGCTGACAACCACATCGCCAAAATACGTAGCTACGTGCAGAAACGCTCCGGCGCGCAACGCGGGCTCGTGACACATGGCAATAAAGCCGAGGGAAGAACCAATGCTCGTCCCAAGTATTCCCAACCGGTCGTACCCCTGGGATTCGAGCCATCGAAGCGTGCGGCGGACATCGAGAATCGCCTGGCGGTTCGCCTGCATCGTCAGCCCAATGTTGGGGCTGACTAAATGATCGGCGCGCGGGTGCCCCGCTATAGCGCGCCGGTCGTGATACGGAAGGCTCATCTTGATTGCCGTGATGCCCAGCCGGTTCAGCCAGCGGCACACCGCCTGTTGCTCTTCCCAGCGCGCGTTCCATTGCGCGAGCACGACCACCGCCGCTCGCCGGTGGCGCCCGCGGAATAATTGCCCGTAAACGCGATTATTTTCGGCCCACGGTGAAGCGATCGCGCTGCTGAAAGACAAAACGCCATCTTTCAGAACGTAATCAGCCGCCGGGGTCGTCGCGTACCATTCATCGCTGCGGGCCAGGGTTTCTTCGACAAAACGATCGAGAAAAGCGCGAGGATTGGGATCGTCCGCTTCGCCGCCGATGTGTTCAAGGCCCCATGCAAAGGGCAGCGTGCGGCGGTTCGGCTCCTCGGCCCAGCGCCGATGCTCGTAGCGCCGGATCATTTGCTCGAACCAGGGCATGATGGAGGGAATTAGAAATATAACGTAGGCTTTGGCGCCGTTCAAATCGCAAGGTGTTCATCGCCACGCAAACAGTGCTCATTTGCCTCGAAATCCCCGGCGCCGGAGCCTCTGGCACGCGGCTAGCGCGGGGGAGCAGCCATCGCTCCATTAGTACTCAGACAACGGAATTCCCAGGCGGCTTGAGAGCGTGCGCTGAATGTGGCAGATTCGAGTAGTGGTCCCTGCATCTTTTATCGGCGCGGTTATCTTCCTGTTCGGGTTGATTATCGGCAGCTTCCTGAACGTCTGTATCGTGCGGATTCCCGGGCAAAAATCGATCGTGTTGCCCGCATCGGCATGCCCGAAATGCGGCGAGCCAATCCGCCCTTACGATAACATCCCCGTCATCAGTTATCTCTTTCTGCGAGGCAGATGCCGGGCTTGCAAAACGGGCATTTCGCTCATGTACCCGCTCGTCGAACTATTGACGGGACTGCTCTTCCTTGCATGCTACCTGGCGTTTGGATTGACGCCCGAAGCTCTCAAGTGGGCCGTATTTTCGGCGCTGATGATCGTTCTGGTGTTCACCGACCTGCGGGAGCGCATCTTGCCTGACGTCGTGAATTTCACGGGCTTGGGCCTCGGGCTTGTCCTCAGCCTTTTCACAGGACCGACCGACGGGACAGCCCAATGGATATTGTCCCACATTTCCGGCTCCGCTCCGCCCGTTCCTGTTCTGTCGATTGCCGACGCAGTGCTCGGCGCGGCGATCGGAAGCGGACTTTTGTGGCTTGTTTCGGAAGCTTATTTCCGTCTCCGGGGCCGTGAAGGCATGGGCCTGGGCGACGTGAAGATGATGCTGATGGCGGGCGCTTTTCTCGGCATCAAGCGAACTCTCCTGACGATCTTCACGGGATCGCTGCTTGGAAGTATCCTGGGGCTGATGTTCATGCTCGCGCGCCGTAAGAAATCCGACTACGAGCTGCCCTTCGGCACTTTTCTCGGAATGGCTGCGATGCTCGTGGTTTTTTTCGGCACGCCGGTCGTCAACTGGTATCAGTCGCTTTTGGTGATACGATAATAGACCCAGCGGATCTGACATGACGATACCGGTTCCCATCCATCCGGCGACGAATCCATCCTTCGGGATAGGTGTTGCGATTGTCACCCTCGTGGTTCTCGCGGCTACTATCTTGACCGCCATAACGCTCATTCGAAAGTTTCTGCATCACGACTCGTCGTCTTCCTCCAATGGCTGGTCGAATGCCGCCCCGGACGTCGACAACCCCTCGTCTTTCATGGCGGCTTCGATGCAGGGCGTTATCGAAAAATTGCGCGCGCAGGAAAAAGAACTCGCGCGTCTGAACCTGCTCGCTCAGGAGCGCGCGCAGGAATCGGAGCGCCTTACGGAAGAAGTCACGCGCAACATGCCTACCGGGCTTCTGCTCGTGAACGCCACCGGCGCGATTGGTTCCACGAACCCGGCTGCCGAAGAGGCGCTCGGGATTCGGCCCTTGCGTTATCGCTCCTACAAGGAAATTCTGGGCGCCGATTCCGACCTCACGCGGATGCTGATGGCCTGCCTGCGTAATGGCAAGACGTTTCGCCGAGGAGAAGTGGAGCATTTAACGCCGGACGGGGAAGTCCGCCAGCTTGGCGTGACGATTTCTCCCATTTACCGCCCCGTTCGAAATCTGGCGCGAGCCGGCGCCGCAACATCGGCGGCAGCACCCGATGCGAAGGTGAGCGGTGCGCTGTGCCTGATGAGCGACCTTACCGAGCTCACGGCATTGCAGAAACAGATCCGCTGGAAAGAAAATCTTGCGGCGCTGGGGGAAATGTCCGCGGGCATCGCGCACGAATTCAAGAACGCGCTGGCGACCATTTCCGGCTACGCGCAGATGATCCGCAGCGAGTCTCCTTCGGGGGATACGCGCGAATCCGCGGAGCGCATACTCGACCAGACGCGCGCTCTCACGCATGTTGTTACCGAGTTTCTGCGCTTCGCCAAGCCACTCGAGATCTGCTATGAGACGGTGCCCGTAGAGGCGCTCATCGAACGGGTAGCCGAAGAACTTCGCGAATCCGCTCCGCAATGCCGGGTGGAGCGCGCGGGGGCATTCTCCGATCTTCCGGGTGACGAGGCTCTGATCCGGCAGGCGCTGGTTAATCTCACCCGTAACGCGGCGGAAGCTGCCCGCGCGAGCGGCAACGCGCCGCAGGTGACGATCTCTGGAACGATCGAAGAACTTGGCGGCCGTAAATGGCAGCGGATCTGCGTGGCCGACAACGGGCCGGGAATCCCCGAGCGCGATCTCCCCAAAATCTTTCTTCCCTTCTATACGACCAAATCCGACGGCACAGGCCTGGGTCTCGCCGTGGTACAAAAAGTGGCTCTCCAGCACGGCGGCAGTATCGAAGCGCGCAACCGCGCCGGCGGCGGGGCCGAGTTTTTGCTGTGGTTACCTTTGCGGCAGGAGCTTTCACCCTCCCTATTCCCCTCCGAAGCCGCCCGCATCTAAACTAGGAGGGCTCAGAGCTATCCCAAAGGGGCAGCTCCGTAATGCCTTGGCGGGCAGTGGTACGTTCAGCTCTAGTCATAATCTTGGCCTCCGAGGAGGCGTTTAAACATGCGTAAACCTCTACTATTATTCGTAACAGCGATTCTATTTCTTCCAGGTTCTGCCTGGGGCCGGCAAAGCGCCCCGCAAGAGCAACAATCGCCCGACACGGCGCCAAATAAATCCCCGGAACAGGGGAAAAAGCCAGACGCCAAGAAAACGGATAAGGACGCGCAGTCGGATACCGTAGCCGAAGCGCCGCAGGATTCCCTGGCAGCAGCTGCACGCCGCGCCAAGGAACAAAAGAAAGCGGCTCCCAAGTCCGCGAAGGTCTTTACAAACGACGATATTCCGACCTCGGGCGGCGTTTCCACGATTGGCGACAAATCCGGCACTTCGGAGACGCCGGCTGAGGGAAAAACATCCGCGGGAAAACCGGGTGCGAACGACGAGAAAGCGTGGAGAGACAAATTCGCTGCGCTTCACCACAAACTCGATCAGGACCAGGCAGCTCTCGATGTGATGCAGCGGGAACTCGGCGTGCTCAATGTGCAGTATTACAGTGATCCGACGAAGGCCATGCAACAACAGTACACGCGCAGCGACATCAACGACAAAACCACCCAGATCGATGCGAAGAAAAAAGATATAGACGCGGACCAGCAAGCGATTTCCGACGCCGAAGACGATCTGCGCAAGTCGGGCGGCGATGCGGGCTGGGCGCGCTGAAAATCTCCCGATGGAACCTGTCCTTCTTGTCGAAGACAAAGCCGAGCTGCGGGCCATGTTCCGGAAGGCGCTCGAGCGCGCAGGCTATACGGTGGAAGAAGCGCCGGACGGCAGCTCCGCGATCGAAAAAGTCCGCACCCGCCGCTATCTGCTCGTTTTATCCGATTTGAAGCTTCCCGGAAATTCAGGAATCGACGTGTTGCGCGAAGCGCACCGGGTCGAACCTACGCTCCCGGTAATTCTTGTCACCGCCTACGGCTCCGTCGAAGAAGCGGTGACCGCCATGAAGGAAGGCGCGTTCGATTTCGTTCAGAAACCGGTCGATCTGGATCATTTGAAACTGCTTCTCGAACGCGCTGCCAAACAACAGGAATTGCTGCGTGAAAACTTGTTGCTGCGGGAAGAATATGCGGTGCGGTATGGATTTCCGCGTATCGTCGCCGAGCACCCCAGCATGAAGGACGCGAGCCAGATGTCCCAGCGCGTTGCCGCCACGGACTCCACCGTGCTCCTGCTTGGCGAGAGCGGCACCGGAAAGGAACTTTTCGCGCGCGCGATCCATCATTTGAGCCCCCGCGCGAATCATCCCTTCGTTGCGTTGAATTGTGCCGCGATCCCCGAAGGCCTGGTGGAAAACGAACTGTTTGGCCACGAGCGAGGCGCCTACACCGGCGCCGGCTCGCGAAAAATCGGAAAGCTCGAGCTCGCGCACCGGGGAACGCTGTTCCTTGACGAAATCGGGGAGCTGCCCCTTGCAATTCAAAGCAAACTGCTGCGCGTGTTGGAAGAGCGGAAGTTCGACCGCGTCGGCGGCACGCAGGAAATCGAAGTGAACGTACGAATTCTGACCGCGACGAACAAGGACCTGCGAGCCGCCATCGCCGACAAAACCTTCCGCGAAGACCTTTATTTCCGCATCGCCGCGGTCCCCATCACGATTCCGCCCTTGCGCGCGCGCGGTGATGACGTGCTACTGCTGGCCGAACATTTTCTCGAGCGGTTCAAGCGCGAGTTCCGCAAGCCGTTGCTGGCGTTGACCGAGGATGCGCGTGCGCGCCTGCTCACCTATTCCTGGCCCGGCAATGTTCGCGAGCTGCAAAATTCCATCGAACGCGCCGCCATTCTGGTGAATGGGCCAAACATCGATACCGCCGCATTGCAGTTGCCCGCCCCGAAACCCGCTCCCGAAGAACTGCCGGACGGAATGGTAGAAGAGCGTTTCCTATGGGAAGGGCCGCTGGAGGAAGTGTCCCAGCGGGCGGTCGCGCACGTGGAAAGATTCAAGATCCAGAACGCATTGCGCGAGTCGAAGTGGAACAAAACGCGAGCCGCGGAAAAACTCGGCGTGTCCTACAAAACTCTCCTCACCAAAATCCGCTCGCTCAACCTCGAAAACTAATCTTTAGAACCTGATCGCGTGTACGGGCTACCGCTTGACTGATTGGTCTTCGGGTCAGGAACACAGCAATTCGACAAAAACTTCATTCGAGACCGTCAAACGCGTAGGAGCAAGCCGCACGCGTGTGCCGTCGCATTCGACAAGGCCGAGCGACTCAAGACCGCTAATCTTGGCGCGGAATGCCGCGACGCGGTCGCCAAGGTTGGCATGGTAGTCCCGTTCGATTCGCGCCAGATCGATTCCTTCGAGCTGGCGGAGTCCGAGGAAAAATTCTTCCTCGAGAGCTTGTGCGCATGTCACGCTTTCGATTTGTTCGCGCGGCGAAATCCCTTGCTCCACGCACGCGACGTAGCGAGCTGAATCGTGAACGTTGGCCCAACGCCGCTCGCAATCGAATGAATGGGCGCCCGCGCCGAACCCGAGATAGGGTTCGCGGCGCCAGTACTTCAAATTGTGGCGCGATCGGCACCCCGGCAAAGCCCAGTTGGAAATTTCGTAGTGCTCGTATCCTTCGGCGGCAAGCCTTCCGCAAGCCCACTCGTAGAATTCGGCCATTGAATCTTCGGTGGGAATCGCGCTTGCGCTGTAACGGTTTCCGCCTTCGAGCGACTCCCTGCCCAACCGGCTACTCTCATCGACTTCCAGCATATAAATCGAGATGTGCTCCGGACGAAGGCGAAGAAGGTCCGTCACCGATCTCTCCCAGGATTCGCGCGTCTGATGCGGGAGGCCCGCGATCAAGTCCATGCTGATATTGCTAAAGCCGGCGCCGCGCAAACGTTGCGCAGCCTGCACGATGTCCGCATGTCGGTGCATTCGGCCCGCGGCGGTCAACTCGCGATCGTCAAAGGATTGCACGCCAAGGCTGATGCGATTGAATCCGGCCGCGACCCACGCGTCACTTTTTTCACGTGTGATGGTTTCGGGATCGGCTTCGAGCGTGATTTCAGGATTTTCGACGCAATGCGTTTCACGCAAAACGCCCAAAATGTTCGCAAGCGCTAATGGGTTGAGAAGGCTCGGTGTTCCGCCGCCGAAATACACTGTATCGACCAATCGCGCTTCGGATTCGGACTCTTTGATTTCTCTGCAGACGGCTTCCGCGTAAGGCTGGTAACGGTCTCGCGAGACAACACCCGTGTGGAAATTACAATAGGTGCATTTCGTCTGGCAGAACGGGACCTGAATGTATACGCCAAGGGTCATTTCAGTTAGCCAAGGGTCACCAGGAATTATAGCGCGGACGCCAGGACAGCGCTGTCCGGCTACGTTGCCGGGTCCGGAACGATTTTTATGTGGAGTTCACGAGAACGCGGTCCGTCAAATTCGGCGAAGAAAATCGACTGCCATCGTCCGAGAGCAATCTCGCCCTTCTCGATCCATACAATTTCCGAAGAGCCGACCAACGCCGTTTTGATGTGTGAATCCGAATTCCCTTCCCCGTGTTTGTAGTCGCCTGTGTGCGGGATCATCCGGTCAAGCGTTACCTCGATATCACGCGCTACATCGGGATCATCACCCTCGTTGATCAGGACGCCGGCAGTCGTGTGCGGAACGTAGAGATAACAAACCCCTTCGGTGCAACCCGAGTCGAGGACGGCTTTCTGAATTTCGTCCGTTACATTTTTGAGTTCGGTGCGGCGGGACGTGCGGATATGAAGGGTTCGTTTCAGCGACTTCAACGACTGGCTGCCCTTTGTTGTCATTAAAGAATGGAAGCGACTCGCGAAATGCCACCGAGCCGGTTTGAAAAAAGTCAATCGGCCAGAGCGGCCGCGGAATCGGCACCATAGAAGCTGTACCAAGGCTTGGCGGCCTTGAGACCTGCGTTGACGTTCTTGATGTTCTTCACGCCCTGGTCGGCAAGCCAGTCTTCGAGCGCTTTCACTCCTTTTTTTGCGTAAACGGGAATTCCGTCCTTCCAGGTAGCACGGCCGCAAAGAACACCGGAAAAATTGACTCCCGTTTCCGAGGCGAGTTCCAGCGTCTCGACAAACACGTCGTTGCTCACGCCTGCCGAGAGATAAATGAAAGGTTTTTTGGCGCATTGAGCGGCGCGCCGGAAATGCTGCTTGGCCTCCTCGCGCGTGTAAGCGGATTCGCCCTTGTTGGCTTTCGAGCCGGCCACGTACGCCATGTTCACCGGCACTTCGACTTTCAAGACATCCACGCCATACCGGTCCTTTGAAAATTCCTCCATACTGCGCGCGACAACGTCCGGCTTCTTGCGCGCGAAGCCGATTCCCTTTTCGTCGCCGCCCTCTTCATAACCGACAAATTCCAGGAAAAACGGCACGTCCGCACCGGCGCACTCCCCGCCAATCCGTTCGACCCAAGCATGCTTGATCTCGTTCACGTCGGACGGATCGAATGGACTATAGTAAAGAAGGATCTTAATGCAATCCGCACCGGCAGCCACCAGACGCCGCACCGACCAGATGTCGAGAAGATCGGGCAAACGGCCGGGCCTCGTATTATCGTAACCGCTGTTCTCGTAAGCAAGCAGCAGGCCGGCGTTCTTCGACCGTTCGGCCGCGGCGGGCAACCCGAATTCCGGGTCGAGCAGAATCGCAGTCGCGTAAGGAGTGAGCACGCGCGTAACCGCGCTCTTGAATTCTTCGAGCATCGCGGGCGGCACTTCGTTTTTGTCGACGCCTTTCTCCTTGGCGATCGCGGTTTTGAGCGAGCCGCGCTGGTCCATCGCCGCGGCGGCAATCACCCCGCGCGAATCGGATACAGCCTTCAGGCCCTTCTGCTTACCCGGTGTCACTTTCATGATGAGGAACCCTCCGAAAAATTCGAAAGTTTATGCGAACTGCGAGACGATTTTAACACGGGAATCGACGCGGCAATCGTTTGTCGCACCGTATTTTACGGCTCAAGAACGATGCGAACCAGATCAAGTCGGACGAGATAGTTTCACAACAATACAATATGGTGCTGAAACGCGTGGCAGGAGCCGTCGGATGATGGAAACACAGAAACCAGCCGCGACAGACCGTCCAGCAGTTCGGTGCCGTAAGCGGCGAGAAATGGCAAGCCGCATAAGCTGCGTTCCTGCAATCCGCGATACGGATAGAGAGAATCCACTAAAATGCGCTCGTGTCGGTCCAGCACTCCCGTTCGCAAGCCTTCGGCACGCCCGGCCTTGGCTTTCAATTTCGTAAATTGGTAGAGCATTTTTCGCTCTGCCGACTGCAGCGCGCCCGTCAGCGTCGCGTCGAGAGTCTTGATGGGGTTAGCGTACGCGGAAAGCATGCGGCGAAGAGCTTTTTCGTCTTTTTCAAACCGCCGCGCGAGAGCTTTCGGAAGTGTTTGCATTTCCAATTTAGCGCGAAGATGCTGCCGCCCTCGGAATACATCGCAGACGTCGAACCCGTACTTACCTAGAAGCCGGGCGACAGGCGCTTCCACGATCGTAAAGCTGGCGCGGGGAAAAATCACGGGCATGCGGCCGAGAATTCGCTGGTACGGCACCTGAGATTGCGCCATGTAGGCAACCTCGGCGGGGCCGCCGATGTACGCCGCCGTTGGAAGCAGCGTATCCTGAACCACCGGCCTCAATAGCGCGTTCGGCGTGAAATCTTCGGGCCTTCTTTCGATCACGGCTAAAATCTCTTCCCGCGAGAACGATGCCTTGCCCGCGACGAATTTCCCATTTCGACTTCGCACCGGCTCACGCCGGCCGTCCGCGTTGTAGAAAAGCAGCGTCGTTTCGCGGGTCACTTTCACCTGCGCGTGAAAACCGGCGTGCTCCAGTTCCTTCGACCGCGCGAGAAGAGCGTCGCGAAGCAACTCCGATTCTTCTACAGCGCGGCGATATACGGGAATCGCCAACTGATGGAGGCGCCGGTCAAGCGGATCCATGAAAATCACGCCCCGCCCCGCCAGCAATCGGGCCATCAGTTTTCCAAAGGCCGACCCGTAGGTCTCGCCCGGCGCATATGATTCGCGAAGAGCGCGGTCCACTTTGGCGGCATCTCCGCCTTCAAGATTTTGGATCGCTGCGCCTACGCTCGCCCGAATCTCCTCGCCAAGAACAACCTCGCCGGCGCGCCGCCCGGCGTCTTCTTCCTTGATTGGCAATTCGTAACGGGTGAGTCCGCGACGCGTGTTCCAGAATGTGTGGTTGATTTCAGCCAGGTCATGATCTTCGGTGGCGAGCCAGAAAACAGGAACCGCCTCGGTGCCGCGCCGGCTGAGTTCTTCCGAACAGCAAATCGCGGAAATTACTTTATAGAAACTGAAGATGGGACCGGAAAACAGGCCGACCTGCTGGCCGGTAACAATTGCCACCGCACCGGACGCCAACCGTTCGAGGTTCTTCTGCGTGGCGGCGTCTGCGCCGAGGCGCCGGTTCTGCTCACGCAGAACTTCAACCACCCCGCTCCGAATTTCCGCAGTAACGTGAGCTTCGTGGGCCGCGGCTTTGAGGCCGGCTTCGGTAGGAGGATGCGCGTAGTAGGCGGAAACCTGATCGAATTCTTCAAGAAAGGAAGAAAAAAGCTTGGTCGTTTGCGGAATTTCCCGAAAGGAGAGACAGCGAGATTCCATGAGAGCAGTCATAATACACGCGGCTTCCCGCCCCAGCAACCTGTGCAAAACATGGAATTGAGCTAGAGAATCCCTTCCGAAATCGAGTCCGCAATGAGTCTATTGGATGTGAAGTAACCCGGGCCGATTGATCGTGTCATCCGTTTTGCTGACTTTGAACGCACGCGGTCACATACGCCAGATGCGCTTCATTTACGGCTCTGCCGGAAGCGATGGAATAAAATTGTCAGGAATGTTCGGCGGGAGCCGCGGCGGCGTACTTGCGGCGGTGCAGATCCTGCACCGCCGCTACCTCAGCGCCGTGGCCCACCATGGCGCGAATGCCGCGGGCCGCCGCGCTGGCTGCGGAAAGAGTGGTAATGCAGGGAATGTTATAGCGAATCGCGGCACGGCGGATCGATTTTTCGTCGTAGAACGATTCGCGCCCGAGCGGTGTGTTGATCAGCAGATTGACCTTCCCTGTTTTCACCAGGTCGACGATATTCGGGCGGCCTTCGTTCACTTTGTAAACCTCTTCCACTTCGATACCCGCTCGTTTGAGCGCATTGGCCGTTCCGCGCGTCGCGATAATTTTCAGGCCGGCAGCCACCAGTTCTTTTGCCACACTTGCAGCATGGCGCTTGTCGCGGTCATTCACGCTCATGAACACGACTCCTTCCGACGGCAAGCGCTGACCGGCAGCCAGCTGAGCCTTTGCAAAAGCGAGCCCGAAAGTCGACGAAATCCCCATCACTTCGCCCGTGGAACGCATTTCGGGTCCGAGGATCGGATCCACACCCCGGAACTTGTTAAACGGAAACACCGGCGACTTCACTGCGTAGAAATCCCGAAACGCGAGTTCCTTTATGCCGTTGTGTTCGACAATCGGCATGTGCAAGTCGCGCAGCTTTCGACCAGTCATCAGGCGCGCAGCAACCTTGGCGAGCGGCACACCCGTGGCCTTGCTGACGTAGGGAATAGTGCGCGAGGCTCGGGGATTCACTTCCAGGACGTAAACAGTGTCACCTTGAATCGCGTATTGAACATTCATCAAACCGACCACGTGCAGAGCGCGCGCAAGGCGCGACGTATAGTCGCGGATCTGTTGGAGTGCAGCCGGTTTGAGCGTCACCGGAGGCAGCACACATGAGGAATCGCCCGAGTGGATACCGGCCTCCTCAATGTGTTCCATGATCCCGGCGATTACGACGTCTTCGCCGTCGGCGAGCGCATCCACGTCTACTTCGGTCGCGTCTTCCAAAAACTGGTCGATCAGGATCGGGCGCTTCGGATCGGTGGCACCGCCAATCAGCGCGGCTTGCGCCACATACTCCTGTACCGTCTTCAGATCGTAGGCAATCACCATCGCGCGCCCGCCGAGCACATAACTAGGCCGCACGAGCACCGGCAGGCCAATTTCCGAAGCGGACCGAACTGCTTCCTCCGGTGCGAGCGCCGTCGCATTGCGTGGCTGCGGAATCTTGAGCTCATCGAGCAGGCGGCCAAAGCGGCGCCGGTCCTCGGCAAGATCGATGGATTCGGGGTCGGTACCAATGATTTGCGCGCCATTACGTTTTAGCTCGAGGGCGAGATTCAGCGGAGTCTGCCCGCCGAACTGTACGATCACGCCGTGCGGCTTTTCGCGGTCCAAAATCGCAAGTACGTCTTCCAACGTGAGCGGTTCGAAGTAGAGTCGGTCAGAGGTGTCGTAATCCGTTGATACCGTTTCCGGATTGCAATTCACCATAATCGTTTCGTACCCGTCTTCTTTCAGCGCAAACGCCGCATGGCAACAACAGTAATCAAACTCGATGCCCTGGCCGATTCGGTTCGGACCACTGCCGAGGATCACGATCTTGCGGCGGTCATCCGCTCCGGATTCGTCCTCTTCTTCATAAGTTGAATAGAGATACGGAGTGAAGGATTCAAATTCCGCCGCGCACGTGTCCACGCGCTTGAATACGGGCTGAACGCCCAATTCATGGCGGCGGGCGCGAACGCTCGACGATTTTACATTCCAAAGTTTCGCGATCTCTTCATCGCTTGCGCCCGAACGTTTCGATTCGAGCAACAGTTCGCGCGAGCACGTTTTCAGCCCCGTTGCCGCAACGAGGCTATCCACTGCCAGCATTTTCTCGAGGTGGGAAATGAACCAAGGGTCAATTTTCGTGAGCTCGCACACCTCGTCGCGGCTCATGCCGCGCTCGAGAGCCTCAAAAAGCCAGTGCAAACGATCGGGGCCGGGCACGTGCAGCTTTTCGCGGAGCAACGCCGTCGTGACTTCCGCGGGAGGGCGCCACGCGGTGCTGGGTTCGAGCGCGCGAATTCCCTTGCAGAGGGCTTCCTGGAACGTGCGGCCAATCGCCATCACTTCCCCCACGGATTTCATTTGCGTGGTGAGCGTCTGATCGCTGCCCGGAAATTTCTCGAATTGCCACTTCGGAATCTTCGCAACCACATAGTCGATGGTCGGCTCGAAACACGAAGGCGTTTTGCGCGTGATGTCGTTGGGAATTTCATCGAGCGTCATCCCGATCGCGAGTTTCGCGGCAATCTTCGCAATGGGAAACCCGGTCGCTTTGCTCGCCAAGGCGGAACTCCGCGATACGCGCGGATTCATTTCGATCACCACCATGCGCCCCGTTTCGGGATCGATGCCAAATTGAATATTCGAACCGCCTGTTTCGACGCCGACGGCGCGGATGATTGCGGCCGCTGCGTCCCGCATCCGCTGATATTCCTTATCGGTGAGCGTCTGCGCCGGGGCCACGGTGATCGAATCGCCGGTGTGAATGCCCATGGGATCGAAATTCTCAATCGAGCAAATCACCACAAAGTTGTCCCTGCAATCGCGCATCACTTCGAGCTCGTATTCCTTCCAGCCGATCACCGACTCTTCAATCAACGCCTGCCGGACCGGACTCGAATCGAGCGCCCGTGAAATGGCGTCCGCAAACTCCTCGTGGTTGTAAGCGATCGAACCGCCTGTTCCGCCCAGCGTGAACGACGGCCGGATCACGACGGGGTAGCCGAGTTCGTCCGCAAGCCGGATCGCCTCCGGAATGTTTGTGACCACGGCAGAGGCGGGTACTTCGAGTCCGATCTTGCGGCATGTGTCCTTGAATAGCAGCCGGTCCTCGGCAATTTGTATCGACCGCAACGACGCTCCGATAAGCTGCACGCCGTATTTTTCCAGAATGCCGCTTTCGGCGAGTTCGACGGCGAGATTGAGCCCGGTCTGGCCGCCCACGGTCGGCAGCAAAGCGTCGGGACGCTCCGCGGCAATAATCGCTTCCAAATATCCTTTGGTCAAAGGCTCAATGTACGTGCGGTCCGCAATTTCGGGGTCCGTCATGATGGTAGCCGGATTCGAATTCACCAGAATGACTTCGTAGCCCTCGCTTCGAAGCGCCTTGCACGCCTGTGTGCCGGAATAATCGAATTCGCAGGCCTGGCCGATTACGATGGGGCCGGACCCGATGATCAATATTTTTTTGATGTCAGTGCGTTTCGGCATTATTTTCCAAAGGTAGTGACTTTACCGAGTTCGAACGAACCGGAGCTCTCGACTTCGAAATTCGAATCCGCACAGTGCGTACTGGAGGATGCCGCCGCTTCGTATCGGACGGGCATTTTGTAATCGCGTCCATCCAAATGCACGACCACCCAATACGAACCCGCGGCAATTTTCTTGAATTCGAACAATCCCCCGACGGCGCTCAGCGTCTTTGCAATCGGACGCATATTCTCACAGCAGATCGCATCCTGTTGGCGCTTATACAACTGCAGCTCGGTCTTGCTTAGCGCGGTTTGCTGAACGCTCGTCGTGTTGAACCGCCCCTTAAGCGCTAGCGGCTCGGAACGGACAAGCTTTCCGCAGAGCCGGTCGAACGTGGGAGCGCGATCGATGTCCGACGCCGTCTTTTGGGGCAAAGCGATCAGGAGCATTGCCGTGAGAAATAAGAGCCCTGGCGTCATCGTGCGGTATCTTTCATCATCCCGATGAACTGATCGAATAGATAGCGCGCGTCATGAGGACCCGGAGACGCTTCCGGATGATATTGTACGCTGAAGAGCGGCAGCGACCGATGACGCATGCCTTCGTTTGTATGATCATTCAGATTCACATGCGTAATCTCGACGTCGCTGGCCGGCAGCGAATCGGGATCAACACAGAAACCATGATTCTGCGAGGTAATCTCGATCTTTTGTGTGAGCAGATTCTTTACGGGATGATTCGAGCCGTGATGTCCGAATTTTAATTTGAACGTGCGCCCGCCAAGCGAAAGACCGCAAAGCTGATGTCCGAGGCAGATTCCAAAAATAGGCACGCGGCCCAGAAGCTTCCGGATGTTCGCGACGGCATACGTGATCGGCTCAGGATCTCCCGGGCCGTTCGAGAGAAAAACTCCGTCGGGTTTAAGCCCGAGGACATCCTCCGCGGAAGTCTTCGCGGGCACCACGGTAACGTCGCAGTTGTGGTCAATCAGCAAACGCAGAATGTTCTGCTTGATTCCGAAATCGTAGGCGACCACACGATAGCGGGCTTCCGCGGACTCGCCTTTCGGTAGCGGAAATGAAGTCTTCGCTCCATCCGCGATTTTCTCCGGGCCGTTCCCAGTGACGGAGGCATCCCTCGCGAGGTCAATCGAGCCGCTTGTCCAACGATATTTTTCCACGGAACTCACTCGGCTGGCGAGTTCCTGGCCCGCCATCGTTGGAATCTTTCGAGCTTCGGCGATCAATTTCGCTTCCGGACTGCCGTCGGTTGCGACGATTCCACGCAGCGCGCCTACATCGCGGATGTGCCGCACGAGCGCGCGCGTATCAAGATCCCAGATAACAGGAACGCCGTGCCGCTCCAGATATTGCTGGGCAGGCTCGCTCGAGCGCCAGTTTGACGCAATGGCCGAGAATTCCCGGACGACCAGCGCTTCGATGTAGGGTTTTGCCGATTCTTCGTCGTCGATGTTCGAGCCGACGTTGCCGATGTGGGGATACGTCAGGCACACGATCTGCCCGGCGTAGCTCGGGTCCGTGAAAACTTCCTGGTAGCCGGTAAGGCTGGTGTTAAAAACTATTTCGCCGCCGCGGCGGGTGCGTGCCCCTGCCGCGCGACCGTTAAAAACTCGTCCGTCCTCGAGCGCGAGCGTCGCGCGACCTTCGGGGGCCTGCTTCAGTGTGTCCTCCAAAGAGTGTCATTTCGATGCCGCGTTCACAGTCGAAGACAGTACCAGAGATCCAAAGTGGTCCACCGGCCAGTAGGCAAACACAGCCTTGCCATAGATATACTGTCGCGGCACGGGACCAAATATCCGTGAATCATTCGAACTGTCCCGGTGGTCGCCCATCACGAAATAGCTATCGGCCGGAATTTTCCGCTCCGGGTAGCTCGTTCCATCAAGATAGAAAGATGGAACATACGGCTCCAGCAGTTCTTTATCGTCCACGTAAAGGTGGCCTGACCGGATTTCGATGGTATCGCCCGGCAGTGCGATTACGCGTTTAATGAACGATTTCGAGCGATCGAGAGGATACCAGAAAACCACGACATCGCCACGCTCGATCGGTTCAAATCGGTACACAAACTTGTTAATAAAGATCCTCTCCTGATCGCTTAGGAGCGGAGCCATGCTGGTGCCCTCAACCTTCACGGGTTGGTAGAGAAAAATGATGATGACGAGAGCCAGACCGAGCGCCACGGCAAGATCCCGCGTCCAACTGCGAAGTTCGCTCCGCAATTGAGGCAAAGCCGCTTTTTCAGGCTGGTTTGCGGCACAAGGATGAGACGGATCCAACATTTTCGCTCCAATATTTATATCATGCTCGCGCAACGCCCGCCAAGCCTGCCGCCAAGCGCGATGCCATTGCGATATCGGCCGCTGGCGCAGCCTCCGGCTAATCCTTAATTGCAAACGCCAGAATCGCAAGAGACGCGATGACGGCGGTTTCGGTTCGCAGGATGTTTTCACCCAGCGAAACCTCGGTAAACCCAGCGGTGCCTGCGCTCAGAATTTCGTCGTCCGTCCAACCGCCTTCGGGGCCGATGGCAAGCGCGGCAGTACGCGCGCCGCGGAAGCCGGCAAGGCTCTCCCTTATAGACGCCGCATCCCTCCTTTCGGAAAGCAATATTTTGCGCTCCGCCGAACACCCGGCAAACGCCTCCCCGGGGGCGCGACTTGGCAGAATTTCGGGAGGTCGCAGGCGCCGGGCTTGTTGCGCGGATTCGACTGCAATTTTCTTCCAACGCAATGCCCGCTTTTGCGCCGCCGCTACAAGCGCCTTGTCGCTGCGAGCGGCGTCAAGCGGGATTATCTCGGAAGCGCCCAACTCGGTGGCCTTCTCAAGGCACCATTCGAAGCGGTCGAATTTCACCAGCGATATGAGGAGTTGCACGGACAGCGGATTCTCGCGAACCGGAATCGGCTCAATAAGCGCGAAATCGATTCGGCTCTCGCCACGTTTGGGATTCGCCACATTTTCTATGCGGCCGAGCCACACGCTGCGTCCATCGCT
>Ga0182024_10010195_pt1 | contig 19222 bp, 19 predicted proteins | sample P32metaG_FD_120480 | JGI IMG/M metagenome (GOLD analysis project Ga0182024, IMG submission 120480) | Permafrost microbial communities from Stordalen Mire, Sweden - P3-2 metaG (Illumina Assembly) | ecosystem: Environmental > Terrestrial > Soil > Wetlands > Permafrost | place: Sweden: Stordalen... | reverse complement strand
CTTGCAATCGCCGGCGCGCCGGTTTGGCCGGAAAGGTGAACTGGCCAGCTTCCGCGTGGTTGCCGGCGATCGGATCCTTTTCATCGCCCGTGGAAATAAAATCGCCGTCGTTGACCCATTGCGACTGGACGAATTCGAACTGGCGGCCCGGGTTGGCGTTGACGAATGCGATCACGGTGCCGCGCGCGATGCCGTCGTCTTCCAGAATGCCGTCCTGCAGCATCGGTCCATAGGCTGTGCCACGCCGAAAAATACGGTGGAGACGCGTGTTTACAATGGAGTCGCGAAGCGCGTCCCTTGGGTTGACGCGCCGGATATGCGAGCCCGCTGGCGTCTTCAGGCCTTTCGGATCGTAATCGGCGTACTCAAACGTGTTATTTTGCAGCGGGTCCTTCGCGATTCCGGGATCGTCCCGGTCCGGTGACAGCGCCAAGGGACAGCCGCTGCGCCACCGGCCCACCATTTTCGCCGCGATCAACTCTTCATCACTCGGAGCCTTGGCGCGTTCGCGGAGAAAGCGACGGAACGCGGCCACATTTTGATGAAGCTTACGGATCGATAAATACGTCGCGTTTCGCCAAAGTGCTTCCGGTCCCGGCCCTTTGGCAAGTTCATTAAGTTCGTTGACGTAGCCCAGGAAAAACTCGCCTGCCTTGAACGGCTCGCCTTGTCCGGGAAGCGGTGTTCCCCCTTGTCCATCGATAAAGGGACGGCTGATTCCGTCGGCGAATCCAAAATGCTCGCGAAAACTCGCGGGGAGAGCAACATCCAGTTGGCCGATCACTTCTACACCGGGCAAACCCAGCAACGCGGCGCGACCGATCGCGAGTTTGGCTTCGAGCCCCGGCCGATCCGGGGCCATCACCATCAGCGACGTATGAAGTTCCGCGCTGCCAAATGGGTAGTCCCACTGTGCCGGGTCGCTTTCGCCAGTGTCACCGAGATATTCCTTCCGATTCGCCATGGGGACGCGGAACTCCAGCGGGAAACCGTCCAGAATTTCCTGTGGCACGCCGAGCCGCGCCAAGCCGGCGTGGGTGAAGACGATATTGATCCACGCGTGATCGATCGGTTTTTTCCAATCGGCCGAGGTCGTGACCTTTGGGATCAATCGGCTCAGCAGCGTTCGCGCATGCTGAGGGTCGTCGATCCGCATGAAGACGTAGGCACCACAGTACGGCATGGGCCGGTTGCGTAGTACGGTCGCCTGGATATCGGCAAGCTCCAGAGTCATGGCGGTTACGGGCGGGTAAAGCCGTAGGCCTTCCAGTTCTGCAGGACACGCTGCTGCAGCTCATGAGGAAACGAGCCGGAGAAGGAGCTGCGTATCGGCAGATTATCTCCCCACTCATCCGGGGGTAAGCAGTTATAAACCACTTTCGACGAGAGCCCGGAGTGCTTTTCCGAGGTCTTCAGAAAAGCCACAAGTGGGCTGATGATTTCATTGCCGAAGTGGATCTCACCCGTTTGCGGATGGCACCGCGTGGCAAAAGCCCATACCAATTGCTGGAGATTGGTGGGGTCGATATCGTCGTTTACAACCAGGATTTTTGGGACTTGCAGTCCGCACTTGACCTCGAAGAGAAGGGAGCCGATTTTCTGGCACAGTTGCTCCGCGGTGCAATGTAGTTCGTCGCGCCAGTTCCGCGGCATGGCGACTACCAACCAGTGAATCGCACTTTCCAAAGGGACCCAAGCCATGGATGCAGGGATAGCGTGTTGCCGCAATTGGGTGAGGACTTCCGCAGCCAGAGGAAGTCCCCAGGCGGTATGATCTTCATCCACCGGCCCGCCGGCGACGGTGATCGGGAGGATGGGCTGGTCGCGGAAAGTGATGGCGGAGACGTTGTAAACCGGCTGAGGAATGCCGGGACCGCTCCACATGTAGCCAGCGTATTCACCCATGGGACCTTCGATAGCGGTTTCCGTATTGGAGATGGTCCCTTCCACGACAATTTCGGCGGAGGCGGGAACCTCCAGATCGGAGGTCTCGCATTTCACCACTTCCACTGGCTCTCCAAAATAAGCTCCGGTGTAATCGCCCTCGCTGACGAATGGAGGCAAGGGCATGCCGGACACGAAGGGCAGAAATGGTTCACAGCCTTGCGCGAGGGCGAACGGCGTGGGCTTTCCGAGATCGCTCCACATCTTGTGAATCATGCCGACATGTTGGAGGGGATGAACAATTCCGGTCATTCGTTTCTTGTCAACAATCATGATCCGGGCAATGGACCAGTTGGTCCATTTCTTATCCGGACTCTGCACGACGATGGTGCCGAGGGTATTGAAGTAGCGTCCGCCGTCGCCTTCATGCATCAGGGGGGTGGGGAACCTGAACAGATCCACTTCGTCACCCAGAGTGATATTTTCCTTGCAGGGGCCGGTCTTCACCCGTTTGGGAGGTATACCTTTGCGCGTGCGCGCATCGGCGAGCGCATGAATGATTTGTTGTCCGCTGGCGCCGGGATCGAGACCGAGTGACACGGCCACACGAGCCAAATAATGCCCGGGCTGAGAACTGATGCCTCCGGGCGCGCCGAGCACACGGAATCCTTTTTCAGAGCCCTTCACGGTGTTGAACAGGGCGGCGGGTGCGCCAGTTTCGCAGCATCGGCGCGTGATGGCTGCGACTTCAAGATTCCAATCGACCTCTTTCTCTACCTCCTGCAGTTCGCCCAGCGTCTTAAGCGCGTGAATATACTCGCGCAGGCTCTTGATGTGTTTCATGGTTGCCCTTTCCTTGGTTGTTGGACTCTTCGCCCCAGCGTTGAAAGTTGGTATCGATATCGAAGAGGTCGAGCGCCCTGCCTATGGTGTGCCTGACCATGTCGTCGAGGGTTTGGGGACGCGTATAAAATGCCGGGACCGGTGGAGCAATGATCGCGCCGCTTTCGGTGAGTGCGAGCATATTCCGGATGTGGATCGCGGTGAGCGGGGATTCCCTTAACAGCAGAACGAGGCGGCGACGCTCCTTCAGCACTACGTCGCCGGCGCGGGTGAGCAGATTACCGGTAATCCCGTTAGCGAGTTCCGACATGGTTTTGACCGAGCACGGGGCGACGATCATGCCCATCGTTCGGAAGGAACCGCTGGAGATGGCTGCGCCAACGTCGCCAATAGGGTAGCTGACGTCGGCGAGATCGCGCAGGTTTTGAGAGGACAGGTTGGTTTCGTAAGCGCGGGTCAGTTCGGCTGATTTGGATACGACCAAATGCGACTCGATGCCAGCTTCGCGCAGCGCTTCGAGCAACCGGACTCCGTAGACGATTCCGGTGGCGCCACTGATCCCTACAATGAGGCGTTTCCTCACGCTTTAGCTCACGGCGTCCAACATCTCACTGAAAGCACTGCTCAACCGTTGCATCTTCGCGACATCGCGGACCGACACGTCGGGATTTGCGACAAAGGAGAGATCCGCTGAGAACGAGCAACCGAGAAGCCGCTCCACAGACTCGGCATCGCTCGATCCCTTGAAGCCATCCCAGACACCGACGAAGATCTGGTCGAGCCAGGGGGCAGCTTCAGTGAGGATGTCTTTGATGTAGGGCTTGAAGTCGCCATCGAAGACGATCGTGAACAAAATGCGCGTGTCGTTGTCGAGCAGCGCGACGCGGAAGTCATGAACCGTGCCGACGCGCTTTTCCCAGTAGCCTGCCTCGGCCTGGATCTGCGGGAGGCGCTCGCGGAAGATGTCGGCGCCGCCGGGAGCCACCTTGCCGATACCGGAGATCTCACCCTTCCTCCCGATTCGCAGACCGGGACCGTCGGGCTGACGGGTTACCTGTTGAGCCAGCGCGGTACGTTCATTCTCGATTACTTTTGTATTCATAGGATCTTCTTTCCGTTCGTGTCGCCGACGACTTGCCGCAGGATCGCGGAGCTATCGAGAAACTCGTATTCTTCGACGATCTTGCCGCCAACCCAGCGCGAGATGGTTGCAAACGTCGTCTCGAAGCTGCGATGGGTTGGCTGCACCGATTCCATCGGACCGGTCATACTTCCCGTGAAGCGCGCGATTGTGCAAGTCCAGTCTCCGTCAGCGAACGCGACGACATAGGGTGAGTTGTGGACATGGTTATCGGCGGATACTTTACAGAAGTCTTTCGCGGCCTGTACATGCTGGGCCTTGTTTTGAGGTTTTGCGTCACCCATCATCCAGCAACAGAATGTCCCGTCCAGAAGCGCGTTGTATGCTACCCAGTCCCGGGAGTTATAGGCGTCATCGATCGCCTTGAATTTGTCCAGGTTTGAGGTCATGAGCTGGGTCCGGACGTGCCAGCGATTGCGGCGAAGGGGCAGGAGTGCCATCCACCAGTGCGCTGGGCTGCGGAGACCTCGTACACGCCACGCCGCACTTGGACAATGGGGTCGTCGGAAAGTTCGATGCCGTCGGTGACCTTGGTCGGATCGTGCAGCATGATGGGATCACCGATTTCGGCGATGGATGTGGCGGCGACCACATCCAGATGCCCTACGACGACCTGCTTGCGGCCAGCCGGCCAGACTTGCGTGGGATCGTCGAGTGGGTCGCCGGGCTCGGCGAACTCGAGCATGAGGGAGTACTTCACCGGCCCGCGTTCGACACGGCTCGCCATCTCGTTAAACAAGTGGTCATGAGGAAGCTTTTGCAGATCCTCAAGCGCCTGTCCGGCAATACCGTCGGCAGGAACCCAGTGGTACTTCGCGTAGCACACGACTCCCTCGGCATTGATAAAGCGGAATGCATGAACTCCGTTGAAACTGGTTCTTGAGAAGCTAACAGGTGCGAGCATTTCGTCGCGCAGCTTGAATGCGGCCGCGGTGGCGGGGTATGCCGCGAAAAACGCCTGAAGCTTGGCCTTATCCGGTTTGCCAGTGCCCGCTACAGGCGCAAGGGCTTCGGCGAGCGGCACGAGTTGCTCCGGTTTTTGAATGAAGAATGTCGGGGCGTTGAGCATAACCAGATCCGTGACGCGGCCGTCAGGAAGATAGAATTTCGCCGCCATGCCAACGGTCTTTGTCGGCGGCGAGTCCGGGTTACCCCCGCCCAACGAGAACCGAAGCGTCACCGGGACTGGATCGCCTTGCAGGTGCACCGCCCTCGTGTAGTTTCTTGCCTCAGAAGTTGCTCTGAATGTGCCGCGGTAGAACTGCCCGGTGGCATGGAGGGCGCGGTAGCTGGGATGAAAGCCTAATACCCCATGAATCGCGTCGACCATTTTTTCCGCCAGGACGTACTGACTGTTTTGCATGATGACTCCTTTTCCTTTTGGATTATTAGCTGCCGGGAATGCATACTGCCCGGCCGCGAAGTTTGCCGTTCCGTAAGTCGTTGTATCCATCCTCGACTTGGCTGAGCGGATAGCGGTCCTCAATCGTTTCGATTCTTCCGAGCCGCGCAAGTTCGATGACCTCACGCAGATTGACCGTGCCGCCGTTGAGGCTGGTGGCGAGCTGAGCGCCCCACGGCACTTCGTGTAATCCGAATGGCACGGTCTTGAGTGCGGCGCCGACGAGCGTGAGGCGCCCCAGTCTTGCCAGGGCGGCGATGCCTGTTTTCAGGGTGGGTTCCGCCCCGACGCAGTCCAGCACAAACGCCGCTCCGGTTCCGGACGTCAGCTCCCGGATTCGCTCCGATGAATGGGCGTCGCTCGGAATTACGTTGTCCGCGCCGTGCTCCTTCGCCAGCTTGAGGTGCGTTTCATCGGTATCGGCGGCGATCACTCGAGCGGCACAAAGGCTTCGCAGAAACTGAACCGCAAGCAGACCGAGACCGCCCACACCGATTACCACCGCCGTTGTGCCCGGCACGAGCGATGGCAAAGCCGGTTTGATTGCCGTATAGGTGGTCAGTCCCGCGTCTGTCAAAGGGGCGGCAAGCACGGGATCGAGATCGCCCATCGGGACGGCAAAACGAGCCTCAACCACCATATGTTCCGCAAGGCCACCATCGAATCCAATGCCCGCGCCCATCATGCGCGAGAGGTAGTGGCAAAAGTTCTCTTCGCCGCGTCGGCATGGCGGGCAGTGTCCGCAGCTTCCCCACAAGGGAAGCACCGCCGCTGGTTCGCCTTTTTTAAATCCAACAACGCCCTGGCCGATCTCCTCGACCCAACCGGCAACTTCATGTCCCAACGTGAACGGAGGCTCAGTATCAGCCCACTCTGCCTTGGTGCGGCGCATTAGACCCAAATCGGTGTGGCACAGCCCGCAGCCACCCACCCTGATAAGAAGTTGCCCCGAGCCGGGCGACGGCTTCGGCACCTCTTGAAGCAGTGGTGGTTGCTGTGGCTCGGTCAGGCGGTAGGCGATCATTCTATTTTTCTCCTCAAGTAATCAAAGACAGGTTGACAAGTCCGCAGTCAGGGCTGGGCTTCGCCGTACCAGCCGCAACAACGAAGGTCCGGCAATCAGCGGGGTTACTTCTCGCCAATCCGAAAGACAACTCCGGCCGAATAGCGGACATCGTTCTGGTGGCTGCCGAAACCCTGTGCGCTGTTGATCTGAGTCATGACATACTCGACCTGAATCGGCTTAATTGCGATATGGCCGGTTAGGTTGTAATCCAGGCCGCCGCCCGCCGCCGTGGCGAACGCGTTCTGCGTTGTGGAGACACCGGCCGGATTATTCCAGACGTAGCCGCCGCCGAAAAGAAACTGCGCGTAAGGCGTCAGCCGCGAATGCCGCCAGTTAAACCGCGGGCCGAACAAGTAAGTTACCAACTTGTCATTGATTCCGGTCCTCGTGTTGGCGTAGCCGCCGATATCGGCGACCAGACCAAAGGTCTTGTTTACGTTGTACTCGACGTATCCAGAGCCGCCATTACCCGTCCTCTGTAGGTCGTAGTTGGCGGAGTTCACGTGCAGCCACGAGTAATTCAGACCGACCTCAAGCTTCGGCGTTGTTACCTCCTGCGCATTGGCCAAGGCAGTGAACGTCAGAACCAACCCAAGAACAGATGAGCATGTAATAAGTGTTCTTTTGTAAGACATAAGTATTCTCCTTCTATGTTTTCCGGACCGGATTGTCCGGTATTCGCGATCGAATCCGCTACCGGAAGAAGCTTTGCCACGTTATTCCCGAAACCCACGCGCCCTAGTATTTCGCTGAAGACACTCGCTGAATCGAGCAGGTTCGAGTACGGGGTGTAAATTTCACTCGTCCGGCGTTGCATTCGATCGCTCCTGAAACCGGTGAGGCGCGGGCGTCGAATTTTGTTTGAAGCAACCGAAGTTTCCGCCGTCCGCCTCTGTGCCAACAAAACCGGACACGAGTGGCTCGTGTGTCTTTGAAACGCCCCGGATTTTGGAGAAGAACGGATGCGCAACACAAGAACGACGTCGCGGGATCTGGGCAATGCGGTCGACGCGCTCGTCTCGTCCATGCATGACCGGGTTGCGCCGCCATCGCCGCGCTATCTATCAAGGGAGAGCCAACAGTGCCTGAGTCAACTGATTCGATAAATAAGAGTCCCAAACCGTGGCAACGCCTGACGCAGTGGCTGACACCAAGTCTGATTCTGTTGATGGCGGTTGGTCTTGTGATACTGATCTCAGGGAACTGGAACACTTGGGCAAGCGATCGAGTGTCGCAGGAAACTGACGACGCCTACGTGCGAGCAGACCTGACGCCTCTGAGTACAAAGGTCGCCGGACTTGTGGCAACGGTAGCGGTTTCGGACTATCAAGCCGTGAAATCAGGCGACCTGCTCGTGCAGTTGCGGGACGAGGATTTTCAGGCGCAGATGCAACAGGCGGAGGCGGCCGTGGCAGCCGGCGATGACGCGCTGATCAATAACCAGCGGCAGAAAGAGCTACAGGACGCTCACATCGAGCAGGCCGACGAGGGCATTCGCGGGGCGGAAGCCGACATCGCCGCGGCGGAAGCCGGCATCGAAGCCGCTCACTCGGCTATTGCGGCCGCGCGAGGCGGGATCGACGCGATCAAAGCCGACGTTGATCGTACATCATTAGAGCGGAGCCGGCAGGAATCGCTGTTCGCTGCCGAAGCGGCTACTCGTCAGAAGATGGAGCAGGCGGTCGCGGATGAGCAGCGCTCTCGTGCCCAGTTCACCAGCCGGGAAGCTGACCTTAAGTCGGCGACAGCGCAACTGGCAAGCCGTCAGGCGGATCTTGCGAGGGCGCGCGCGCGCCTCGCGGGCACCCGGGCAGAGTTTGAGGCGCAGAAACGTCAACGCACAGTGCTGGACTCTCAGCTACTTATGCTCCACGCGGATCTGAATGCGAGAAAAGCTTCGCTCGCGCTGGCGCAGACCAATTTGAGTTACACCCGAATCGTCGCCCCGGAGAGCGGAATCGTAAGCGAGCGAAGGGTACGCGCGGGACAACTCGTCAGTCCCGGTACTCAGGTGATTTCGCTCGTGCAAAGTAAAGTCTGGGTACAGGCCAACTATAAAGAAACACAACTCCGCCGCATGCGCGGAGGGGATCCGGCCGAGATTCGGGTCGATGCCTTTCCGGGATTGACCTTCAAAGGCAGGGTCGACCAGATTTCACCCGCGAGCGGCTCTCAATTCGCGCTATTGCCTCCGGACAATGCCAGTGGCAATTTTACCAAGGTCGTACAGCGGCTCCCCGTCAAGATCGTGCTGGATTCGGGCCAGTCCGCGGACGGGAGACTGCGGCCGGGGCTGTCGGTGCTCGCTACTGTTCGCACGAATGGTGCAAACCAGTGACGGAGTGTCGCCGGTGACCCCCTCCCAAATCGAAAACGCACCGTCTCCCTCGGTGCCCGCGGCCTTTGAGGCTCTAACCAAACATTCTGGGACCAACCCGTACCTCGGAATTCTCGGTGTCTTCCTGGGGGCAGGTGTCGCAACCCTGAATTCACGCCTTCTCAGCGTCGGCCTGCCCGACCTGCGAGGAGCTTGCGGATTTGGTTTCGACGAAGCTTCGTGGCTCCCCACCGCACTCAATATGGCGACGATGTTCAGCGGCGTCTTCGTCGTCTTCCTGAGTTCACTGTTCGGTCCGCGAAGGGTTCTTCTGCCAGCCGCCGCAGTCTTAACGATCGTGTCCGCAGCGCTGCCTTTTTCGCGCAATTATGAGGTAATGCTGGCGCTGGTGATCGTGGCGGGCATCTCTTCGGGCACTTTCTACTCTTTGACGATGACGTTCGTGCTCAACAATCTTCCGAAGCGGCTGATCATCTTCGGCATTGCGGCTTATGCTTCCGACATCGTCTTCCTCAGTAATATCGCGACCGCAATTGAGGGCTGGTACGCCGACAATCTCTCCTGGCACTGGATCTTTTGGACTGCCGCTGTTGTGACGCCAGTGATGATGCTGTGCGTCTGGTTCGGAATTCCTCGCAAGCCACTTCCTGCGGGCCCTGCGCCGAGTTGGAGAGGATTCGCCTATTTCAGCGTTGGCCTGAGTCTTTTTTACGGCGCTCTCGATCAGGGGGAGCGGCTGGACTGGCTCAACTCCGGCGTAATAGTGGCTATGCTCGTGGCAGGCATTTTGTTGTCGGGAGCCGCGCTGGCAAGGCGGGTTCTGCAACCGAACCCCACACTGAACCTCGCGTTCCTTGGCACACGCAACATCCTGATACTCGCGTTATCCATTTTCGTCTTCAAGTTCGTGCATCTGGCGACGATCGTGCTGGTTCCAGGGTTCCTGGGCAATGTCCAACTGTACCGTCCGCTGGAGACCGGTCAAGCCCTCGCTTGGGTAGCAGTGCCGATGCTCGGCGTAGTCTGGCTGATCGCCGTAGTGGTGATCTATACCCAGTCGCGGCTGACCCTCGCAATAGGGCTCACCACGGTCGCCGTGGGCTGCCTTATATGCGCGCGCGTTGATCCCTCTTGGTCGGGAAAAAACTTCGAGGCCGTGGAGCTTCTGCTCGCGTGTGGGTTTGCCTGTTCGTTCGTCGGGTTGATAGGTAGCCTCGTCCTCGAGGCGATCGAAGCTGGCGCCCTGACCAGCGCTGTCAACGCGGCGACTTACGCGGGATTCATGCATTTCATTCGTCTTTTCGGCGGTCAGGTCGGTGTAGCGGTAATGGTGCGTTTCATGTCAGTGCGGGAGAAGCTTCACTCCAACCTGCTGGGATTGCACGTGCAGGCCGGGTCCTGGCTTACTGACGACAGAATGCGGGTGTTCACCGCCGGGCTTACGCCCGGGTCCGCGGGGCCAGAGGAGGCACAGATGCGAGCGGCCGCCATTCTGGGTCAGCAGATGCGGGCGCAGGCGTACACTCTCGCCGTATCCGACGGCTTCATCCTTGTGGCGTGGATGGCGGTGGGTTATTTGCTCTTGATGCTTCTCCTGAAACCAGGGCGGATCAATTACAGGATGTTGAGGAGCATGTAATGAATTGTGCGAGTATTTATCGAACGTTGGCAATCGCGGGAGTGGCTGTCCTGTCGGCAACACCCCAGAACAGCGCTCCCGTCCGGCACCTCACACTTGGTGAGGCGGTACACCTCGCGATAAGCCAGAACCGCCAACTGAAGATAGCGCGTCTAAGGGTGGCCGAGAACGAGCAAAAAAAAGCCGCCGAGCATTCGGGGTATTACCCATCGATAACTAACCAGTCGAATGCACTTCACATTACCGAACTGCAGAGCATCGGGATACCGGCCGGAACGTTAGGGACCGTGGCAGGCGGGCTGGCGCCGGCACAAAACATCAACCTTCCGCAGGGTCAGAGGACGTTGGTCTCGAGCGGGACAATGATTGCGCAACCCCTCACACAACTGATTCGGATTCATGCTGCCAACCGGATCGCCGCAGCGGAGACAGCCGCTTCTCGCGACGATTTGAAAAAGGCGGAAAATCAGGTTGCTCTGGAGGTACACAACCTTTACTTCGGCATCCTGATTGCACGTCGTCAGAAACAGGCAGCCGAACAACAGACCGCCTATGCCGCTGCTCATCTTCAGGAGAGCGAGGAGGATGTGCGGAACGGCAGTGCACTCAAGGTCTCAACGATACAAGGCCGTGCGAACGTGCTAGAGAGCCAGCAGGCAGTGCTCACTTCCGACCTCCAGCTTGCCGATTTGACCACAGAACTGAACGATCTACTCGGTCTTCCGCTTGAGACACGGATCGAACCGGACCCGGCGGTACCGGCGACCGTCGAACAGCGGCCGCGCGAGGAGTATGTCCGAAGCGCGTGGTTGGAGAACCCGGAGATTCTGGCCGCCGAGGAAACAGTGCGCAAGTCCCGGGCTGCCGTGAGTGCTGCGAAGTCCGCATATATTCCCGATATCACGGCCTATGCACGACAGAGCTACCAGGACGGCGTGCCGTTTCTGGTGCGAAATTTCGGCACCTTCGGCGTCACTCTGGACTGGAACCTTTTCGATTTCGGCAAGCGCCGCGCGGCGGTCCGCGAGCGCGAAGCGCAGCTGGGGCAGGCCGAAGAGAACGTGCAGCGGTTGAAAGAAGAGGTGGCCGTCGGCATCGAACGGACTTATAACAAGCTGAAGCGAATCGGGAATATGGTCGAGGTAGCCGACCAGGTCGTGAAGCTTCGGCAGGAGAGCGAGCGACTGGCGGAGCGTCAGTTCATTGAGGGGGTGGTATTGACGTCCGAACGGCGGCAGACGGCCGCCGCCACCTACAAAGCGCAGGCGGAATATCTCGAGGCCAGACTGGGGTACCTGCTTGCCTGGGCGGAGCTCGAGCAGGCAGTCGGGCGCACGCCTGGTCTCTGAAAAGGTTTCACGGGGAGACCCTATAGAACCTGACGTCGAGCCTCGGTGGTCCCGAAGTGAAAGGACCGATAGACAAAAGGTCAGGGAGGATTCTAATTGTAGAAGACGACTGCGCGGTCCGCCGCGCTCTTCGCAGAAGCCTCAGGGATCAGGGGTTTGATATCAGCGGCGGTCTATCGGCAGCGGGGGCCATGTTGTTCGCGCGCGCCATTTGGTTTAACGCTGTCTTGCTCTGCATCGAGCGGGCCCAAAGCCACGTTTCGGAGTTTGGGAAAGGCGAAGTGGTCGCATTGAGGCGGTAATCCACCTAGACGATAAAAGTCGCCATTATCTGGTTTACGGCGGTACCCGGTCCAACACAATCGACGACCTTCCCGCGCCCTGCTTATTCCTCTTTTCGACCCGAACTACCGGCCGCCGCTTGATTAGTGACTCGTCACCCAGACCCTTCAACTTTCCCAACGCACTATTCAGGCGGTAGCAGAGGTATTGTAATGAATATCCGCTGTACGGCAACGCGCCACTGGCAGGCAACCGACTCGCAAATAACACTGCCATTAAAAGGATGCTGCCTGAGTCTAAGTTCTGATCTGCATCAGGGGTGCCGGATTCCGGTTTAGTCCGTCGTCGCGTTTGCCGCGATCGCTCTCCGCTGCTCTTGCACGAACCGTTTTCGCTTTGACCGCAGAGATAAATACTCGCGAGCCTCCTTGAAGAGTCTGCGCCGCTCCGCGGAGTCAAGAAGCGCCTTTCGAACGACCCGCCAGGCGACACGCGGACGGAAGTAGTAGTCGCCATAAAAGCGTTCGACGGCGTCAACAAGTTCCGCCTCGTCCAGCCCAGCGTAGGTGATATTCGGCAGCTGATGGCCTGCGTCGTCAGCCATCGAGATACTGATGAGACCGTTTTCAGTGCCGTAGCGATGTAGTTCCGTCCCGGGGAGCGCATGCGCGATTGATACCTGAATGGTTTCCGTGTCCAGACGCTTTGCGAAGTCAATGGTTTTCTGGATTGTCACGCGCGTTTCTCCGGGCAGGCCTATTATGAAATCGCCGTGGATCGTCAGGCCCAGCTTCTTGCAGTTTTCGGTGAATCGAACAGCCATCTCCACGGTGGCTCCCTTCTTGATGTTCTTCAGGATCTGCGGGTCACCCGACTCATAACCGACAATCAGCAGACGGCATCCCGCCTCCTTCATCGCTTTGAGTGTCTCGTAGTCCGTTGTCACCCGTGAGGTACATGACCACGTAAACCCGATCGGCTTGAGCTTCGAACAAAGCTCCAAAGTCCGGGTTTTCCGATAATTGAACGTGTCGTCGTCGAAGAAGATTTCTTTAATGTCCGGAAACGCGTCGAGTGCATATCGAACTTCGGCAGCGACGTCATCGCTCGACCGCAGGCGCCAGCGGTGTCCCGAGTGCGTTTGGGGCCACAGGCAGAACGTGCACATCGCAGGGCACCCGCGCGAGGTGTAGAGGGAGACGAAAGGATGTCGCAAGAATGGCACGTTGTAACGCGTCACGTCGAGGTCGCGCTTGTAGGTCTTCGTCACCCACGGCAACTCGTCGAGGTTCTCAACGACCCCGCTCTCGGGGTTATGAACGATATCGTCATGTTTCCGGAAGCTTACTCCGGGTAGTTCTTCAATGGGCGTACCTGTGGCGTAACCAGCGATCTGATGATCGAATTCACGCCGCACGATCAGATCGACAGCGGAATTCCGTAATACCGTTTCGGGGTCTACGGTAACCGGTGGCCCGACGAATGCCACCTTCAGCTTCGGGTTCGTGTCCTTCATCATCTCCGCGATCTTCAGATCGACTTTTAAGCCCAGACTCGAGGTAAACAACACAAGGAGCTCGAATTCTGTCGCCATATCGACGGTCTGCGTAATGGATATCCCGTGTGGCGGAGCGTCCACGACCTTACTGTCCGGGAGCATTCCAGCGGGATAACACAGCCAGACGGGATACCAGTACGACTCGATCTCACGTGTGGCCGGCCACCGTGAGCTGGCACCCCCATCGAACCGCGCAAATGATGGTGGATTCAGGAACAGTGTTCTCATAAAGTGTGCGGCCTTTTCGCTCTGTCTTAACCGGTGCTTCCCGATATTCGATCAATACCCTCAGGCAGCCTGGCGCAACGTGTCGTGGCGTGTTATCAAATAGGGGGCCAGCTTCTTCTTGGCGTTAAACACTCTCCACTGAACAGTGCCGATCGGGATTTGCTGAGCAGCAGCGATCTCGTGGTACTCCCACTGTTCAATGAAGCGAAGTTTCATAACCTCGCTCTCGCGCGAATCCAGCAATGCCATCCAACGCTGGAACTCGAACGCAGGTGTTCCAGCGGATTTGTGGCTTGCGGCGACCAGACGATCGGCGGAGTCCTCCAGATTTACAGTTTCTACCTGCCGCGTCTGCTTGCTGTAATATCGGCACAGAGAGTTGCGGGCAATCTTGAACATCCAGGCACGAAATAATGAGCGATCCCGGACCTGGGAGGCTTTGCGGTGAACTATAAGCATCACTTCCTGAGCGAGGTCTTCGGCCAAAGCCCGTTCGCAACCCCGCGCCCGGAAGAATGCAACGAGCCGCGGCGTAAAGGCATTGAACAAGTCGGCGAACGCGACTTCGTTCGGACACTCCAGAAACTTGTCTGTCATCGCACATTCGCGGAGGAGTCTTTCATTTATAATCGGCTCGTTGTTCATTTCAGGTTCAGCCCCTTTAGGCTGCGCCTGGAATATTGCACTCGCGCGTCCAACCGCCTATGCTTTGTTCTTATGGGTTTAGCAGGGCTGCCGGCCTCGTTGCAATTCCGTGCCTTCGTCAATTGCTGAGTTCTCGACAAAGACCCTTTTGGGGAGGCCACGCAGACACCGTAAAACAGCGTCAGTTTATTCCGCTGGCGCCATTTGGCCCGCGATGTTTTCGACTGAATTTCCGTTCCAGGTCGGGCCAGAATTCCTTCAGAACGTTGGCGGCGGCATCGACAGCAAGTTGCAGAGTGAGTTCAGACGCGGCGTCGGAGACGGTTCGGTTGTTCGAATAGTAGGACTGGGAGATTGCCACCGCGACCGAGTTCCCGAGCACTTCCGAATAGTTGAACTGCGTTCGGCCCGTATCGGAATGGGTCAGGAGGATCTGCCCGACGGAATATCCGAACCTGCCCCATCCACTTCCCGTCCCCCGACGAAAGTAGCGCGGATCCTGATGGAGAACACTTGGGAAGATAGCTTCGGTCATGTAGTCGCCGATTGCAAAATCGGTGTATGCCGTGCCCAGATATTTCCCGAAGCCGACGGTACCCTGGCCGAAATTCCGGTTGGAATTGCTTAGCTGACTCTCACCCGCGAACATAGCCGCAAGGCCAACCGTGCCGCGATCGAAGGCATCGTCCGCGGCCACCTTAAACTTATCGCGGGTGGTCAGTGGCTCATAGTTCAGCAGGGTCGGAGAGGTCCGGTAATTCGGGACGATTCCGAGTATCCGCTTGCTCTCGGGCGCGGGCGGATTGTTGTCGACGAGCGGCCGAACGGTTTCCGGCAGCAGGTTTTGTTGCCCCTGCGAGACGGGCGTAAACAGAGAAAAAACGACACCAGCCAATAAGATGCGATTGTGCACAAAAGACTCCTCTCCCTAGACGAGGGATCAGAACCTTGATTTGTTGGAGGGGCTACGCAGTGACAGGCCCGACAGCGCGCGGAACTCCGGCCCAGAAGCGTTCGCGTAAGAGTCGCTTAAGGATCTTGCCAGAGCCGCTTTTCGGCAGATCTTCGGTCCAGAACTCCAAATGACGGGGAACCTTGTAGTTCGCAAGGCTTTGGCGGCAGTGGAGAGTCAATTCTTCCGCAGTCAGCGCCATGCCCGGCTTCAGCACAACACAGGCCGCCACAACTTCTCCCCATTGAGGATCTGGTATTCCAAAGACTGCCGCCTCGCGAACCGCCGAGTGATTGACGATGACAGCCTCGACTTCGCCGCAATAGACATTTTCGCCGCCTGTTACGATCATGTCTTTCAGGCGGTCCAGTATGTAGAGGTAGCCTTCAGTATCCTGGTAGCCGATGTCTCCGGTTCGAAAGAAGCTGTCTCGGAACGCTGTAGCCGTGTCTTCCCGATCATTCCAGTAGCCCCGCATTACGTTCGCGCCGCGCGCCACGATCTCGCCGCGTTCACCTGGTTCAACCGGCTTGCCGGATTCGTCTGCGACCTGAACTTCGATTCCGGGGCAAGGCCTTCCGCACGACGTCAATCTCTGTTCGGTATGTTCGTGGTTCTGTAAACCCGTGAGAAATCCGGTTTCGCTGAGTCCGTAGATCTGAGTCAACTTTACTTCCGGCAGAAGCTTTCTGATCCGCCGGATCAACTCGGGCGCCATAGGCGACCCGCCATAGGCCAGCACCTCAAGACTGCTCAGGTCGGGCGCATGGGCTTCTGCAAACTGCATCAGGAAATTGACCATCGTCGGGACTAAAACGGTGTAATTGACGGCCTCACTCTGGACTGTTTGACAAAAGCCGGCCGGAGTGAAGTGTGGCAAAGCGACCTGGCAGGCACCGAACGCGGGCGCTGCGAACATTCCGGGGAAATCGGCGATATGAAAAATTGGAGCGGCATGCAGATAGACCCCGCCTTCCCGGTAACGCATCCAATAGTTGAAACTGTGAACGTTCGAAAGAATATTAGAGTGCGTCAGTGTGACGCCCTTGGGGCGGCCAGTGGTACCGCTGGTGTAGATCAGGGCCAGGATGGCTTCCGGGTCGTAAATTGGATCCGGGCAGCAATTCGGCCCCGCTACGAGGGGTTGTTGGTCCAGCACAACTTGCCAGGGGATGACAGCGCTGGGTGCTGGCAGGGAAGAGTGCCGTATCAAACCGCGCGGGCAAGCGTCCGCGAGTACGTGATCGATCTCAACAGCGGAAAGACGGGTGTTTATGGGAACCGCGATCGCACCCAGCCAGCTGCATGCATAAACCAGTTCGATGTACTCAGGCTCATTGGGAAGAAGGAGCGCCAGGCGATCGCCTGCCGCGATTCCGGCTTGACTAAGCGCGGACGCCAGGCTCCTGACACGGTTGTGCAGTTCCCGAAAACTCCGCCGATACTCGCCCGCACGGAGTGCCGGCTGCTCGGGGTAGTAGCGAACGGCGCGACCCAGGGAATGGACATAGATCATTGGCACTCCCTCCGGGCTGCACTCACCAATTCAACTCTGGCCACAACTCGGCCGATTCGCGTTCCATTCGATAGAGGGCGAGATCGGCAACCGTTATCATCTTCAGCTCGTACTTCCGACAGAAACGAATGAGATCAGGCACCCGTGCCATGCTGCCATCGTCGTTCATAATCTCGCAGATGACACCTGAGGGATGCAGCCCGGCGAGGCCAGCCAGATCGACCGAAGCTTCAGTCTGGCCCCGGCGCTCCAGCACTCCAAGCGGGCGAGAACGCAACGGGAATACATGCCCGGGGCGGGTCAAATCCTCCGGAAGCGTGCGCGGATCAATGGCGGTCAGAATGGTTTGTGCCCGATCCCAGGCAGAAATGCCTGTGGTCACTCCGCCCCCCTTGGCATCGATCGACACTGTAAAGGCTGTGCCGCAAGGCGAAGTATTCTGAGACGCCATCGCGTCCAGCCCCAGTTCATCGGCTCTGTCGCCGGTAATCGCCAAACAGATCAGGCCGCGACCATAGGTTGCCATAAAGTTTACGGCTTCGGGCGTGATCATCTCAGCGGCCATCGTGAGGTCGCCTTCGTTTTCGCGGTCTTCGTCGTCGACCACCACGATCATGCGCCCGGCTTTAAGATCCTCGATTGCCGTCTCAATGGGAACGAATACGGACGCTGGATCCGAGCGCTCAACGGATTCGAGGACTGGCTGGGATTGAAACGACACGTTAAGCATAGGCGTTTACAGAAGCGTGAGGGCGTGCCCCATCTTTTCTTTCTTTATTCGCAGGTACGAATGTGTAAGGGAAGTGGGATGGATCTCGCACGGAATCCGCTCGACAATTTTGATACCGGCGCAGGCAAGGGCACTTAGCTTTCCGGGATTATTTGAAAGGAGTCGAACTCCAAAGATCTCAAGGTGCTGAAGGATGGCGACCGGAAAGCTGAAATCCCGGTAATCGGCCTCGTAGCCGAGTGCTAGATTCGCCGCAATCGTATCGAGACCTCCATCCTGAAGGGCGTAGGCCTGAATCTTTGCCATGAGCCCTATTCCGCGCCCCTCCTGATGCTCGTAGATCAGAAGCCCGCATTCTTCACTCGCAATGGTTCGCATCGCGAGTTCCAACTGGCCTCCGCAATCGCAGCGAAGCGAACCGAGCACCTCGCCCGTGAAGCACTGCGATTGAATACGCAAGAGGGGAACCATCTTTGTAAGATCGCCAGAAATCAGTACAATCGCGGTTTCAACATCTCCGGCGCCGCTGGACGTGGTTCTCTCGAAGCCTACCATCCGAAAGACGCCCCACCTCGTTGGCAAAACTGTGGAGGCTACCTGTCGAACTGTCCGGAGGGGGCGAGACTGCTCACGATGGGCGGCCGACGACAGGCTGTGATTAAGCCGATTGTTCTTTAGGTGTTGCATTATTCGTTCTTGTGAAGTCCGGTGGGCGCTTTTCGAAAAAGGCCGTGATAGCTTCCTTGGTGTCCGCAGAATGCAATCGCGTGCTAAACTCCTCAATCTCTGCGTCCACTGCGTGTTTGAGCTGCTCGCGTAACGAGCGCTTTAACAACTTCTTGCACGCCTGTAGTGCGCTTGCCGGCTTCTCTGCCAGCTTCTGCGCGGTATCAGTGGCCGTTTCCAGCAGCTTCCGGTCAGGCACGACTGCGGTCAGAAACCCAAGCTCGTCCGCCCGCGCGGCATTAAAAGGCAGGCCCAGCAGTATGAGCTCTGTCGCATGGAGATAGCCGACCCATCTTGGAACTGAGTAGCTAGTTCCAAACTCTGGCACCAGCCCGAGGTTTATGAATGGCATTTGGAACTTCGCACTTTCGCCGGCGTACACGAAATCGCAGTACGTCAACATAGTCGTTCCGGACCCAACCGCGGCGCCGTGTACGGCGGCGACAAGCGGCTTATCAAAATTGATCAGCGCGTGGATCAATTGAGCCTGAGGGCTCTCGCCTGCTCCCGGAGGTCTGTTCGCAAAGTCCTCCAGATCGTTGCCCGCCGTGAATGAGTCTCCCGCGCCATGCAAAAGTACAACGCGGATTCGATCATCCTGTCCAGCCTCGTTGAGCAGATCAGCCAGGCCAGTGTACATGGCCGATGTCATAGCGTTTTTCTTCTCCGGACGATTCAACTGGATACGCAGGATGCTCCCGGAGCGCTCCGTAAGGATTTCGCTCACTCTCCATCTCCAGCGGGCAGTTCCACGTATGCGATGCCGGTCAGGTTCCCCTGGGCAACGAACAGGGCCTTCATGTTAGATCCGTCAAGATTCGCGCTGTAAACGGAGCCGCCAAAATCGGTTATGAACATTCGGCCACCTTTCAGATCCAGCGTCAGCCCAATTCCCTCCATCAGGTGGTCGAAGACGATCTGCG
>Ga0182024_10010194_pt1 | contig 19222 bp, 10 predicted proteins | sample P32metaG_FD_120480 | JGI IMG/M metagenome (GOLD analysis project Ga0182024, IMG submission 120480) | Permafrost microbial communities from Stordalen Mire, Sweden - P3-2 metaG (Illumina Assembly) | ecosystem: Environmental > Terrestrial > Soil > Wetlands > Permafrost | place: Sweden: Stordalen... | reverse complement strand
CCGACCCCGAGAAGATCTCGCTTGACGATCTCGTCAACGCACGCACGGTCTCGGCCGTGATTCAGGCGTTCTTCGGGTCGTCGCAGCTGTCGCAGTTCATGGACCAGACGAACCCACTGGCCGAGCTGACGCACAAGCGTCGGCTCTCGGCGTTGGGCCCGGGCGGGCTGACGCGGGAGCGGGCGGGGTTCGAGGTGCGCGACGTGCACTACTCGCAGTACGGGCGTATGTGCCCGATCGAGACGCCGGAAGGTCCGAACATTGGACTGATCACGTCGCTCGCCTGCTACGCGCAGGTGAACGATCTCGGGTTCATCGAGACCCCGTACCGAGTCGTGAAGAACGGGAAGGTGACCACCGAGATCGCGTGGCTCGACGCCAACAAGGAGGAGGACGCGACGATTGCGCAGGCCAACACGGGGCTCAATCCCGACGGCACGTTCGTCGATGATCTCGTGCTGTGCCGGCATCAGGGCGACGCGCCGCTGACCTCGCCGGACCGCATCGACTACATGGATGTGGCCCCCGAGCAGCTCGTGTCGATCGCTGCGGCCCTCATCCCGTTCCTGGAACACGACGACGCGAACCGCGCGCTCATGGGCTCCAACATGCAGCGCCAGAGCGTACCGCTCCTCAATCCCCAGACGCCACTCGTGGGCACGGGCCTCGAGGAGAAAGTGGCCGTCGATTCGGGCGCCGTCGTCATCGCTCGGCGCGCCGGCGTCATTACGCGGGTGACGGCCGACGAGATCATCGTCGATGCCGGCGAGGTTGGTGGCCGCGTGACGGAGCGGCGCGGCGGGGACCGGCCATTGGCGAGGCTCACGCAGAACGACCGATACCGGCTCAAGAAATACTGGCGGACCAACCAGGACACGGCGATCAACCAGCGCCCCCTGGTCCGGCACGGCCAACGCGTAGAGGCCGGCGATGTGCTGGCCGACGGCGCGGCGACGGAGCGCGGACAACTGGCGCTCGGCGCCAACGTCACAGTGGCGTTCATGCCGTGGTATGGCCACAACTTCGAAGACGCGATCATTCTCTCCGAGCGATTGGTGAAGGACGACGTGTACTCGTCGATCCACATCCAGGAACTCGAGCTCCACGTCCGCGACACGAAACGCGGGCAGGAGGAGATCACTCGCGAGATCCCAAACGTCGCGGAAGAGTCGCTGACCGACCTCGACGAACGCGGTATCGTGCGCATTGGTGCCCACGTCAAGCCGGGCGACATTCTGGTCGGGAAGATCACGCCCAAGGGCGAGACCGAGCTGTCCCCCGAAGAAAAGCTGCTCACGGCCATCTTCGGTGAGAAGGCGAAGGACGTGAAGGACTCCTCGCTCAAGGTGCCCCCCGGCATGGAGGGCGTGGTCATCGATGTGAAGATCTTCTCCCGGATCGAGGACCAGGTCGTGGAGAAGGACCGCGGGGAGCGGATCGGTGAAGTGCGTCGTCTCGAGGGCGAAGAGAAGATCCGTGTCAACGAGGTCCGCGACAGCGAGCTGCTCGAGGCGCTGTCCGGTCAGAAGGTGGCCTTGGCGCTCAAGAGCGGCACGGTCGAGGAGGCCATCCCGCAGGGGACGGTACTCGACCGTGAGTTCCTGCTCGGATTCAAGATGGCGACGCTCGACCTCAAGACCTTCCGCGTGGACGCCAAGGCGGCCAATGAGCGCGTGCGGGCGATCATCGATGCGGCCAACGAAGAGAAGGCCCGCATCGAGGAGAAGGCCGAGGAGCGTATCGATCGGATCTTGCAGCCGGATGAGCTGCCCCCGGGCGTCATCCAGTTGGTCAAAGTCTATCTCGCCGAGAAGCGGAAAATCTCCGTCGGCGACAAGATGGCGGGACGTCACGGCAACAAGGGTATCGTCGCCCGCATCGTCCCCGAAGAAGACATGCCGTTCCTGCCCGACGGTCGGCCTGTGGACATCGTGCTCAACCCGCTCGGTGTGCCAAGCCGTATGAACGTCGGCCAGATCCTGGAGACGCATCTTGGCTGGGCCGCGCACATCCTCGGTTTCTACGCCAAGACGCCGGTCTTCCAGGGCGCGAACGAACGCGAGATCGGCCTGTTGCTCAAATTGGCGGGGCTGTCGTGGTCGCGAGCTGCGCTCGAGCTCACGGCGACGCCGGCACTGCGCATCACGGACGAGGATGTCCGGGTGATCCTCACTGATATTCGGCCCGCAGAGCCGAGCGAGGAGCGGGTCGAGCTGCTCGCCGATGCCTCGCTCAACGATCTCGGTGTCCGTGGGCGGTCCGCGGCTACCAAGGCGGTGTTCACACGAGTCCGCGAGTATCTCTCTGCTGCGGCGACTGAAGTGGCGGCGCGCGAGGCGGCTGAAGCCGCGCATCGGCTGGAGTTCCACTTGGTGCGGGCAGAGGAAGACAGTGAGCCGGAGCACCGGCGTGCCGCGTTCAAGGCGGCGCTTCCGGAGCTGGAGCGGGAGCGTGGGCGAGAGCCTGGCGCCGTGCTGGGCGCGGAAGAGTTGCCCGCGCTGGCGGCGGTGGTGCGTCGGCAGACGGATGCGGACTACGACCGCGCCGCGACCGAGCTTCTGCAACTGGCGGGCATCACCACGGGAGGCAAGGTACGCCTCCGCGACGGCCGGACGGGGCAGACGTTCGCGAGCCCGGTCACCGTGGGTGAGATCTACATGCTCAAGCTCTCGCACTTGGTGGACGACAAGATTCACGCCCGGAGCATCGGGCCGTATTCACTCGTCACGCAGCAGCCGCTGGCCGGGAAGGCCCAGTTCGGCGGTCAGCGGTTTGGAGAGATGGAAGTGTGGGCGCTCGAGGCATATGGTGCCGCGCACACGCTCCAGGAGATCCTCACCGTCAAGTCCGATGACGTCAACGGACGGAGCCGCGTGTACGAGGCGATCGTGAAGGGACAAAACCTGCCGGAGCCGGGCATCCCGGAATCCTTCAACGTGCTCGTGAAGGAACTGCAGGCGCTGGGCATCAAGGTCACGTTGGGCGCGACCGAGGACGGGTACGGCGCATCGAACGGGGTCGGCAACAGCAATGGGGAGGCGTAAGACATGATCGATTTCCGCAGCGCGCGCGAGACTCGCGCGTCCGCGTTCGACTACATCCAGGTCCGGATCGCGTCGCCCGACGAGATCCGCGGGCCCAAGGATCCCAAGGAGCGGGAACGGCTCGAGATGGCCGGCCTCCGCACGTGGTGGTCGTGGGGCGAGGTGCTCAAGCCCGAGACCATCAATTACCGCTCGTTCAAGCCTGAGAAGGACGGGCTGTTCTGCGAGCGCATCTTCGGTCCGGTCAAGGACTGGGAGTGCCACTGTGGGAAGTACAAGCGGATCCGCTACCGCGGGGTGATCTGCGACCGGTGCGGCGTCGAGGTGACGCTCAGCAAGGTGCGGCGCGAGCGCATGGGACACATCGAGCTCGCTGTCCCGGTCGCGCACATCTGGTTCTTCAAGACGTTGCCCAGTCCGATGGGGAACCTGCTCGATGTCACGCTGCGTGATCTCGAGAAGGTGATCTATTACTCCAACTACATCGTCATCAACGCCGGCAATCAGGATGTGCGGGCGAGTCAGCTCCTCGATGAAGAGGAATACCTGACCCTGCGCCAGAAGGCGAAGGACGAGAACGACGGCGCGTTCCACGCCGACATCGGGGCGCCCGCCGTGCGCGACCTGCTGCGCGGACTCGACATCGACAAGACGGCCGAGGAGCTGCGCGCCTCGGTGGCGGTCGAAGGGTCACAGCATCGCAAGAAGCAGATGCTCAAGCGGCTCAAGATCGTCGATGCGTTCCGCAACTCCGGGGATGCCGGCGACGTCCGGAACAAGCCGGAGTGGATGATTCTCGACGTCATTCCGGTCATTCCGCCCGATCTCCGTCCGCTCGTGCCACTCGACGGCGGCCGGTTCGCGACCTCGGATCTCAACGATCTCTACCGCCGCGTCATCAACCGCAACAACCGGCTGCAGAAGCTCATTCTGCACCGCGCGCCTGAAGTCATTCTCCGCAATGAGAAGCGGATGTTGCAGGAAGCGGTGGACGCGTTGTTCGACAATGGTCGCCGGTCCAAGGCGATCCGCGGGCGGGGCAAGCGGCCGCTCAAGTCGCTGTCCGACATGCTCAAGGGCAAGCAGGGACGCTTCCGGCAGAACCTGCTCGGGAAGCGGGTGGACTACTCGGGCCGGTCAGTGATCGTCGTCGGCCCCGAGCTCAAGCTGCATCAGTGTGGATTGCCCAAGGCGATGGCGCTCGAGCTGTTCAAGCCGTTCATCATCCATAAGCTCGTTGAGAAGGGCATCGCCGAGACCGTCAAGCGCGCGAAGAAGATCGTGGAACGGGAGAGCCCCGAGGTGTACGAGATCCTCGAGGAGATCATCCGCGATCACCCGGTGCTGCTCAACCGCGCGCCGACGCTCCATCGGCTCGGCATCCAGGCGTTCGAGCCGGTGCTGGTGGAAGGCAAGGCCATCCGAATTCACCCCCTCGTCTGCGCCGCGTTCAACGCGGACTTCGACGGTGACCAGATGGCGGTGCACGTGCCGCTCTCCTTTGAGGCGCAGTTGGAGAGTCGGTTGCTCATGCTCTCCTCGAACAACATTCTCAAGCCATCCGACGGTCGCCCGGTCGCGGAGCCCAGCCAGGACATCGTGCTCGGCTGCTATTTCGCGACGCGGTCCCGTCCGGATTTCGACACGGCGATCGTCCACGCGCCGCATTTCTCCAACTCCGACGAAGTCGAAGTCGCACTCGCGCAGGGGCGGGTCGAGTACCATTCGCCGATCCATCTCTGGGTCGGGGACGCCGAGGGGCACCGGTGGGTCGGGACCACGGTCGGCCGGGCGCTGTTCAACGCCATTGTGCCGCCCGAGATCGGCTTCCAGAACCGCGAGATGAAGAAGAAGGCGCTCGGCGAGCTCGTCTTCGAGTCCTACCGTCAGGCAGGGCTGGCGACGACGGTCGAGTTCCTGGATCGGCTCAAAGATTTCGGCTTCAACAACGCTACGCGCGGGGGCATTTCGATCGGGATCGAGGATCTGCATATCCCGGCCGAGAAGGAGCCGCTGCTCCGCGAGGCGGAATCCCGCGTGGAGCGGTTCCAGCGCGCCTATCAAACCGGCAACATCACGAACGGCGAGCGCTACAACAAGGTGATCGACACCTGGACGCACGCCAACAACGACATCGCCGATGCCATGGTGAAGGCGATGCGTGAATCGAAGGAAGGATTCAACCCGGTGTTCATGCTGTTCGACTCCGGCTCCCGTGGATCGCGCGACCAGATTCGACAGCTGGCCGGGATGCGCGGACTCATGGCCAAGCCGCAGAAGAAACTGACGGGTGGAATCGGAGAGATCATCGAGAGCCCCATCAAGTCGAACTTCCGTGAAGGGCTGTCCGTGCTCGAGTACTTCATCTCGACCCACGGTGCACGCAAGGGATTGGCTGACACGGCGCTGAAGACGGCCGACGCGGGTTATCTGACGCGTCGATTGGTGGACGTGGCACAAGACGTCGTGGTGACCGAGGACGACTGCGGTACGATTCTCGGACTCGAGGTCTCGGCGCTCAAGGAAGGTGAAGACGTGATCGAGCCGCTCGGCGAGCGTATCGTCGGGAACGTGGCGGCCGAGGACGTCGAGGATCCACACGAGACAGACGACAGCGGACGCCGCACGCTGCTGGTCGAGGCGGGCAAGCTGGTCGATGAAGACACCGCGCGCGCGATCGAAGAGTCGGGGATCGAGTCGGTGAAGATTCGGTCGGTACTGACCTGCGAGGCCAAGCGAGGCCTGTGCCGGATGTGTTACGGACGCAACCTGGCGACCATGTCGATGGTTGACTTGGGTGAGGCTGTCGGCATCATCGCCGCACAGTCCATCGGCGAACCCGGGACGCAGCTCACACTGCGCACGTTCCACATCGGTGGAACGGCGGCTCGTATTGCCGAGCAGACGTCGCGCAAGTCCAAGGTGGCGGGCAAGATCGAGTACGGTGACCGGCTGGCCGTAGTGATCGGGCCGGACGGCCAACAGATCGTGACGTCGTATGAAGGCGACGTCAGCATCCGCGGTGCGGGCGACCGTGTGTCCGCCAGCGGCGGCGCGCGATTGTTGGTGCCGCTGGGCGCGATCCTGATGGTGCAGGACGGCGACGAGGTGAAGCGCGACCAGGTCATCTTCAGTTGGGATCCGTACACCAACCCCATCATCTCCGACGTGGGCGGCATGATCCGCTTCGTGGACTTGGTGGAGGACGAGTCGGTATCCGAGGAGCTCGACGAGCTCACCGGTCTGCGCCAGCGGGTGGTGATCGAAGATCGCGACAAGAAGCTTCACCCGCATATCGAGATCTGGGACGAGAAGGGCGATCGGAAGGTGCGCGATTTCGTGATTCCGGTGGGCGCGCAACTCACGGTCGAAGACGGCGTCAAGGTCTCGGCGGGAACGATCATCTCCAAGGTCAACCGGGAAGCGTACAAGACCCGTGACATCACGGGTGGTCTCCCGCGTGTCGCCGAGCTGTTCGAAGCCCGGCGGCCCAAGGATCCGGCCACCATTTCCGAGATCGACGGCGTCGTGCGGTTCGGCGAGATCAAGCGCGGCAAGCGCGAGATCTTCGTCCAGCCGACGCGGGCGGATGCGTCGGCGCTCGCGATCGACGATTCGCAGGAGCCGCAGTTGTACGAGGTGCCTGCGGGTAAGCACTTGCGGGTGCACGAGGGTGATCGCGTGCGGGCCGGCGACCGTCTGTCCGAGGGACCGGTCAATCCACACGACATTCTCCGGATCAAGGGCCCGCGCGCGGTGCAGGAGTACCTGCTCAACGAGGTCCAAGAGGTCTACCGGCTGCAAGGCGTGAAGATCAACGACAAGCACATCGGCGTGATCGTGCGCCAGATGCTGCAGAAGGTGCGCGTGATCGAGCCCGGCGAGACGGAATTCCTCGAGGGCGAACACGTGGACAAGCAGGCGTTCCGCGACGAGAACGAGAGGGCCAAGAAGAAAAAGCTCAAGCCTGCGACCTCCGAGCCGTTGCTGCTGGGCATCACGAAGGCGAGCCTGACGACCCAATCGTTCGTGTCGGCGGCGTCGTTCCAGGAAACCACACGCGTGCTGACCGATGCATCGATCCGGGGCGCCCAGGATGACCTCTTGGGATTGAAGGAGAACATCATCATCGGCCACCTGATCCCGGCAGGCACGGGGATGTATCGCTATCAGGAAGTCGAAATCGAGGGGATGGAGATCCCGCCCACTCCATCGGCGGCCGACGACCCATTTGGTATGGGGCTGTCGCCATTTGCGCCGCTCCCAGCACTGACCGCGATACCGGCGGGGGCAGAGAGCGAGTAGGGGTTAGCGGTTAGCGATTGGCGATTGGCGAAGACGAGCGAGGGCCAGCTACAGCACCGCGTAGCTGGCCCTCGCTCGCTAACCGCTAACCGCTAACTACTGGCCTTTCCCGCCGGCACCGCCGAGTCAACCTCGATGATGCGCACGCCGCTGCCACCAGGCGTCTCCACGACGTCGGAGACGACGTGACCGGGGAGGATGCGCGCGATCGAATCGGCGCCGCCACCAAAGGCGCCGGACCGGTAGTCCAACACGATCCATGTGCGTTTACCCGCTGCCGGGGTCAGCGCGCCACGTATGGGCGCGCCAGCGGTCAGTCCGATAATCGGCACGGGGTGCGCGCGCAGGTAGTACGAGAGGGGCACTCCCATTTCCGGTGGCTGAATCAGGACCGCATCGCCGAGCCGGAGAGAGTCCGCGAGTCGATGGGCCACGGGTCGGTAGTCGGAGTCCCGGGACCCGACGCGATGATAGGTCGTCACCCCGATGCCCATGGTGGCCAACAAGACGACGAGGCATGCGGCCCGCAGCCATCCGGCCATCCGGGCCACGCCGGCTCCAATCAATACGTACACGCAAGGCGTCGTGAACAGAAAGTATCGAGGCAGCGAGAGCTCGTGGCTGACCGAGACGGCCACGCCGGCCAAGAGCGGCACGGCGAGCACGAGGTACAACACTCGGGCCGGGCCGGACCGTGCGTGGCGCGGGGGGTAGCTGAGCGCCGTCAGCACCACGAGGAGCGTCAGCGGGTACGCCAGCGTGCGCTCGAGCACCGCGCCTGCGCCCCATCGATCGACGAACGCGTGATAGAGGTCCCAGGGGTAGAGATAGCCTCCGTGGATCGTCGAGGCGAAAAAATCAAGCAAGCCGCGGGTCGCGTCGGGCACACCGAGCGCGCGGCGCCACGCTTGCGTGCTGGCCGCCGTCTTGAAGTCCACCGCGAGCGCCAACGGCAGGCAAGCGAGGCCGACCACGACCTGCGCGAGCGCCCATCCCCGGGCCGTGTGCCAGAGACCGCGGCCAGCGGTCAGTGCGTGAGAGGCGCCGCTCTGGTAGGCCGGACTTCTGGAGCTCACGGTGCCGAACGCGGCCCGACGAGTTCGAAGGACGCGCACGCCGGCCAGCGCGGCATCGATGTTGAGGGCGAGCAGCGCGAACACGACAAGATTGAGCGTGTAGACGGAGAGGATCGCGCACACGACGAACGCGACCAGCGCGGTGCCCGGCCAGCTGCGCGTCGTCGAACCGTCGGTCACGGTCGTGTCGGGCCCACATACGGCTTGTCGCCACGCCACGTACGCGACGACGGTGCAGGTCGAGAGCAGCGCGACCAGCATGTAGACGCGCGCTTCCTGCGCATAGTAGAGCTGCATCGGCGAGACCGCGAGCAGCAACGTGCCGAGGAACGCTGCTCGGCGCGACACCGTCCGAGCGCCGAGCGTGTACGTGGCCGGAATGAGGGCGAGACTCACGACGAGCGAGAGGGACCGCAGCGCGCGCTCGGAGTCCCCAAAGGCGCGCACCCAGAAATTGAGCAATACGAAGTACAGCGGGCTGCCCGGGCTGGACCGGATATTGGCCAGGAGCGCGGGCAGCGAATACTTTGCGAGCGACCAGGAATTGGCTTCGTCCAACCACAGGTTGGTCGCACCGAGCCCGGGCACCCGCACCGCGAGCGCCACCAGGATGAGTCCAACCACCGCCCATGCTGCGCGTCGGCGCGCGTCCCGACCCGGGCGCGCGGCCCTCGCGCGCGGCGACGCGGCGAGGCTCGTGGTCATCCCCGCGGTCACCGCGGGCATCGTGTACTTCCTCTGCATCGCCCCGGCTCGGCAACCCGCCGTTGCCGACGGCGGGATCGGCCGGGTGGCGCTGGTGCAGAAGGACGCGTCATGGCGTCCAATACCGATGCGTCCTGGGGCTCCGACAGGTGGCGTGTGGTACACCACGCGCGGGAAGACGTTCCGGTTCGGATTTCGCGCGGGCGGACTCGAGCCGGATACCCACTACATCATCGAGCTCGCGGTCGATGACATACCGTTCGATGTGGCCGATCGGTCCGCGACCGCCGCGGGAGAGGTCACACTGGACACGACGCTCGCCACGTTTGCTGATGGGGCGTGCGCGGCGTCGCATCATATGGCCGCCCGTTCGCTGGTCGGAACACATCGGGTCAAATTCCTGCTCAAGCGAAACGGGAATCCACCGGGAGGTGCGTCCGTCGCCGGGGCGACGCGGACGGGTGAGCGGCCGTGCGCCGGCAACGGGGATGGAAATTTCTCGTACGTGCTCTTCGAAGAAAAGTTAGCGATATACGATGGCGACTGGTAAGTCTGACGCGCGCGTCGCCCTGGGGTGGTGCGTCGCGTGCATCGCCGCGGGGCTGGCGGTCGTCTACGCGTATCCGGGCGCGTACGTCCAGGATCCGGCCCTGCATTTCCTCAGGGCCCGTTGGATGTGGTCGCATCCATGGATGCTCGTGGACGTATGGGATCGACCCCTCTTCACGCTCGTGTACTCCCTCCCCGCCGCGCTGCCGGCGGCCGGCACCGCGTACATCGTGACCAAGATCTGGAGTGTTGGGGTCACGGTCGCGGCGGCGTGGCTGACGTGGCAGCTCGCGTGCGGCTACCGGCTCGAGCGGGCGGCGCTCGTCATCCCGCTGATGTGGCTGCAGCCGTGCGTGTTTCTCCTCTCCGCGGAAACGACACCCGAGCCACTGTTCGCGCTCCTCTTTGCGCTGGCCCTGCTGTGGTACCAGCGGGGCCGATTGGTGCCGAGCGCGCTCACGGTCTCGCTCCTCATGCTCATTCGGCCGGAGGGCATCGCGCTGGCGGTGCTCTGGGCGTGGTGCACGGTCCGCGACCCGCGCGCGGGGGTGACACTCGGGAAGCGCGTGGCCGTGGCGTCCGCTCTCGTGGTGGCTCCCGTCGCCTGGTGGTATCTGGCCACGCAGATCACACTCGACTGGCGGTTCATCGTCCACAGTTGGCCGCCGCTATCGGTGCCACTCCGCGACGCGTTGGCGGGCCGGAAGATCGAGAACCCGGTCCGCGCGTGGGGCGAGATCCTCGGTGTCGCGCTGGCAGTGCCGTTCACCGTCGGTGCCGTGGCCTCAGTGTGGGGACGCCGGCTCGGGCTTCCGTTGGCGGCGGTGCTGACTGTGGCGGTCGTGCACCGCCTGGCTGGTGGCACCGGGGTGTTCGGTTGGGCACCGATTCCGAGTGCCTTCGTGTGCGTGGCGCCGGCGATTGCGCTGATCACGCTCGCGGGGTGGAACACGATCAGCTCGACACTCGCCTGGGTTCCGACCGGCGCGCGTCGCGCGGTCGGGCGGGCGGTCATGGTCGCGGTGCTCGCGGTATCGGTCGTGGGCGACATCCTCGTCGTGGACGGGCAGCCGTCGGCGCGTGATTGGCGGCCGATCGCGGAGATGCGGAGCGCGTTCGCCGCGCGTCCGCGACCCATCAGCCGGATGATCTGGAGCCAAGCCTACGCCGACGTCCTGTTCGGTCACGACCCACTGGAGAGCGCGCTGACGTATCAGGATCGCGGCCAGGTACTGGCGCTGCTGGCCGCGGCGCCGTCCGGCACGCTGGTGGCGTGGGATGCCGACATCGGACCGTCGTGGTACAGCGTCACGGGCGCCCAAATCGAGCAGATCGGTTACATCACGCTCCAGCGTGCCGCGTACTCCGAGAGGGGCCGGATCCCAGCGTGGGCGGACTCGATCCCTGGGGTGGCGCGACTCCGGGGGCTGATGGGACTCGACCGGAGCGCACCGCCGCGTACGCAGGAGTTCTGGCTGTTGTACCGCCCCTGACGCTCACGCCGGCTGGTCGCGCCGACCCCGCTCAATGCGCTGCGGGCGGTACCGGATCGCCGATCTGGATTGGATCGGTGCCGGCGAGCCAATACTCGAAGACACCGTCTCCATTGCCGCCGCATGGGAGCGTCCGCGTCGGGTCGGTCAGCGGGCCGCCGGCGCCCGCGGCACCGGCGCCCGAGCCGTCGCTCTTGACGCTGACCGCGACCGTGTGGTGGCCGGAGATTGGCTGGGGCATTGCCGGCTCGCCGACGCAGAACTGATCGGCAAATCGTGCGAGCGTGCCGTGCGACGTGAGAGTGCCGTTCTCATCCGCGTGCGTGCTCCCAACGGAATAGTTGGCGCGATCATCGACCGCGAACTCGACGCGAAATGCCCGATGTGGCGGGAGCCCATGCGCGCGGACATACCACTCAAAGACCGAACCGGGAGTAGATTCCCCGGGTCCGACACGATACCAGACGGTACCGGTCGGGGGGGGCGTAGACGGGTCGCGCGAGGCGGGGAGGGGATCGGCTGGCGCGAGCACGACCGTTGCAAAGCCTGGAGGTGGGTCGTCGGCACCAGCATTGCTGGCTCCGGGTGAGCCAGGGCGGTCCTGTCCGGTGTCGGGGCCGTTACAGGCCGTGACGCTGACAACGACGAGCGCGACCCCAACGATTATGTGGCCGGCGCAGAACCCTACCCGGGGGGGGCTGAGCGTGTTAAGATGCTTCCGCCGCCACAAAACACGTACTGGACCTCGGTGAGGACGCACTTGCATGAGCCTATGGCTCGCAGTTGTGGTGGTTTACGGCATAGCGTTGTTTGGCCTGTCGCTCTACAGTTTGAACCATGCCGCCCTCGCGCTGGTGTTTTGGCGTCGGCGTCAGCGTTCTCGGGCCGACCTGCCGCCGCTGATCGACCCGGTCGTCACGATCCAATTGCCGCTCTTCAACGAACTCTACGTTGCTGAGCGGGTGATTCGGTCGGCGTGCGAGGTCGACTACCCCCGCGAGCTGCTGGAGATCCAGGTCCTCGATGACTCCACGGACGAGACGCTCGATCTGACTCGGCGTCTCGTGCGGGACTATCAGGCCCGCGGCGTGCCGATCGTCCATCTCCATCGGGATAACCGTAATGGATTTAAGAGCGGCGCGTTAGCCTACGGGTTCGAGCGGGCGCGGGGCGAGTATATCGCGGTATTCGACGCCGATTTCGTCGTGCCGCGCGATTTTCTCCGGCGCACCTTGCCACACTTTGCGGACCCCACCATTGGGATCGTGCAGACGCGTTGGGCGTACTTCAACGACAACTTCTCCGAGCTCACCCGCGCTACCGCACTGGCGCTCGACGGCCATTTCGTCGTCGAGCAGTCGGCGCGCTGCTGGGCCGGGTGGTTCCTCAACTTCAACGGAACGGCGGGGATCCTTCGGGCGCGGGCTATCGCGGAAGCTGGTGGCTGGCAGTCGGACACGATCACCGAGGATCTCGATCTCAGCTACCGCGCCCAGCTCGCGGGGTGGCGCGCGAAGTATCTGCCCGATGTCGTGTGCCCGTCGGAGATTCCGTCCGACATGCACAGTTTGAAGGCGCAGCAGTTCCGGTGGACCAAGGGGGCGCAGGAGACGGCCCGGAAGATCCTCCCGCGCCTGTGGCGCGCGCCGCTTCCGGCGTCGGTGAAGATCGAAGGCACGCTCCACCTGCTGAGCAGCCTCGCGTACCCGCTGCTCATCGTGCTCACGGTGCTGAGTCCATTCGTGATCTTGGCCGCGGGCGTCGATCATCTGAAGATCATCTGGCCGATTTCGCTGTATTACCTCATGGCGTTCTCCGGCACGTTTTTCTGCTACTACACCGCGGCGCGGGTACTCGGTGGCTCGTGGCGTCAGCGCATCGCGCGGTTCCCGCTCTTCCTCGCGCTGTCGATCGGCATGAGCGTGCACAACACGCGTGCGGCGCTCGAAGGGTTGATCGGCAAGCGGAGTCCGTTCGAGCGGACGCCGAAGTATCGAGTCACGAGCCAGGGCCGCAGCCGTGAGGGCGGCCGCTATCGGAGCCGTGCGTCGTGGAGCGTCGTGGCGGAGTTCGCGCTGTCGGCGTGCTCGCTGTCGGGACTCGTCCTCGCGATCCATTACCGGCAATTCGGCGCCATGCCGTTCCTGCTGCTGTTCGCCGCCGGCTATGGCTTGGTCGGGATGTATTCCGTGTCGCACATGCGCTTCGCGTCGCGGAAGCTCCACATGATCGAGGGGCCCGCCCCCGAGGTCGTCGTCGCCTAGCCCGGGCCCGGTCCATGGCTGGCTTGCCGGAGGAGTTTCCGGAGGAGCTTCCGGGTGCGGTTCCGGGTGCGGTTCCGGGTGCGGTTCCGGGTGCGGTTCCGGGGGGGTGCTGCCCGCGGTGAGATCGGGCGTGACCTCTGTCAGGTGGCCTTCGTCGGAAGAGTAATGACCCAGGCCAACACCACCATCGAGTTTCAGCTCCAGCAGCTGCCAGTGGGCTCCGACGTCATGATCAAGGACGAGCGCGGCCAACTCGTGGCGCGGGGTTCGGTCAATACCGACCGGGTGTCACTCCGCGGCCCGGGCGGCGAGCACATTCCGCTGCTGATCGCCAAGGGCTGGAAGATCGTGGTCCTGAGCGAGCGCGGCGTCGCCCCGCGCAACAGCCGCGACCGGTAGACGGTTGTAACAGCGGGCCGCCCACACGCGGCCTCTGCGGTTGTCGGTTGGTCGCCGTGTGCGCGGGTGCAACTGCGACCAAAACTACAACGGCAACGGCGATTGCGACTGAGCGCGAGCGTGGCACGCGGCTCGAGCGCCTACTACCGATCCCCGTTCTTGTAGATCACGCCGTCTTTCATCACCAGCGTCACGTGTCGGAGGGCGCCGATCTCGTGCGTCGGGTCGCCTGCCACGGCGATGAGATCGGCCTTGAGCCCGGGCGCGACACGACCGATCTGGTCGGCCATGTGCAGCACCGACGCGTCGATCGACGTCGCGGAGCGGAGCGCGGCGGTCGGTGACATGCCCCACGCCACCAAGAGCTCGAGCTCGCGGGCGTTGTCGCCGTGCGCGTACACGCCGGCGTCGCTGCCGTTGCAGATCGTGACCCCGGCGTCGAGGGCGGCGCGCAGGCTCGCGCGCTTCCGCGCGATGGAGGGTGGCTCGGGATCGGTGCCCGGGTGCCATCCGCGATACTCGGCGATCGCCGCTGATGCGGCCACCGTGGGGCAGAGCGCGATGTGATGCGCTACCATCGACCGAAAGATCTCCGGCGTGCCCTCATCGCCATGTTCGATCGTCTCGACGCCGGCCGTGATCGCGCGCCGCATCCCTTCAGCCGTGGTGGCGTGCGTGGAGACCGCGCGGCCCGACGAGCGCGCGGTCTCCACGGCCAGCGTCAGCTCCTCGACTGAGAACGTCGGCCGCTGCTCGTTGTTCGGGCCCCATCCGTAGTCGGCGTAGAGCTTGACCCAATCCGCGCCGTTACCGATTTGTTGCCGGACCACGTGCTGCACCTCTGGGCCGTCGGCCTCCTGCGCGCCTTGCGGAGGGTCGAACGCGAACAGATCGCGCGGGGGGCCATAGGCACCGGTTGCGACGATGGCTCGCGTCACCACCAGCATCCGCGGTCCCGGGATGATGCCCTGTTCGATCGCCTGCTTGATCCCGACGTCGGAGTTGCCAGCGCCTTCGGTGCCGAGGTCGCGAATCGTCGTGAATCCCGCCAGCAGCGTATTCCGAGCGTGCACGATCGCGCGGGCGGTCCGGATCGCCAGCGGTTCGGCCAGCACCTGCTGCGTCCAGGGCGTCTCGTTGTACGGGTGGAGGAAGAGATGGGTATGGGCATCGATGAGCCCGGGTAGCAGCGTCATACCGGGGAGCTCAATGGTCGTCGCGCCGGCGGGCGCCGCGCTTTCAGCGCCCGGACCGGCGGCGAGGATGGTTGTCCCTCGCACGACGACGGTCCAGCCCGTATGCAGGTCCGCTCCGTCGAAGACGGCGGTCGGGCGCAGGATGATTGGTGTGCTCGGCTCGGTCGTGGCGGCGGTATGCGATGGGACGCCGGACGTGCGAGCTGACTGCGCCACCGCAGCGGCGATCGGGTATCCGGCGAGGAGCACCGCGACGGCGCTGGTGGCGAGCCCGGCATGGGCGAGCCGTGCATGGGCGAGCCGTGCATGGGCGATCCGCGCATGGGGGAGCCGCGGCACGGCGGGTCGCATGGGGATGGGGGTTTCGGTGGGGGTCGGCATGGCAGGCGGGGTGGGGAGCATCGAGCGGAGAGCGAGTCGGGCTGGATCGGTGGCGTGTGCGCGCACGGGTCGGCGGGTACGAGGCGGAATCGGCGGTGCGCGTGGGGCAGCGAGGTCGTCTCGCGAGCGACGCCAATGATGGTGCGACCCGCTCGGGGCGGATAGAGGGAGTGCAGCGCGGTCTTGAACCAATAGGCGACTGGACTTACGTTTCACGGTCTGTGCCGCGACTGGCTTCCGGTCGTGCGCCGCGTGTTCCTCATCCCGAATCATGCCGACCATCAATCAGCTCGTCCGGCAGAGTCGCCGAGACGTTCTCAAGAAGGAAAAGGCGCCCGCGCTGAAGTCCAACCCGCAAAAGCGGGGGGTGTGCACGCGCGTGTACACGACGACCCCGAAGAAGCCGAATTCGGCATTGCGCAAAGTTGCGCGCGTCCGTCTGACGAATGGGTTCGAGGTGACGGCGTATATCCCTGGTGAAGGGCACAACCTCCAGGAGCACTCGATCGTGCTCATTCGTGGGGGGCGAGTCAAAGACTTGCCGGGTGTCCGGTACCATATCGTGCGTGGGAGTCTCGACGCGTCCGGTGTCACCGGGCGGAACCAGAGCCGGTCGAAGTACGGCACGAAGAAGCCGAAAGCGGGTGGCGCAGCCGGCGGGAAGGCGAAGTGAGCCGCCGCAAGAAGTCCGTCAAGCGTCCGATCCTCGCGGACGCGCGCTACGACAGCCAGACCGTCTCCAAGTTCATCAACGCGATGATGCTGCAGGGGAAGAAGTCGGTGGCTGAGCGCTTGTTCTATGGTGCGATGGATCTGGTCGAGGCCCGGACGAGCCAGGCGGGGGTCAACGTCTTCAAGCAGGCCCTCTCGAATCTCAAGCCGGTCGTCGAGGTGAAGAGTCGGCGGGTGGGCGGCGCCACGTACCAGGTGCCGGTCGAGGTGCGCCCGGAGCGGCGGACCGCGCTTGCCATGCGGTGGCTGATCGCCTACTCCCGTGAGCGCAACGAGAAATCGATGCCCGAGCGGTTGGCGGCGGAAGTCATCGCGGCCTCGAAGGGTGAGGGCAACGCGGTCAAGAAGAAGGAAGACACACACCGCATGGCGGAAGCGAACAAGGCGTTCGCGCACTATCGCTGGTAGGTGTGAGCGTGGGGGGCTGTCGATCACGAACGGTGATGGGCCGGTGATGGGCCGGTGATGGGCAGATCCAGTCTTGCGGGAGCTGGCGGCCGCAGTTGACAGTGACTCAGGCCCGGTTAGTTTTGGAAGGCTGTAGCAGATAGGTCACGGATACACAATCTGACGTCGCGCGGGGCCGCGGGTTGGCCGACGTTGCGGCGCGCTATGGGTCCCCGGTCGTGCTGCGATGGCGACTGTACCCGGCGAACGGCGGATGGATACCAGCCTCGGCGATCCGAGGTGTTGGTCCACCCGCATTTTTGCTGAATGACACGCCTCCTCGAGAGGCGAGAGAGTTCGGACATGGCACGGTTCACACCGCTCGATCGCTATCGGAATATCGGCATCATGGCCCACATTGATGCCGGGAAGACGACTACGACCGAGCGCATCCTCTATTACACGGGGAAGAACTACAAAATCGGCGAGGTCCACGAAGGGACCGCGACGATGGACTGGATGGAGCAGGAACAGGAGCGCGGCATCACGATTACGTCCGCCGCGACGACCTGCTTCTGGACCCGGAGCGGGATCGAGTACCGGATCAACATCATCGATACGCCTGGCCACGTCGATTTCACGGCGGAGGTCGAGCGGTCGTTGCGCGTGCTCGACGGGGCGGTCGCGTTGCTGGACTCGGTGGCGGGTGTCGAACCGCAGACCGAAACGGTGTGGCGCCAGGCTGACCGGTACCGCGTGCCGCGGCTGATCTTCGCGAACAAGATGGACCGTGTGGGGGCCGACTTCGATCGGTGCGTGCGGATGATCCGCGACCGGTTGTCGAAGGCGTCCTATCCGCTGCAGCTTCCGGTCGGATCCGGGGAGTTGTTCACCGGTCACATCGACGTGCTGCGCCGCGTGCAGGTGGTGTTCGCCGACGACGCATCGCTCGGCAAGTCCTTCGCCGAGCAGCCGATTCCAGACGTGTATCGTGAGGCGGCCGAGCAAGCGCGGCACGAGGTGATCGAAGCGGCGGTCGAGCACGACGAGACGCTACTCGAGAAGTATCTAAGTGGTACGGAGCTGACGTTCGACGAGATCCAGCATGCGATTCGCGTGGCCACGGTGGGCGGGCACATCGTGCCGATCCTGTGCGGCGCCGCATTCAAGAACAAGGGCGTCCAAGCGCTACTCGATGCGGTGATCGACTACCTGCCGACACCAGTCGATCTCAAGTCCATCATCGGTCATCAGCAGCACAACGATGAGGTGACGGAGGAGCGGCAGGTGTCGGACGACGCGCCGTTCTCCGCGTTGGCGTTCAAGATCGCGACCGATCCATTCGTCGGGAAACTGACCTACGTCCGCGTGTATTCGGGCGTCTTGTCTACGGGCTCGTACATCTACAATTCGACGAAGGACAAGCGCGAGCGGATTGGGCGGCTGCTGCAGATGCACGCCAACAAGCGCGAAGAGATCCAGGAAGTGCGGGCCGGGGATATCGCCGCGGCGATTGGGCTTCGGGACACGCGCACCGGCGATACGCTGTGCGATGACGACCACCCGATCATTCTGGAAGCGATGAAGTTTCCGGCATCGGTCATTGATGTCGCGATCGAGCCGAAGACGAAGGCCGACCAGGACAAGCTCGCGATCTCGCTCGCCAAGCTATCCGAGGAAGATCCGACGTTCCGCGTCCACACGGACCAGGAGACCGGACAGACGATCATGTCCGGGATGGGTGAGTTACACCTGGAGATTCTGGTGGACCGGATGCAGCGCGAGTTCAAGGTGGATGCGAACATCGGCCGGCCGCAGGTCGCGTACCGCGAGACGATCCGCAAGCGGGTCGAGAAGGTCGAGGGCAAGTTCATCCGCCAGTCGGGCGGTCGCGGGCAGTACGGCCACGTGGTCATCAACATGCAGCCGTCGGAGCAGGGTCAAGGCTTCGTGTTCGAGGACAAGATCGTGGGCGGCGTCATTCCTCGGGAGTACATCGGCCCGGTGGAAGCCGGTATTCGGGAGGCGCTGGAGAATGGCGTGCTCGCCGGCTACCCGATGGTGGACGTCAAGGTCGAGCTGATCTATGGCTCGTATCACGACGTGGACTCGAGCGAGATGGCGTTCAAGATCGCGGGGTCGATGGCGTACAAGGAAGCGGCGAAGCGCGCACATCCGGTGATTCTCGAGCCGATCATGGATGTCGAGGTGGTCTGTCCGAACGACTACATGGGCGACATCCTCGGCGACCTCTCGGCGCGCCGCGGCAAGATCGGCGGCATGATTCAGCGGGGCGAGGCACAGGTGATCGACGCCACGGTGCCGCTGTCGGAGATGTTTGGCTATTCCACGAAGCTGCGTTCGCAGTCACAGGGGCGGGCGTCGTATTCGATGGAGTTCAGCCACTATGAGGAAGTACCGAAGAGCAAGGCTGAAGAGATCATCAACAAGGTGAAAAGCTAGCGATTGGCGGTGAGCGACCAGCTCACGGCAACGGCAACTGCACCAGCACGCGCAACAACTCACAGCGACCACACCAGACTCTCCTTAACGGCGAGACTCGAGAACATGGCGAAGGCGAAGTTTGAGCGGACGAAGCCGCATGTGAACGTGGGGACGATCGGGCACGTGGACCACGGGAAGACGACGTTGACGGCGGCGATCACGGCGGTGCAGGCGGCGCAGGGGTTG
>Ga0182024_10010193_pt1 | contig 19223 bp, 15 predicted proteins | sample P32metaG_FD_120480 | JGI IMG/M metagenome (GOLD analysis project Ga0182024, IMG submission 120480) | Permafrost microbial communities from Stordalen Mire, Sweden - P3-2 metaG (Illumina Assembly) | ecosystem: Environmental > Terrestrial > Soil > Wetlands > Permafrost | place: Sweden: Stordalen... | reverse complement strand
CACTCTAACCTGTCCCGTTCCTCTTGGCTCATCTCGATTCGCTCCATCCTTCAGCCTTGCGGCTGTCAAGAGGAACTTTCTACTTTGGCCAATTAGGAACTTCTCACTTTGGCGCGACAGAACCGTGCGCATCCTTGGTCAATGCACGGCCGCCGTGCTATGATCCCTTTTTTGCGCTTCAGACCTCGAGGAGAGGTGACTTGGACATCCGGCCCAAACCTGATCTGATCCGACCTCTGCATGACTGGGCCATACCTCTCGCGCTGATCCTGACGGTTATCGGGGTTTACGCCCAGACCGCAGCGTTCGACTTCGTCAACTTCGACGATCCCCTGTACGTCTCGCGCAACGCCCCGGTCCACCTTGGACTCACGTTCGCCGGCATCAAGTCGGCCTTCACCACCATCGTCTCCAGCAACTGGCAACCGGTTACCCTGCTGAGCCACATGATCGACACGCAACTCTTTGGTAACGACGCGAGCATCCCGCATCTAGAAAACGCTTTGATCCACGCTGCATCGGCCGTGGTGCTCTTCCTGTTCCTCCGCCGCGCAACATCCGCCTCCTGGCCGAGCGCGTTCGTTGCCTTCATCTTCGCCCTGCATCCCCTCCATGTCGAATCGGTCGCCTGGATCTCCGAACGTAAGGACGTCCTGAGCACCCTGTTCCTCTTCCTCGCTCTCTACGCCTACGTTCGCTACGCCGAAAGCGCGAGCGCACGCGATTACGTTCTGATGGCGGCGGCCTTCTCTCTCGGCCTCATGTCGAAGCCGATGCTCGTGACATTCCCGTTTCTGCTGCTCCTGCTCGACATCTGGCCCCTCGATCGCGTCCGCTGGCCGAAAATATTCCTGGAAAAGCTCCCCCTATTCGCCCTCTCGGCGATTTCTTCGGTCGTCGCATACCGTGTCCAGGCCGATACGGGCGCCATGGCCCGGGGTGTTCCGCTCGACAGCCGGATCGCCAATGCTCTGCGCTCCTATATCACCTACATACGCCAGACAATCTGGCCAACAAAGCTCGCCGTCTTCTACCCTTATCCACACACGATCCTCGCAAGTAGAGCCGCCGCCGCGCTGGCGATTCTCCTCGTCATCTCGTTCGCCGTCATCTCCGTCCGGAAAACGCGCCCCTACCTTGCCACAGGATGGTTCTGGTTCCTCGGCACGCTGGTTCCCGTCATCGGGCTGGTCACGATCGGCGAACAGTCTCACGCCGACCGCTATATGTACGTTCCAATGTGCGGCCTCGCGATCATGGCCGCCTGGGGCGCCGCCGACATCCTCGAACGATGGCCGGGCGCGCGGCCGATCATCGCCGCCGGAGCCGCGCTCGCTTGCCTTGCCTGCCTCGTCCTCGCCTTCAACCAAACCTCCTATTGGAAAAACAGCGAGACCCTTTATACGCATGCGATCGAAGTGACCGGCGATAACTGGCTCGCAGAAGCCAATCTAGGCCAGTACCTTGGCACCTTCCCGGAGCGCGCTTCGGAAGCCATGGATCACCTCCAGGCCTCTCTCCGCCTCAAGCCCGATGGCGCCGAATCCGAAAATAATCTCGGGCTCCAGCTCACCCGGTCCGACCGTTGCGACGCAGCGATCCCGTACTTCGTCGGCGCGCTCGCCCACCGGCCGGCCCTCATCGAAGCCGCCAACAATCTCGGAATGTGCCTGACCCAAACCGGCGACCTTTCGAGCGCGATCGCGCTGCTCCAGTCGGTTGTTCAAAGGCAGCCCGATTATCCACAGGCTCACTTCAACCTCGCGGTCGCGCTCTCTCAAGTCGCGGGACACGAACGTGACGCTGTCGCCGAGTACGAAGCCGGCTTGCGCCTGAAGCCGGATGATGAGGTCGCCCGACAGAAATTAGATTTTCTATTGCTAAGCCTCGGGCGACACAAGGAAGCCGCCAAGTGAGTGCGCTCTGTCTCGTGGGTTCTCCAAAAACCTCCGATAGCGCTGCGCGGATGCCCAGGCAAATGAGTTGCGCACCTAGTGTATGCGCCAGAGTTCGTAATCGTTCGTCGCGTTTGGCTCCCAAACCCAAGGCGCGCGTCCGGAAAGATTGCTGTAAAGTGCGCCGCCGTAACCCATAGTGCGTCCATGGGGCGAAGGATAGTGGCGCGAATCAATCAGCTCGCGACTTGAGAAGTATTTGAGAATTGCGTTGCCGCCCTCCATATAACCCACGGCAAGCAAATCCCCTGCATGCGTTCCCGATTGACCCGGTATAAAGACTTCGGCGCCGGCAACGTGAGCATACCAATAAAACCCCCACTGTCCCGCGTACCACACCTTCTCGCCGGCAGCCACGTGCGGGGCAATCAACTCCGCCGCGGCTCTGCGCCCGTAATCCGCGAAATCGTCATCGGCTCGCAAAAGCAACCAGGAAAATGCGGTGCAGGCAACGATCAGCACGCCACATGTGGCGATGGCGCGAGGCGTGGAGATCTGCCAAAGCGTCCTGACCATGATGAGAACGATCGCAGGCATCGCGCCGATCATGTACTTCAGTGGCAGATGAATATAGACCACAGCGGCGAGCGGAAACAGCACCCACAGTCCGAGCAGCCGATACGTCCAGTCCCCTTCATGCCAGTAGGTATACAGCATGTGGACTAATGCAACCAAACCATACAATACGGCGGCTCGTGACCATTCATGCTGCATGTTTGTGTCATGAACAATGAAATGATGGAGCAGGACGAGAACAACGGGCAGCACGAACATCGCCGGCGCCTTACGCCAGCGGACACCCAGCCAGACTGCCGCAAATGGAATGGGGAATGCCAGATATTGGAGGTAGGAGGACAGATTATTGGGCACTTTTAACCACCCGATCACCGCTTCGCTCGCCTCGGCTTCCGGTGCGCTGGTCAATTGGCTCACCGCGATGAAGATTCCCGCAGCGGCCAGAACAGGTATCCACAAATATGCCTGTTGCCGTAGCTTCTGTACCATCCGACGGAATCGAAAGTCATCGAAAAGCCAAAGGGCGCTGAGTGGCAGGAACAGAGCCAGATGAGGGCGTGCGAAAGGAGCGAGCCCCAGGGTCAATGCCGCCAACACCGCGTCCCGCGGCTGATGTTCGTCCCTCCAGGCCAGCAGACGGTCAATGCCGGTGAGTCCGAGAGCGATTGCAAGGATATCCGGCATGGCGGTGCTGGCCATCGATAGAAAGGGTGGAACGGCTGCCAGCATGAGCCCCGCGATGGCAGCCTGAACACGATCGAAGCCGAGACGCAGAGCCAACCGAACCATCGCAAGTACTGCAACGCAGCTTAATAGGATTTGTATGACGTGCGCGATCCACTCGCTGCCTCCTAGGAGAATCACCGGCACGAGAACGTAACCCATCATTGCCTGGGCTCCGAGTGGTCCGAGAGTTGCGGCGGAGTTGACGCAAAGCTCACTACTCACCCAACAGACCGGGTACGACATGGGAAGGAGCGGGTTGTTCAGGATTTGATGCGCTGACAGAAGGAACAAGGGATCGTCGATGGTATATGCCTTGTTGAGGTATGGGCACAGTGCGACAACCACCAGAACCATGCCGGGAACCGCGAGTTTTGCTTTTGAGAACATGGACTGGAATTTACGGACACCCGCAGCCCGGTAACGCGGCTAACCCCTGAGAGGTATTTCGCGCCACCAGCGCGATATCTTCCGGTGAAAGTCCCTTCCCATCGTCACTCGAGATGGTGAGCCGAAATCCGCAGCGCGCGAATGCATAGTCCTTCATAGCCTCGGCGATGTCGGGCCGCCGGAGGCTTAAGAGTCCGTCCACGTGAACCGCGCGAGCGCTCTCGACGTGCAGTTCCTGACTGGGATCCTCACCTTGCCAGGGGGCCCATCCGTCGATCGTGAGTCCGCCGTCCTTCGCCGTCACACGATCGATCGCGCCGCCCCGCTGACTCGAGCAGTCCTTGTGGGGGGTAAGCTCGACTGCCGCTCTGCGGGAGTTGCGCACGGCCTCGAAAGCCTCCCTGGGAACTTTGACGATGTTGGGGAACGGAGAGCTGGGTAGCTGATCTTTCGTCACTTGGACGTAACAGTAGCGGTTGAAAACGCGCATAAACTCGTCAGGGTCCATGTTTGGAAAGTACTCTCGAAACACGGACAGCTTCGGCGCCATCAGCGCATGGGAGACAGACCGGAATCCCATGCCGTTCGGCGTTGCACCGAGAAAGCGAATATCGACCAGCACGTGGTCCGGAGAGGCATCCTGGGCTTGCCGAAGCTCGCGGACCATCCCCGTCTGTGGTGTTTCGAAGATGGGTCTCGCGGACTGGAGCGGGTTGAAGCGTCCGAAAACACAGATGTTGATCAGAGTGATCGTCGAAATGAGAGTTGCGAAACGAACGTCGGCCGGCAGAAAGCAGGCGATCGATCCGGCGGATAAAGCGAGTCCGCAAATCAAGAGATCCGGCGTCAAGTCCTCCGGGTCGTAGCGCGCGAGTTTGATCAGCAGCGACGCAACCGGCCCCACGAGTATGAAAATCGCGATCCGCGCCGGGTGCACGGAAATCCGATCGGGCCCCGCTATCAACACGCTGCCAAACATAATCAATAAACCGGAGGTCAGCAGCAGGCGCTGAGCCGGTCCCATATCCCAGAACAGCAGGTGCCCCATCCATCGCGGCGCGTCGGCGATCTGCCAGCACGTCACGCCGAACACCGCGGTGATGAGCACCACAATCGCCCGGCTCAGGAGCTGGTCATTTTGTAACGCGCGGTAGCGTATCAGACAGAGGATCAGCAGGGGCAGAAAACTGCCGATAGCGGCGGATTCGCAAATATTCTGTCCGGTAAAGTTGCGATACTCGGCGAGGTCGAACGAAACGTAAGGCAGGAATTGCGCCAACACGGAACTGATGGGGGTGCTACCCGGCGTGGCGATACGTTGACCGGGATAAACCGTGCTTCGCATGATCGGAATCACCTCCACGAAGTAGGCGAGGAAAACAGCGAGCGTCACCATGCCGCCGATCGCCAGGGCAGCCCCTTCACGGAGTTGGCGGAACCAGGCCGGGCGAATCGCGATCAGGATCACCAGCGCGGCGAATCCGAGTTCCGCGATGATCGCAGGGTAAAAATAGGCGAACACGCAAACAGGCAGCCACCAACTGTAGAGCAGAGCTTTCTGCCACCAGCCCAGCGAAGAAAGCAAGAGCAGCAGGATCCACGGAAAGCCCGCTATTTCGGGAGCGAATGTCGTCCACCAGAACTGGCCAAACCCGGAGAAGAAGATCATCAGCGCGGCGGCAGCCGACACCAGGGGCTGGACGCCAAATTGACGGAAGAGCAAATGATAACCGCCAAGGCATCCGCACATCAGCAGCGCCCAATAGATGGAGAACGCCCTCGCAGGCGAAAACACGAAGAACCCCAACATTTCGGGCTTGAACACCAGGCTCCAGTCCTTAAGAGGGAGACCGTTCGCGTTCCGCAAGTCTTCCTGATAGAACGACATGCTGTTCCATCGGCGAAAGCCGTTCCTTACCGTCGCCTGGAGCAACGGGGTGTTGAACGCCCACTCGTCCTCCCGAATGTAACGGGCAGTTCCCAGTACGGGTCCTTCCTTCGGTGCGCCGATCTGAGTAAGCACCATGCCGTAAGAGGACGGAGTCATTTCGAACGAGACATAAATGATGCCGGCAATCGCCACCAGTCCAAGAAACACCCAGGTGACGGGGTCCTGTTTCAAACGCGCGAGCACATCACTCATAAGGATCCAGCCACCTGGGGTCTATATCCGGCTGGAATCGCCAAATCTTGCGATCCTTGTAGTACTCGACAAGCGCCGCGTTCTCCGAACTACCCAGGTCGTTCGCCCAGATCACATCCTGGGCGTCGATGTCCGCGCTGTTATAGACCCACTCTTCGTGCGGACTCTGCGCGCCCGTATAATGCACCAGAATTACGTGCTTGCCGCCTTGATCCATCAGCGACTGGGTGACTTGCCCGCGAAGCCCATTTCCCGGTCCCGACGGAGTCGGCTGCCGCACAATCACCCACGCCTGGGGAGCCAACGCCGCGCCCACGACAAGCACGGGAAACGCGCGCGCCAGAACACGCCCGTACGGCGGCCGCCACAGCCGCAAATGCCGCACCGCCTGCACGGCGACGATGAATAACGCAGCCGTCGCCGGACCCGCATAATGCTGGTAATAGCGGACCTCTATAAGGGACCCTGCCAGCACCGCTGCTCCACACATCAGAGGCAGCCGAATGCGCCGGTCCCGCCATAGGTCGCGAGCGAACAACAATATCAGCACGACCGGAGCCACGCCGCCGAGAATGTTGGATGCCGCATTTTTCCAATCCCTCGACCGGATACGAAGCAGTTGCCACGACCGCGCCTTCTCCCACTCGCTGCGCTCCCAGTTCTGGTGCAGGTCGTAAAGCACGCTCGTGCGATAGACCTTGCTGGTCCCGAGCGGTTGGAAATTGAACAGCGGAATGTACGCATACTGGCGTGCATACTCTGTGAACGGCATCTGGGCCGGGTTGCCGGTCACGGCGCGGTTGTAATATCCAGTCGCGGCGAATGCCGGGATCAGCACCAACGCAAGCACCACCGCGGCTCGCCACCCTGGCCGGCTCCACAGGAACGCAATCGCCACCGGGATCGAGAACACCAGTCCTTCATAAGGCCGCGTATTTGCCAGGAGGGCGATGCCAATGCCCATCGCTACCGCATAGCGAGCCTGCTTCCGCTTCACCACTCGTGCGTATCCGCCGAGAAGCAGCGCGCCCCCCAGCGCGGTCACGGCGCCCCCCCAGTAGCTGTTCATCCAATAGCTGACGATCGCCAGCGGCAACGCCAGCGCTCCGCCGAATAGTGCCCATCGCGAAGGCAGCCAGCCTTGCATGGCCCACACCAGCGCGGCCATCATGGCGCCGCAGCTCAGCCACACGCCGAACCACGGATGGCCCAGGAGCACTTGTCCGGCAGCCATCGCCAGCGACGCTGCCGGAGGATATTTAGTCGCATAGGTGGGGTGCTGGAGAACGTACGGCGCCTCGAAGAACGGCCAAAGCTTGTGGGTCGGATTGGTCAACCGTCCGTGAGCGAACGTATCGGCTCCCAGCAGGTAGCTGAACTCGTCGTAGATTGTGGGTGTAGGGATCGGCCAGAGCGGCAGCAGCGCGCCTCTCACCAATAGCACCAGGAGTCCCAGACCAAACCACGTCCCGGTGCGGTGAAAAGCCACGCGTTCTGCGAACTGTTCCACGCGCTGAAATGCTGCTTCGCCCAAGCTCACTTGCAATCGTTCTATTTGAGCATTAAACCGGGGTGCGTTGGCAACTGAGGCTCGGACGTGTTAAGATCCTTCAGTTGACGATCATGGTTGTGAATCGGCTATCTCGTGTCGTTCCGTGCGCCGTTCTCGGGCTGATATTGACCGCCGGCCCCGGAGCCGCGAGTGTGCTGTTCTCGAGCTACAACACGCCGTGCACACCCGCCACCAATTGCTCCTTCGAGGGCGGCCCGGTTGTCCCGACGCTCGAGCAGCAGTTCACCGTGACGACGCCTATCGTAATCACCTCGGTCGACGCCGCCTTGGCCTATAGCATCGACGGTGGATCCTATCCCTCCTCCGATTTGCTCATGGAAATCGTGAACAACGTGTCAGGCACCCCGGGAAGCACTGTTTATGGGGACGACGACGGAGTTACCGGGACGCTTCCACAGTTTCCCACGTCGGGCAACTATGCCGACATCAATTTTGCTTTCGATAATGTCGTGCTGAACTTTGGCACGTACTGGCTGGTCCTGGAATGGGGAGCCATGTCATCCACTCTCTATTTCGACTGGGAGTATCAGGTCCCGGGTACGGTGGATTCCCCTGGTGTGGGCGGCACAATGGACGCGTTGAGCGGTTACGCCAGCAACTATACGACCGACATTTACATGGCGACCGTCAACGGCTCCACCACTCCGGAGCCCGCGACTGTAGTGACGGTGCTTGGCGCGATAGCGTCGTTATGGGCGATCCGCCGCAGGAATGCTCGCCGGTAACAGCCACCTGAAGCGGATCGGCCTCGACCTTGCGATCTGCGCCGGGCTTCTGCTCGCGATCAGCGCGGTTTATACCCAGGCGGGCGGTTTCGATTTCACGAATTACGACGATCCGGGCTACGTAACGGAAAATCCCCACGTCCGGGCCGGCCTGACGCCGGCGAGTATCTCCTGGGCGATGAAGGCGGTCGTCGTCGGAAACTGGACGCCGGTCACTTTGCTGTCGCACATGCTCGTGTGCGAGTGGTTCGGATTGCAGAGCGGGATCCATCACCTGGTCAATGTGCTGTTCCACGCCCTGGCAACTCTGCTGCTGTTCTTCGCCCTCCGGTGTTCCACCGGCGCGCCGGCCCCCAGCGGATTCGTCGCCGCGGTTTTCGCTCTGCACCCGTTGCACGTGCAATCGGTGGCCTGGGTCGCGGAGCGGAAGGATGTCCTCAGCGCATTGTTCTTCTTTCTGGCGCTGTATGGCTACGTGCTCTATACCGAGCATCCGACACTCCCGCGCTATCTCTCAGTGTTTGTTTCCTTCGCGCTGGGCCTGATGTCGAAGCCGATGCTGGTGACGTTCCCCTTTGTGCTCCTGCTATTCGATCTCTGGCCCCTTCGCCGGTTACCGCGGCTCCGGCTGCTCTGGGAAAAGCTTCCGCTCTTCGCGCTTTCCGCGGCCTCTTCGGTGGTGACCTATCTTGTTCAGCGTTCCGCCGGCGCCGTTCAGCCGACCCCGCTGCTTACGCGGATCGAGAACGCCCTGCTCTCCTCCATAACTTACCTCGCGCAGACGTTCTACCCCGTGCGGCTGGCCGTGTCTTATCCGTTTCCGAAATCGATTTCGCCATGGCACGGCATCGCCGCCCTTGTCGTCCTATTGGGAGTGTCCGCTCTCGCGATTTGGACCTGGCGCCGAACGCCGTACTTCGCGGCCGGCTGGTTCTGGTATCTGGGAACGCTGGTGCCGGTCATCGGCCTGGTTCAAGTGGGATCGCAGTCTCACGCGGACCGCTACACTTACATCCCGATGGTCGGCTTGTCGCTGGCGCTGGCATGGGGCGCGGTGGACGTTGCCACTCATGTGGCGGCGCGTTGGCCCCGGGCGCAGCCGATTTTGACGGGAGCCGCATTGGTCTTGACGGCTTTGTGCATTTTGCGCTCTACCCAGGAAGCCTCGTACTGGCAGAACAGCGGCACGCTATTCCAGCGTGCGATCGACGTAACCGATGGCAACTGGATCGCCGAGGAGAACCTGGGCCGCTATCTTATGGATCAACCGGGCCGCCTCGCTGAGGCGCTGGACCACCTGGAGGCGGCGTTGCGCATGGAGCCGAATGATGCTCAATCCCATAATAACCTCGGTCTCTGCCTGCTCGCTTCCGGGCTGTGTTCGTCCGCGATCCCTCATTTTGAGGAGGCGCTCCGCCTCAAGCCCGGGTCGATGCTGCCGCTCAACAACCTCGGCGTGTGCCAGATGCACAGCGGGAACTACACAGGCGCGGTCCCGTACTTCGAAGCCGCCCTCCGCGACCAGCCAGATTCGGCTGAGGTCCATTTGAATCTTGGCGCGACTCTTGCAAAAATACCCGGCCGCAATCTTGACGCGATTCCTGAACTCGAAGCGGCGCTTCGCTTGCGCCCTGATTATCGGGAGGCGCATTTCGTACTCGGGCTCCTGCTCGCCGATCTTGGACGCCCTCTTGAAGCCATTTCGCACCTGGAAGCTGGGCAGCGCATCCAACCGGACCCGGCGATTTCACTGACCCTCGGGAAGCTGTATGTTGGTCAAAATTGACCAGATATTCAAGCAAACATTGACGAAGTACCTATTGACTGCCCTCGAATTAAGGTAATCTCCTTAGATCGATAATACAATCCGTAGAAAAAATACGACAGGAGGATTCGCAATGAAGTTGTTGAAGTGTTTGGCTTTCGCCGCACTGATGATCGGAAGTGCGTCCGCGACTACTTATTACGTCGTCGGAACATGTGGTCGTTTTAGTAACCCCGCCCCGAACGCTGTGCTCTCAGGTACCTGGGTGTGCCCCTCGGCAGCGTCATTGGCCGTGAGCCAACAGCATGGAACCGCTCGTTCGGTCCCGATCGCTGAGGCGAACACTTCCTGTCCAATCGAGATGTCATATGTGTTCGGCTTCGCCGGAATCCCCAGGCCGCTGCAGTCGTGTCACCAATGGCCGGTTCACGCTGCTTCGGGGCGGTCTCTTGGTGCCTGTTTAGGGGAGGACAAGATGGCCCATTCCCTCGCAGCAACGCCGACTTGGCTGAGAGTCTCCGCCACCACCATCAAGAGACCCGTTTATGTCAAAGCGCTGACTCCATGCGTCGCGCTTGAACACCGAGTGGCTACCGCCGCCGGATACTCCGAGGTTCGAAGGAGAATCTTGCCATTCTAACGAACTCGCCGCGACGGGCCACTAAGGGTACGGATTATGGATGCTCGGCCGCAAGCCAGCCGCCGCGAAAGCCTGCGGCGCGGAGGCCTTTTACGACATAGGAACATGATCGGATCGTACTCCAGACTAGCCCGGACTGGAAGTTCTCGACCATGAGAATGATGGGGCCTTGATTCAAGCCGAAGATCCAGGGCGAAACCCAGCCGTGCAGATTTCTGCTGGTCTCCGGATAGGTGGAGTTAAAGCTGGCGTCGAATCCATAGGGAGTGTGCCCCTTCAAACCGAGGCGCTCTATCGCGTGACGGATGGTAGCAATCACGATTTCCGGAGCGAAGGGGAGCGAAGCCACCACAGCCCACGGCGAAATGGTGCCGTCGTCCGGGCCGAATGGCGCGCCTCTTGCCTCGTACCCGAAGAATACCCTCCGGACACCCTCGATGTTAAGCTCTTTGGGACCCGGCCCATCGCTTGCGGTTAAACCCCATCCGTACTTGTGATAGTGGGAGAATCCCAATGGATTCGCAATTCCATATTGCTGCTGAACGTGGGTTGCCCGGCGGCTGTTTTCAAAATAGTCAATCCCCCGCCTGCGGTTGAAGTCGTCGTGGATGCCTCGAAAATCCAGCCACAATTGAGACATCTGATGAATGAACAAAGGACCGGCATATAAGTGTTCGATGCCGTAGAGTTTCTTCCATTGAAACGTGGAGGTCCATTCGCGGTAGCCCTGGGGGTCGATGGGAAACGTTGGAGATCCCAGGGCGAGTATATAGAGAATCAACGCCTCGCTGTAATCCGCGTCCCAGCGGTAGGGCAGGAAGCCCGATTCCGCGCTCCAGCCATGAGTGATGGTGGCGCCGCCATTTAGAGCCCATTGCCAGTCCACGCGGCGGTAGAGACTATCGGCGAGTTCGCCGATCTCTTCTTCGCCCTTGGCGGTGAAATAGCTGGCAGCGGTGAGGATGCCTGCCATCAAGATGGCGGTATCGACGGTGGACAATTCGCAGTGCCACGCGCGGCGGCCGGTCCGCATGTGGAGGAAGTGATAATAGAATCCTTTGTATCCGGTGGCATCTGGCTCCGGCCCCTGATGGCTCGCATGAAAAAAACGCAAGACCGTTAGGGTTCTGGAGGCGGCCTCTCCCCGCGAAAGCCATCCTCGTTCCGCCGCCACGATGTAGGCGCTGAGTCCCAATCCGACTGCGGCGATGCTCGAGGGTGACTGCGGCTGGGTCTTATCAGCGATGAGGCCTGTATGTGGATCGACTTCGTTACGAAAATACTCGAACGTGGCACGACAAAGATCGTCGAGCATTTCCGTATCTGTTCCCCGCGGATTTTGGACGGGCAGAGTCGGGTTCATGCTGCGAATTCAACGGTGATGGCGGCGACACTTTGCGGCGGCATGGCGATGGATAGTTCGATATTTCCCGCCTTCAGGGTCCAAGGTTGCGCTTGTTTCTGCAACGTGGACGCCGATTCGAGCTGCTCGACCTGCAAGGGGCTCAAGTAATCCGGTTCCCCCATGGTCCGCCACAGCTCACGCGGATTCGCATGATCGCCGTCAATTCGTTCGATCCAGGCGCTACGCGGCTCAGGCATTCCGGATAGACGGAGATTCAACAATTCCGTTTGAATTGGGTGACGCGGCATGGCGAGGTTAGTCACGATCACCGTTGCGCCATGCTCCTTGCGAATCACCCATGCGTCCACCGTCGCGTGCGTTCCGGAGACATCGAGGGATTCGAAGCCCACCTGGTGCAGCAACTGAAATGCGCGATAGGCCGGCTTGGCGATGCCGTGAAGAGTCAGAAGTCCGAAGCCTCCCTGGAACGGGACCGATGGGAAATAGTTCTCGTTGAAAATATCGCTGAACGTCCAATAACTGTAGCCCTGGACCAATCCTCGCGCCTCCATAATGATGCGAGTGATGAAGGCAGCGGCGAATGGTTCATCATGCATCGGATCCCGCGGATTCGATGAAATATTCCACTCCGTGTAGTACAGAGGCAGGCCAGCGGATTCATTGCGGGCTTTGCTCGCCATGTCTCGCATGACGTGGCGCGGCGCATGCTGCAACTGCGTGATCGTATCCGCTCCCGGCGTTCCGAAGGCGTCCGTCGGATAGTGGTGAGTGCTGACGAAATCGACGGGAACTGCATTCTTTTGGCAATAATCGAGAAACTCCGGAATCCATTGATTGTCCGCCGTCACGGGGCCGCCGACTTTCAGGGACTCGTCCACACTCCTGATAGCCTTTACCGTGCAGCGATAGAATTTGAAGTAATCTTCCCGCGCGCCGGTCCAGAAGGCTTTAAGATTCGGTTCATTCCACACTTCGAAAAGCCACGTGCGCACCTCGGCGGCTCCGTATCGTTCCACCCAGTGCGTCGTAAGTTTCTTTATAAGCTCAGCCCATTGATCGTAGTCCTTCGGTGGCGTAACGTTCCCGCGATAACTAAAAACAGTCGTGTTTCCCGAAGCAAGCGCCTCCGGCATGAAGGACAGCTCCACGAATGGGCGCATTCCTATCGAGAGCAGAAAGTCGATGATCTGATCGGCATTGAAGAAAGAATAGAGGAGCTTGTCCTCCTCGCAGACCAGCGTTCCCATTTCGTCGGACAGCAAGGCGTGAAATCGAACGTGGCGAAAACCGAGCTCCTGGTGGCAGCGCAACATCTGCGTCTGCCAGTCCGCCCGCAAGGCGAGCGGGGCGTGCCCGCTGCCGACGGTGTGTTCCCAAAAATGCGGGAACGGCTTCGCTAGCAGCGCAAAATCACATGTGAAATCCGGCAACGATTCTCCTCAAACGTGGTGAGACCACTCTCGTGATCCCGTTATGCGACCGGTGCGATCCCACCTCTGGCAGCGATGTGGCCGTGGCTATCCGTGAAGGAAAACTTGAGAGTGCTTTCGTCGTTCATTTCGAGCGTGAGCATTTGTTTGTCCTTCCCGAAGACAGGCCGAATCCAGCCGTGGATTTCTCTTAATCCGGGGACGGTCTTGTCATTGCCAACAGTGAGCCAATGCTGGAAGATTTCCAGTTCGTATTCGACATGCGTCTTCTTAGTATTCGCGATGCCCGTGCCTTCGCCACTCAAGGTCAGGATTAGATCCATAAAGTACCTCTCTTTTTAGATCCTCACGGGGAGCTTGTTGTTTCGCAAATTGGACGTATGGACGTTTTCTCGGATCCTCTCCATCATGCCGAGTGAACAATCGCAAAGAGGAGTAGAGAGAGAACGGTCATGCTGATCAGAGCATAAAGCCAGTCACGCATTCGCGCGAATGCATAGGCGGCAAAGATTACCCGGGAAATCGGCGTCGCCACGATCAACAGCACCGCCAGTTGAATCAATCCTGCTCCGTGACCGAGGCGCGCTTCTCCAAGAATTCCACGCAGACTATGAAGTGGCGAGCTGACGTCGCGAAACGTTCGGTAGTTCGGAACCCTCTCGGCGTTGTGATATAGGAAGACAGCCGCACCGCAGCCCATCACAACCGCCGCCAGTACGACTCCCCACTGCAGCAGTCGCCCCATGCGGACATCCGTCTCCGCTTCTGTCCATCGTGCCATCAAATCCGTCCTTTGAGCCCGCTAAATATGAGTTCCATACCAAGAGCGCCGATTACGAAGCGAAAGATTGTGCGCAAGTACGGCGATGTTTTGCTCATCAGGATCTTCGCTCCGATCATCGATCCAGCCAACACTCCCAACACGACAGGCATTGCCAGCCCCGGCTGTATATAGCCGTTCCGCAGGTAAATGCCCGCGCCCGCGGCAGCCGTCACGCCGATCATAAAATTGCTCGTCGTGGTCGAAACCTTGAACGGCAGTCCCATCGCCCAGTCCATCGCCAAAACCTTGATCGCACCTGAGCCGATGCCCAATAAACCAGACATTATTCCAGCGACTCCCATGAGTCCGAAGGCCAGGGGAATCCGTCGAGCTCGATATGGCGCAGGCCCGGTGGCTTCGGGCATATTTCCGTCGAGCCTCAGAAATCCGCGCTGGCGACTCGACTCAGGCTCAATCTTGAGCGGTGCTTCTTTCCGAGCGCCGGTAAACGCCGTGTAGAGCAGAACCAAACCTAGAATCGTCGCCAAAAGGGACGTCGGAGCGCGGGTGGCAAGCATCGCGCCGACGAGCGCACCGGAGGTGGTCGCTATCTCGAGGAAGAGGCCGATCCGAACATTCGAGTAACCGTCTCGCACGTAAGCGGCGGCGGATCCCGAGGATGTCGCGATGACCGACACCAGGGACGCTCCCATCGCATAGTGCATGTCGACGCCAAACACCAAAGTGAGGAGCGGAATCATAATCACCCCTCCGCCCAGACCGGTGAGCGACCCAAGCAAACCTGCGAGGAAGGACCCAAGGCCGATCAGTACGGAAAAGGTCAGAACACTCATTTTGACCGCTGCACTATTGAAAATCTTCTCATTTTCCGGATAGCGGAGCGAGATAAATTATAAGCCCACCTCGGAGTGCGCGGGCCGGCCGTGGTAATCGCACCAGCCGTGTTCCTCCTCGTTCACTGCCGCTTCGGGACAGAAATCGGGGTTCATCTCAAGCTCTTGGAGCGAGTGGTTCACCCAGACCGCCTTGCCCGACCAGGAGATGGATCGGATAGATTCAGGCGACAAAAGGATCGAGCGGAGGACTGGCTGCTTCAAGGCAACGACGGCGTGGTGCACGCCCCAGAGGGTATCTTCGATGATGAAGTCCTCGACGATTCCGACTTCTCCGTCGGTGGTATAAACGCTGTACCCGAGCAGTTCCTGCATGCTTCTCAGATGAGACCCGGGCCGCTTCAGGCCGGATTCGCGTTGCAGCGCCACGGGCATATCGGCCTCCAGCGGCGCACTGGTTCGAATCTGTTGACAGGTCAGGAGCACGGGGAGCCGCCTCGTCTCCCACTCCGGAGGGCCCGCCACGAAGGGGAGGATTAGAACCTTTCGATTTCCCAGCGCGCTGGGGATCTCCGCCACGAGATAGTGAACGATCCAGCTCTTGTCATCGAACAGAAAATCCCGAACCTTTCCTGACTCGCCATCCGTCGCTGCGATGTGATAGTCGAGCATGACATAAAGACTTCGTAACATATTTCCCCCAAAAATATGGCCGGCTGGAGCCTCGGAGGAAGGCTCGCAGCCGGCCATTGGTCCAGGCGATGGCTAGATTACACCGCCAGGAACATCGTGCTGCCGTTGCGGTCCACCAGTAAGAGGACGGAGTCGTCCTTCTTCGATGCGTTCACCGCTTGGCTGTACTCCTTCACATTGCTGACCGCTTGATGATTCACCTGTTGAATCACGTCACCGGGTCGCAAGCCGGCATCGGCGGCGTGGCTGCCGGGTTCCACCTGGTTTACCACCACGCCCTTTGTCGCGGCCGGGAGTTTCAATTGCTGTGCCGCGTCCGCAGTCAGGTTCTCAACGGTTACACCCTTGAGGCTGCTGTCGGGGCTCTGCTCGTTCACGCTGGCGCGTTCCTCTGTCGATGGGAAGTTGCCGAGCGTCACGGAAACGTTCTCGGCATTTCCGTTACGGACAACTTTCAGCATGACTGTCTGATTGGGATCCAACATGCCGATCTTCGTGCGTAGCTGACTTGCGTCGGCGACGGGCTGCCCGTTTACGGCAACGATGATGTCGCCCTGCTTCAGGCTGCTGTGCGCGGCGGGGCTGTCAGGGGTGATCTGACCCACTAATGCTCCGTTCGTGTCGGCGGCGTGGAAGGACTTGGCCAGCGCCGGCGTCACATCCTGCGGAAGGATACCGAGGTAGCCGTGCTCCACTTTGCCATGCGCGAGAATTTCGTCCATGTCATGGCGCGCCATGTTGATCGGAATTGCGAATCCGATTCCCTGGTTGCCGCCGGAGTTGCCGGCAAGAATGGCGGTGTTGATGCCGATCAGATGACCTTCGTCATCGACCAGCGCTCCGCCGGAGTTGCCCGGGTTAATGGGCGCGTCCGTCTGGATGAAGTCTTCCACCTGTTCGATTCCCAGGCCCCCGCGGCTCGTCGCGCTCACGATGCCGGCTGTCACCGTCTGGCCAACGCCGAACGGATTGCCGATGGCGAGAACGATATCACCGATTTCGACTTTGCTCGAGTCGGCGAGCGTCAGAACCGGGAAATCGGACCCGTCGATTTTGAGGACCGCCACGTCCGTACGCGGATCGGTGCCGACGACCCGAGCTTTAAACTCGCGCTTGTCATGCAGCGTCACAGTAACATCGGTAGCGCCGTCCACGACGTGATTGTTGGTCAAAATATAGCCTTGCGGGCTGATGATCACGCCCGATCCAAGAGCTTTCTCGCTTCTCTGGTGAGGCTGGTTGGGTCCTCGCCCGTTCCCGTTGCCGAAGAACTGCCGGAACATCGGATCCATGCCGTCCGGCATTTCCATCGCCGTTTGCTTCACCACTTTCGACGTGGAAATGTTGACCACCGCCGGGACAACCCGTTTCACGACGGCTGAGTAGCCGCGCCCGGCAGCGGCCTCGGAGCGCACCGACGTTCGAATGGTCGGCGTGGGATTTTCGAAGGGCAATTTGCCCAGTTCCGCTGCCCGTAACCCGTAGAAACCGGTTACAGCCAGCGCTGTTGCTAAGGAGACCGTCGCTAACCAGCGGTGGCCTTTAAAGAATTCTGTTTTCATTTGGAATTACCTCCTATTTCAGAGTAGGAGCGAACGCCTCCAGGACCCATAGCCCCGATTGGGGGGATTGACTCCCCAAGATCGGCTAGTAGCGGGATGGGATATCGGTCTTCATCCCTCTTCGGTAGACTGGGGTCGGATGCAAACGCCACAAAACATGCCGGTCGAAGTCGATTATTCCGGTTGGGGCCTGCGACTTGCCCTGCTGATTGGTTTGGGAGGCATCGCGTTAACGTTTCTGGTTGCGGGCATTGATGCGGTACGGCTGTTGGCCGCAATGCGGACCGAGAACAAGGTTCTGCGGGACGCGGCGCTCCAGCGGACCAATCATATCGCCTCCATTCGCTCCTGCATCTTGCTGAGCCACACGTACTTCGGAGACTATTTCTTGGATTCGAACCAACAAAGAGGCAGCGAATACCTGGTGAAGGTGCAAGATGCGCGGTCGCGCTCGATGTCCGATCTGGCGAACTACCGAGCGAGCACTTTAGAAGAGCAGGAGCTGATCGTGAATCTTGGGGACGTGCTGAATCAGCATTGGGTGCGCCTCACTCGGGTCCTGAGTTCAACGCCCACCGGAAGGCCTCTTCCCGCATCCTATTACAGGGATGAGATCGTTCCGTTAAGCGCGTCCTTTGTCGAGATTACCGCGCAACTGGAAGGGATCGACGCCAAACAGTCCGCAACAACGGAAGCTGAGATCGAAAGCCAATTCGAGCACCTGGGTTCGCGGTTGAGTTCCGCACTCGGCCTCGGCCTGGGGGCGGCGCTCCTACTTGCCGCTGGATGTCTGCTGTACATCTCCCGCGTAGAGCGGCAAAATGGCCGCAGGTACCAGGAAGTTCTCAACGCGCGGAGGGCACTGGAGCAGCTATCGGCGAGGCTCGTAGATGCACAGGAGACAGAGAGGCGCACGATCTCGCGGGAACTGCACGATCAGGTGGGGCAGACCCTGAATGCCGTGCTTGTAGAGGCGGCCAATCTGGCGCCGCGAATCCATGCGGACGACGCCCTCAGTCTTCAATATTTGGACAACATTCGAAAGTTTGCCGATTCCAGCGTGAACTCGATTCGAGACATCGCCTTGCTGCTCCGCCCTTCCATGTTGGACGATCTGGGCCTGATGCCGGCGTTGGAATGGCAGGCGCGCGAAGTCTCGCGGAGGAGCGGCATCCATGTCAAGGTTGTTGCCGAGGACGTGACGGACTCACTCCCCGACGAGATGCGCACCTGTATTTACCGCCTCGTGCAGGAGGCGCTCCAAAACATATCCCGGCATTCCGGGGCAAAGAGCGCTCTGGTCACGGTGCGTCAGGATGGCGGCTCCGTTTCTTTGACCGTCGAAGACGACGGACACGGTTTCGCTCCGGACAAAACGCGAGGCCTTGGCATGCTGGGAATGGAAGAACGGGTCCGGCAACTCCGCGGTCAGTTCGACGTCCGGTCCTCCCCGGGAAAAGGTACCACGATGCGCGTCACACTGCCGATACCGGTAGCGCAATCTATTGAATGATGCCTTTCCTGACTGCGTAAAGGACCAGTTCAGGAACTCCATGGAGGTTCAACTTCTGAAGGATGTTGCCGCGATGGGCATCCACCGTGTAGACGCTCAACTGTAACAAGTTGGCGACTTCCTTATTGGTTCTACCTTCCGCAAGAAGCTGTAATATCTCACGCTCGCGCGGGGTCAGAAGATCGTAGCTGTCCTCGACGTGTTTGTCGCGTATCTGGCGAATATAATCTTCAAGCAGCATTTTGCTGATTACGGGGCTGAAGAACGATTTTCCGTCCGCAACGGTTCGCACTGCCCGAATCAGATCCGCCTCCGCCGAGTTCTTCAGAATGTATGCTCGTGCCCCGGCCTTCAGGGCCCTCAGCACGTAGCCTTCATCCGAATGCATGCTGAGAATCACCACGCGCGTCTCCGGCTCCTTCGTGGCGATCTGCTGCGTAGCCTCGATCCCATTCAGCAGCGGCATGCCGATATCGAGAACGGCAACCTCAGGATGATGCTTGGAGACAAGCTCGACGGCTTCCCGCCCGTCGCTGGCCTCGGCCACGACCTTGAAATCCGGCTGCTGATCCAGCAAAAGCCGCAACCCCGACCTGATAATCGTGTGATCGT
>Ga0182024_10010192_pt1 | contig 19224 bp, 18 predicted proteins | sample P32metaG_FD_120480 | JGI IMG/M metagenome (GOLD analysis project Ga0182024, IMG submission 120480) | Permafrost microbial communities from Stordalen Mire, Sweden - P3-2 metaG (Illumina Assembly) | ecosystem: Environmental > Terrestrial > Soil > Wetlands > Permafrost | place: Sweden: Stordalen... | reverse complement strand
CTATCCTCGCCACCGTGAGTACCGGAACCAAGCAGGACTACAGCCGCACGGAATGCACTCCCTGCCGGGGGACCGGAAAGCTGATCTCGGGCAAGGGCGGAACGCCGCACGAGGTGACCTGCCCCTGGTGCGGCGGCGACGGCCGCTTCCATCCCGGACGCGACGCCCAGACGGGCGAGGCGATCCAGACTGCTGCCGCGGACTGAGAGCTGACGGAAGTGGCGGACGAGACCGTCAAGGCGGAGAAGCAGGCGGGCATCGGGAGGAGCGAGCCGCTGCGGCTGGCCGTCACGGTACTGATGGTCGTGCTGTGGGTCGCGGACCTCCTCGTTCATCACACCAACGCTCAAAAGGTGCTCGGGCTCGTGCTGATCACCGTCCTGGCGCGGGTCACGATCACCGACCTGGAGGAGCGTCGGATCCATAACGGCCTGACGCTGGCGGCGGCGTTCGTGGCGGTGGTGCTCGGGCTCGCCATGCATCCGAGCGGTCTGCTCGGGCAGCTGCTCTGGAGCGCCGGGATGTTCTCCTTCATGCTGTTCTTCGCGGTCGCCTCCCGGGGCGGTCTGGGGATGGGCGACGTCAAGCTCGGCGCGGTGCTGGGATTGTTCCTCAGCCGGTATGTCGTGTTCGGGGTCGCGATCGGGCTGCTGGCCAGCTCGCTATACGGCGTGTCGCTGATGGCCAGGCACGGCCTATCGGTCGGTCGCAAGACCGCAATCCCGCTCGGTCCGTTCCTCGCCTTTGGCGGCGTCGTGGCGGTGCTCGCCGGGCCATGGTTGCTGTCGGCCACGTAACCTAGATCCCCAATGTCTCTGAAGCTGATCACGGCCGGCGAGTCGCACGGTCCCGGACTTACCTGCATCATCGAGGGCCTTCCAGCGGGCCTGCAGTTGGAGCGCGAGGCGCTCGACCGCGACCTGGCGCGGCGCCAGCTCGGACATGGCCGTGGCGGCCGCATGAAGATCGAGAGCGACCGCGCCGACGTCACCGGTGGTGTCCGCCACGGACGCACGCTCGGTGGGCCGATCGCGATCCAGGTCCGCAACCGCGACTTCGCCAACTGGGAGGAGCGGATGAATCCCTGGCCGGTGGAGGCGGACACGCCCGAGGTCCATCTGCCGCGGCCCGGCCACGCCGACCTGGTCGGCACGCAGAAGTACGGGCTCAGCGATGTGCGCGACATCCTCGAGCGCGCGAGCGCCCGCGAGACAGCCGCGCGCGTGGCGGGAGGCGCTGTCGCCAAGGAGTTCCTGCGCGCGCTCGGCGTTGAGGTCTTCTCACACGTGCTGCAGATCACTTCGGTCAGTGCGCCGCGCCCCGTCGAACTGACACCGGCCGACTTCGCGCACGTCGACGAGTCGCCGGTGCGTTGCCTGGACCCCGACGCCACGCGCGCGATGGTCAACGAGATCAACGAGTTGCGCAAGCAGAACGAGTCGCTCGGTGGTGTCTTCGAGGTGCGCGCCTTCGGCCTCGTGCCGGGGCTCGGCTCGCACATCTCCTGGGAGGAGCGCCTCGACGGCCGCCTGGCGATGGCGATCCTTTCGATCCAGGCGCTCAAGGCGGTTGCGATCGGCGACGGTTTCGAGGTCGCCGGGCTGCCCGGCTCGCTCGCCCACGACGAGATCTTCTACGACGAGCAGCGCGGCTACTACCGCGAGACCAATCGCGCCGGCGGCGTCGAGGGTGGCATGACCACCGGCGATCCGCTGGTCGTGCGCGGCTCGATGAAGCCGCTGCCGACGTTGACCAAGCCGCTGCGCTCCGTCGACATCGACACCCACGAGCCGGCTCAGGCGCTACGGGAGCGCACCGATTCGTGCACCGTGCCGGCGGCCGCCGTCGTCGCCGAGGCGATGGTCGCGTTCGTGCTCGCGGACGCCTACCGCAGGAAGTTCGGCGGCGACCATATCGACGACGTCAGGGCCGCCGTCGCCGCCTACGAGGAGCGGATCGGCTGGCGGCGATGACCGAGCCTGGAAGGGCGGTTGATTCGGACCCGCCCACCCCCGCCGTAGCACCCAAGGTTGCTCTGATCGGCTTCATGGGCGCCGGCAAGTCGACGGCCGCGCGCGCGCTCGGGCCTCACAGCTTTGACGTCGACGCCGTGATCGAGGCGCGCGAGGGACGCAGTGTCCAGCAGATCTTCGCGAGTGAGGGGGAGGGCCCCTTCCGCGAACTGGAGGAGCGGGTGACGCTCGAGCTGCTGGGTGACCCCGAGGTGCAGACGCTTGCGCTGGGCGGCGGCGCCGTGGCCTCGTCGCGAATCCGCGAGGCGTTGGAACGTACCCGGGTCGTGTGGCTCGACGTCGAGCTCGACCAGGCCTGGGAGCGGGTCGGCTCGAGTGGTGGCGCGCGCCCGCTGGCGCGCGACCCGGAGCGCTTCGCGCAACTCTTCGAACAGCGGCGGCCCGTGTATGAGCAACTGGCCGACGTGATAATCCCGGGGAACCGCTTCAACGCCGTGTCGAAGGCGCTGGCCGCCGCCGAGGGCATGCCGCACCGGGCAGCGCGTCTGATCTGGGCGAGCACCGCCTCCGGCGACTATCCCGTCTACGTGGGCGCCGGCCTCGTGACCGAGCATCGCTTCTGGCCGCAGACGGTGGGAGGCCGCCGCGTCGTCGTGAGCGATTACAACGCCGGCCGCCATTACGGGGATCTGCTCGAGCCGGCGCTCGCGAGCATCCGCATCATGCCCGGCGAGCAGTCCAAGACGGTCGCTCACGCAGAGATCGTCTGGACCGAGATGGCACGCGCGGGCGTGACGCGCACCGACGTAGTGGTCGCGCTCGGCGGCGGTGTGGTCGGTGACATCGCCGGGTTCTGCGCCGCCACCTACCAGCGCGGCGTACGTGTTGTGCAGGTGCCGACGACGCTCGTCGCCCAGGTCGACTCCGCGTATGGCGGCAAAACCGGTGTCGACCTTGCCGAGGCGAAGAACTATGTCGGCGCCTTTCACCAGCCTTCGGCCGTGATCACCGACACCGCGACGCTCGCGACGCTGCCGCCCGAGGAGCTGGCGGCCGGTTACGCGGAGGTGGTCAAGACCGCGCTGATCACGGGCGGCGCTCTTTGGGAGAAGATAAGTGGGGGCGCAGCCTCAGCCGATCCCGACGTGATTGCAAGCTGCGCACTCGCGAAGCTGCGCATCGTCGCCGAGGACGAGTTTGACACCGGGGTGCGCCAGCTCCTGAACCTCGGGCACACGGTCGGCCACGCGATCGAGACTGCGAGCGGATACGCCCGCTACCGACACGGCGAGGCGATCGGACTCGGGCTGCTCGCGGAGCTGCGCCTGTCGGGCGCGGACGCGCTGCGCGACGAGGTCATGGACCTGCTCGCGGAGGCTGGCTTGCCGGTCACGCTCGATCCTGCCGTTGAGCTCGAGAAGGTCATCTTCGCGACCGCCCGCGACAAGAAGCGGGTGGGGGAGGGGCCGGTGCCGTTCGTGCTCTGCCCGGCGCCCGGCCGGCCGCAGCTCGGCCAGGTGGTGCCGCCGGCGGAGTTGCGCGCCGCGATCAAGGAGCTGTACGCATGAGCACCGTCCTGCGCAACCGCGTCGAGGTCATGCACGGCGTCAACCTCGACCAGCTCGGCCGCCGCGACCCTGCCCTGTACGGCAAGCTCGACCTGCGCGCGCTCGAACGCCAGATCGACGCATGGGCGAGCGAGATCGGACTCAGCGTGCGGTTCTTCCAGACCAACCACGAGGGCCGCTTCATCGAGCACCTGCACTCGCTGCGGGATCGGGCAGACGCCGTCGTGCTCAACCCGGGCGCGTGGACGCATTACGCCTATTCGATCCACGACGCGCTGGAGGTGACGGGCCTGCCGGCCGTCGAGGTCCACCTGTCCGACGTTGGCGCGCGCGAGCCCTGGCGACGCGAATCCGTGATACGGCCGCTCTGCCTGGCCAGCTTCTCTGGTCAGGGAGCGGACGGCTACCGTGATGCACTCCAACGACTCAGAGAGGAACTGGTTGCATGAGCACGCGCGCTGAACGGCTGATCGGCAAGCTTGACGGGGCCGGCGTCGACCTGATGATGGTGACGAATCTCGTCAACGTCCGCTACCTGACGGGCTACACAGGCACCAACGGTCTCGCCCTGATCGGTCCGAACACGCGCGTCTTCCTGACCGACTTCCGCTACACCGAGCAGGCCGACGAGGAGGTCGTACCGGAGTTCGATCGGGTCACCGTCGCACAGAACCTGGTCACCGAGGTCTTCGAGTACCTGCCGCAGGGCACGCTCAACGTCGGCTACGAGTCCGAGAGCACGACCGTCGACGCGCTCGAGCGCACGCGCGAGGCGTTCCCGGAACGTGCCGAACTGGTTGCCGTGAAGGGACTCGTCGAGAACATGCGCCTGGTCAAGGACGAGCACGAGATCGAGCTCATCGCCGCGGCCTCGCGGATCGCCGACGACGCTCTGGAGGCGCTGCTCGAGGGTGGCATCGAGGGCCGCACCGAGCGCGAGCTGGCGCTGATGCTCGAGCACGACATGCGGCTGCGTGGCGCCTCGGCACCGAGCTTCGCTTCGATCGTCGCCGCCGGTCCGCACGGCGCCCTCCCACACGCGACGCCGGGTGACGTGAGGATCGAGCGGGGACAGCTGGTCGTGTTCGATTGGGGTGCGCTGTCGGGCGGCTACTGCTCGGACTGCACGCGCACGGTCGCCGTCGGTGAGCCCGGCTCGGAAGCGCGCGAGGTCTACGAGCTCGTGCTCGGCGCGCAACAGGTCGGGCTCGACGAGGTCCGCGCCGGCGGCAACGCAAAGGCGATCGACAAGGCGGTGCGAGACATCATCTATGGCGCCGGCCACGAGGGCCACTACGGCCACGGCCTCGGTCACGGCGTCGGCCTCGAGATCCACGAGGCGCCGACGCTCTCCGTCCGCTCCGACGACACGCTCCAGGCGGGCACTGTCGTCACCGTCGAACCCGGCGTGTACATCCCCGGCAAGCTCGGGGTCCGCATCGAGGACCTGGTCGTCGTCACCGATGACGGTGTCCGCATCCTCACCTCGATTCCGAAGGCGCTGCGGATCGTCGACTGAAGTCTGGCCGGGGCCGGGTGGCCCGCTGGCCACCGGCCTCGCTGCAGCGGGCGCGTCTGGTTCGGGCCGCCTCTGGTGCCCCCGGCCCCCTGGCCGGTGGCACCGCCTTCGCGTCTACACTCAGGCCTCGCATGATCAGCACGAACGAATTCCGCAATGGGTCGCACATCGACGTCGAAGGCACGATCTACAAGATCATGGAGTTTCAGCACGTCAAGCCCGGCAAGGGCGGGGCGTTCGTGCGCACGAAGCTGCGCCGGTCGAGCGACGGCAACGTGATCGACCGCACGTTCCGGGCCGGGGAGAAGTTTCGGCCTGTGCGGACCGAGGTGCGCAACATGCAGTTCCTCTACAGGGACGGAAGCGACGCGCACTTCATGGACTCGGAGACATACGAGCAGCTGACGATCCCGGAGACGACGCTCGCCGATCCGCTGCGCTGGATGAAGGACTCGGACGAGGTCGAGGTGCTCTACATCGACGACAACCCCGCCGACGTCCAGCTCCCGAGCGCCGTCGACCTGGCTGTGGCTGAGACCGAGCCGGGGCTGCGTGGCAACACGGCCTCAGGCGGCGGCACCAAGCCCGCCACGCTCGAGACCGGCACACAGATCAACGTGCCGTTGTTCGTGAACATCGGCGACAGGGTGCGCGTCGACACCCGCTCCGGCGATTACGTCTCCCGTGCCTGAGTGCGGGGATGCCGCCGGGCGGCACTGATGGCGCGACGTAGTGAGCAGCGCCGGGCCGCGATCTGGGCGCTCTACCAGAGCGATCTGCTGGACCGCCCGCTGGAGGAGACGTTCCCGCGCGACGTGCACGCGTTCACGCGTGTGCTCGCGAATGAGGTCAAGGAGCACCAGCCGGAGCTCGACGCGTTGATCACCCAGTACTCGAACGGCTGGTCGCTTGGGAGGATCGCGCCGCTTGAGCGCTCGATCCTCCGCGTCGGCTTGCTCGAGCTGACACGACCGGAGCTGCTGCCGGGCGAGCACGCGATCCCCCCCGAGGGCGCGATCAACGAGGCGGTCGAGACCGCCAAGGAGTTCTGCGGGCCAGACGCGCCCGGTTTTGTCAACGGCATCCTCGGCGCGGCGCTGCGCGACCTGCAGTCCGCCGGTGCCGAGGGTTCGGCGACCCCATAGGTCACACTTCCGGCCATGGGGTACACCACCGAGGAGGGCCGGACGCAGATCCTGGACGACGCGGCTGCCGCGGTCTGGCAGCTGAGCATCGCGATGGTGGCCCTCGGCGAGGCCTACGAGCACCTTGACGAGCAGTCCGGGGATCGCATGGAGACACGGCTCTTCCGCCCGCTGCAGAGCGCCTACGGGCAGCTGAAGCGCACGCACACCGCCTTCGCCCAGCGCTCCGGACTTCCGGGCCGTGATTTTCCGGTGGCGCCGACGCCCGCCCCCGAGGATCCGCGCGCCTCGCTCGAACACGCCGCCGACGCGATCCAGGCCGCCGACGACGAGTTGGCGGAGCTGCAGGACTCGCTGCTGCCGGTGGAGGTCGGCGATCAGGAGTTGCGCGCCGGGCTCGCCGGGACGCGCACGCAGATCGCGGGGCTCCCCGAGGCCTGCGACGACTTCATCCGCACGCTCGGGCGTTAGTGCCGTGATTCGCTAATTCGCGGCCGCCTCGCGGCGTCTGGACGCGCGTGGAACCACCCGCTTCGCGGCAGATACCACCAGTATCTGCCTTGCGAATCGTGCGGCCCCACACACGCCCAGCCACTCGCGAGTCTGCTCCCGAATTAACGAATCACGACACTGAGCTTCCGGCTTCAGAGCGCCGCTTCGATGGCGCCGGGCTCCTGGCCCACCGCCCGCATGCCCTGTTCGAGCGCGTCGATCACGGTCTCGACCACCGCCACCCGTGCATAGGCCTTGCTCTCGGCAGCGACCACCGTCCACGGCGCGATCTTGTGATCGGTGTGGTCGAGCATGTCCTTGATCGCCGCCTCGTAGGCGCCGCGCCTCTCGCGGTTGCGCCAATCATCGTCCGTGAGCTTCCAGGCTTTCAGCGGGTCACCTGCACGGGCGTTGAAGCGAGCCAGCTGCTCGGCGTCTGAGATGTGCAGCCAGAACTTGACGAGGATCGTGCCCTCGTCGCGGAGGCTGCGCTCGAAGCTGACGATCTCGCCGTAGGCCCGAGTCCACTCGGTCTCCTCGGCAAAGCCCTCCACACGCTCCACGAGGACACGCCCATACCACGTCCGGTCGAACACGCACATCCCGCCCCAGCCGGGTACCCGCGGCCAGAACCGCCAGAGGAAGTGGTGGCGCTTCTCGCGATCGGTGGGCGCCGCGAACTGCGACACCTGGAAGTGCCGGGGGTCGAGCTGCGCGGTCAGGCGCCGGATCGCGCCGCCCTTGCCGGCCGCGTCCCAGCCCTCGAACAGCACCAACAGCGGCGGGCCGATCTGACCGTCGCCGATCAGTCCCGCGCAATGCAATCGCAGGGCCAGCAGCCGCTTCTGGGCGCGCTCGAGTCGCTCGATGCCCTCTTCCTTGGAGAGCTTGAGCGACAGGTCGACGTCGTCGAGTGAGGCCATCGCAGCTACTCTGACAGCAATGAGCACGTCGGCGGAGCCAGGGCCCGGGGACGCGGCCACGGCGCCGACGTTCGACCAGGAGCTGCTCTCCTGGCTCGGCGATGCGACGCCGGAGGTTCGCGAGCATGACACCGACTTGGTGCGCGCGATCGCGGCGGAGTTCGCGATGGGCTTCGGCGCACTGGCTGCGCTGGGCCCGGCCGTGACGATCTTCGGCTCGGCCCGGACGTCGTCGACGCATCCGTCGTACGCGCAGGTGCGCGCCGTAGCAGCCGCGCTGGGCGAAGCCGGCTACGCAATCATCACCGGCGGTGGCGGCGGCCTGATGGAGGCGGCAAACCGTGGCGCCCGCGACGCCCGTGCAACCTCGGTCGGCTGCAACATCGAGCTGCCGCACGAGCAGCACCTGAACCCGTACCTCGACATCAGCCTGCAGTTCCGGCACTTCTTCGCGCGCAAGGTGATGTTCGTGCGCTATGCGCAGGCTTTCGTGATCGCTCCGGGCGGCTTCGGCACGCTCGACGAGCTGTTCGAGTTGCTGACGCTGATCCAGACCGCCACAGTGCGGCACTTTCCGGCGATCCTGCTCGGTGACGGCGAATGGGACGGGCTGCTGCGGTGGCTGCGCGACCATGCGCTATCGGACGGGCGCATCGACAGCGCCGACCTCGATGGCCTGCAGCTGACCGATGACCCGGAGGAGGTCGTGCGGATCGTTCAGGCCAGCGGTCGCAGCACGTTCCGGGAGCCGACGTGGGAGCCAGGCGGCGCTCCGAACTGACGGCGGTTAGGGCCTCCGAACTGACGGCGGTTAGGCCTTCTGGACCCCGGGGGTGGTGCTGCTGCCCTCGTAGCGGCTGGTGGAGCCCGCGTAAGGACCGATCGTGATCGGGTCGAGGAACGCGATGCCGGTGTCGACGTCCGCGGCGCCGGTGAGACCGTGGCTCGCGTTGTGGAGGAAGAGCTCGAGCACGGGGAGGAAGCCCTGCAGGTAGGGCTGCTGGTCGATCGTGAACTGAAGGTAGCTGGAGGCCAGGAGGGTCTCGGTCGTCGGGATCAGGTCGAAGCCGCCGGCCACCACCTTGCCCTGGAGGTTGTAGGTCTGGATCGCCTGCGCAAGCGCCGCGGTGCTGCCGCCGTCGACCGCGAAGTAACCCTGGTAGGAGTCGAGGTGATTGGCGACGACGTTGTCGATCGTGGTGCCGGCTTGCGACTCGGCCGCGCCCGAAGCCTGGGAGTGCATGTGAAGGTTCGAGCCCTTCAGCACCTGTTGGATGCCGCTTAACCGCGGCGCGAGGTTGCCCGAGCCGGGGGTGGCGATGAAGACCATGATCCTGCCGCCGGTTGGAAGCAGAGATTTGATCTTGAGGCCCATCTCCTGGCCGCTGCGCAGCAGGTCCTGACCGATGTAGGCGAGACGGCCGGTGCCAGGCTCGTCGGCGTTGTAGGCGACGACGGGAATCCTGGCCCCGGTTGCGGCGGCGATCGGCTTGGCGAAGGCCCCCTGGGCGATCAGGCTGGTCGCGATGCCGTCGACCCCGGCGCTTACGGCTGTGTTGATCGCGGTGACCATCTGGGCGACGTTGCTCGACGCCGAGCCCACCCACTCATATGAGCAGCCGAGCAGCATGCACGCGTCCGCCGCCCCGCTGATGGTCGGCGTGAAGAACGTGTTGGTCGTCACGTGGTTGACGAACGTGAACCTGTAGCCGCCTCGGACCCCGAAGATCGATGAGATGCCGCTGCTCGGTGCCTTCGCGTTCGTTTTGGCGCCGCCGCCGGAGCCGCCGCACGCATCGAGCAGCGCTGCTGTGAGCCCGGCTGCGCCACCGGTGAGCGCCGTCCGCCGAGTGATCTGGGCAACCCTGGAGGCGTCGCCGGATCGCTTGTCCTGCCACTCGAGACGCTCGATCGCATCATCGACGATGTCGTTATCCGGCAAACCCACCTCTCTCTGTCCTCAGTCCGTGTGGGAAACGTACTGTCCACAGGACCTTGGCGCGCCGTCGCCGCTGCTTCGCCTGCGGCACACACAGTGTGGGGTCGGTCGCCCACGCGACCGACCCAGACTCCTAGAGCGTCGCTGCCGAGGTCAATGCGCCGTTGCTCGACGCCTGACCAGCGAATCGAGCGAGACGGCGGCGATCAGCACGACTGCAACTGCCATGTCGTACACCGCTGAGCTGACGTTCATCAACGCCAAGCCGTTGTAGACCACAGAGATCACGAAGCCGCCGAGCAGCGCGTTGACCATCCGTCCACGGCCTCCAAATAGGGCGGTGCCGCCGACGACCGCCGCGGCGACGGCGTAAAGCACCTCAGTGCCGCCGTCTATGTCGGTGGAGACGCTGCCCTGTTGGGAGATGTAGATCACACCGGCCAGGGCAGCGGTCGCGCCAGCCATGATGAAGCCGAACGTGGCGATCCATTTGACGTTGATACCGGCACGCCGCGCCGCCTCGCGGTTGTTGCCGACGGCGTAGATGTAGCGACCCGTACGGGTGCGTGACAGCAGCCACGAGTACACGAGGATGATGATCAGCACGTACGGGATCACCCACGGCATGCCCTCGATCACGGCGAAGTGGCTGCGGTCGCCGTTGCAGATATACATCAGCACGACTCCGGCGAGTGCCACGCCGACGATCGTCAGGACGGTGACGCCCTGCGGCACGGTGTGCAGTCCGCGCGCGCGCCGCGATCTGTTGCGGCTGAGCAGGACCGCCGCGAATATGGCCACGCAGATGACAAGCACGATCCAGCCCGCGCTCGGGCTCATCGAAGTACTGGAAAGCTTGTAGATCGGGCTCGATGGATTTACCTGGATGACGCCGCCGACGGCGCTCGAGTCGATGTTCGCAAGCTCGAGCATGATGCCGAGGAGTCCCAGCTGACCACCCAGCGTGACAATGAACGACGGTAGCCCCAACCGGGTGATCAGCGTGCCCTGGAGGGCCCCGAACATGCCCATCACTATGACGCCGCCGACGATGCCGGCCCACCAGGGCAGATTGACGGGCGGAGCGATCAGCTCCGCGATCACGAAGCCGCTGACGCCGACGCCGTAGCCGAGGCTCAGGTCGATCTCGGAGAGCAGCAGGACGAACGTCTCGGCCGCGCCGATGACGATGAACAGTGCGGACTCCCCGAAGAGGGCGACCAGGTTTCCATCGGAAAGGAAGGCGGAGTTCTCGACCTCGAAAAAGATGCCGATCGCGATCAGCGCAGCGAGTACCGGCAGCGCGCCGCTCTCCCCGCCCTTGATCCGGCGCCACCAGGCTTCGAGGTACTCGCCGAGGGTGTTGGCGAGAACCTCGGGAGCGGCCGCCTTCAGCTCGGCGTCGGTGAGGGCGGACTCAGAGCCCTCGTCGGGCTCGATTTCAGAGGGAGGGTTGCTCACGCGTCTGTCTCTTTCGAAGTTGGTGAGGCCGCGCCCGCGGATTTGGTCGCGTTACCGGTTGTCATGTACTCGACCGCATTCTGGCGGTTGAAGTCGGTGGCGGGACCGCTGACGGCGAGGTGCCCGAGATAAAGCACCGTGATGAGGTCGGCGACTTCAAAGACGTCGTTGAGGTTGTGAGAGATCAGCAGCACGGCGACCCCGCGGCCGGAGAGCGTCTTGATCAGGTCGAGCACCATGCGCGTTTGCGCGACGCCAAGGGCGGCGGTCGGCTCGTCCATGATCACGAGCTTTGCGTCGGATATCAGCGCTTTGGCAACTGCCACAGATTGGCGCTGCCCGCCTGAGAGCGACGCGACCGGCTGGCGGATCGAGCGGACACTCGTCACGGACAGCTCGCTGAGTGTCTGCCGCGCCCGGACCTCCATCGTGTCCTCGTCGAGCTGATAGCTACGCAGCTTCTCGTGGCCCAGGAACATGTTCTGGACGATGTCGAGGTTTTCGCACAGCGCCAGATCCTGGTAGATCGTCTTGATTCCCATCGACTCGGTCTCGCGCGGACCGCTATGGGGAATCGGCTTGCCTTCCCAGAGCATTTCGCCGCCGTCGGGCTGCCAGAGGCCGGCGATTGTCTTGATCAGTGACGACTTGCCGGCGCCGTTGTCTCCGATCAGGGCGGAGACCTTGCCGGCGGGTATGTCGAAGCTCACGTCTGTCAGGGCCTGAACCGGCCCGAACCGCTTGCTGATCCCGCGCAGCGACAGCAGCGCGCCGTTCGTGCTTTCAGTTGTGCTCATGTCGGTTGCGTTGTGCGTCGTCGTCGCAGAAAAGATGGGGGAGCCCCTTCGCCGGACTCCCAGAGGAGTCCGGCGAAAGGGATTCTCCCGCCATCAGCGGATCAAGTGCCAGTGCTACTTGATTCCGAACTTCTTGCAGTCCGCCGAGTAGCCCGCGCACAGCTGGCTGGCCTTGACGAAGCCGTCATGGATAACGGTCATGCTCATCGTCTTGCCGGTGACCCACTCCGGCGTTTCGAGCACAGACGGAACCTTCTTGTGGCTGTGGGGATCCGTCACGGTGTTGTTCTCGAGGCCGGCCGGAGCCTTCTTGCCCGCGCGCAGGTAGATCGCGAGCGCGACCGCGGCGCCGGCTTCCTTGTAGATCGGCTTGTAGACGGTCCCGCACTGGTAGCCCGAGATGATGTTCTGCAGGCCGGTGAGGGTTGCGTCCTGGCCGGTCATCGGGAACGTATCCGCCTTCACGCCCTGGCTCTTCAGCCAGGTGATGATCGGTGCGCCATTCTCGTCGTTCGGGATGACCGCCGAGTTGGCCTTCTGACCGGTCGCCGCGTAGGCGGCCTCGAACTCGTCAAGCGCGTCCGGCTTGGGAGTCGTGGGATTCCACGTGCCGACGGTGTTCTTGAGGAGCTTGATTTTGCCGGACTTCTCCAGCGGATTCAGGACGCTGTTGTAACCCTCGGTGAAGAGGGTCGCGTTGTTGTCCGTCGGGGCGCCGTGCATCTCGATGAACTGCGCCTCCTTGCCCTTCAACCAAGACTTCTCGCATGTGACGAAGCCCTGGCCGATCAGCTTGCCGACCGTGACGTTGTTGAAGCTCACGTATGGATCGGTGTCGACGGCGCCAGCGCCGGAGCTCAGACGGTCGTACTGGACGATTTTCGCGCCGTGCGCCTTGGCGTAAACCTGCGCCTGGACGCCGGTGCCCGGATCCTCCGGGTCGATCAGGATGACCTTCGCCCCGTTCGTGATGTCGGCCTTGACGTCCGTCAGGAACGTCGTGTCGGACTTCTGCGCGTTCTGGACGATGATGTCCGACGCGGGCAGACCCGCCGCGAGGCCGGCCTTCTTAATGTCCGGCTGGTCGAATTCGACGTACCGCGTCGAGCTCGTCGTGTCCGGCATGATCGCCGCGATCTTGCCCGTCCCTTCGGCGACGATCGGCTTCAACGCCTTCATCGCGCTGAACGTGTTGGTGAACGAGTTGACCGATATCCCGGCTGCATGGGCGCGGGGTGTATGGGCTTCAGCGCTTGCACCGCTGAGTGCAACGCCCCCGCTGACCGCGAGCGCGCAAACCACGATTCCGAGCTTGCTGTTTCGCAGCAAGTTCACGAAGTACCTCCTAGTGTCCTCTCCTCGGGTGAGGACACGGAAAACCCGCGCCCAGACCCCTGACATCTCATGATCTTACGGATCTCACTGTGAACGAGGCATGAACAAATGCTGGGGTCGCATAAACATCGTGTTAACGCCTCCGCACAGCGGTTCTTCGCGCGGTGCCCTCATTCCGGAGCGAAGCGGTACCCGGCGCGCGGGGCGGTGAGGATCAGCTGCGCGCCGTCGTCGCCGAGTTTGGCGCGCAGCCGCCGGACGTAGACGCGCAGGTACTCGGTCTCGGTCTGGTATCCCGCGCCCCACACGCGCTGCAGCAGGTGGGCGTGCGTCAGCAGCTTGCCGCGGTTGAGGGCGAGTTCGCGCAGCAGCGCGAACTCCGTCGGCGTCAGGTGGATCGGCTGTCCGCGATGCGTGACCTGCTGACGGGCGAGGTCGATGACCACATCGCCGGCCGTGATCACGGAATGTGGCTGCTCAGGTGTCGCGTTTGCCCGGGTGCGCCGCAGCGTGGCGGTGATTCGCGCCAGCAGTTCCTCGACGCTGAAGGGCTTGGTCATGTAGTCGTCAGCGCCCATGTTGAGTGCCGTGACCTTGTCGCGCTCACCACCACGGGCGGACACGACGATCACCGCCACTGAGGAGCGTTCGCGGATCTGGCGGCAGAGGTCCATGCCGTCGGCGTCGGGCAGCATGAGATCGAGCAGGACGATGTCGGGCGCTTCCGTCTCCAGCAGCCGCAGCGCGCGCGCGGCCTCGTTTGAGACGATCGTGTCGAAGCCTCGCACAGCGAGGTTCGAGCGGATCAGGTCGACGATGTTGGGGTCGTCCTCGATCAGCAGCGCACGCGTGGCCTGAGCCTCAGGCATCGATTCCAACCTGCCTGCGCTGCACGACCGGTGGCGCCGGGTGCGCCGGCTCGGCCGCGGCCTCTGCCGCTTCGAGCGGCAGCACGATCCGGAAGCTCGTGCCCTTTGCCTGCGGCTCGAGCTCGATCGTGCCCCGGTGCGCCTCGACGATCCCACGCGCAATCGACAGACCGAGCCCAGCGCCGGCCGTCCGCGAACGGGGACGCCCGGTTGAGTCGAACGGCGAACTTCGCAGTTCCGCCGGCAGGCCCTGACCGTCATCGCTGACGACGATCTCCGTGCTGGCGCCGGCCGGCGTGCGCACCGTTAGCGTGCGCACCGTGATTATCACGCGCGTGCCAGGTGGGTTGTGGTGCATGGCGTTGTTCAAGAGGTTCACGAACACCTGCTCGAGCCTGTCATGGTCGGCCCAGATCACCGGCATCTGGCCGGCGGCCGCGAGGCTGACCGCATGGCGCGACTCGTCGGGCAGACACGCGATCGCCGCCTCGAGCACGAGGTCGAGCTCGCACCAGTCGAACTGCATCCGCATCACGCCGGAGTCGATCGCTGAGAAGTCGAGCAGGTCATCGACCAGGCGCCCCAGCCGCGAGGACTCCGCCGCGATCCTCTCGAGGAAGCGTTGCTCAGAGTCGTCGTCCCAGACGATGTCCGGTGCCAGCAGGCTCGAGGCATAGCCGCGGATCGCAGTCAGCGGCGTACGCAGTTCATGACTGAGCCGCGAGAGGAATACTCGCTGGAGCTCACGCGAGCGCCGCAGGGCCGCCGCGTCGCGCTGAGCCTCCTCGGCGTCCTGGCGCTCGATCGCGGCCGCCGCGTAGCCAGCGTACAAGCCGAGCAGGTCGAGCTCGTCGCGAGTTGGGGTCGCGCCGTCGCGTCCGACCGTGATCACCGCCGTGGTGCCGGCGGTTCCGGTCACGGGCACGAGCCAGGTCCGCCCGGAGACGATCACGCGGTCGGTGGAGGCCGGGGTGGCTTTGGCTTCTGCCCGGATCACGTCGATGTCGGCGCGATCGACATTGAGCGCCGCGGCGAGCGCGGACACGATCAGCGCCAGGCCGGAGCCCGGGTCGGCGACCGCGAGGCTGTCGGCAAGGCCGTGCAGGCGCGTCAGCTGGCGCCGCGCCGACCCGTCGAACGTGCCGCCCGCCAGCAGCGCGGCGACGTCGTCCGGATGCGAATCCTGCGGCTGGATCTTCGCGACGACGCGGCCGTGGCGCAGCACGATGATGCGGTCGGCGACCCGGAACATCTGGCCGATGTCGCGGCTCGCCAGCAGCACCGCAATCCCGGAGCGCCGCACCCGCTCGAGCAGACGCTCGACCTCGGCGGTCTCAGCCACGCCGATCGCGGCCGTCGGCTCGTCCAGCACCAGCAGGCGCGGCTCGCGAACGAGCGCCATCGCCAGCGCCAGCAGCCCGCGCTGGCCGCTGGACAGCGTGCCGACGAGCTGCGTCGTGTCGGCGAGCGGGATCTCCAGGTCGTCGAGGATCTGGGCCGCGCGTCTGTGAAAGCGGGTGCTCGATAGCACCTGCGCGTGCGTCTCGCGTCCGAGCAGCAGGTTGCCGGCGACGTCGAGCGTCTCGCACAGCGCGATCTCCTGCCAGACGACGGCTACGCCCTGCCGCTCGGCGGCCCGCAGGCCGCCGGCCAGCGGCACGCCGCCGAGTGTGATCGTGCCGGCACTCGGGGCAAGGTCGCCGGCGACGCAGCGCACGACTGCCGTCTTACCGGCCCCCGGTTCACCGCTGAGCGCGACGATCTCGCCGGCCTCCACGCGCAGGTCGATGTCCTCGAGTGCGATGACGGACCCGAAGCTGACGCCTAGACCTGATGCCTCAAGCACACGTTCAGACTAGAACCAAGCGACAAGTCAGGCGAGCAGGTGTGCGCCTGGACCCGCTGAGACCTCGGTCGCGCCAGCGGGCGCGACCGTACCCGGCGGCATCAACCCGAGCACGTTCCCGCCAAAGCCGCCGCCGAGCAGCCGCGCGCCCAGCGCCCCCGCGTGCTTGAGCTTCGCGACCGCGGCCTCGACCGCCGGCGTCGAGATTTCGTAGTCGTCGCGCAGGCTCGCGTGCGAGCGGTCGAGCAGCCCCCCGATCAGCGCGAGCTCGCCCGATTGCAGCGCCGCGACCGCCGCCAGCACGCGCCCGTTCTCGCTGATCACGTGCCGGGCACGGCGCGCGAGCACGTCGGGCAGCATGTGCAGGTCCTGGATCAGAGCGTCGCGCAGCGATTCGACGCCCATGCGGTGTGCAGCCTCGGCGCACTCCTCGCGCCGGCGGTTGTATCCGGAGGCGGCGTTGGCGTGTGCCTCGCCTGAGGGGAGCGTCACGAGGCGATGCTCACCGAGTTCGAGCGGCAGCTGCTGGAGTTCGAGCGTGCGGAAGTCGATCAGGACTGCGTGGCCGGCCGTGCCGCCGAGCGACGCGAGCTGGTCGAGTAACCCGGTCTGCGCCCCAACCCATCCGTGCTCGATCCGCTGGCCGAGTCGCGCGAGCTCGACCCGCGCCGGCGGCTGCGCGCCTGCGACCTCGATCAGCGCCAGACAGAGTGCCAACTCAAGCGCCGCCGACGAGGACAGACCGGCGCCGCGTGGTAGATCGCCGGTGATCTCGATGCGCGCCCCTGGTAGCGCGTAGCCCAGGCTCGCCAGCTCCGCCACGGCGCCGCGCACAAACGCCCGCCAGCCCTCCGCGGGTCCGGGCTCGGAAAGCGCGAACGCGTCGCGTTCTCCTAGGTCGTGGGCGACGGTCTCGACGCGGTCGCCTTCCAGCCGCGTGACGGTGACGGTCACACCGGCGGTGAGGGCGAACGGCAGCGCGAGACCGTCGTTGTAGTCGGTGTGCTCGCCGATCAGGTTGACGCGGCCGGGGGCGAAGGCTCGTGCGGCTTGCTGGCTCAAGGTCGGGTAGGTTGGCATGCCGAGGACCGACGCGGTGGCCCGCTGGCCACCGGCGTCATCCGTCGGCCGCCGCCATCGCCACGACTGCCGCGTCGACGGCCGGGAAGAACCGGTCCTCCGGAATCCGCTGCGGGCTCAGGCCGGCGCGCCGCAGTTCAGCGCGGACGTGCGCTCCGGCACGTGCGATTGCGAAGCCGATTCCGGCGGCGTCGAGTTCGTCGAGCGCAGCGCCAAGCGCCAGCGCCCCCGTGTAGTCGATGTCGCTCATTCCGAGCGCGTCGAGCACGATCGCCCGCGGCGGTCCACCGGGCGCTGCGGTGATCGCATCGCGGAGCTGCGCGCGGAAGTGGATCGCGTTCGCATACCAGAGCGGTGTCGCGAACAGCACCACGAGCACGTCGCCGACCGGAGCGGCCTGTTCGGGGCCGCCCAGCGGCGCCCAGCTCGTGGTGCCCGGGATCCGGCCCAGCACGTGCAGCCCAGGGCGCGCGCTGAGGCGTGTGCGATCGAGGATCGCGAGCGCCACGGCGACACCGATGCCCTGCTCGACACCGAGTAGGGCGACGGTCAGGAGCGTCACCAGCGCGAGCGCGAGCTCGAGTCTGTCGAAGCGTGCGACCGCCCGCAGTTCGCGCACGCGCACGATCCGCGTCGCGATGAACAGCAGCACGCCGGAGAGGGCGGCGACCGGCACGTCTTGGAGAACGCCCGCGGCCGGGACGAGCGCGACCATCACGAGCGCCGCCAGCAGGCAGGCGAGCTGCGTGCGCCCGCCCGCGTGCGCGACCGCGGCGGTGCGCGGCGGGCTGGCGTTGACCGGGAATGCGCCGACCAGGCCGGCCAGAATGTCGCCGACGCCCACCGCCATCAGGTCGCGACCGGTGTCGACCTCGCGGCCTGGCCCGGTGGTCGCCGCGGACGTCGAGACGGCCGGCGCGAAAGCACGCGTGGTCGCGGCGGATTGCGTCACGGTCACGAGCGCGACGATCGCCGCCACGGGCGCCACCTCTCCGAGCGCGTGCAGCGACAGTCCCCTCAGGCCCAGGCGCGGCGCGCCGTTCGCGACGTGACCGAGGATCGCGACGCCGTGATGCTGCAGCCCGAGAATCGCGACCAGCGCGGTGGCCGCAACGAGTGCGATCAGCGCTCCGGGGACACGCCGGCTGAAACGGGAGAAGCCGGCCACGGTTGCGAACACGCCGACGCCGATCACGACCGTCCAGGCACAGGTCCCGTCGAGCTGGTCGGCGACCTGCTTGAGGCGCCCGAGCGTCGAGCTGCCGCCGCCTGCGATACCGAGCAGGGCCGGCAGCTGGTGCACGACGATCACGACGCCGATCCCGGCGAGGAAGCCCGCGATGATCGGCGCCGACAGGAACTCGGCGAGCCAGCCGAGACGGAACAGTCGGACCGCCGCGACCGCAACGCCGGACATCACCGCGAGGATTCCGACGAGGTCGCCGTAACGCGCGCTGCCGGTGGAGGCGAATACGCCGAGCCCGGCCGCGAACAGCGGCGCGATCGTGGAATCGGCGCCGACCGAGACCTGCGGGCTCGAGCCCAGCAGCACAAAGACCAGGGTGCCGGCGATGAACGCGTAGAGGCCGGTGATCGGTGGCATCCCCGCCAGCCGCGAGGTCGCGAGCTGCTCCGGCACCGCGATCACGAGCAACGTCGCGGCGGCGATCAGATCCGGTGCCAGCCACTCACGTCGGTAGCCCCGAAGCGTGGGAGCGAGAGTGGGTGTGGACACGTGGCTGCTTGGGGTCCGTCGGGAGATTAGCTGGGAGCGCCCTCGGGTTCGAGGCGAGCTGCCGTCGCTCGCGCGGTCGCGAACGCCCAGGTGGTCGTGGTGATCGCACCGATGATGAACATCACGGCGGCGAATCCGACCATCAGCCACCAACCGGAGTGGGTGGCATGCGCGAACCGCGATCCATAGATCGCGCCCGAACCGGCGCCGACGATCGCGCCGGAGACGGCGATGCCGATCGTCCCGCCGACCTGCCGGCACGTCGAGGCAATCGCCGCCGCCACGCCGGCCTGCGCCGGCGGCATGCCGGAGATCGCGGTGTTCGTGATCGGCGGATTGATCAGCCCGAGCCCGATCCCGACCGCCACATAGGCGGCGAACAGCAGGCCGAGTGGCGTCTGGACCGTAAGCCCCGTGAGCAACAGCGGCCCGACCAGCATCGCGGCCGCGGCGAGCAGCAGCGGCAGGCGGGTGCCGCGGGTCGCAACCAGGCGCCCGGAGATCGGTGGCAGCACGAGCGTGCACGCCGCCAGCGGCAACGT
>Ga0182024_10010191_pt1 | contig 19229 bp, 13 predicted proteins | sample P32metaG_FD_120480 | JGI IMG/M metagenome (GOLD analysis project Ga0182024, IMG submission 120480) | Permafrost microbial communities from Stordalen Mire, Sweden - P3-2 metaG (Illumina Assembly) | ecosystem: Environmental > Terrestrial > Soil > Wetlands > Permafrost | place: Sweden: Stordalen... | reverse complement strand
TCCTCTTTCGTCGTCGCGTCCGCTCTTGGCCCAGCCCGTGCCGGTCGGCGGTCCATTCGCAGGCGTCCGTCTCCATTGGCCGATCTAAGCCTGTCGCACCAGCATGAAGTCCCAATGAGTACTCTCGACCCGTTTCGGCCGGTCGCCACCGACTGCTATCGGGCAGCCCAATTGACTGTTTGGCCGGCTCTATAGGTATAACTCGCCGATGCTTGTGCTCTCGGTTCAGTCTTGTTTGCTCATCGAGTCGTACGCATCGGCGAGTCTGAGAAGAGACTCGCCGCACCGGGTCCGCGTCGATGAGCCGTGCATGAGCGCGAGCATCTTCGGCTCGAGGGCGGCGAGACGGCGGATCGTCGATGCGGTTGCAGCCGAGAGCGCAGTGGCACGAAACATCTGCTCCGCAGCGAGCTGCGGGCCCGACAATATCATTGTCAGTAAGCGCCGGTCCGTCGGCAGTGTGCGTAAAGAGATCACCACAAAAAAGGGTCTTGGTCGTTTGCTCAAAAATGACCCGCGCTTCCCAGTTGTGTGGAACGTGTGGCGTATCGATGTGCCGAACCTGCTTGCCACCGAGATCAATGACCTCGCCGTCGGCTAGCTTGCGCGGGGGTCGATCGCGCAAATCGTCGAGCGAGACCATACAGCCGACGGCACCGTGTGCGACTACGGCGCTTGGCGCGGCAGCGAGGAATTCGTTCATCGCACCGCATTCGTCGGATTCCAAGTGTCCAAAGGTGATCCAGCGGAGTCGCTTGAGCGGAACGATACGGGCAATCGCCTGCGACACCAGCGGGAACATGCGTCGCGGGCCAGTGTGAAAGAGGAGCGGATCGTTAGCATCGATGAGAAACTGATTGAACGTGAAGCCGCCAGGTGCTACCTCAGGGACGCACGTTGATAGGCGGAAGATGCGATCGGCAATCGGCCACCAAGTGCCCGTAGTGCTTCTCGATCATTCCCACGGAGGTGCCGCAGAGTCGAGCGACATCGAGCGTCGTCATCCCGCCATGGACGCGCCCCTCGATCCGCGAGCGGCTGACTGATCAAGGACCGCGCCTGCCGGGGCGCATCCGCAGACGCGCCTCGAGGCCGAGGCTCACGAGCAGCAACGCGGCCAAGGTGCCTTGCAAGATAGAGATCGCGCTGTCGCTCACGTGCAGGAAGACTCCGGGTATGTGAGGAGCTCCATGGCGCTTGATCAGGAAAAATACTCCGCTCAAGGCCGCCGCCACGAGCAAATAGGCCGCCAACCAGGTGCGCCTCTCGTGTCTCGACAATCGGCGCTGAGCGTTCGCATCGGCCGGCTGACCCGGACGCAGGGCATAGACCAGGACCGCGAGCACGACGAGGAGGCCGATCACCGAGCTAGCGTCCTCGAACAATTGTGCCCCGGCCAGGTGGCGGCCCCCGATCTGTACCATCGGATCCGAGAGCTCGGGGATCAGGCGAATGCCGCGTGCACCCTCATGGGTGAATGCATCCCATACCAGGTGGGTGATCGCACCGAACAGCACCCCGCCGGCGGCGAGGGGCCACTGCTTCAGGTCGCCCACCCGGGCGGGCAGCGCAAAATCCCGAAAGCGCGCATACGCGCCCGGCGGCAGCAACTCGACCAGGGGGGTCTTGATCGTGCACTGAAACATCCAGTAGGCAGCGAGGCCCACGGGCAGACAGAATGTCAGCAGCGCCTTCGCGCTGTGGGTCTCGGCCCGCGTCAGCTCCCAAGGCGAGACCCAGCCGAAATCGGGCACCATGCTGCCGATGACGACAGCGGATAGGAGGCGCCAGCGCGCAAGCACACGGGCAATCGGAAGTACGGCGGCGGGATGGGAAAAAGTAAATGCCATCGTAAGGCTCGAATCTTTCCGGGCGCCCCAATCCTGCAAGGTCACAGTTCGGCAGATATGGTACCCATTTTATTCCGGAGACATGGGTAATCTGTGCCCGGGATGATCCGTGCCCATGTGCCCGAAAAACCGGCCGCGCACCAATTGGGTCGATTTACAAGGTTGATGCACTCCGGTGGATCATCGTGCCTGCTCAGCACTTTCATCGGCAGTGACGTACAATCCGGCGTCGCCGAACTCACGCCGCCCAGTGGAAACAGCACTTCGCCGCCAACCTGCTGCGCTCCGACATCAGCAAATTCCCGGCCTATTCGCAAGGAGAGAGCGCCGGCCGAGGCCGTCACGCTCCTTGGCGGCGAACGCGGAGGTCTCGTCGATAGCTTGGGGAGAACTGGTCCTGTCGATCGTGTTCATTCTGGCGGGCGCGGTACTGCTGCTGAAGGGCGAGCCGCAGCACATGCTGCCGCAGAAGATCGGCGCCACGCTGCTGGTTGCAGGTGCGCTGAATGAACGCTTATGTCGGTGGGACAGCGCGCTTCTCCTGGAGTTGGGCAACGCCTCGTATTCGATCTACCTGATCCATTCCTTTGTGCTCGCGGCGGTGCGCTTCCTACCGTTCCTGCACAGCCGGGCATCGCCCGGCGTGAACCGCCGCGGGGCTATAGGAGCCGTGGAGGGCTAGAAAGGTCGAACGCCGAAGCGTCAGCTGCGTCGTGGCGACCGCTCCACCACCAGCCGGTGTAGGTGTGCGGGCGCATTTATCGAAGCCAATGCAATATTTGACATATTGCATTGCAGCCTGGAATGGACTCCTCGAAATTACATATACTGAGTTGCTGTATTCGACCGCACGAGCATCCTTCTCAATCGAGATCGCCGTGACGAAGAAGTATTCCAATAATGTCAACCTCATCGATCTACCCGATCATATGATTCCCAGTCAGGAACGGTTCCGGGAAACGCCGTTGACGTCCAGTGGCAGGGCGCATGGCAAGGACATACCGGAGTCGGCTATCCAGGGGGCAAGCGTAATGTCGCAGCCCGATAAGCTGGACATCGCGATAATCGGATGGTCATGCCGCATCGCGGGGTCCGCCCGGGTCGAAGCGCTTCCGCGCCATCCGGGGGAGCAGGCACCCGGCTCGGCAACGGCCGCTTCCGCCCTGGGTGAGGTCGATTACTTCGATGCACCGTTTTTCGGTTTCTCCCCTCAGCAGGCCTCCGCAATGGAGGCTGACCGATGTGTCCTACTGGAGCTTGCCCATGAGGCGCTCGAGACCGCCGGCTATGATCCCTTTAGGCATCCGGCGCGCATTGGTGTTTTCGCCGGGTCTGCCGAACCCCTCCACCCAATTGACGGCCGCACCGAAAGCCGAAGCGCCTGGATCTCCTCTCATCTTGGCCTCACAGGCGCCAGTGTCACCATGGAGGAGCCGGAGCTGCCGTTTGTCAAAGCCGTGCTCCGGGCCAGCCAAAGCCTGTTGAGCAGGGAGACGGAGATCGCGCTGACCGGAGCTTTTTCGGCTTACCGCGAAAGTGCCATTTCTGGCCGCGCGCGAGGCGGTGGCGTCCTGGTCATGAAACGCTTGGCGGACGCGCTGGCGGCGGGCGACACGGTTCACGCGGTCATTACGCAAGTGACACTCGCCAACACGGTGTCGACGCAGGAAATCCGGCAATCCAACCCGGCATCGGAAGTCGCCGCATTTATAGACGCCGCCGCGGCCCTGAAGCAGGCCCAGCTGCCGGTATCGCGATCGATCAACTCGGCCGGAACAAGTGCCACTATCCTCTTCGAAGCAGTCGCGGAGCAAGAACCGCCGACGGCTTCCCCGGGACCCCACTTGTTGACTCTTTCGGCCAAGACCGGCAACGGCTTGGATCAAGCGACGCTCGCCCTGCGGGAGTTCTTGGACCGTTCTAAGTCCGTTGACATGGGTGACGTCGCGCATACGTTGCAGAGTGGTCGCGGCGCGTTTGCGCACCGAAGGATTCTAGTATGCGCCGGCCGGGAAGACGCTCTATCCGCACTGACCGGCAAGGAGTCCAATCGAATCTTTTCCACCCGGCTGGATGCCACGCGGCGCCCGGTAATCTTCATGATGCCCGGCATCGGCGATCAGTACGTGGGAATGGCTCATGATCTTTATTCGTCGTGGGAGGTCTTCAGGCAAGAGATCGACCGATGTGCGCAGATTCTCGAGCCGCATTTGGGAATCGACATCCGCAACGTGCTCTATCCTGCAAACCAGGCTTGGAAGAAAGTCGCTCAGTCCAAGGGCATCGATCTGAAGAGAATGCTCGGCCGCAGTGCCGATGAACCGCCGGACCCGGACACCGTTCTGCTGAACACCACGAGGTTGGCTCAGCCGGCGCTGTTCACTGTGGAGTACGCGATGGCGCGCCTTTGGTTGTCGCTGGGGGTCACTCCCGATGCAATCGTCGGGCACAGCATGGGGGAGTACGTGGCTGCGTGCCTCGCCGGGGTGCTCTCGTTGGAGGACGCGCTACGGCTGATCGCCGTCAGGGCCACACTCATCAACGAGCTCCCCCAGGCAATCATGCTGGCGGTGATGCAGCCGGAGGAAGAGCTTCGAGCGGTGCTGCCGGCGGACGTTTACATCTCTCTGATCAATGGGCCCAGTCACTGCGTGATCGCCGGACCTCCGGAAGCGGTGACCGCTGTTGAGCAGGCACTGGCGGCCCGAGAGATCATCGCCCGTCGCGTCCAGAATGGTCATGCGTTTCACACCCCGATGATGGAGCCGATACTGGCACCGTTCGAAGCCGAGATCGCGAAGGTCCGGCTCAACGAGCCCAGTATCCCCTACTTATCCAACGTGACCGGGGACTGGGTGACCGCGGCGCAAGCGACCGATCCGACATACTGGTCCAGACACGTGAGCCAGACGGCAAGATTCAGTGACGGACTACGCCGGTTGTGGCAGTTGGGAAACCCCCTGTTGATCGAGTGCGGACCGGGCCGAACGCTCAGCGTGTTAGCGGCGCAACATCCAGATCGGAAGGCCACTCTACAAAGCGGAATCTGGTCCATGCGACAGCGTTACGAGAACGATCTCGACGAGCGCGTTCTCCTGACCGCCGTTGGCAAAGTGTGGCTCGCAGGCGCCGCCGTTTCGTGGGATCGCATGGCATCTCCGAGAGTCCGGCGCCGGATCCCGCTGCCCACCTATCCGCACGCGGAGGAACATTATTGGACCAGCAGCGCCCCGACCGCCCAGCCATCGACCGCCGTAGAGCCATCTCCGAGCGCAGCGGATGCAGCGGGAAACGAGGGTGAAGACGACAGCCCCGCTACTCCGCGCGAGCGGGAGTTGGTCCGGATATGGCAGAACGCGCTTGGGCGACCGGACATGGGTGTCAATGACAGTTTCGGGGCTCTGGGCGGGGACTCTCTGAGCTCCATCGGCGTGGTCATGGAAATGAAGCGGCTGGGCATCCCCGACGATATTGCCCGAGGACTGTATCGCGGGCTCACGATCCGGCAGATCGCCCGTCACGGCGCTGAGGGAAGCAGCGCATCGATCGTTAGAAAGATACAGCTCTCAACCATCGACACCGGGGTATTCATCCGGGCAATCGCCATCTTCATCGTCGTTGCGGGTCATTTTGGCATGACCGCCTTGATCGCCAATCCCATTCTGATGATCATTTCGGGCATGAGTTTCGCCAAATATCAGTTGCAAACTATAGCGAAGGAAAAACACATCGGGCCGGTGTTCAATTTTGCGCTGAGAATCGCAATTCCAAGTGTCCTTTACACGATCCTGCGCCAGGCCCTACATGGCTCATTTCACTTCAAATCCGTTTTCCTCCTCGATAATTTAGTGGAACCCTGGCCTTTCGGAGACTATCAATCTCCCTATTTTGTCGACCTGCTGATACAGAATGTGGTCATTGCGGCTATTCCATTGACCGTTGGCTCGATCCGCAGGTTTGCGATCGAAAAGCCATACGTTTATGCACTGATCTTTCTCCTCGTCTCCTTTGTCGCGAACTTGGCAATTCACTCTGTTTGGGATCCAAACAGGGTATGGGTGTTTGTGCCTCAGATGTACATGTGGCTGCTGGCGTTGGGCTGGTGCGCCGCATGTTGTACCACCGACAAGGAAAGAATCATTACGAGCGTCGCCTTGCTGTGTCTAACCTGGGTCAGCGCTTTCTGGGGCACCGGTATCCTCGACTGGTACATGGTTGTCGCGGCTCTCGCCCTCATTTGGTTTGAGGAGGTTCCAGCTCAATTCCCACGAGGTCTGGTCACTGTCATCAACGGAGCAGCGGCAGCGTCGCTCATCATTTACCTGACGCACGGTGGGTTCAAGTTTCTGCTGCGCGTATTCCCTCCATTATTGTCGGTTGCCTGCGCCATGGTCTGCGGCTTCCTTGTTTGGAAGATGTGGAATTACGCTTCGCGAGTGACGCTCGGTTGGTTTGGCAAGCCCACGATGTCTTCGGCGCCAACCGACTCGTGGTAAGGCACGGCCCCTTCAGTCCGGGCGCGCGAGCGCGGTATGAAACCCCTACAAATCTCGGCTATTGGGGCAACGGGCGTTCGAAGAATTGAAGCATTCTCGAATTGACAATATCCGCCTTTTCCCAGATTACGCCGTGTGTCCCTCCGGGGATGATGTATTCCTCGCTTCCCGGGATGGCGCGTGCCAGCTGATCCGTGTGCTCGCGTTTGGCGATATCAAACTCGCCTGCAATGATCAAGGCCGTCGCTCTGATTCTGCCCAATTCCTCAAGGGTGTAGTGCGGTTGCGTCGCCCACATGGCAATTAGCTTCTGGTATAGCACCGGCCAATGCTTGGGATCCGGCGCAATACGGGTATAGATGCCGGGAGCCGGTGGAATCGCGCCGCCCACGGCCGTCGGGACGACCAGGCCAGCCGCGTCATAGTTGGCTCCGATCACCACTATACGTCCGACACGCTCAGGGTGATGGGCGGCCATATCCAACGCGATAATCCCGCCGTCGCTCCAGCCGACGATATCCGCACGCTCGATGTGCAGATGATCGAGCAGTTTCAGCATGTCATCCGCCATCAACGCGTAACTCAACGGCGCATCCGAATCCGTGGAACGGCCTTGGCCGCGACTATCTGCGGCAATGACAAAATGCGTCGGAGCCAAGGCTCGGATTTGATGAATCATGTTCTCGAGACTGCCGCCGCCTCCGTGCAGCACCAAAACAGGAGCCCCGCTGCCATAGGTCTCATAGTAGATCCGTATGTCGGCGATGTTGGTGTATTGGCCTCCGTGCGCTTCGCTTGAGATCGCTCTCCAGATAAAGAATGGCAATCTGCCGGTCTTCGGCCTTTGCAGCATTAGCAACGCTGCAAAAACTACGGCGGCCGAGACCAGCGCCGCGGCGAGAAAATACGGCGATTTAAAAGCGGTCATTCCTAGGTCCATTTGTGAACGCTGCGCTGCGGGCGTAGACGACCGGGGGGACAGGGATAAAATCCAATGCTAGCCGGCATCATCATGAATAGATGCTAGCTGACATCCGATGCCTTCGAATAGCTGCTGACCGTCGTCGCAACCTTGTATATTATGTTCTCGTCGCTCGAGAGTTCCTTATGCCAAACACTACGATAAGTAAGGTTCGCGCATTGGTCAGCCGGCCGATGCGCGAACATTTGGAAATTCTCTCGTGGTACTACCATCGTGCCGAACATTTCGCTTTCACTCGCCTACACTCACTGGAATTCGGCGGATTCATTCCGCGCGAGAAACTGGTTGCCGAATCAGCAGAGTCCTTGGCAAATTCCAACAACTACAGGCCTTATTCGAATTTTGACTTGAAACTCCTTCTGCAAGAGGCGCTGAATACCGGTATCAAATTCGAAAACTTTGTGGACGTCGGTTGCGGGAAGGGCCAGCCGTGCATATTTGCCAAGAAATATTTCGAATTTCCAAACATCTACGGGATTGATTTTTCCGAGCCGCTCATTGACGTTGCCAAACGAAATCTAGCGAAAACGTCGTACACAAACGTGAACTTTTTGGTAGCCGACGCCACGAGTTGGAAGATTCCTCGTGGAAACAGCCTCGTGTTCCTTTTCAACCCGTTCAACGAAATAATTATGGAGAAATTCCTGACGTTGAACCTCGATCATTTCACCCGGTATCGCTCGCTGATTGCTTACGGTGTTGATGCGCACGTATCCACAATGCACCAGCTCGGTTTTGAAAGTATTTTCCAGTCTCATCGACATCAACAATCGATATTGCGATATAGCGGCTCGCCGTCGTAATAGGCGGGAGTTCTTGGTTTGGAAGGTCGAGCTGGGATTCTTGCGGGCGCACGCCTCGCCGACGTGCGGACCTCTAACCGGCAGCGGGTGGCGCCATGAGGACATCGGACGGCGACCGGTTCCTACGGCTGACCCACAGCACGAGTGCGCCAAGGAGCAATCCAATTGCGCTTGTCGCTGAACCGGAGCTTATCTCTGGAGCCGTCCGGGCATCCCGAACGGCGATAGCATCTGCATCTTCGAGTTTGCCATAGAAACTGGAATCATAATTCCAGGGCACTTGGCCGCTCGCCTTAGGCTCAACGATGTAGGACCACCAAGAGGTGGTGGAAGTGCCGCAACACGTCGAGCTGTACAGCGAGCCGGAATAGAAAATTTGACTACCCGGCGCATGTGACCGGCCTTGCAAAGCAGTCGTCAGGCTTGTGAACGCTGCGCAATTTTTCCCGGGATTGGTAAGGGAGGTAGCGCCTCCGGCCGCATTGCCGCAATCTGATAAGAAAAGATCGCCAAGTTGGTTTGTCGTCGAATTGGGCGCGTTGTTGCCATCGCCCGATGCCAACGTCCAGTCGTTATATCCGCCGTAGTCCTCGGAATTGAGGCTCGCCACCCACGCCTGAGCGCTTCCCGTATAGCCAGTGGCCAACCACGACAGGCCTGAGCCGATGGTGTTCGCGAACATGAGTCCACTGTTGTCCTCTACGGCGAGGCCTCCATCGAAGGAAGTCAGCTGCGCGTGGGCGCTCACTGAAACCAGCATCGCGGCCAATAGAATTTTGCGCATCCCCTACTCCCAGTAGTTCGTTCTGATGGACCGCAGCAATGCTGCGGGAACGGTCGCGTGACATATGCCAATGAGGTCACAGAATTTATAACGATAAGTTAAATTCCAAGCCCACTGCAGTGTAGCGCGTGCCGAGGTCGAAATGAAGGCGCCCGGATTTCGGCCTCGGAAAAACATCAATTTTTTGGCCTACCTACGCCGCGAATCGATGCTCGATCTACAACTGTCCCGATTGTCGCGAGCGCGATATGAGATATTTTACGGGCCACATCGGACCGCGAAGCAACCTATGCACGCCTGAGAGTCTAGCGTGGTGCGCCACCGCATCAAACAAATTGCTTGCATTTACACTACAAACCTGGAAACGTCACGTGAACGTCCCACGCTTTGCGGACGCTTGAAAATCAGGCATTTGCGGTTGACATAATGCGTTTGGGCGCATTGGCGCAGGGATTACGATTCCCCGTTCCTTTGTGACTCAAGGCAACAAGAACTACGCTCAGGAGGGACCCAATGGCCGAGATTCCCGGTAGCTCCGTCAGCTTGACGACGGACGAATTACTTGTGCCGCTCAGCGAGCCGAGCCCCCGCGGCCAAGCTTGCTCCTTGCCTTCATCCGCGAATTCCGGGCCGCCCAAGGCCGTCCGCATCGGCACTCACGAGCCCGCGGCACTTGCTCTGGTACGACGCGGCGTATCCCCCTTCGTCGTCGTGGTTATGCTCGCCAATTGCCTGCTGATCGCGGGCGCACCGATCACCCTGCAATTCTGGGCGCTTGCGCTCATCGCATTCCTGGTGTCAGCGCTGGTATTGACGCCTCCTCCCATATTCAAGCGAACCGCGAGCGGGGCACGTGCCAAGCGATCCACATCGCGAATGCTGTTCGAATGGCTTTGTGTAGCGATGGTGCTTCTATTCGTGTCGGTCGCGTTCAAGTTGACGCAGACCTTCTCACGAGAAGTGCTTCTCGGCTGGCTCCTGGCGACTCCCCTCGCCTTGCTCCTCGCGGATTCACTCGCGCCCATCGCCGAGCGAATCGCGGCTGGCACCTCGACTGCGGAATGTCATGTCATCATCGGCGCCAATGAGGTAGGCATCGAACTGGCACGCCGAATAGCCCAAGGCCGAGGCGGCGGAAAGTTTTGGGGATACCTCGATTTTCGCAGCGCTGACCGCTTGCCCGACGAATTGGACCAGCCGGTGGTCCCGAATTGCACGGTGCTCGACCTCGCGAATTTCGTGCGGAGGAACTCCATCACACGCGTATACCTTGCGTTACCTATTTCGACCACTCCGCGGATCGACAAGTTGCTCAAAGAGTTGCGCGACAGCACCGCCTCTATCTACTTCGTTCCGAATATTTTCGCGTTCGACCTGATGCAGGCCCGTTGCGTAGACATCAACGGCATGCCGGTACTGTCGATCTGCGACTCGCCGTTTCACGGAATCAGCGCCTTCTGGAAACGAACATTTGACGTGTGTCTCGCCTTGGCCGTGCTGCTGCTGAGTTGGCCCGCGCTCGTGATTCTCGGGCTGGCGATCAAGCTATCGTCACCCGGGCCAGTGATATTCAGACAACGCCGCTACGGTCTAAACGGCGAAGAGATTCTGGTCTACAAATTTCGCAGCATGACGGTCTGCGAAGACGGTCCGGTCGTTGCCCAGGCCGTCGAGCGCGATCACCGCGTCACGCGATTGGGCGCCTTTCTACGTAGAACATCGTTCGACGAACTGCCGCAGATCCTCAACGTTCTCGAGGGCACGATGAGCTTCGTCGGCCCGCGCCCGCACGCGGTTGCGCACAACGAAGAGTATCGCAAGTTGATCAGCGGCTACATGATTCGCCACAAGGTTCGCCCGGGCATCACCGGCTGGGCACAGGTCAATGGCCTACGGGGCGAGACGCGCACGGTCGACAAGATGCAGCGGCGGGTACAGTACGATTTGTATTATCTGGACAACTGGTCGCTGGGACTGGATTTGAAGATTATTCTGAAGACGGCGCTGCTCGTGCTCAAGGACCGTAATGCGTTTTAACGTAGGTGGCGATGTCATGAGGATTCGTATGGATGTAACCGATCCGCCGTCTGCGGCGACGTATTGTCGTCATCGGTGCGCCGCCGAACTCGAGTGCGTATCGACCACTGCCAAAGCCGTAACAGCCCGCCCGCGACCGCGAGTGCGATGAAGGGCAAATAGGCGAGCCACTGCAGGAACGTGGCGTGCGGAGGCACGGCTAAAAAATCTCGCAGGAACGCCAGCGCGATGTACTCGACGCCCAGAAGTCGAATGGTGCGGCCCACGGCCGGAGTCAACTTCGCGCCGAGGCGCCTGATGGAAAGCAATGCGAGCAGATAGGCAAGCACAAGTGCGACTATGAAATACACTGCCTTGGCGCGGGACATGGGTGGCGTCGGTGATATATGGAAAATCCAGACAACCAGAGCGGTGTGAGGGAGCATGGCGGCGGCGAACGCAAGCCCCAACTCACGACCGCGTTGCGCCAAGGGGACCAGGCGCGGCCCTAGCGCGGTAGCTAAGGCGCCGCCGGCATAGGCAAGCCAGAAGAAAGCGTAAGCCCATCTCGCCGTCAGTTTGAGCCCGAGAACGGTCCCCGGCTCAGCCGTGCCGAGGGCCGCCAGAGCCCCCACGGCGAGCATCAGAGATGGCACGAATGCGCCGAGCATCCACCAGCAGACTCGGGACTCGGCACCCATGCAGCTTCTCCCGCGACTGACCCGCCCGGTCAACCTATCTTGTACTATAAAGGCTCGTCCTCTCAGATCTGCTGTGGGGCCCATAGCCAGTGTTCTGCCCGATCGCAGATACTCACTGAACCGCGTATTACCTATCCCGTTAGGGAAACTCCGCACGGCTATCCCGATTTGACCGATACTGCCTGCAGTGGCTAGCGACGGCAGAGCTATCTTACGGGCAACTTTGCGAAGGGGCAAAACGTGCACAGATCATTCGTTGTACTGTTGAGCTGTCTGATCTTCGCGCAAGCGGCATCCGCCAAGGCATCCATCCTCACGGTGAATGCCGGCTCGAGCCCGTGCCCCGTCACCGTCGGCACTCTCACGATCAACGCGGCGGCATCACGCGCTTCCGGAATTTCACCATTTTTAGTCTTTTTCGATGCGACGCAGTCGACCGATACCGCACTAACCGCAAATACCGTGGTATTTCAAGATGTCTACTTCTCGTGGAATTTCGGCGATTCAGGAATATCGGGCGCGGGCACCTGGGCGTATGGCTCGAACCCCGGCGGTAACAGCATGAACCTCGCCACGGGCGCGCTCGTGGCGCACGCCTACGTCACGTCCGGCTCGGACACCAACTACACTGCAACAGTAACCGCGTACGACGGCACCAATACCGCAAGCTGTAGCATCCGCATGACCGCGAATGATCAGGGCGGCCCGAAGGGGTTCCCGCGGAGCGCAACGACCTGCATTTCGAGCTCGACCACACCGGTTGCGGGCTTGGGCGATTGTCCCTCGGGTGCAAATGTCTTGAAGACCTCGAGCATTCAGACTGCACTCTCGCGTGCTTACGGCAATGGGAGGCGGGTGTTATTCGAGTGCGGCGACACGTTCACGGGCGACAACCAGGGCAATAACAATTTGACCGCCGTCAAGTGGGCCATCGGCGCCTATGGGGGGTGTCAGAATACTCAGAGCGGTCGGCCGATTTTTTTGAATAGCGGCTCGGAATACATTTTCCAATTCAGCGGCTCGAACGGCAACGGCACCTTGTCGGACTTCGACTGCGAGGGCAATAGCTCGCCGACCGGCGGCTGCATATGGGCGGACACGGGTGCGCCCGTCATGTATCAAGATACGATCTACAACGCTTACTCGAATCACGAAGCGCGCAGCTACAACTGGGCACAATGTTCACAATGCGGCATCGTGCAATCGTATATGAACGGTATGGGGCCCGGTAAAACGCAGATCGGTAGCTATTTCAACTACGCGGGCTATGCTTCCTATCCCTACAGCGGGAACACGTTCAACAACATTAATTACCAAGCCGTCATCGGCAGCCATTTCGATGGAGGCACGAGGTATTACAGCACTAACTCAGAGTCGGCTCGCATTAGTGGATGTCCCTATTGCTACATCGCCGAGAACGATTTCCTCAATTCCGGGCCTTCCTACGCGCAGTTGAAGTTCCATGAACAAAACCCTTATGCGTCTGAGACCAAATGGATCGGCCAGTACACCCAGTACGATGAGATCAGCGATAACTATTTCGGCGGTACATCGGGTGCCGTTTCCGGAGACATCGCGCCACAAAATACACAGAACGATGAGCGGTTGCGATACATCGTGCTGGAACGCAATATCTGGTATCAGACGGGAGGCACTCCCGGCCGCGAGTTGTGGATTGCCGGAGTGAATATCACGGTACGGAATAATGCGTTTTTCATGCTCTCGAACGGCTCCTATGGCATCCAGGTTTGCCAGCGAGGGATCGAGCCTGCCCCGCAAGGAGTCGAGATCTACAACAACACGATCTATTCGGCCCCTGGCAGCTCGAACGAGGCGGCCATTGCAATTTCAAGCGGCAGTTGCGGGGGCAAGATCAATGCGTCGAACAGTTACTTCAAGAATAACCTAGTGTATTTCCCCGGCCAAAGCAGCTTACCGGCTGTCGACAATAACGGGACTGGCAATTCCATAAGCAACAACACGGTGATTCTCACCAATAATCCATCGTTCGCCAACGGCAGCGGCACATTTAAGAAGACCACCGACTGGAAGCCGGCCGCGAATTACTCGGGGGGTGCCAGTGTGCCAGTTTGGTATGACGCCTTGGGCGTCGCGTGGTCGCCTATTTGGGGTTTGGGCGCGGTGCACTAGAATAGATTCGCATGAAACAGATCTTGCTCGGTAATCCCATCGGACGAACCGCCCTATTTCTCCGTGATAAGGTCCAACTTCTGAGGGAGTCGTATTTTTCCGCGGAATCGGTCGGCACAATTGCGAACGATCAATTGGCGACGATCTTGATCACAAGAATTTGCGCTCCTCACAAAACATTTGTAGATGTTGGCGCACATATTGGTTCGATAATTGTGCAGGTCAGGCATACCGACCCGTCAATCAAGATCATCGCAATCGAAGCGATTCCTGAGAAAATGCGGAACTTACGCAAGCGATTTCCATTCGTCGATTTACACGCTTGCGCGGTCGGAGAAGTCACGGGCGAGACTTCTTTTTTCGTCGATACGCAGCGTTCAGGATACAGCTCCCTGGCGAAGCCAAAAGGAATGAATGAAAAGTCCAAATTGGAAATTAAAGTTCCAATTGAGAAGCTGGACAATCTCGTAAAGGCCATCGATGTGGATGCCATCAAGATCGATGTCGAGGGAGCGGAACTGGGTGTGCTCCGTGGAGCGGTCGAAATCCTACGCAGGTGTCGCCCAATAATCATGTTTGAAAGCGGTCCAAGCCAAGATGATGGGCTCGGATACACCAAAGAAGGGATGATAGGTTTCTTAAACTCGCTCGACTTCTCCGTGGTCGTACCGAATCGCGTTGCCCACAACGACGATGGTTTAACTGCGGCCGGCTTTATCGAGAGCCACTTGTACCCGAGGCGAACTACCAATTATTTCGCGATCCCGATCGAGCGCCGCGTAGAATTTCGAGATAGGGCGCGCAGAATTCTGAAAGTGTAGTCAAGAGGCGCGCGCCTACTTACCCATGAGCGATTTGATCTTGTCCTTTACGGAACGCAATTGATGCTTTGCGTGTTTCACCGAATTCTCGGCCGGCATCAAAACGCTCCCACGCATCCATTCTTCCGGACGTGCCTTGAATAAGGTCGAATGCACCTTTCCATTCCATCCCGGCGGAGCTTCCGTCGTGTAATAGTAGGTCGCAAAAGAGCGCCTCACGATGCCATCGGGACAGCTCAAAGGGGTCACGCCATGAAAGCTTATCTCACTGGTGGCAAATACACAGGCCCTGTTGAAAATGGGTGCGAATGATCCGTAACACCGCTTGACGTCTTTGTCCCAGATTTCAAAATTCCCACCATATTCCTCTTTCCAGTCCTTATTGAAGTAGATCAGTACGTTGAGACGCCGATGCCACTTCTTCTCCTCCACGAAATTGAAATCCACGTGGACGTCCAATCGGCCACCGGTATCGGTCTCGTGAATTCCGCCACCCATGAGTGCTGGATCTTCGATCAGGTTGGGAATACCAAAGATATCGGACATCAGTTCGACGAATTCCCGTGATGCCAACAGGGAATTCAATCGTGCAATGGCAGGAGCAAACTTCGTCGAGTCGGTGATCTGTATCTTCTTCTTCTCGTTGACCCCGGCGAATTCTCGCCCGACTGCCTTAGCCTCTGCATAGGATGGAAACGACCGGTAGATCTCCTCGGCGAAACTTTGATTCAGGAAGTCATCCACGCAGAAATGAGGGAAAGGCAGCGCAGTGCGCACCTGTTCCCTTAGGGCGTCCCGATCGAGCGGGTTGATCAAATCAATCATGGATGGCAATGACCTGACTGCTCGCACCTTTGAGCTTCACGATATTACAACCTCCTATAATCGACGGACCGCTCTTGCTCGCGGCATTGCCGGGCGCAAATATGTGTTGATACTCATTGCTGTTGCGCAACATTCACGTCGAGCTGATGTAGTTGGGTCCGAATTGGATCAAGCACGCGATTTCTACGGTGAACAACGCTGTGCCGCCACAGATCTGCAACATAATGCGGGACGACACGGTCTCGCCGGCCCTGCAGAATGAGCCTGAAAGATCCCAACGCGTTCGCGAATATGGCTGTTAAATCAATGAATAGCGCGCCGACGAAGCCGCGAGTCGTCATGAAATATCGCCGTCGAGATTCGAACCAATAGGCTGGAAGCCGTTTTAGAGCGGCGTTGCGCTCATCGAGCTTGGTACTCTGACCCGCGATGTGCATGACACGACTCTTTGGCACGTACCACATGGAGTAGCCTGCCCGCTTAGCGCGCCAGCAAAACTCCGTCTCCTCGAAAAAAAGGAAATAACTCTCGTCAAGTCCTCCTATCCGGTCCAACAGTGCGCGACGAACCATCATGGATGCCCCGGCTCCCCAATCGATCTGCTGCGCCTCTGATCCCATTATGCGAGCAACTGCCCAGGGCTTCAGTACTCGAGAAACGATGCCCAACTTGAGACCCGTCTCCAATTCACTCAACAGAGACGGGAAGCGAAATGCGATTGGCCAGCCGCTGCCGTCAGCACTTTCAAAACTGCTCCCCGCAATGCCGACATCTGGATGACCTTCGAGAAATTCGACTAGGAAGCGAATGGCACCCGGGCGAACGACGGTATCAGGGTTCAGCATATGGAAATAATCGGGCGGGCGCTCTGCACAGGCGTGCGCAACACCAAGATTATTGCCGTACGCAAATCCACCATTCCTCGGGGCCTCCACCAGCTTGACCCATGAGCCCCATCCCTGGCGGTCGATCGCAGCGCCGATTGACGGTGCATCGCCCGAAGCATTGTCCACCACCACAGCACGCAGTGAGATGCCAGGCGTAGCTCGCTCGGCAACGAGCGAGTTCAGGCAAGCGATTGTCAATGCCGCGGTACGGTAAGTGACGATAATGACGGTTACGGCGCGCTCGCTTGAGACACTCATTGACTAAGGTCCTTCGGCGGCAAGATGGCGGAAAGACGCTCGGTCATTACCGATGCGACCGAGTCGACCACCTGTTCCTGAAGCATACTCGAATGCCCGCCGTTGGCATCAGCCATCTCGAGCCGATTTGCCACACCGCGCCACCCAAGGTCTTCGTCGTGATACAACTCACGATACGGTGTATCTGCACCCTCGCCGGCCGACGCACGCACCAGGAATACTGGAACGTCGGCGAGCATAGGCGGTGTGTAGCGCGCTCTAAGAACAGTATAGATCTGTAGGACGCTCAACGTTGGTAGAGCCGCCGGCCACCGAATATTGCGCCGAATTGCAAATTTTAGAAAAGCGAAACGCAAACGAACGCCTATCGTTTCGCAAATTTGCGAGATTTCGTATATGGCCGCGTTGCGGACCTTGCGTGCGACTACGGACGCGATCGACATCCAGCGCACGCGTCGCGCACTATCCGATCGGTACGCTTGCTTTGCGGCGTCCTCGAGCCGTGATAGCCGATGACCGAGCGCTCGCCGCGAGCGCTTTCTTGCCTTGGGCATAGCGCTGTCGAGCAGGACCACCATCTGGACTTGCTCCCCCTTCTCTTTTAGACAGGCGGCCATCGCATGGGCTATGACGCCGCCTGCGCACAATCCACCGATTAGGTATGGGCCTTTCGGCTGTAGCTTTCGAATCTGATCAACATAGAAGGCAGCCATATCTTCTACGCTTGTGTGAGCAAGGGGAATGCCCGTCAGGCGCTTTGGCTCAATACCGTACACGGATATTTTTGCGGGCAGACGTTTTGCGAGATGAAGATAAAGCAGGGTCTCCCCAAAACCGTCGTGTACCAGAAATAAATTAACCTCACCATCACCGTTTAGGCATACCAGCCCGCTGCGCTCGTGATCGCTCGACTGCGAGATCAGGACCGCCATACTGCGCACCGTGGGTGCCTCGAGGATCGCGGTCAGCCTCAGATCTATCCGAAACCGACGGTTGATCTCCGCGAGCAGCTTGGCAGATTGTAGGGAGGTGCCACCCAGGTTAAAGAAGTTGTCGTCGACTCCGAATCCGCGCGTTTCCAGCACATCCTCCCATAGCCGAAGGAGCGTTCCTTCGATCGCAGATATCGGCGTAGACGCGTCTGTGGCAATCTGCAGCGCCCGACGCACCGTCGAATCGCTCTGCGCGCGCTTCCCTTCTGCCAATGATGGCTCATTCGATGTTCTCAAGTCCTCGGTTGCTTCTGTTGCCCACGGGTACTGCCCGTCGAACGGATACATCGTAAGCGAGATCCGACGCCCTCGGCCGCGCGACTGAATGTTCTCCCACTCGATCCCGACGCCTGATAGCCACACCTTGGCGATAGCGTTCAGAAGAACTTTATCGTCCGCTTCATTCTGGTAGCGCTGCCGGATGGTCCAGACAGACCCATCTCGGAGGGTGCCTTTTCTGTCCGGGTGTTGTGCAGCGAGCATCCCGAGCGTATGTCCGGGACCGCATTCAAGGAGAAGCGGATCGGCCATCTGCCACATATGATATAGGGCGTCGCTGAATCTAGCCGTCTGGTTGAGGTGTTTGGCCCAGTAGGCCGGATCGGTTGCCTGTTCCGCGGTCACCCAATTGCCAGTCACATTGGAAATATAGGGGATCCTTGGCTCGCGCAGTTGTACCTTGCTGACCTCTGACCGGAACGCCTCTACAATCGGATCCATCATTTTCGAGTGAAAGCCATGTCCATTCTGGACACGGAAGGAAATCACTTCGCGCTCTGCCAATAGCGCTTCTAATTCCGCAACCGCATCCAAAGAACCTGCGACCACGCAGTGGCTCGGGCCGTTGATCAGAGAAATGTATAAATCCTCTCGCAGTAACGGCCGAAGCTCACCCTCGGGCAACGTGACTGATAGCATGGCAGCCTGAGGCAACTCACTAACCAACTTTGCGCGCGCGACAATCAACTGCAATGCATCGCGTAGTGAGAGAACGCCGGCTAAACACGCAGCGACGTATTCACCCATACTGTGCCCGACTATGGCATCTGGGGTGGCGCCCAATCTCTGCCAGAGACGACCCATCGCATATTCAATCGTGAACAAGGCCGGTTGAGCGAACAGCGTCCTGTTCAGGGCCGCGGTGTCCGGGTCCTTTGGTTCACTGGTATTGCGGGCGAGCATCTGCTTAAGGTCGATGCCCTTGCGCTGGTTGTTTTTTTTCCAGGTTTGACCAGGTGGATAGATGATGTTGCGGATATCGGTCCCTAGGTATTGCTCGAGAATCTGCGCGCAGCGATCAACTTCCTCCCTAAAGAGATCCCAAGTCACATAGAGATCATGAGCCATGCCCACGTACTGATCTCCGACCCCGGGCAACAAGAACACCAGTGGGCGCCGCGACGACTCGCCCGCCTGATGTGAAAGAACACGCCGGGAATCTCGCTCAGTTAACGCCGATATCGCATCTTCCCTGTCATTGCACACGACGGCCCGTCTATGAGCCAACCCTTTGCGACCGATTTGCAAGGTATAGGCAACATCACCCATGTTCACGGAGTCGTTACGGACAAGAAACTCATGTAACTGGTGGGTCGCCTGCTCCAGAGCAGGTTCCGTCTCGGCGGAAAGAATCAGCAAGTGAGACGTCTTTATGTCGGCAGAT
>Ga0182024_10010190_pt1 | contig 19229 bp, 14 predicted proteins | sample P32metaG_FD_120480 | JGI IMG/M metagenome (GOLD analysis project Ga0182024, IMG submission 120480) | Permafrost microbial communities from Stordalen Mire, Sweden - P3-2 metaG (Illumina Assembly) | ecosystem: Environmental > Terrestrial > Soil > Wetlands > Permafrost | place: Sweden: Stordalen... | reverse complement strand
GTGGACAACGGCAACGCCAGCCGGCCACTTTATTGCGTTACATTCAGTCGTTCCTACAAGGGCGGCGACAACGCTTGGAAAGAGTGCGCCAGTTTCGGAGCCGATGACCTTCTACTTCTGGCCAAAGCTGCGGATGAATCGCATACGTGGATAACGCGGCAACGATACGCTGACGCAAGTGCCGAGAATTGACATGCAGCGTCAAAACGCCAGTAAACATCCGATCGAAATCGGTGCCACTGGTTACCACAGTTTCTTCTTTAGATCACAAAAAGCTAACCACAACTTGCACGTTGCTGGACTTTTCGATTTTCGTGCGCACAATTCCTGCGGGTCCATTAATATCGAAAGATTGACCATCTGGAGAGACCATACGCCTGACATGTTTACCTCTAGTATACGAATGCCTCAATTCATCAGCGACCGTGGGAGGGGCCAGCGTCGTCGATCTATACGATGTTGGAAACTCAAGGACAGGCGCATTTCCGCAAGACTCAGCCGTTGATTGCCCAACTTGTGCCAAATCCATCAATGTATGATCCGTGACGCTCCACTGGATGGAGCTTCGGTAAAGAGCCCCAAAGGGGACTCTGCCGTCGGATCTGCAAATTGGCTTCCAATAGTTAGCGAACGGCCCTGTTGTCTTCTTGATAGTGCTTTTGGCGCCGCGGACCGCAGTGCCAGTTAGTCTATCCGGCAAAGTGACTCCTGTGATACGGTTTTTCTGGTCACATACAAACTCTGTGATGCGGCCAAGTGGATCTACAAAGCGGCGCAGCCTGCGATTTGCATTATATTCCAATTTCCATTTGTCACCGTTGTAGGTCGTTATAACCAATTTGGAAATCGTTCCTTGGGGGTTATATCGAACATCTGCACGAGTTCCATGATCGTCAGTCGCAGACACGATGCGATTAAACCGGAATTCACGTTCGATCCTTCCCTCGCTACAGACCGCAATTGTGTCAATAAAAGACGTTCCTCTGTGTTTCGAACCAGTATGATGCACAATTCGGTCGCTTACCGTTCCTTCGCCGTTGCACACCTCTGCAAGTCGGCAAGAAAGGTCGTATCCGTAGAGAGCGATGCACTTAGTATCAAGGCGAACCTCCCGCAGGCAACTACTCTCGTCGTAAGAGAAGTCGAAATTCTTTCCATCGGAAACGTGGACGCAGTCGATCATTCCTGTCTCATCATTATAGCTAATGGAATAGCTTTGACCGTCTTCATTTTCTATCGCAATCAAATGTTCCTTTTCCCAAATGTACCGCTGGCGGGTCTTACCTCGTCTGAACGTTTCAACGAGTCGCCCCGAGGCGTCGAACCAAAAGCTACGGCCGCCCCGGTCCATCACAAACCGGCCATCTTGGATTCGAATCGTTTCGAATGAGTTATATTCGAACGACAGACCATTCTTCGTAATACTTTGAGCTTCCACAAGTGCCCAGCACGGGACGGTCCCCACCTTGCCATCTGAAGTATTCCGGTAGAGCCTGGTTCTGCCGGTACTGCCGTCGCGTAATGCGAGCACAGGATGCGGCACGTTCGGCAGCGGTGCGCCCTCCGATGTTAAGACCTCCGGGCGCTTGCCTGATGGTCGCAGAACTTTCATGGACCATGGAACAAATAAGTGCCATCCCGGGCCGAAGACCCCCTGTGAAATACGGTTCGATTCGTACACGCGCTGAATGCTAAGTGTTGGCGAGCCGTGTATGTCAAGAAATTCATGGTCAGTTTTGATGAGTCGGGAACTTCGGATCGCACCTAGACTCACGGCTCTTGCCTTTGAAGAAGTTAACCCTTCTCGAAAATGCCATTGATCGACCGCAGGGGGACGTGCCGTGCTCGCATATTGGCGCAGGAGGGCAGCTTTGCGCGATACATCTTCTTTGACGAGGAAGTTCAGGTTGGCGGCACAGCGAAGAGCCACACCACCGGACATCAAACTCGTCCGTATAGCATTTCCACTGCGAGTAATTTCTGAACGTACAATACTTGGAGTTGTGTCGGGAGTAACTCCTGCCATCGGAGTCAGGTCGAGAATCTCTCCTAAATCGATTGAAACATTCTCGTTTACCAGAAATTGGGCGATGGCACTGGCCTTCGCCAGTTCTTTTAATCTGGCGAATATGGGGAATTCCTTCGAATAATCATCGTAGTGTTCACTCATATGCCGCGCAAACTCGGCATCAACTGGATCGATGTCCCGGCCCAGCGGTTCTCCTGGCATCTGTGTCAAGAGCTTGATCTTCACTTCGCCAAACGTGAACGCACCAGATTGAGCCGACCTGATTAATTCAACGCGATCTATTTCAAACCAAAACCGGTGCAATGTACTCCCGGAGCAGCGGCTGAAGGAATACCTCTGAAACGTGTCTCGGAAGCCGGGAACAGATGCACGGAAGGGTTTCCGCGTTCTGTTGTCCATGCCGATACTGAGAGATTTCATTAGGCGGTCAGCTTCGAAGCAGATGGCCCCGGCCAAAGTCATCTCGCACCCGCCGAGGTAACTGACGATCATGGGTGTACCGTCAGGCGGCATTTTGTGGAGGCCATTCATGGAACGGTATTTGGCCGGTGGATCAATGCTTACTCCGACGCCTTCGCCAAGGATTGCGGAACGCATGGCAACCTTAAGATTCTCAGCGTCCATCTGGGGCAGCGTCGTTTGAAATTCCTTTCCGTCCGGAGAATCCTTGCCGATTAATACCAGCGACCTACTGTTTTCGTCCCAATAGCCGCCTGTTATCTCTGTAATTCCGGTCAATACCGCCGCGCAATTTTCAAAAAGAACGCCGCCGACTGCGCGCGATTGTCCTGCTGCGCCGCCCCTTGGACGTGGGCGACCACCTCGATTTCCAACAACCCCCGGAGACGGCCAGGTGGGGGGTGGGCCGTCCGTTATGCCGGCCGGTAGAAACTCTGGCCAGAAAAACCATGGCCAAACGCTCCATTGCGGCGGGGGTAGGATTCTATTGCGATCCCTCAGTTTCGGAAGTTCGTATCGCTTTCCTTGTAGTGGGGCTTTCCGGTTTGAGGTTCTTTCAGAGGGATCTGGCGAGACACCTTGACTGGTGCCAGTGCGGACACTGGACATCCAGAAACCGATTCCGCGGACGAACGAAACAAACCGCGTAGCTGCTCGGTTAACGAAGCTGCCAGCATAACTCCGGTATAAAAATGAGCCAGGCGCAGTCTGTTGATAGAGGAGAGAGCCTGCTAGCTGAAACAGGGTCGCGCCAGCGACTCCGGCGACAATTGCGACGAATACAGGTGGAGCAACCACGCCTAACCCGAGGCCCGCAAGGGCAGAACAAGCCCACACCCCAAACCACAGTTCGAATACTGATCCACCAGCGATAGCCCCGAGAATACCCAAGCCAGCCAAACCGTAATTCTGGTAAAAGGTCGCCGAACCTACGCGGTTCTGTCTGAATACGGTAACGATGTCGAACAGGGCACTAAGTTGGGCGACAATGCCAAGTCGCTTGCCGAGTTTGAAGAGGCTCCTGACGCGCTCCAATTGCCGCTTCGTGGCTTGCCCCAGCAATTCCCATCGGACAACGACGCCGAGTCTCCTTACAGTCTTGCCGACGACATCGACGACCGAGCTGATTGCGTGGATGGGGGTATCAAACATTCCTTTGAGAGCATCCACAGGTGCCTTCAGAGGCGATGGAAACGGCTCGGATTCCCCATTCCCGATTCCTAAAGCATCAGCGATCTTCTTCAGCAAATCACGGATTCGTTTGGGAATAGACACAATTTCACCTACCTCCAGAAGTGACCGGACTCGAATATCAGACCTTCGGGATTCCGCCCCAACCATATCCACATGAAGTTCAGCATCCGACAAATCCGGGCAACGCTATCCCTCTGAACACCTGCCGTAACAAACCGATTCATTTTGCCATCACGCGAATAGGCGAACATACAGAACGATCCATCGGACGTTTTGACAGAACGCTCATATCCACCGTTTTTGACAGCGACTTCAATGGCACCAAGGCAATTCTCGACCCGCTTCAAAGAGCCGTCAGAAGCGTAACTAAGTCGGTTGTAATAGCCGTATTGGTCAACGGCTTTGCACAGGCGGCCACTATTATCATATTCCAACAACGTGACACCCAACTGGTTGACACACAACGCTCGGGAGTGATCCTCAAGTCGGTAACAAATAGAACGCAAACCGTCGGGATGTGTTGCAGCCGCGAAAGTTCCATCATTGTTGTACTCAAAGCGATGTTGGCCCGACGGCCCCCAAACAATAGTGGGTCGGCTCTCTTCCCGGGCGCGAATGCAGAAGCGATCGCCCCAAGGAGTCAACATTTCGTCTAAGGTTCCTCCCTCGCTTATGCGCCACGCACCCAAGGAGTGGACGGACAGAAACGGTAACTTATGAGCTAAATTCGCTGCCGGCGCCAAGTCGAACTCTTGCGTTCTTGCATCTGGTCGAAAGCTGAGCTTTCTTCCATCGCCATCGATTGTAAAACCCGCAAGATCGCCGGATCGCTCCCAGTCCATCGCCACCTGCAATCCAGCGCAATTTACCCTCGACAACTGCCTCCGCCGTGTAAATGTGCGCTCCACTGCCAACGAATCCGGATAAACCAACCTGGTAATGTTGTCGTTGAGATCGTACTCGTATTGGAAAAGGTTCATATTATCGTAAACGATTGAATGGGGGAGATCATCGCTTCGAAACTTAATCTTGACCTGCCCACCCGACGTTGAGCGAATCTGATCGATCTGACCCGCTTCATTCCAGTCGTAAAACAAAGTGCTGTGATCTTGGTATGAAGTCGAAAAAAGACGCCCATCCGCATCAAACGAATGCTCAAGCAGGGTTTCGGTTCCCGCCTTTATCGCGCGCAGACGTAGAGGAGTGTCGCGCTTCGCACTATTTCCGGTCGCGAGATTCGGTCCAGTCGCATTTCCGCAAAACCAATCTGCTGCCTTTGAGGTCTCATAGACAGGATGTTGATCCATACGGAAAGGGTCGTATTGAATAGCCGATTGCGCGGCTTTCACACGAGATTCCATCGCGCTGTAGCGGAGTACCCTTCCTTCCTCGAATTGGAATGACACAGCAACGGCCGGTTTTGGCTGGCTGCTCAGCAGTCGCATCGTCTCTCCGTAGTTTGAGGAATGCGCATAATCACGTCAAACCGTCCCCAATGCGGCGCCGTTCGCCTACACATCCCACTTTACTACTGCCAATGAGAAGCCATGTTGCGCCGCGAGATGAGAATTCACACTAGCGGTGATTGAAGCAGGTCTGTAACAAGTTTAGACTTGGCGAGGGTAAGAGCAGTTCGCCCTTGTTCAGTCTTTGCATTTCCGTCCGCTCCTGCATCTATAAGAAGTTTAACTATGTCCGGATAGTCGATGGCAGAAGCCAATATTAGCGGAGTTAGACCGCGGTTGTCTGCCGCATTTACGTCAGCACCGGCTTCAATCAAGGCCTTGGCCGAAAACGGCCCGAATACAGAGGCGTGCAACAGAGCCGTCCAGCCATGCTTGTTCTTTGCGTTTATCTCAGCACCTCCGGCAGCGAGAACTTTTACGGACTCAGCATCTCCAAAGAATCCCGCGCCCATGATAGGCGTATTGCCGTTCTCATCGCGCACATTGGGGTCCGCTTGTGCAGCAATCAGGACCTTGAGACACTCAACATTGGTGGCGGACTTGAGGGCTTCACCGCCCCTATTGACAAAATAATCGACTAGCTCAGTGTAGGCCGCAGATACCATTGACGTCGGTTTTTGGATTTTCCCGTCATTGAGTGCGGCAAAAGCCGCTACAAGCGCATTCATTTTATCGGCCCGGCCTCTTGCTGCCGCCAAGAAAAGCGCAGTCTCGCCGTTCATGTTCTTCGCATTGACGGCCGCACCGGCATTAATCAACGTTTGGACGCCTACCGCTTCCCCATCTACTCCAGCCAACAGCATAAGCGTAGAATTGCCATTCGCATCTACCGAGTTGAGGTTAAAGCCAGCAGTAACGAGATCTTGAATCACGTCCGGGCTACCCCTGCCTGCTGCAAATCGTAGCGCCGTCAGGCCGTTTTTGTCCTTCACATTCACGTTTGCTCCAGCAGCAATCAACACTTTGACGCAATGGGGATTCCCCATCGCCAATGCCAAAAGGAGCGCCGTATTGCCATCGGTGCCCTTTGCGTTGACATCTGCCCCTGCAGCGATCAAGGTTTTAGTCGTTTCTATGTCGCTTTTCCCAGCCGCAATCATTAACGGTGTCCAACCATTTTTGTTCTTTGAGGGCCCAAACAGTTTGTTCCAAATGCCCATGTCAGCTACTCCATTCGAAGATGTAACCTGCGGATCGGTCCGCTGGTAATTGTCACGACGTTTGGTTTCATTCACAGGCGATGGTTAATCTTCAACTTGTCCAGAATGGCCTTTGCTCGATCAATCTGGCGGCTAGATACCGCGGGACCATCGTCTGACAATGAGCCAAAGGTCGAAGGCAGACCCACCCGGCCCATCGCTCCCATGCGCGTCGAGTATCTTCGCACGCGAAGATGAGACTGGATCATGCTGCGCGAATAGCGGTCCGTGATCGCCCAAACGCCAGCTTGAATCGTCATTGCATCTTCGCCTTCGGCCGCCTGGAGAAATTTTGACAATTTGTCGGAAACGCGAGCAACACCGCTGAATCTGTCGCTGTCCTTTGGCACTGGGAGGTTGGCGTTGATGCAGGACGCCGGTACGGATATCTGGCGCGTTTGCTTTGGGGACAGGTCGAGCTCGTATTCTCGTCGCGTGACCATGTTTTGATGATTGCCGGAGGAGACGAAGTATGTGCCATGTGGAACACGCACTTTGAGTGGAATCGTAACTCGGCTTGTCAGTGATGCCTGGATATCGGTGATGGACTGGCCCGTTCCCTTAGCGGTTATCAAGCCCTTCCTATACAGAACAACGATATCCACGTAACCGTCCGGAAGCGACTTTGCCTTACTGTCTCTTCGGGCTTGAAACCAATTTGTGATGCCCTGAAATGCGAACATGGCCAACTCTCCTAGTATGTGTCCCTAATCGAACACACCTACTACTTGCCAAGCAATTGAATGTTGCGCCGCCAGTGTCACTTCCATACCTGCCACCATTTGTTCTTGTCCGATGCCTCGCCAGGTGGATCGGTCTGGGCCTGCAACATCGCTACTACGGCCATGTGGCCCTTTCTCAGAGCATGGGATCGTGCTGTACCTCCCATGTCGTCCTTGGCGCCCTGATCCGCGCCCGCTTCCACCAACAGACGTGTTATGTCGACATGTCCTAGATTGGCAGCGGCGATAAGGGGTGTAAATCCAAAGGCCGATCTATGCTCTTTGTTTGCGCCGGCAGCGAGCAACGATTCAACGACTGCAACGTGGCCGCGAGCAACGGCCCAAGAAAGCGCGGTGAGTCCTTCGCCGTCTGTTGCATCGATGTTGATCCCGTTCGCCAACAACTGCGTAACGTCGGAAACATTTCCGGTTTTGGCGGCATCGTGACAATCATCTGCGGCGGGAGAAGCCGGCAAAGGTGTTTTATTAACCGAACGCGATACAATTGGGTTTTCTGTTTGTGGGTTTTCCAATTGCATCTGCTGCCCGCTCCTCTGAAAATCTCTGCGGTTGGCAGGTATTGAAGCGTGGTATGCAAGAAGGTTCTCCCACTCTTGCTTGAGTGCAGCCCGGCAATCGACAGGCAAGGGAATGACGATATCATATTGAGCATTGATCGCGGAACCACTGTAAATACCGCCGCTCATTTCGCCAGGCCCGTCACCTTCGGCAAAGCACAAGTGCAGCTTGTCACGACTAAAGGCGTCTTGAATCAAGCATTTGGCCTCGGCAGTATCCAAGCCATACATCATCTCAAACAACACATGCGGATAGTTAAGTTTTGCTCTGACCTCTGGACAATCGACATCAACGAAAATGGCGCATAGGCCGCCCGCCTTCATTCGATAGAAGCTAAAGGCTACACGGACTGGTGAGCCGCGAAATTTGGTTACGGCTTTATCCCCTCGCACTAAAATGTATGGGCCTGGATCCCCGTCCAGCCGAAAAAAACCCGCGGTCCAGGGAGTCGTCATCAAATGCAAATACTTCGCGCCGAAGAACAGCATGCCAAATGTTGACTTGGCCTCCAGGCCTGGTGGAATCTCCAACACTACCTGGCGAACACTTTTCGTTGCATCTTGCGTTTGATACCAGTTCATTGTCGGCTCCGGAGAGATGATCTGACCTCACGGCGTTCGACGAACCATTTATAGGTTCCGAGGCCCTCAACAATCTCAGTGCGACGGCTGCGACGTTGGGCGAGTAGTTGCCAGCTTAGTTGGGAGTCCCTGTTCGATGCCCCCAACGACCTGGGACAGTTGGACCAATTGCTCCTTGGCTTCCTCGGCCCTTGCCTTGTCCACGTTCGAGAGGTCATCGATTGACTGAGCCAACTTCGCTACCGCTTCATCAAGAGCATTCAGGCGGCGGTCAAGAACCCGCCCTCGTTGTTCGTCCTGCGCGGCGACCACATTGTGGAAAGCGGTCGTGTCCGCGGACAATGCTTTGACTGAGTCGCTTGCTGTTTTATTCGCGGCATCAAATTGGTGGCCTATGCTGGTGATATTCTCCAGTACCGCTTGTATTGATTTGGCCAAAGCGGCAGAGGTGTCCTGATTCTCGCCGTGGTAGTGATTCACAGCTTGCGTTGTCGCCTGCAATACTTTGTCTGTATTGGTCAGATGCCTTTCCAAAGCGGCGACCGAAGTTCGCGTGTCGGTCTCCGTAAACCTCTGATTGATCACATCCTGCTGTGTGCGAGCCAATTGCTCCATAACGTCGAGTCTAGTTGTCAGCTCCACCATCTGGGTCTGCATCGAGTTCGCGTAATGCAGCAATCTCCAAGTGCAAATTGCCGCGAGGGTAAGCAGCAATACGATTGCACTCCATGCAATCGGCCGAAAATCGTTTCCTCGCTTCTGCACCGCATCTAAACCGTGCCGATAGATCGGATTCCCTGGGTCGATTCTGATCGCTTCTTGCCAATATCGTTCGGCATCAAGCCACCGACCCTGTTGTGCATAAATGCGAGCGGATAAATCCAGAATCTCTAGGCGGTCTTGAGGTAGATCGACTTGCAGAGTCCTAAGAAGCTGCAAAGCGTCGCTGTAGCGGCCCTTGCGCGCTAGTGAAGTCGCTTCGTCAAGGACGACTTCTCGCTCGGGATCGGGGCATCCACGCGTAGCCGCTGCGTTCCGTGTATTCTGAAGATTTGGGGAATGCATTGGACACCAATTGTTTTTGAGCCATGGAAGTTCATCAATGACTCAAATCGTTTCTAGAACCGCTGGTCGCGCACTTCGATGTCTCCGATATTGACACCCTTAGGTGGAGGTGGCGGCTGTAGATCCGGCCAAAGACGAATCAACTGAAGAGTAACGGCCTTCAGGCCTTCAAGGTCACCTTTTTCCATGGCGCGGTCGCCCTGCGGGATAAGTTGATCCGCAAGCGACTGATCCGTTAGTCTTTTTCGCTCCTGGCGTAGCGCAAGAAACATTCCAACGTGCTCGCCTGGGTCGCGATCAGTAATGTTGGCACGAAGTCGATGGAAGTCCCGCGCGCAGTTCTTCACGAGTGCCGGATCGCGAACATCGATAGCTGTGTCAAGATCTTCGATAAGTTGGTCGTATACTTCTTTGTCTTGTCCAGTTGCGAACTTAGAGTCGACCGCTTTCTTTGTCTCTGCCTTCGCTTCACGTGCTTCGTGGACTGTCTTGGGCCATTCCATGCGGCCTTCCACATCGTCCAGCTTGGCCTGAAGGCCAAGCAAGACTCGGTCCAAGTGTTTTTGCGACTCGATGTCGGTTGCCGCAGCGAGCAATAAATCCTCACACTTCGCAAGAATCCCCTCCTCATCGATTTGTTTTAGAGCCTCTTCAATTTGAGCATCTCGCATCGAAATTGCGGCCGTGCGAAGTGTCTTAAGCCGCTCCTTTTCGGCTTCAAACGCCTTGCGCAACAGACTCAACGGAGCTACCGTCATCTCATTCGTGTAAATTATGGGCAGCTTAATTTCCTTTTCCAGCAAAGTAACGAAGCCTTCGAAATGAACGCCCATTGAAGCGTCGATCTTTAATTCGAGGTCAACTTCGCTGCCCTCCGGTAAATTTCGTTCCACGTCCTTTCCACATATCAACATTTCGCCAATAAGACGGTTCCGTTTGGCCAGTGCATGGTCGCCTTCCAACAGAGGAATCCGCACGACATCATCTCCGTTCCCAGGGCGAAGCGCTACGGTGGTATTCACAGTTAGTCGCCCCTTTGCGGGCAACGATTCGCCTTTGCGCACAAATGCGCCGACTGAACCGTTGCGCAAGCCCACGCCAATGGTCGCATTCAGAGGGGCTGGGCCCGGTTCAACGCCGGGGGTGTAATTGTGTTGCTCTGGGGAGACCGGCAGTATGGCGCCCTGTTGATTGCGGAGCTGAATCCTAAATTCATGGCGACGATTTTCTTGGGCGTGCAGTTGAGTCACGAACCCACCGCTTGCATCAAGACGAACCTGCCCGCTGCTCCACCGCGTTTTTGCATCGACAAATTCGATCGTACAACCGTCGGCCGTTTTGTTCTTCGGCGCGTGGACGCGACCACCGATTTTCGGATCTGGAGGACCGACCGTCTCTCCGTCAATCGTGGCACGCCAAGTTCCGATGGCAAGTGTATCTGGCTCTGGCGGTCGCCGTTTAATGGTACTTGCGAAGATCGCAGCACCTCTAGCAACAACAGTAATGGGATCAATGCCATATTCTAAGGGACATTTTAGTGCGTCCTTCACCGCCAGACGGAGCCAGGGACTGAGGGTTGTGCCTCCGACCATCAAGACACAGTCCAATTGCTTTCCGGTCATGCCCTTTTCTTGAAGCGTCTCGACACACAACCGAATCGACTCCGCAATATGTGGAGCGCTGGCTTTCTGAACATCTTCAGGCGTCAAGCTGATGGATAACTCGACCGTCTTTCCGTCCGCGTCTTGACAGAGATCCTCAATGTCAATCTCCACGGGGCCCTCAGTTCGGCAAACTTCGATCTTCGCGATCTCTGCCAACCATTTGAGTTTCCGCAAAGGGCCGTCCCACCGCGAATTGCTACGGTTGAAATCGGGGAGCTTGAAATCGGCAGCCAGCAACTTTGGAACAACGATTTTTGTAACGATGTCCCAATCGATTAACTTGCCTCCCAGGTCCGGATTGCCCTTATGATTGTGCACCCTGATCATACCGTCGCCAACTCGCATGAGCGCCGCATCAAATGTACCTCCGCCGAAATCGTAAACGAGCCAATAGACGTTCTCTTTCTTAGTTTGAAAGCCATATGAAAGTGACGCCGCGACCGGTTCTTGGATCAACGGGCAGTCCACAAGTCCCGCTAAACGCGCAGCCTCTTGGGTCGCCGTTGTTGATGGTGTTTCAAATGCCGCAGGTACACAGATGACGGCTGTCGTCAGTTCCTCTCCCATATTTGTTTTGACATCGGTCCTGAGCGATTTCAAGACCTCCGCAGACAATTGCTCCGGGAGCAACTTTCGACCTGTGCGGGCAAATGTCTTGACCCCTTGCGCGCCAAGGCCCATCCTAAGTTTAAATTCGACATCGCCGTTCTTGTGGTCGGTTACTAATGCACGTTCCTTCGCATTAAAGCCAACGCGAAGGTTTCCATGCTTGTCCTCCCATACTGCCGAAGGCGTTATGCCTGAGTTTAGGTTGTTTGGGATGACCTGAGCACCATTGTCCGCGACAACAGCAATCGTGCTGTTCGTGGTGCCCAAGTCAATTCCAAAGTCGATCGTTGTGCGTGGCATGTTTGATTCCTTTCGAAAGAAAGCGTTCTGTCAATTTATATCTTTTCTAGAGCGAACACTCATTGACCAACAGGGGGCTTGTTTGGGGTATTGGGAGCAAGGCCCTCTTCGGAGACGCTATTCGGATGCTCGCCTTGAGCTTCCGGTTCGACAGCCGGCGCTTGCGATACATCATTGGCGCCAGCGGCGGCCGACTGACTGCCTATCCCATCGTGTTCCGAAGGGGGTGCTACAGCAACCCAAACTTCTCCTAACTGGATCGGTCGCTCACTCAAATAAATAGTCGGCGAGACCGTGTCTGCTACAACCTCTTCAGTCGTCCCAGGAGTGGGCAAAAGGTTCATCTTCAAAGCAGCGCCGACGGGAACGGGCTTTCCTGTGAGGTCTTCAATCTTCACGCCAAATGCCAGCAAGGCATCAAGACCCTTTATTGCTCGTCGGTATGCGAGCCGGTGTTTTTTGTCGATTTCTTGATCTGGTAGCGGTTTCAACTTGCGCTCGATGTCCCATAGGCAGGTCGCCAGGTCGGCAAGCAATCGGTCGGTCGCGTCGGGAGCTTTTACGGTAACAGCTACGGGCGTCTCATTGAGCGACGACTCATTTTGCAGAGGTGCTTTCCGCCGCGGAGCAATTCTCAGGGCTTTGGCGTGGCGCCTTTGATTGATAGCGCATAACAAGCCATCCTCGCCAAGAGTCTGGTGCTTTCGACTCGGTGGTTTTGATTGATCGCGTTTCGGCCTCATCGGGTCTCCAGTTAATATCAAATACGCCCAAATGACATTGGGGCCCGCTTACATTCCTCGTCAGAGGGCTTTGCACCGAATTTCCATCCTTCCTTTGTCAGTTCCTTTACTCGCTCATGATCGGTGCACTTTCGCCTGCCGGCATTCTTTATCTTAAAAGTCACGACACCAACGACTATCGCCAACACGAGACTAGCTATGCAGCCGATGACAGCCGTGGGCGCCCCCCGATCGTCATCCATGACCGCTCGATTTCCCGCAAGTAAGTTCGCTAATGTGATCGCTATCGCAACTCCCACTATCAGCGTGCTAATTACCGCTAGAAAAGTGAAACTACCGGCGCGCTTCATCGCCTTCTGGCAGCCTGTGCACCGCGGCAAATTTAGTTCCAGAGTTTTCCACGCAGCGCGATAGCCTCCTGGAATTCGCTCGCGGCGAACATTCCCGTACATCTTCATTTCATGTTCACAGCCGTCCTTGGCGTGCCCGGTTCGACAAAAGAAACATCGAGAACCCTCGAAATTGGATCGGACGATTGTTAGATTCAGTTCCACCCTCTGGCGCGTAGATGCTGTCCCGGATAGCGGCAACGTCGCCTCCAGCATTTTAAGCGATTCTTCCCAATCCTTCGTTGTATTGCCGAAAACTATCTGGCATACGAGGACTGCTTCGGCCGCTTGGCTACAAATCCCCTGTCGAACGGGATCTTCAAGCGGCAAAAGTAAATCGACTATTTTCAACTGTTCGCGAACATGATCCAAGAGTTCCCATATCACCTCTTTGGCACTCTCCGGCGAACTCTTTGCCTTTGCTTTGGACTCCTCACAATGGACTTCCATTCGATCACGAACCCCTGCGAGCGATTCTCTAATCGCCTCCGTTACCTGACTAGGTGGAAAGGGCGAGTCGCGGAGAATTCCGATCAACCGCCCTGCATCGTCCTTCTTGCCGAGTTCAGCAGCTTTTAGGGCGAGGCTGGCATGAAGTGACAGCAACGCTTTGGGTAACGTCTCTCGAATTCGCCTCACTAAACCAATGGTGATTTGAGGGTCGCTCTGTTCCTGCACTCGTTGCTTTGCGCGATCCCAAAAACCTTCCGTCTCTAGAGTCAGCCACCAATTTGAATACGTGCGCTTCCAGAGTTCAGCCAATTGCTGCGGTATGGTCTCGGAAGATGAGGCATTCGGTGAATTGCCGTCAATATCGAGGGCAAGTAGATGATAGAAAATGGCCAAATTGTGGGCCGCCACTCCGTCGGGGCTTTTCGACAGAGCAAGTTTATTCCAATATTCGGCCGCCGCGTTGGGCTTCCCCTCCGACAAAAGTTTCAACGCTGGATCGTTCGTATCGCCGCCTTGGACCGGCCAGAACCAAAAGATCTCATCCATCACTCTTTTAAGAGGATTAGCGTTGCGGTCAAGCGCATCGCGTTCTTGTTCTTCATTTGGGGCTGGCAGTAACGCAAGACGACCACCCTGACCGTTGCCTTGAGCTTTCCCATACTTCTTCTGCAAAGCATCACTTTGCTGTTTACGTCTAACTTCCCTGGGTGAAACATCGATTCCAACCTTTAACACGCGAAAGAGATTCCGACGATACAAGTCCACCTTGCAAAGCGAGAGAAGCTCTGGACAGGTCTTCGCCCTATGATCGGTTGCAGTTTGCATCATTTGCCATTAATACTGAGAGCCTTCGTCCGAGTTGCGCCGGTGCACTCATCCATATTATTTTCAGTTGTGGAAGTTGGCGATCGTGGCTGCGATGGTCAAAGCCGACACGAAGAGAATCACAAGACAGCCGGATTTAGCGGATTTTGGAGTCGGGAGTCGATCAAGAATACCCTTGGCACGGCTCGCCACGTTAACGTCCGAATCGCTGCACAACCACTCGAGGCAGGGGATGGCGTCTCCGTATTTGGAACGGGGTACGGAATTACGAACTACTGCGATCTGCAAACAAGCAAATAGATCGAGAAGAATCTCTTTGGCAGCGGTAGTGAACACAGTCACATCCGGCGAACGACCGTTAAATGAGTCAGGGTGATTGCTTGCTAAGGTTCGAAAACTGCCCGCCTCCGTCCAATGGCACTTCACGTGGTCCGCGCAACACGATTGCAAATAAATCAGATACCGCCACGCATCAAGGCGGACGTTTTCAGGCTCGTTAGGATATAGTAAGATTAGATCTCCGATTACTTTGATTGTCCCGCTAAAAAGGGCCGCTTCGATCAAAGGATTGGTCGAGCTTTGATCAGCAATTGCTTGCATGATCGTCAAACCTGCCCCGAATTGACCTATCGCCATGGAGCGACTTATTTTGTCCGATTGTGAACTGGGGCTCGCCATTCTCTTGGTCTCCATTAATGTGGTGATGATCTGCTTTGGAGTTTTCCTGTTGTCGTCGGACAGTGCATGACCCCTTTTCGCCACAACTGAAGGTACAACTCGTATCGCTCGCGAAGCGATGGATCCTTACAAATTGCTTCTTCAAGCAACGACGCGGCGTTCATAAGTTGGGCTGGGTCTTGCGCCACTTCTAGCGCAGCGTCCAAGGCGCTCTTAGCTTCTGCTTTGAAGTCGTGCCGAGACTTCGGTGCAAGAGCTGTCTTGGATGTTTTCCCCAGGCTGCTGACGGACATGGAATCCAAGCGGTTACCCGGTTTCCATCTGTCCAGGTCTTGGAGCAGTTCAAGAACATTCGCGTAACGGTCTTCAGGCGCGATCTGCAGGCAGCGGTAAAGAATTGATTCAAGGCCGGAGTCAACGGTAATATTATAAACACTGGGGGGACGTAGCGGTCGTGCGAACCAAGATGGACTTGAATACTCCGCGTCGTCCAAGATTGGATAGGGCATCTTATCCGTGAGCAATAAATATAGAGTTGTACCCAGTGCCCATACGTCCCCAGCACACGAATCTGCGTTCTCCAATGACTCGGGTGGCTTGAACCCCTTCGTGCCCCGGGCACTTGCCAAGAGTGTTAGGGGATTGACCGACTTCGCCAAACCAAAATCGCTGACTCTGACATGCAGGTCGTCTATCCCGTACCCGACAAGAATATTCTGAGGCTTCAGGTCGCGATGGATGATCGGCGGCTTTTTAGAGTGCGCCACGGCCAAACCGCGACAGGTCTGCTTGATAATCTCGACTGCTTGGGCAACCGGCATTAGGGCTGCGCCGAATGACCGCCAATACTGTTCCAGCGTCATCGGCATGTAGGTCATCGTGAAATAGCCGAACGTTCCCTGTTCTAAGTCCAAGAGCTGTGCGTCAAATACCCCGACAATGTGTGGATGCCCGAGGGTCGACAATAATCGCGCCTCAGTCAGATCACGCTCGATTTCTTCAATGGTCGCCCTCTTCGCCTTGAAGACCTTCATGGCCTGACGACCGATGAATCGATGCTTGACCGCATAGACTTCGGCGAAAGCGCCCTCACCGATCGGCTTCACGATCTCATATGAATCGCGGACAATTTGACCTGGATTGAGCAACGGCATAGACGCGGTTCTCCAAAACTGCGACCCGAGCAAGCATCCGTGGCTCACCAGCAATCCTGAATCGGCTTGTCAAAGTCGAATTATCAGGCAAGCTCTGCTACACTGCAAGGTGCGGATGACACATGGATTGCGTTGGCTCGCGCTTCGGCGAGAATAGCGCTGTTGCCTATGCCAAACTCGACCCTTCATGGTTGATTACCGGGCCAACAGTTCGCGGTTGCGCCGCGGAAGTTCGAAACCGCATGTCGCCACCGAAATGAGCCGGAAGATGCCAAGAACACAAAAAAACGCCGTGGGTTTTCCACCGACGCGATGGTCTCTGGTTGGACTCGCGGGAGAATCAAACGACCAAATCCGTCTTACGGCCTTAGCCGAGTTGCTGGATGCTTATCTTCCAGCATTGCGGGGATTCTTGATCAGCGGTCGGCGGTTGCGGCCGGATTTATCCGACGATGTGCTGCAAGGATTTGTGGCTGACAAAGTCTTGGCGGCCCGTTTGGTTAGTCACGCTAACCGCGCGCGCGGTCGTTTCCGAAATTTATTGCTAAGATCACTCAGCAACTACACGAACACTTACCTCCAGAAGCACAACAAGGGGCACGTCGATATCGGTGCCCTAAACCCAGAGGTTCTTGCCGTCACGGAGATCGATCATTTCCAAAAGGAATTTGACCGGCAGTGGGTACGGCGATTGGTTTTTCGCGCCATTTCCGCAACGGAATTGGAGTGTAAGCGCAAGCGCCGAGAAGATTTATGGGAGGTCTTTCGCGCGCGCGTGGTGTTGCCGGCGCTTGAGGATATGAAACCCCTCGAATATTCCCGTTTGGTCAGCCAATTCAATCTATGCTCTCCACGTGATGCAATTAACCTGTTAGCAACAGCTAAGCGAATGTTCACACGGCATTTGTACGACGCGGTTCGCGATTATGCGGGGGAGCAATCCAAGGATGTGGAGCGAGAGTTGGCAGAACTCAGATTCGCCTTGCGGTAATATATCGGCGCAACGTGACTTTGAGCGGCGAGTAGTTGCTTGAGGATCGGAACGGAACGCCCTGACGGTCCGTTCCGATCGGGAGTGTTGACCGATGCGAAAACAGCAGGAAGAGCGGCTTGATAGCCGGTTTATTCTGAGATCGCTGTTGGATTCTACCGAAGAACTTGACGTTCCGTGGGAAGCGGAAGATTTGCCGGCAATTTTGAAACATCAATTGTCTGCTCCCCTCGGCGGTGAGCTTGAGGCAATCGCGCCCGGTAGGAGTACGGCCATGGTTCGTCGCGCGGAAACGCTTGGCATTCATTCACTCGCCGATGTGCTGGCGCATCCGGGACCGCCGATTGAGATTCTGCAAAGTTTCAAGCAATGGGCAAAAGAAGAAATGGCAGCGAAACACTCGGGCTTGCCCGAAGCAGTCTTGAAGGTCATCTACACCGCGACCATCCTGAAGGGCCTTGTCACGGGTAACAGAGATTTCACAACCCTGTCTCACTTTGAGATTCAGAAATCCGTCCGGTGGTGTCTAGCTCAGTCTTGGCTTAACCCTGCGCTCGCGCGAACCTTGCGCGAGTGTTTGAAGCATTTAGACCACGAGCTTGCGGACTGACACATTTGGCTTATGATCCAGAACAACGCATGGAACAGCAATGAACGATGCGCGAACTTTTCTTGAGGCGGTTCGACAGGGCGACTTCGAGGAAGTCAAGGCGCGGCTCAAAGACAATCCTGATCTGGTTTCCAGTAAAATCAACAGTGGCGAAACGTCGTTGCACGTGGCGGTTTCAGCGGGACAAAAGGACATGGCGAAATTGCTACTGGCCAACATGGCCGACGTCAATGCCAAGGCCAACGATGGTACGACGCCTTTGCACTGTGCGGCTGCTCATGGCCGCTCGGAAGTGGCGGAAATACTTCTGGCCAACAAGGCCGATGTCAATGCCGGGGACAGCAAAGACCGCACGCCATTGCATTGGGCAGCGGACAAAGGCCACAAGGACGTCGCGGAATTGCTGCTAACCAACAAGGCCAATGTCAATGCCAAGAACTACAACGACGACACGCCTTTGAATTTGGCTGTGTTAATTGGCGACAAAATCATGGCGGAAATTCTCCGCCAGCACGGTGGCATATTGGAGCAGATTGCAAGTTAGCGATCCCAATTATGATCGAGAGAAATATGCGTTTCTGGAAGAAGATGTCCGTCGCCAAGGAATCGCTGCCGGCTAGCGTTACCAGAAGGAAATCAATTCAGCCCTCCGTCACTGCCACACCGCAGGTCTCTTCCAACACCGGCACCGAATTGGAACCAATAAAAAGCGAGCATTTTGCAATTCCGTTTGCATGGTAAGAAAAAATGGCGACGTGAGAACTCTGGAAGAGGGTAGAGGCGCAATGCGACTGATAGTGCACTCGGCAGATTTGATGTCAGATATTCATCAAAGCAGCGTAGACACCGTGCTCTCTCTTTTTCGGGCTGACACGAATCTCTCCGACGACCAGATTATTTCGGCGTGCCGAAAATATAGTGGCATCCTTGCTCAAATCCTAGGGCGGCAATCCAGTTTTCGTAAGAAGTGAAGAATCGCACTCGGGTATATAGTTTTTTCTTCGATCATATTCGCAAAAGGAATTCTCGCCGTTGATCGTCTAGCTCGCATCGTGCTGGATATAATTCTCGCCATCGAATCCTGTAATCTCCACGATATCGCGGACGGAGCGTCCAATTGATCCGTTGACCCGTTCGATGAAAATGACGAGATTCACAGCCGAAGCAATCGATCGATTTGGAATGGCCTGTGAGGCTTCGCCCACCAAGTCTTCAATCCGCCGCAGCGCGTCGGCCGCCGAATTCGCGTGAATAGTGGCTACGCCTCCGGGATGTCCGGTGTTCCACGCTTTGAGCATCGCCAGCGCTTCTGGTCCCCGGACTTCGCCAATGATGATCCGATCAGGACGCAAGCGCAGCGTCATACGGAGCAAGTCGGTCATCGTCACTCGCGGCTCTGTGTTTTTCGTGAGCAGTTCCACTTTGTCATCCGCAGGACATTGCAACTCCTTCGTATCTTCGATGAGGACGATGCGGTCGCTCCGGAACGGCGGCTCGGCCAGGATTGCGTTGACCATCG
>Ga0182024_10010189_pt1 | contig 19231 bp, 21 predicted proteins | sample P32metaG_FD_120480 | JGI IMG/M metagenome (GOLD analysis project Ga0182024, IMG submission 120480) | Permafrost microbial communities from Stordalen Mire, Sweden - P3-2 metaG (Illumina Assembly) | ecosystem: Environmental > Terrestrial > Soil > Wetlands > Permafrost | place: Sweden: Stordalen... | reverse complement strand
GAGCAGGTCGAGATCTTCAAGATTCACCTGAAGCGGCGCGGCATCGACGAAGCGGAGTTTCATGTCGAGCAACTGACGCAATTCACGGCTGGCTGGACAGGCGCCGAAATCGAGCAATGCGTCGTATCGGCGATCACCAAGGCGCGGCTGGCCGACCGCGAACTCACCGAGCACGATCTCATCAGCGTGGCCGTCAGGACCGTGCCCTTGTCCAGGACCATGAAGGAACAGATCAACCACATTCGCGGCTGGGCCTTCGAAAGAGCCGTCCGGGCCACCCCGCAAGGTATCCGGCGGTAGTTCGCAGATTTGGCGGACTACGTGTCCCGCGATAGCCGGAATCGTTCCGTGGTAGAGTGGAGTGGTCAACTATTTTGGCATCTTCGCATTAGTCCGGTCCAACCGCCCTCGTCCGATCCTGCCCGATTAACCAATTTGTAAGTCAAAAGGAAAAAGCATGAAGAATATTTTCGTAGGAAACCTCAACTTCGGAGCTACCGAAGCTGCGGTCCGATCTCTGTTCGAGGCGTACGGTAGCGTCGAGCGCGTTAACATTATCACCGACCGCGATACCGGGCAGCCACGAGGGTTCGGATTTGTCGAAATGAGCGCCAACTCGGAAGCGGATCGTGCGATCGCGGAACTGAATGGAAGAGAGCTAGACGGCCGGGCGTTGAACGTTAACGAAGCCCGTCCTAAGACCGAACGCAGCTTTGGGGGCGGCGGTGGGGGCGGCGGTGGACGTGGCCGTGGTGAAAAACGCTGGTAGTCGATTAGACCAAGTCTCAGGGCTGCGCGTTCCAGCGCGGCCCTTCCCACCAAACCCAACCACAATCCAGCCACGCTACGACCAGTCAGGTTCTTTTAGGCTCGCAGCGCGACCCGCAGGGTCATGTTGCCTGGATTTTCCCGTTCAAAAGCCAACAGAGCAACCTTCAGCGGAGAGGTCCGAATCGGACTGGTAAACCACTGTTCCGGAATGGGCAACGTGCTCTGGTCAATTTCCTTCCAAGGCTCGCCATTCAATTTGCGCTGATCGATGCGGGCGATTTTGTCTTCAATGCGCACACGCAAGTCCTGCGTTTCAAATGTCACATTATCCATGGTTTCATTGTCCCACGAGATGGAGCAGCAACGGTAGCGACATTTTCGTAGTCAATGTTTCCACAAATGATTGACCCTTCCATCGGAAGTCGTCAGGTCTCCAGGCTGGACGCCGGCCGGGCAACTTCCCACATACTTCTGGTCCATGATCATGGTCGTCTCGCTAACGCCGTTCGTAGCGGGAGTAAAAGTAGCGTGGGTCTCCGAATGGGCGGACGTATCGCCCTGATAGGTGACGGTTCCCTCGCTTTCCATCACGGTGCCGCCGATCACGCAATGGCTCTTGCTGGAATACTTGCCGCCCTGGAAGCTCTGGCTCACCGTGCAGCCCTTCAGGTTTTTCGTGAGGGACAGCGCGTGCTGGTCATAGGCGTGATTGCGGCAGATGGTGGATGTTGAATCGGTCTTCTTGTTCCCGGGGTTATCGATGTTGTGCCGCTGGATCGACCAAAGACCTTCTTTCACTTCAGGCGGGTCGACGGCATTGGCCACACCGATTGCCAACAAGAATGCCACTGCCGCGGGGACTAGCGTCTTCTTCATTGTGCTTCCTCCTTCGGGTCTTTGATCGGTTGCCCTGAGCGTAGCCTCTAGTGTATCGTCTCAAACAGTCTCACGGTCATGCCTCCCTTAGAGTAAGATGTACTACACTCACTAACCTTGACACTTGTCCGCAACATGAACTATCCTTAGCCTTCGCGTTAAAAGACTAGAGTTCATAGTCTAGTTGGTACCCTCCGGCCTACGGCCCGCCCGCGTCTGAAGAATTTTCCGGGCCGTGCCGAACTAATCTAAGGAGAGTCATGCCACATCAGCCTTACTTTGTGGTTGTACTAGCGCATTCGCTGCATGGGCGATTGCGGCGGATACACATCCCACACAAAGTGATCTATGCTGGTTTTGTTTTTTCAGCGTTTTCATTTTTCATCATGTTGGCTTTTCTTTCCAGCTACTTGCGAATGAGTTGGAAAGTGGCGCATTACAACTCGTTGCGGCAGGAAGTGGACTCGCTCAGAACTAAGTACAAAGAGCTGCAGCGTGTCACCAATCAAAAGAACGAGCAATTGGCGACGCTTGAGAACTTTGCCGGCGAGGTTTCGGTGGCTTATGGGCTCAAGCGTAAGCCTGGCACTTCGAGCGACGTCGTGAATACGGCCAATCTGACTCCCACCTTCCGCGAATCGCTCAGCCAGTACAACTTCCTCCAGACCTCCACGATTTCAGCTATGTATCGCACGTATCCCCGGCAATACCAACTCCACGTTCGCCCTAGTTTATGGCCCGTGGAAGGCCGGCTGATGAGTCCATTTGGGGGACGCACGGACCCGTTTTCCGGTGAGGGCGCCATTCACACCGGCGTCGATCTGGAGGCGGCCATGGGGACGGCGGTGCGCGCGGCAGCCGACGGCATTGTCGTGCACGCCGATTGGGAAGGCGGCTACGGCCGGTTGATCATTATCGACCACGGCAACGGCGTGCAAACCTATTACGGCCACTTGTCGACTTTCGGCGTGGTGCCGGGCCAGGAAGTCCGGCGCGGCGACGTGATCGCGCGCTCGGGCGCAAGCGGCCGAGTTACTTCGCCGCACCTGCATTACGAAGTGCGCATGGGCGGCACGCCGGTGAATCCGTATCCGTACATGGTTAAGTCCGCCGCGGTGGGTACGGTGCGCGAGCAAAAAGATTTGCCGTTCGATTAGCCTTCCATCTCCAGACGGCGGCGCCGGAAGACGTCCGCATGTTTGTCCAAGAGTATTTCGACGCCTGGAAAGGCGCCGACGAGCACAAGATTCTCGCCTGCTTTTCGGATGACGTTGTAATCCACTTCCGACGGGTGCACTCGAAGGGAAAACAGCCGTACGAGACAACTTTGTGCGGCCGTTCATCACTGGGTTCCCTGGCAATGTACATTCCATTCGAACGCTGGCCCACGCTAATGATCTGGTTGCAGTAGAGTGGAGCTTTGAGGCCGTTCATAAAGACGCCTTTGCCGGTGTCGAGGCAACGGGCAAAAAAGTTCAGGTCCCTGGCTGCTCCTTCTACGAATACGATCTCGGAACCAGAAAGATCTCGGCGGGATGGATTTACTTTGATTTTGCTACTCTTTTGCGCCAGATTGGCGCGGGAGCGTGAGCCCAATGGGTTGACACCGCGTCCCCAGCCTGTCCGAATTCGCCAAAGCTGTTGACAAGTCCGACATGCCGATGTTATGCTCCTGAAACAATAGTAGTTTCGCAAAAAGTTACCTCCTGGAACCTCGTGTCAACGTTCGCGCGAGTTTCGAAGTCCAAGTTTAGACACATCACCAAGTTCGTGTGATTCGGTTGGTTTGCGATCGAACAGAAAGGCCAAGTTGCGCCTGTCTGCAAGGTCGTATTGACACTTCCCGACCATAAAGCAGAGCGTGCGGCTCGTTCACACTGAAGAGCCGAATCCGGACCGGAAAGAAGCCGCGAACGATATCGACATAAGAAATCTAGCACAGAGGTTTAGTGTGCTTGCCCGCGGAAATGCTCTTCCATGGGCGCGCGCAATTAGACTTGCCGTGATCGTTTATTTCGCAATCAAAAACAAGAGGCGCTTCGTGCGCCCAGAAGAGAGGATTCAGTCATGTTTAGAAGAAGTGTCCGCAATGAGCGTGCGTTGGTTGCGCGCCAAGGCGCCCCGGTTTTGCTTGTGCTGCTGGGGTTGCTTGTATTGGCCCTGCCATCACAGGCGCAGATCAACCTGGGCCCGATTACGGTGGGCGCCGGATTGCAAACCAGTTTCGACCATACCGATATCACCGGCGGCGGCGGGACCGACGACCAGTTCCTGCTTAACCACGCCCGTATTTACATCAACGGGCCTGTCACCGACTCGATCAGTTTCATGTTCAATACCGATTACGACAGCGTCAGCAACAAGCTCGGTATATTGGACGCGGTGGCGGAGTTTAACTTCGCTCCCGAGTTCCACATCTGGGCCGGCCGTTTCCTGGAGCCGAGCGACCGCGCGAATCTCTACGGCCCGTTCTTCTCGAATGAGTTTTTAGCATTTACCGACGGTGTCCAGGATGGATACTCCTCCATCTATCAGGGCCGCGATAACGGGGTCATGTATTGGGGGGATTTTTTCAACCAAAGAATGAAAGTCTCGGTAGGCGCCTTCGACGGCAAGTCCGCCACCGGGCAGGGTCAAGTCCTGGGCGCCGCCCGCGTCCAGTTCGATTTCTGGGATAAGGAAGACGGCTACTACCTGAACGGAACCTATTACGGCGATAAGAATTTGCTCTCCATCGGCGGAGCCACCCAGTATCAAGACGGCCGCGTGGGGTCGACTATCGATTTCCTCCTCGAAAAGAAACTGCACAACGCCGGCGTTGTGACCATCGAAAGCGAGTATTCCAACTACAACGGGCTGGGCGGGTACCAAGCGAACTATGCCAAGAGCCAGGGAGCGTATGGGCTTGCAAGCTACCTGTTTCCGAAAGTAGTCCCCTTCGGTAAGGTGAAGGGCAAGTTCGAGCTCCTCGCCAAGTATGCCAAAGCGGACTTTACACACGGGACAGGCGTCAATTTCGATCAGAAAACCACAGAAGTAAACTTCAGCTACATCATCAAGCAGTTCAACGCGCGCGTGATGTCGTTCTACGAGGACCAGAGCTTCAACAACGTAAGAACCGATTTCTGGCAGGCGGGACTCGGCCTCCAGGTTCAGATATGATGCATGGTTTTCATCCTCGGAATGAGGGAGTCAGTTTCAGAATGAAAGGAGTCAATTTATGAAACGTAGAGCATTGTTTATGGCCGCCTGGCTGCTAGTCGGCGGCATTGTATCTTTCAACGTTGCAGCGGCCCAGGACACCATCAAGGTGGGCGTGCTGCATTCACTTTCGGGCACCATGGCTATCAGCGAAACCACTCTGAAGGACACGGTCCTGATGATGATTGACGCCCAGAACAAGAAGGGCGGATTGCTGGGCAAGAAGCTTGAGGCGGTGGTCGTCGATCCGGCGTCCGACTGGCCGCTCTTCGCCGAGAAGGCGGCTCAGTTGCTCGAAAAGGACAAAGTCGCCGTGGTGTTCGGATGCTGGACATCGGTTTCCAGGAAATCGGTGCTGCCGGTTTTCGAGAAAGACGACGGCTTGCTCTTCTACCCGGTCCAGTACGAAGGGGAGGAGTCATCTAAGAACGTGATCTATACCGGCGCGGCGCCCAATCAGCAGGCGATCCCGGCCGTGGATTACCTGATGAAGGAGGTCGGAGTGAAGCGCTGGGTGCTGGAAGGCACGGACTACGTCTACCCGCGCACCACCAACAAGATTCTCGAAGCTTACCTGAAGCTGAAGGGCGTGAACTCCGAAGACATCTCGATCAACTACACGCCTTTCGGGTACTCGGACTGGCAGAGCCGCGTGGCCGCCATCAAGAAATTCGGCTCGGCCGGCAAGAAGACGGCGGTGGTGTCCACCATCAACGGCGACGCCAACGTACCGTTCTACAAAGAGCTTGGCAACCAGAAGATTTCGGCGGAGGATATTCCCGTGGTCGCCTTCTCGGTCGGTGAGGAGGAACTGTCGGGCATCGATACTAAACCGCTGGTTGGCGAGCTGGCAGCCTGGAACTACTTTGAAAGCATCAACACGCCGGCCAACAAAGCGTTCATCCAGCAGTGGCATGCCTTCATCAAGAACCCGAAGCGCACAACCAACGACCCGATGGAGGCCACCTACATCGGCTTCAATCTGTGGGTGAAGGCAGTGCAAAAGGCCAACACCACGGCTGCCGAGAAGGTGATCGCGACGCTTCCCGGTCTTGAGACGCCGAATCTCACCGGCGGAGTCGCCAAAGTGCTGCCGAATCATCACATCACCAAACCGGTTTACATCGGCGAGGTGAAGGCGGACGGCCAGTTTAACGTGGTTTGGAAGTCCGCGGGTGAGGTGCCGGGCGACGCCTGGTCCGATTACCTGCCAGGCAGCAAGAATATCGAAGCGGATTGGGTGACGCTGAACTGCGGGCACTACGATAAGGTCACTAAGAAGTGTTCAGGACAGAACTACAAGTAGGGAAATACCTTCCGTGGGGCGGGCCGTGGCTGTTCCTGCTGCTGCTCGCCCTTTGGTGCATCGTTCCGTTACGCGCCCAGTCTTCCAATGACGCAAGTTTCCTGTCGACGCTGGGCCAGCTGCGGGAGGCGTCGTATTCCGACAAGGCAGCCATCGCCGAACGGCTGAGCCAGACCGCTCATCGCAGCGTCCGCGCAGTTCTGACGGCGCTCTTGGAAGGCCGGCTCTATTTCCGCAACAGCGATCAGAAGGTTTTTATCGTCAAGTCGGCCGATGCGGATCCCCACAATTTAATCGATCCGCTCTCGCTGAAGGATGCCGGATCCGCCTCCGCGGATAGCGTAACTCAAATTGGCACGAACAACGGTTTGAGGAGCGCCTTGAGAACCACCGTGGCGCACTTCTCGTTGTCGAGCCCGGAAGTGGCGGTGCGGTTGGACGCGGTGCGCGAGATGTCGCGATCGCTGGACGAACCGACGGTCGCGCTGCTGCGCCAGCGGCTCGGCGTAGAAACGAATTCCAGCGTCAAGAAGGAAATCGAAACTGCCTTGGCGCTGGCTGCGCTGGACGGCTCGGACAGCGGAGCGCGTCTCGAAGCCATCGCCATACTGAAACAAAGCGTCAGCCAGGATGTGCGGAACAGGCTGGCGCTCCTGCTCGATAAATCTCCCGACGGCAGCTTCGTCGAAAAAGACGAGAAGGTGCGGCGGGCCGCTGCCGCCGCGGTGGCAACTATCGACCGTTGGCGCGCCTTTTATTCTGGCTTCCAGACATTGTTTTTTGGCCTGAGCCTGGGTTCGGTGCTGGTGCTCATCGCTATTGGACTGGCCATTACGTTTGGCGTTATGGGCGTCATCAACATGGCTCACGGTGAGTTGATGATGCTGGGCGCGTACACCACTTACGTGGTCCAGTTAGCGATGCCTGGACACATAGGGATCTCGATCCTGGTAGCGATTCCGGCGGCGTTTTGCGTTGCGGGGCTGGCGGGCGTCCTGATGGAGCGCGCCATTATCCAATTTCTTTACGGAAGACCTCTGGAGACCCTGCTCGCGACCTTCGGTGTAAGCCTGATCCTGCAACAATCGGTCCGGTCTACTTTTTCGGCGCTCAACCGATCCGTGGTGACACCGGACTGGATGAGCGGCTCGCTGCGGCTGAACGACGCTCTCGCCATTACCTATAACCGACTCTACATTGTGATCTTCACGCTGATCGTCTTCTTTCTTATCATGCTGGTGTTGCGGCGCACCCGGCTGGGTCTCTACATCCGGGCCGTTTCGCAGAATCGGCCTATGGCCAAGGCGATGGGTATCCGCACCGAGTGGGTGGATGCGATGACGTTCGGGCTCGGATCGGGTATCGCCGGTGTGGCGGGCGTCGCGCTGAGCCAGTTGACCAACGTGGGTCCAGGTCTGGGGCAATCCTACATCATCGATTCGTTCCTGGTGGTTGTTTTTGGCGGCGTCGGAAATCTCTGGGGATCTCTCATCGGCGGCATGTCGATGGGGATCGTCAACAATTTGCTGGAGCCCTACGCCGGGGCCGTGCTGTCAAAAATTTTCGTCCTGGTCGCGCTGATTCTCTTCATTCAGGTCCGGCCGCGCGGATTGTTCCCGCAAAAGGGACGCGCGGCGGAGGACAAGTAGGGGTGTTTCGCCTCTGGAATTCAAAGGCAGGCGGCGATCGGGGAGGCGCATGGTTTCTGGCGTTGCTCGCCCTGGTGGCCGTCGCCGTGCCAGTCCTCAACCAGGTTGTGCCCTCGTCGTCCTCGTTTCACATCTCGGCCTTCGGAATCACGCTCATCGGCAAGTATCTGTGTTACGGGATGCTGGCGCTGGCCGTCGACCTGATTTGGGGATACTGCGGCATTCTGAGCCTCGGGCACGCGGCCTTCTTCGCGCTCGGCGGCTACGCAATGGGCATGTATCTGATGCGGCAGATCGGCCCCCGGGGCGTCTACGGCAATCCCATTTTGCCCGACTTCATGGTGTTTCTGAACTATAAGTCGCTGCCCTGGTTCTGGTACGGCTTTAACCACTTCCTGTTCGCGCTTGCCATGATGATTCTCGTCCCAGGCTTGCTGGCGCTGGTGTTCGGGTGGTTTGCATTTCGCTCGCGCGTCACTGGCGTGTATTTTTCCATCATCACTCAGGCGCTCACCTACGCGCTGATGCTCGCCTTCTTCCGCAACGACATGGGGTTCGGCGGTAACAACGGATTCACCGATTTCAAGGACATCGTGGGTTTCGACCTGCATGCCGACAGCACTCACGTGGTGTTGCTGGTGGTCACCGCCGCCGCGCTCGCCGCCAGCTACATGGCTTGCCGGGCGATTGTGGATTCGCGCGCCGGGCGGGTGATCCGCGCCATCCGCGATGCCGAAAGCCGGACCCGTTTTCTGGGCTATCCTGTCGAATCCTACAAGCTGTGGCTCTTTGTGTTTTCAGCGGTCGTCGCCGGTATCGCCGGAGCGTTGTATGTCCCGCAAATCGGGATCATTAATCCGAGCGAGTTTTCTCCGATCAATTCCATCGAAGCCGTCATCTGGGTGGCAGTGGGAGGGCGTGGGACCCTGTACGGCGCCATCGTGGGCGCAATTCTGGTGAACTATGCGAAGACCTATCTGACGGGTGCGTTTCCCGAAGTATGGCTCTACGCACTTGGTGGGTTGTTCGTGTTGGTGACGCTGTTTCTGCCGCGCGGGATTATCGGTCTATTTTCGGGGCGGAGTAAAGACAAATCGGCGGCTGCGAATGCAACGCCTGTAGAGTAGGCATTACGAAAATGAGCGTTCGCGACAAAAGGCTCAATCTTGAGGACCTGACCGTCAGCTTCGACGGCTTTAAGGCGCTCAACAAGCTCACACTGTACGTAGATCCGGGGGAGTTGCTTTGCATCATCGGACCGAACGGCGCTGGCAAGACCACCATGATGGACGTCATCACCGGAAAAACGCGCCCGGATTCGGGAACGGCGCAGTTTGGCAGCGACATCAATTTACTCGAGTTGTCCGAGGCCGAAATCGTGGCGGCCGGAATCGGGCGGAAGTTTCAGAAACCGACCGTGTTCGAGCAACTGACGGTGTTCGAGAATCTGGAACTGGCGCTGGCCGGCACTCGGTCGTTCTTGAAGACGCTACGTGCCCATATCACGCCCGCGCAACACGAGAGAATCGACCATGTGCTGGACATCATCGGCCTCTCGCGGCTGCGCGGGGCGCCGGGAAGAATACTCGCCCATGGCCAGAAGCAGTGGCTCGAAATCGGCATGCTCTTGATGCAGAACCCGGAGCTGCTCCTGGTGGACGAGCCGGTGGCTGGTATGACGCCGCAGGAGATCGAGCGTACCTCCGAGCTCCTGTTGTCGCTCGCCGGCGAGCACTCGGTGGTGGTGGTCGAGCATGATATGGCCTTCGTTCGATCCATTGCCCGCCGCGTTACGGTGTTGCATGAGGGGCACGTCATTGCGGAGGGCGATATGGACAAAGTGCAGAACGACCCTCGCGTTATCGAGGTTTATCTTGGTGTTTGAAAAATGCTGGGTGTTTGATGCTTACAATTAAATCCCTCAACCAGTTCTACGGTGGCAGCCACACGTTATGGGATGTGGATCTCGAAGTCCCCGCCGGTTCGCGCATGTGTGTGATGGGCCGCAACGGCATGGGCAAGACCACGCTCCTCAAATGCATCATGGGGCTGCAGCAGGTGAGCTCCGGTGGCGTCACATTCGCCGGCAGGGATTTGCTCAAGCACTACGCCGAGCAACGGGCCAAGCTCGGCATCGGTTACGTGCCGCAGGGGCGCGAGATCTTTTCGCAATTGACGGTGGAGGAAAATCTGAGTGTGGGTCTGGGCCTGCGCAAGAGCAGTCCCCGTACCATTCCAAGCCGTATTTTCGACCTGTTTCCCGTGCTGAAGCAGATGATGAACCGGCGTGGCGGCGACCTTTCGGGCGGCCAGCAGCAGCAGTTGGCGATCGGCCGAGCCCTGGTGCTGGAACCGAAGCTGCTGATTCTGGACGAACCCACCGAAGGGATTCAGCCCAATATCGTTCACGAAATCGGCGACATCCTCTTGAGGTTGAACAAGGAAGAAGGGCTTACCGTGCTGCTGGTGGAGCAGAAGCTGCCGTTCGCGCGCCGTGTGGCCAGTGAGTTCTGCATTCTCGATAAAGGGCGGCGCGTTGCTGCCGGTCCAATCGGTGAACTAACGGACGAAATGGTGCGCGCACATCTAAGCGTGTAACGGCTGGCCTTCGCTCACCCTCTTGACAGCCGGCACGATTATAATCACAATGTGATAGTAATCATGCTGGGCGAATTCGAGTATCTGCTCCTCACGGCTGCCGTGCGATTGGGTAAAGACGCTTATGGAGCGGCTATCCGGCAGGAAATCGAAGCTATAACTGGACGCCGCTGCTCCATCGGAGCCCTCTACACAACTCTGGATCGTCTGGAGAAGAAGGGTTTTCTCAAGACCTGGATGGGCGACGCCACGCCTCAACGAGGAGGACGCGCCAAACGCATGGTGCAGGTGAATGCCAAGGGCGTTCAAGCTGCGACCTCCTTCTACAATGCGATTGCGAGAATGAGCCGTGGTGTTTCCTGGGAAGCGAAGCGAACGGCCGTGGAGCCATGAAGCGATTCAACTGGTGGTTGGCGGAGATTGTGTCGCTATCGTTGACGCCCGAGGAATGGGAAGCAGTGAACGGAGATTTGGCTGAATCTGGCGAGACTGGCGGACAGGCGTTGCGCGATGTGCTGGGTCTGGTGGTCCGCAGGCAGATCGCCTTGTGGAAGAGCTGGCGCCCGTGGTTGGCTTTCCTCGCGCTTGTTGTCCCACTCGGCGTGCTGCTCAGTCTGGTTTCAAGAATGATGGCGGACGGCAGCGCCATTTACGCCTGGATGTATTTGAATAACTGGACGTGGACATACGTGACGAATGCTGGCGCCCGGATTGACCTGATTCGCTACGGCGCCGACATCGCCCTGAAGTACCTGGCGCTGCTTTGCTGGTCGTGGACCGGTGGCTTCCTCCTCGGCTCTTTGTCGCGACGCACGATTTCGGTAAACGTGTCGTTGTTTTGCCTCGCCTTATTGCTGGGAGAATTGTTGGAGCCGCCACGGAATCTTGGGCATTGGTTGCTCTGCCCCCGGCCGCTTGGGCAGGGCGCTAACGGCGTCCATGGCGGAGTCTACTCGCTGGCGTTTTACAGCGTCATGTTCCCGCTGATCCTACAAATGTTGCTGGTGGTGCTCCCTTCATTTTGGGGAGTGCGCCAGGGCCTCCGGTTGGCAACACTACCGATCCCGCGCCGAACAATCTTGTGGACGTGCATGATAGCGACGGTCGCTGCGCTGGGGACCGAGAGCTCGGTTTGGTGGCAATTACGAACTTGGGATGTACGTCCCAATCCTGCCCCCGTTCCCCATCTTCCGTCACTGTTACCGATTGCCCTACTGGGGCCGCTTGGGTACTGGCTGGCAAAAACAAGCTGGAGGAACGAGAGACCGTCTCGCATTATCTGAGAAGCCCGCTTTCGAATTCAAGGAGAAGAAAAAATGATCAACACTTCCGTTCTAGCTCCAATTAATCTGCTGCGAACCTCGGCCATGCTACTCACACTGGCCATTGTGGCAGCCGCTGCCGATCAACCGGGAATCCGCGCCGCCCTAGTCCCTCGAGACGAGCGGCCGCCCGCCGCGGATTTCGCTCTGCAGGATGCATTCGGGAAGACTGCAAGGCTTACGGACTACCGTGGCAAAGTGGTCCTCCTCGATTTCTGGGCCACTTGGTGCACGGGATGCAAGAAAGAGATTCCTTGGTTTTCGGAATTTCAGAAGAAATACGGCGCGAAGGGTTTCGCGATGGTTGGCGTTTCGTTGGACGAAGGTGGCTGGAAGGTTCTGAAACTGTTCCTGGCCGATGCCAAAATTCCATACCGGATGTTGCTCGGAAACGATCGGATGATGCAACGGTACCGAATCCAGAACCTACCGGATACATTTCTGATCGATCGGCGTGGGAGAGTCGCGGCGGCGTATACGGCGGGAATCGTGGACAAAAGCGACGTCGACGCAAACATCAGAGCGATTCTCGAAAGATAGTTATTTCATCGAAACGGGGATCGACATGGGCGAACAGAGCATCAACATTAGCTCGCAGGTCAAGCGCCGCGCTCATCAGCCGCGCTCTTCAAGATGCTTCAGCCGCGCGTCGATCACCTGTTCCACACGATAATCGCCACAGGTCGCGCATTTCATCGAAACGGCGATCGACGCCATCGAATCGGCGATCCACGTCGGTGAAGCGCGCGTCCATGTGGCCGCGCAACTCGCGGATGCTCGCATTGGTGTCGCTCAGTCTAGCGTTATTGATCAGGATGCCCACCAGGACTGCGAGCATAGTCGGCACGGCGGCCAAAGCGATGGTGAGGATCTGAGTATCGCCCATGTCCAACCTCTATATTCCGCGATCCGCGTCCGCCGAACCGGCAGTTGGCAGCTACTTCGGCTGCGGGACCAGCCGAAGGTAAGGCTTGGGCGCCTTCCAGCCGCCAGGATATTTCAATTTGGCTTCCTCGTCCGATACGGCCGGCACGATGATCACATCCTCGCCATGCTTCCAGTTCACCGGAGTTGCAACCTTGTGGGCCGCCGTGAGCTGAATGGAATCCAGAACCCGCAGAACTTCGTCGAAGTTGCGGCCCGTGCTCATCGGGTAAACGAGCATCAGTTTAATTTTCTTATCGGGACCGATCAGGAAGACCGTGCGTACGGTGGCATTGGCGGCCGCGGTACGGCCGTCGGACGTGGTTCCCGCGTCGGCCGGCAGCATGTCGTAGAGCTTTGCTATTTTGAGTTCCGGGTCGCCGATCATCGGGTAGTTCACTCTGTGCCCTTGCGTCTCTTCGATGTCCGCCGCCCACTTTCCGTGGCTGCTCACCGGATCCACGCTCAACCCGATAATCTTGCAGTTTCGCTTCGCGAATTCAGGTTGCAGCCCTGCCATGTAGCCGAGTTCGGTGGTGCAAACGGGAGTAAAGTCTTTGGGGTGAGAAAACAAGATCGCCCAGCCCTCGCCGATCCATTCGTGGAAGTGGATGGTTCCTTGGGTGGTCTCAGCGGAAAAATTGGGTGCTTCATCGTTAATGCGCAAGCTCATGGTTATCTCCGGGAAATGTCAGTATACCGCACGTCAAATCCAAGACGAATCGAAAGCGTCATCCGCCGGGGCGGTTAACTTCCGAAACCATCGGGAGTTTGGCCGCTTCCCACGCGGCAAGGCCCCCGGCTCTAAATCAAATGGGTGATCCCGTATTGATGCAGGAATGTCAGAAATCCGCGCGAGTGGGCGGCCAAGCACATGGACGGCAGCGTGAACGTTCCGCTCAATCATCTGCAAGAGCGCATGGCGGAAATCCCACGCGACCGCCGCCTGGCCGTGCATTGCGCGGGCGGCCACCGCTCATCGATCGCTGCCGGCATTCGAGCAACAGCGGCGGATCCGCGCCGGCCAGCTCGTCTGCCACCATCGGAGCGCTGATGCGTTCGGTCGGCCACACCAAGTCCGGCCGTCCGGCCAGAGCTTCCATCCCTGACTAGGTATCCCTTCACGTGATCGAAACCGATACGGCCCAGCCGCAAGGCGGCTTCCTGTTCGCGTCCAGGCTCGGCGACGATCACGATGGGCTTGGCCCGCTCCAGCACCGTGCCCGCCCAGGTGGCGTATTGGCCGCCGAGTCCGACGTTGATGCTGCCGGGCAGGTGCCCTTTGGCGTACTCGGCGGAGTCGCGAACGTCGAGGATCTGAGCGCCCGCGTCCCCCATCCGAAGGACCTCGGACAGATCGACAGGATGGAGCACCTGTTCCAGATTCTGGTCGAGCGTGGCGCGCTCGCGAGTATTGAGGATGGCATCGTAAGTGAAGTACGGCGGAGCGTCGGGCTGGTCGGCCGTGACCAGACGAATGAATTCCTCCTTGGACATCGGCTGCAGAGCGTAATTCAAGCGCCGCTGATCGCCGAGAGAAGAGACCGTATCGGAAGAAAGCTGCTTTCCACACAGGGATCCGGCGCGCCCAACATCGCCGATGAAGACCGTATCGCCCGTGAGGACGGCGTAAGGATTTGCCGGGTCTTTCTGCGGATCGAACACCAGGATCGAGAGGACTCGATGGTGTGGCCGGGAGTTTCGAGAACTTGCAGGCGCAGGCCCGGGAAGTCGAGCGTACCGCCGTCCTTCATCGCCACGAAGATGTATTCAGCCCGGCGTGGGAGCCGAGATGGATGGTCGCGCCGCAACGGTCGCGGAGTTCCAGATGGCCGGCCACGAAATCGGCGTGGAAGTGGGTGAGAAATACGTGCCGGATTTGCAGGCCGAAGGCCGCGGCATCGGCCAGGTATTGCTGAATATCGCGCTGCGGATCGACAACGATGGCGGTCGAGCTGGCCTGGTCTCCAAGCAAATACGAAGCGTGCGCCAGGCATCCCAGGTAATACTGCTTCAGAAGCATACATCTTTCAGAAGCATACATCTTAGGATACGCTTGGCCGCGGAAGTTCAGCCGCGCTCTTCGAGGTGCTTCAGCCGGGCGTCGATGACCTGCTCCACACGATACAGTTCGGAGCGCCACAGGTCGCGCATTTGGTCGAAACGCGAATCCACGTCGTTGAAACGCGAATCCACATGAGCGCGCAATTCTGCGATGCGTGCATTGGTGTCGCTGAGTCTGGAATTATTGATTACGATGCCCGCCAGCACTGCGAGCATATTCGGCACGGCGGCCAAAGCGATCATAAGGATCTGGCTGTTGTCCATCTGCAACCTTCATATTAAACGACCATGGGTGCTGAGATCTTTGGACCTGGCCCGACTGGAGCCCATTTCGCACATTTCGGTTTCTGGCGGCGGTTCGTCCGACTCCACCGTGAAGCGTCCTATATCCAAAGAACTCCGGTCGTTCGGAAGACCCCGAGCGTTGCGGTGGCCGTTGGATTCAATAAATCACTCGCACGCGTCGGTCACACAAATGGATTCCAGCGTACGCCCCATGGGCGGAGCGGGAAGCCCGGCGGCGGTCATCAATTTACGGATGAGAAGCCCGGTCTCGGGATGCGGGATCGCCGATTGCACGCCGACGCGAACCAGTCCATCGGCATAATCCACCGCCAGCCACGTGTGAACGGCTAATTCCTTGCTGCCTCGATTGTCCGTGTTGCCGTAATCGCGGATATCCAGCCTCGCGCCGTGGTCCACCAGAACCTGAACCACATCCGGCCTTCCTTTGTGTGCGGCGCCGTGCAGAGCGGTGCGGCCCGTGTCGGCCTGCGCGTTCGGATTGAGACCCAGGTCCAGCAGCATCTTCACGGCTTCCAGCGTGCTGGCGGGCGACCACTCGTAGGTGATCCCTTCCACCCAACCGATGCCAGCGGCCACCTGCAGCGCGGTCACATGCAATGTGGTGTCGATCTTCGGATCGGCGCCGTGGGCCAGCAGAAGTTTCATCAGGACGATATCGCCGGATTGGGAGGCGCGCAGGAAAGCCGTCGCGCCGCTCTCATCCAGCCATTGGTTAGTGAAGACCGTTCGGGTCTCGGTGGTGTCCTTCATCCGCGCATTCACATTAGCTCCTTTGTCGAGAAGGAGCTTGATGAAATCCAGATGATCCATGTCGCCTTTACGAACCGGATAATCGCCGCCTTCGATATTGCGATTGTCGGTGGCAAGGTAAAGCGGCGTCCATGCGCCTCTATTTGCGAGATTCACATCGGCGCCGTGTTCCAGCAGAAACGCTCCGAGCTTGTAGTATCGATTTTGCGTCGCCACCAGCAAGGGACTCCAACCGTACGCGGTCACCTGGTTCACCTCCGCTCCCGCCGCCAACAAAACTTTGACCGAATCGAGATCGTCGGAGCGGACCGCGTAGACCAGCGGCGTCAGGCCGCCTCCATCTTTCGGGGCGGGTTTTCTACCTCCGAAGCCAAAGGCCGCCGCGGCGTCATCGGTGTCATCGGGCGCTCCGCCTGCCGCAGCGGTCTTTCCCTTACCTCGACCGGCGCCGGGCTTATCCGGCACAATAGGAATAAGTCCGGTGGTACCAACCGCGCCCAGTTGCGGCGTCGATATTCCAGCAGCCAGCGCTCTGCCTAGCGCCGCGACCGCTTTTCTTGGATCGTTGGATTTTCCGAGCGCCGGCCCTCTTCCACGCTCGGCCGGATCGGATTGGGCCTTAATATCCGCACCGTGCTGGAGCAGCAGTTGGATGGCGGGCGCGTGCCCTTCGTCGGCGGCCCACATTAACGCGGTTGTGCCGCGCAGGGTCTCTTTCGCGTTCACGTTGGCGCCGTGGTCGAGCAGCACCTGGATTGCATCGACGTTGCCAGTGCGCGCCGCAATCATGAGCGGAGTCCTTCCCAGAGGCAGTTGCTCGTTCGCATCGGCTCCGGCTTTGAGCAGCGCCGCGACGATCGGGGCATCGCCATTGATGCAGGCCAGCCACATCGGCGTGGATCCATCGCGGTTCGCCACCTTGGGATTCGCACCGGCGCGAAGCAGAAGATCGACCATCGCCTTATCGGATCTGAAAACCGCCCAGTGAAGCGCTGTCGCCCCATCGGCCTGCGGCACATTCACATCGGCGTGTTGCTCCACCAGTTTCTCGACGGCCGACTGGTCTCCGCGCATCACCGCGTCGGCAACTTCAGAGGTACCGGCGGCGCCGAGGGTGAAAATCGACTGGCACAGCAACACGACACTGGTTGCGAGAAAGCGGTTCGTCATTGTTTTACAGATTTGTTAGCCGGCCGGTGCTATCGCCGATGCTGTCCTGATGAATGTCGTACTTCTCCAGCAAGCTCAATAACAGATTGCCGGTGGGTATGGTCTTGGTCGGATACGCGATATGACGACCCCCCTGGAGCTTCCCGTTCAATCCGCCGACCAGCACATGCGGCACGTCGTAGTGTACATGTTGATTTGAGTTCCCCATGTTGCTTCCATAGAGAACCAGCGACTGATCGAGCAACGTCCCGGCGCCGTCGCGGGTCTTGGCCAGCTTATCGATGAGATAGGCCAGCATCTTCACGTGATACTGGTTGATCTTCGACAGCTCGTCGATACGCTTCGGATCCTCGCCGTGATGCGACCCGCCGTGAAAACCTACAGTGGGCGCCTGGCACTCAGGGTAAGTCCGGCCAGTGAGATCGCGAGCAAAAAGAAGCGTGCCCACACGGGTAATGTCCGCCTTGAAAGCCAGCGTCAACAAATCGAACTGCAGCTTAATGTGTTCGTCGAAAGTTTGCGGCACACCCACCGGCACACCCATATCGGTAGTGGCCACTATCGAGGCCTTCATTGCAATTTGCAGCCGCCGCTCGATTTCGCGGACATCTTCTGTGTATTCGTCCACCAGGTTGCGGTCGCTAGTGCCGACTTCGGCGCGAAGACGGGAAAGGCTGCCTGTCAATGAATCCAGAATGCTGCGGTCCCGCTTGCGCCGCGCGGTCCGCTGGTCGGCCGTGCTGCCGTCTCCGAACATGCGCTCGAACACCACCTGCGGATTCAATTCCATGGGCAGCGGCTGGGTGGGCGTGGACCAGGAGATCGTGTTCGTGTAAGTGCAACTGTAACCCTCGCCGCAGTTACTCGAATTCGCGCCCGGGTCCTCCACTGCAAGTTGCATGGACGGCATCAGGTTATCCCGGCCGATCTTTCCAGCGATCATCTGATCGATGGTGGTTCCCGCCCGCACGTCGGCTCCAGCGGTCTTCTTGGGTTTGTCCGCGCACAGAAACGCGGCAGCCACCCAATGGTCGGCGCCAGTGGCGCCCGGAGGCGGCTCCGCCGAACGGGAATGCAAGCCGCTCAGAATCACGGTGCGATCGCGGAATGGCTCCAGCGGTTTCCAATTGAATGGCAGCACGGCGTCCAGGGGACCCTCGCTGCTGGGGACCCAATAGGCGCCGGGCGCCATCCCATGCGGCACGAAGCAGCCGACAAATCGCGGCTTCGGCGTAGCGGGCGTTTGCGCCAGCGCCGTGGAGGCCGGCACCATGGCTTCCAGAAACGGCAGCGCGAGCGTCACGCCGCTGCCCTTTAGAACGGTCCGGCGGGAAATGTGTTTCTTGGCGATAAACATGATTGCTTTTTCTCTCCTATTAACGGGCTGCTCGCTGCTGGTTGTCGTCGGCTGTTTTTGTGTTCATCTGGAACGGGGCGCTTTTCACGATACCTAACACTAGGGAAGTGAACTTGTAATTGCTACTGGCCGAATCGCGAACGATGGAGCGCACCAGCGGCATGTCCCGATACTCAACGCCTCGTCCCAGCGCATAGGTCATCATCTTCTCGGTAACCACACGCACGAACTGATCGGAACGGCGTACCAGCGCATCGCGCAGACTGGCGACGCCCTCCACTTTGGTGCCGTCCACCAGGACACCGCTGGCATCGATAGGACTGTCTCCATCCAGGGTCCGCCACGAGCCGACGGCGTCGAAGTTTTCGAGCGCCAGCCCGATCGGCTCAAAAATCTTGTGGCACGACGCGCATACCGGATTGGTGCGATGCGCTTCCATGGTCTGACGCATGGTGGGCGGCTTCGAGTTGCCGGTGGAGTCCACCGCTTGTTCCTTGAGCGCCGGCACGTTAGGCGGCGGATCCGGCGGACTGACCCCGAGGAACGTTTGCAGGAACCACTTGCCTCGCGTGACGGGCGAAGTGCGCGCGGCGTTCGAGGTCTGAGTCAGGAGCGCGCCCTTGCCCAGCAGGCCGCGGCGCATATCGAGTTCCGGAGGCAGCGTCACTTCGCGAAATTGCGAGCCATAGATGTTCGGGATGTCGTATTGTTTCGCGAGCCGCTCATTGACGAAGGTGTAATTCGCAGTCAACAAATCCAAGACACTGCGATCTTCACGGACAATGCTGCCGAAGAACAGTTCCGTTTCGTGCTGGTAGGCCGCCCGCAAGTTGTCGTCGAAATCCGGAAACAGATTCACAACCGGCTCGCTGGTCTTGAGCGAGCGCACACCCAACCACTGCCCGGTGAAATTGTCGATCAGCGCTTCCGACTTCGG
>Ga0182024_10010188_pt1 | contig 19231 bp, 21 predicted proteins | sample P32metaG_FD_120480 | JGI IMG/M metagenome (GOLD analysis project Ga0182024, IMG submission 120480) | Permafrost microbial communities from Stordalen Mire, Sweden - P3-2 metaG (Illumina Assembly) | ecosystem: Environmental > Terrestrial > Soil > Wetlands > Permafrost | place: Sweden: Stordalen... | reverse complement strand
CGGCGACCTTTTCGAGGTCATCGACTTCTCGCACATGAAGCAGGGTCGCGGCACGGCCGTCGTGCGCGCCAAGTTGCGCAATGTGACGACCGGGGCGGTCACCGACGAGACGTTCCGTCCCGAGGAGAAGTTCGGCAAGGTGCGCATCGAACGCACCGAGGCTCAGCTGCTCTACAAGGACGGGGAGAATTACGTGGTGATGGACAACACCACCTACGACCAGATCACGCTGAGCCCCGAGCAACTCGGCAGCGGGGTCGACTACCTCAAGGAGAACGACAACCTCTTTCTCCTGCGCTTCGACGATCGCGTGCTGGGCGTCGACCTCCCCACGTCGGTGGTGCTCGAGGTCACCGAGACCGAGCCCGGTTTCAAGGGGGACACCGCCAACGCATCGTTCAAGCCCGCGGTGGTCGAGACCGGTCTCGGAGTGGACGTCCCGCTCTTCGTCAACCAGGGCGATCAGATCCGGGCGGATACGCGCACCGGTCGCTACGTGGAGCGCGCATGACCGACCTCGAGGAGCCCGCCAGCCTCCAGCTCCGTCCGACCACGAACGGCCGGCGCCAGCTCGGTACCACGCGGGTGGCGAATGAGGTGGTGGCGTCGATCGCGGCCTTCGCGGCGCTCCAGGTCGCGGGGATCCATTCGATGTACCACCCGGGCGGCCAGCAGTTCGACCGCATCGTCCGCCGTTCCCATGCGCATCGCGGCGTCCGTGTGGAGATGCGCGACGACGCGCTGCACCTGAGTCTCTACGTGGTGATGGAGTCGGGTGGCAACGTCCCGGTGGTTGGCGCCGAGGTCCAGCGCCGCGTCGCCGACGCCATCGATCGCATGCTTGCCCTGCGTGTCGAGGAGGTCAACGTCTTCGTCAGCGAGGTCGCCTTCGCGTGACCCCTGCCGTTTCAGGCACGGGGCGTCGACGGCGTGGTCGTGAGCTCGCGCTACGCGTTCTCTTCGAGATCGAGGGCACCGAGAAGGATCCGGACTTCGCCTTGCGCTACCAGGGCGAGGACCTTCGCGCCACCGCGGATGTCCGTGCCTTCGCACGCCTGATCGTGCTCGGGTGCGTCGATCATCTCGACAGCATCGACACCGCGCTCGCCGCCGCCATGGAGCATTGGTCGCTCGTCGACCTCGGCAAGGTCGAGCGCGCGGTGCTCCGCCTGGGCACCTTCGAGTTGCTGTACATGGAGGCAACGCCGATCGCCGTGGTCATCGACGAGTCGATCGAGCTGGCGCGCGCCTACGCGAGCGACGAAGCTGCGCAGTTCGTCAACGGGGTGCTCGGACATGTCGCGCGGGAGCGGGTATGACCGCCGCTGTCTGCTCGGTGAGCGACCTGACACTGATGGTGCGCGACGCGCTTGCCGCACGGCCCGAGCTGGAGGACGTGCTCGTCGAGGGCGAGGTGAGCAACTTCAAGGCACACGTCTCGGGTCACCTGTATTTCACGCTCAAGGACGCTCGCGCAGCGGTGTCCTGCGTGTGCTTTCGCGCCAATGCGCTGCTGATTCCATTCCGGCCCGACAACGGCATGACCGTGGTTGCGCACGGATCGGTGCAGGTCTATGGCCAGCAGGGACGCTACCAGCTCTACGTCGACCGGCTCGAGCCCAGCGGAGTCGGCGCGCTTGCACTCGGCGTCGAACAGTTGAAGCAGCGCCTCAGCGCGGAGGGACTGTTTGACGAACGGCGCAAGCGGCGCCTGCCGTTGCTGCCTCGACGAGTTGTGGTCGTGACCTCGCGCAGCGGTGCCGCCTTGCGCGATGTCTGCACGGTGATTGCGCGCCGCGCGCCCTGCATCGGGGTGGTGCTGTCGCCGGCAACCGTGCAGGGCGATGGAGCGGTGGAGACGCTGATTCGCGCGCTGCAGCGGGCCGACCAGGTTCACGATGCCGACGTGATCCTGCTGGTGCGCGGTGGTGGTTCGCTCGAAGACCTGATCGCGTTCAACAGTGAGCCTCTGGCGCGAGCGATCAGGGCGACACGCCTCCCGGTCGTCACCGGCGTCGGACACGAGACCGACACGACGGTCGCCGACCTCGCGGCGGATCGACGCGCCGCGACGCCCTCAGCTGCGGCGGAACTGGTTGCACCGAACGTCGGCCTGCTCCGTGAGGACGTCGCAGCGCGCAGCGCTCGTCTTGGGATCGCGTTGGGCGGACTGGTCAAGGTGCATCGCGATCGCGTGCACATCGCGTCGCTGCGATTGCGGCAGGCACTGATGCAGGAGACGTCCTTGAAACGGCGCGCTCTCGACCACGAGATGTCGCGTTTTGCCGTCGCCCATCCGTCGCGGCGCGTCGAGCTCGAGCGGCTTCGGCTCACCCGAGCGTCGGAGCGACTCGAGGATGCGACCGTCCGCGTCACCGTGGCGCGCCGCGCGGCGCTGACCACGAGGACCGCACGGCTTGCAGCGCTGTCGCCGCGACGGACGCTCGAGCGAGGCTACTCGATCACCTCCGATGCGGATGGGGGGGTCCTGACCGACGCAGCCACGGTGGCGGCGGGGACGCGCCTGCGCACCGTCCTCCGCCATGGAACCCTGGAGAGCACCGTGGATCGAGTCGAGCCGGATTCCCAATCCGGGAACGAACAGATGTACGATTCCAACCAGGCATCGGACGACCGATGACACCCGGTTCCGTGGAGGACGGCATCACGGCGCTCACCTATGAGGACGCCCTGGCCGAGCTCGACACCCTGATCACCAAGCTCGAGGGCGGCAGCATCGCGCTCGAGGAAGCGATTGGCGCTTACGAACGGGGCGTTGTGCTCGCCCAGTACTGCACCGAGCTGCTCGAGCGAACCGAACAGCGCGTGAAGCAGCTGGTGGTGAGTGCGAGTGGCGCCATCGGCGAACGTCCCCTGGAAGCTGCCGGATCGCCGGCTCCGGACACCTCAGCGACGCCTGCGACCGGGACGTCCGCGGGGACCGCTCCGGTGCGATCGGCACCGCTTCGCATCGATCCCGACGACGTCCCCTTCTGACCGCGCGAATACACACCAATGTAGTATAAATGGGAACCATGACAGCTGTGTCCCAGGCGAGGCGGGTGGATCTCGAGCTCGTGGCTCGTGGGCTCGCCCCGAGTCGCGAGCGAGCCCAGGCACTCGTCGCCGCAGGCCTCGTCGAAATCGACGGCACGCGAGCGACCAGCGCCGATCAGCGCGTCGGACCGGCGATAACCATCAGGCTGTTGGGACGCGATCACCTGTGGGCAAGCAGGGGAGGGCTGAAACTCGCCCCCGCGCTGGATGTCTTCGGCGTCGAGTGCGCCGGCCGGATCTGCCTCGACGCCGGCGCGTCGACGGGCGGTTTCACCGACGTGCTGCTCAGTCGCGGAGCGTCGTTCATCTACGCCGTTGACGTCGGCCGCGGCCAGCTGGATCCACGATTGGCAACCGATCCTCGCGTCCGCGTGATGGACCGCACCAACCTGCGTTCCCTCTCGTCGCTTCCGGGACCGGCACCCGACCTCGTGACGCTCGACCTGTCGTTCATCTCCCTGCGCCTGGTGATGGCGGCGGTGGTGCGCCTGATCGCGCCGGGTGGGGCGGACCTTATCGCCCTGTTCAAACCGCAGTTCGAACTCGGCCGGGACGCGATCGGCAAGGGCGGCATCGTCCGCGACCCGAGCGCGGCGGAGAAGGCCGCGGTGGAGTTCGCCGGGTGGCTCGAGGCCGAGTTCGGCGCCACGCCCCGCGCTCCCATGCCCTCGCCGGTTCGCGGAGCCAAGGGGAATCTCGAGTGGTTGGTCGGCGCGCGTCTCGTGCGCGTTGAAGCCCAGGGTGCGGGCGAGTGATGAGTGCCGGACGCAGCATCGGATTCCTCCTCCATCCCGGCGAGCAGGCCGTGGTCCAGGCAGCGATCGCTCGCGCTCAGGCCTGCGGATACGAGGCCTGGACGGCGCTCGAGGATCCCGAGGCGGCCATGCACGAGCATGGTGCGAACACGGCACTGCTCGTCACCCTTGGGGGCGACGGTACCTTTCTCTACGGAGCGCGCCTGGCCGCTCCACTCGGGATCCCGGTCGTCGGGGTGAACCGGGGACGCCTCGGGTTCCTCAACGACGTCGAGATCGACAAGCTGCCCGAGGCGATCAGCCGGTTTGCCGCCGGCGATTACACGACTCAACGCCGGGCGCTGCTCGAGATCACCCTCGACGGAGCGGACGAGCCGATCCTGGCCATCAACGAGATTGTCGTCCGCGCTCGGGATGTCAACGTCGTGAGGCTCCGCGTGAATGTGGACGATGACCTGCTCGGAGCATTCGACGCCGACGGGGTGGTCGTCGCCACCGCCACCGGGTCGACCGCCTACGCGCTGAGCGCGGGCGGCCCTCCGGTCGATCCGCGAGTCCGAGCCGTGGTCGTCGTGCCCCTGGCGGCGCACGCGGTCATCAGCCGGCCCGTGGTCATCCCTGAGCAGCTCGATGTTCGTGTGACCGTCGAGCGCGGCCGCGTGTTCGTCGCCGCCGACGGCCGCTCGGTGGCGTGGCTCTCGGACGGCCAGAGCGTCGTGGTCAGGCCGGGTCCGGAGCTCGAGGTGGTGCGCTTCGCTGATTCTCCGTCGTTCAACTCGCGGCTCCGCCAGAAGTTTCGCTACGGCATCCCGCACAAGGACCTGCTCCTCGAGCCCGTCGACGACGATATCCCCGGGGAAAAAGGAGGGGCGAGTGGCCCTTCGTGAGCTCCGGGTCAGCAACCTCGCGGTCATCGAGGAGGCGCGGCTTTCCTTCGACGAGGGCTTCAGCGTGCTGACCGGTGAGACCGGCTCAGGGAAGTCGATGTGCGTCAACGCGCTCCGCGCCGCCCTCGGGGGCCGGCTCGAACCCGAGACCGTGCGCACCGGTGCCGCAGCCGCGCGCGTGGCCGCGGTGTTCGACAACCCGAGCCCGCGCTTGCGCGCACGCCGAGCCGAGCTCGGTATCCCCGACGACGACCTGATCACGCTGTCGCGCGAGGTACCGGTGTCCGGACGCGCAACCTGCCGGGTCGATGGTGCTCTGGTGTCGCAGGCTGTGCTCCGCGAGCTGGGTGACCTGTGCGTCGACGTCACCGCCCAGGGGACGAGCCACCGCATGCTCCGGCGGAGCTGGCAGCGCGACGTGCTCGACGCCTTCGCCGGGCAGGAGTGCGCCGCCGCGCGAGCCGCCACGGCCGACTCGGTCAAGGGGTGGCGCGTCGCAGCGGATGCCGTGGTCGCCGCTCAGCGTGCGGCGAACACCGGCGCGGCTGAGCTGCAGCGTGCCCGCGACCTCGTCGAGGACCTCGCACCGATCGGGATTCGCGCCGGCGAGGAATCAGAGCTCCAGGCGGAGCGACTCCGCCTCAGGCACGCGGCTCGAATTGCCGGATGCTCGCTGTCGCTGGCTGAGGCCAGCGGTGGTGACGAGCAATCCGCAGCAGACCGGCTCGCCGCGGCAATCGGCGCAGGTGCCGACCTGGCAGCCGTCGACCCGGCACTCTCCACGTTGCTGGAGGACGCCGACGCGCTCGTCGATCGCCTTCGCGAGCTCGCGCTCGACGCACGCCGCCACGCTGAGGAGATCACGGTCGACGAGGTTCGGCTGACCGCGATCGAGGAGCGGCTCGACACCCTGACCCGAGTGATCCGGCGCCACGGATCGCTGGAGGCTGCGCTCGGCGAGCTCGACCGCGCCACCGCGCTGGTCGCCAGCGTCGACGGCGAGTCAGGCGCGATCGGCAGCCTGGAGACCGCCGCTGACGCGCGACGCTCGGAGGCGGGGCGGGCTGCGAGCGCGCTCAGCGCCCTCCGGACGTCGGCCGCGCGCCGCCTCGAACGGGCGGTGACCGCCGAACTCCGCTCGCTCGAGCTGCCCCACGCGCGTTTCCGCGTGGTGCTGACCCGGAACCTCGACGTCGCGGGCGTCGATACCGGGGATGGCACTCCGGTGCGCTGCGGACACTCGGGGATCGACGAGGTCGACTTCCGCCTCGCTCCCAACCGCGACTCGGTCCCGATGCCGCTGGACGAGGGACCGTCCGGTGGCGAGCTCGGGCGGCTCGCCCTGGCATTGAGCGCGGTCGTGACCGAGGAGGACGCGCCGGTTCTCGTCCTCGACGAGGTGGACACGGGCATCGGCGGCGAGACGGCCGCGCGCGTCGGCGATGTCCTCGCCCGTATCGGCCGGGGTCGTCAGGTGATTGCGATCACGCATCGCCCGGAGATCGCGGCTCGGGCGGTCGCGCACGTGACCATCACCAAACGCGACCGTCCCGGCGGACCTCAGGCGACCGCCGCCGTGGTGACCGACGACGAGCGGGTGCAAGAGATCGCACGACTGATGTCGGGCAGGACGACCGAGGCTGCGTTGATCCGCGCCGCCGAGCTCCTCGAAGAGGGAGCGAGCGGCGATCGGGGCACCCCCGGCCTCCGTACCATGTAGCGATGCAGCGGGAGGAATCGGGCGCAGCCATGATCACCGTCGACGCCCCGGGGTTCCACGGGAGCCTCGAGGAACTCGTGGCCCGAGCAAACCGGGGTGATCTCGATCTGACCGAGCTGTCGGTGAGTACGGTCGTCGAGGAGGCACGGAGCGCACTCGAGGCCCCCGAGCGTCAGGGTGACCTTCGAGCTGTTGCCGACGCCCTGTCGCTGCTCGCCCGGCTGGTGGCGCTCAAGGCGGCGTCGGTGCTACCCGACCAGGACACCACGGTCATCGAGCCGGAGGACGATCAATCGACTGACGCGGGCAGGAGGCTCGCCGAGTACCGGCTGTTCAAGGCCGCCGCCGAAGCGCTGCTCGCCGAGGCCGCGACTGAAGGCGCGCGAAGCTTTCTCGGACTCGTGTCGACCGAGGTGATCCCCGTCGAGCGGCTCCGGATCGCCCCGGAACGGCTGGCCGCCGCCTTCCGGGCGGTGCTGGAACGGTTCAGCGATACCGAACCGCTGCCGGTGGCGATCACGTACTCGGTGGAGGACAAGGTCCGCCTGTTGCGCGACCGTCTGATGCTCGGACCGCTCGAATTCGAAGAGGTGTTCGCCGGGGTGAGCAGCCGTCTCGAGGCGGTTGCCTGTTTTCTAGCGCTGCTCGAGATGCTCAAGCGCGGGGAGGCGACGGTCGAACAGCGCGACGCGTTCGGCCCGATCACGGTGACCGGCATTGGATGACGTGCTCGTTCTCGATGTCTTCGGCCGCGCGACCGTTCCCGAGGGCACCGCGGACGCCGAGCCCGAGGCCCTTGCGCCCGCACTCGAGGCGCTCTGCTTCGCACTCGGTCGCGAGGTCACCATCGCCGAGGCCGCGGCCATCCTGGAGCGCAGCCCCGCGGCGGTCGCCCGGTCGGCCGGCGTGCTCGCCATGGACCTGCGGGGTCGCGGGCTCATGCTCCAGCGCTCCGACGAGGCGATCCAGCTCGTCACCCGGCCGGAGATGGCCTGGGCGGTGCAACGCGCGCTCCACCCGGAACGCCCATCGCGTCTGAGCCGGGCGGCCATGGAGACCCTGGCGATCATCGCCTACCGCCAGCCGGTGACCAAAGCGGTGATCGAATCGATCCGCGGAGTGGACTGCGAAGCCGTGCTCGAGCACCTCACCGTGCGGCGCCTGGTCAGCGAGGTGGCGCGCCAGGAGACACCCGGACACCCGCGTCTGTTCGGCACGACGCTGCGCTTCCTCCAGCTGGTCGGCCTCGAGCGCATCGAGGACCTGCCGGCGATGGCCGCGAGCGCGGTGCTCCCCAACTTCGAGTGACTGCCCATCCACCGGAGCGGCTCAACCGGTTTCTTGCACGTCGGGGAGTCGCATCACGTCGCGGTGCCGACGAGCTCATCGCCGGCGGACGGGTGACCGTCAACGGCGAGGTGAGCCGCCTTGGGGCCATCGTCGACCCGTCGGTCGATCGCGTGAGCGTCGACGGGTACAGGATTCCTGCTCGCGCAGTTTCAGTCACCATCGTCCTCAACAAACCGGCGGGCGTGGTCACGACGCGCAGGGATCCGTATCAGCGCCGCACCGTGATGGACCTGATCGAACCCGTCCCGGGGCTCGTCCCCGTCGGCCGGCTTGACGCAGACAGCCGCGGCCTGCTCGTCCTCACCACCGACGGCGAGCTCGCTCATGCCGTCTCGCATCCACGTCACGGCGTGACCAAGCGCTACCTGGCGACCCTCGACCGCGACATCTCCGCAGACCAGCTCGAGCAGCTGGCGCTCGGAGTCGAGCTCGAGGACGGGCCGGCTCGAGCGCTCAGCGTGAAGCGATCCGGATCGGATTCCACGGTGGAGGTGGTCATGGCCGAGGGGCGAAAACGCGAGGTGCGGCGACTCTTCGCGGCGATCGGCCTCGAGGTTCGTGACCTGGTTCGGGTCGCCATCGGACCGCTCGAGCTTGGGGCGCTCCCGGAAGGCGCGACGCGAGCGTTGCGCCCTGCCGAGTTGTCGTCACTGCGAGCGGCGGCGGGCATGCAGACACCGGTGCGCGCCACCGCCCGGCGGTCGCGGTGAGCCCGCCCGTGATCACCATCGATGGACCCGCGGGGAGTGGCAAGACGACCCTCGGGCGGAGTCTTGCAACGACACTCGGTCTCCCACTGGTCGACACCGGGCTCTTCTACCGGGGTGTCATGGTCGCCGCAGCGCGGGCCGGACTTGCCCCCGATGACCGCGATGCACTCATCGAGTGCGCGCGCAGGACCGAGGTCGTCATCGATACGGACCCGGCCCACGACGACGCCGACAGCGCCGCATGCGTCGACGGCATCGAAGGCGGTGCCGCACTGCGAGATCCCGCCAATGCACCGCTGCTGGCGTCGATGAGCAGCATTCCGGAGGTGCGCGAGGTGCTGCTCGAGGCGCAGCGCGAGCTCGCGCGTGACGGCGCCGTCGCGGTCGGTCGCGACTGCGGCACCGTCGTCTTCCCGCACGCGCAGCTCAAGCTCTACCTCGTCGCCTCGGAAGATGTGCGTGCGCGGCGCCGAGCCTCGCAGCTGCGCGGCCGTGGGGCTGGAGCCGACCTCGCACTGATGCACGGCGAGGTCGGCGCTCGCGATCGTCTGGACGCCACGCGCAGCGCGGCGCCGATGCGTCCCGCGCCCGACGCGCATCTCCTCGACACGGGCGTGCTCGGCATCGCGGAGGTGGTGCAGACCGCGCTGGACCTCTGGGCGGCGAGCTCGCCCGCCGCGTGACCGGGGCCACGTCGCACCTGGACCACCTGGTCGCCTTCGACCTCGAGACCACCGGGCTCTCGCCGCGGAGCGACCGCATCCTCGAGATCGGCGCTGTGCGCTACGACCACGCCCTGCGTCCGATCGACGAGCTCCAGGTGATCGTCGATCCGCAGATGCCCATCCCCCTTGCCATTCAGCGCCTCGTCGGCCTGAGCGACGACGATGTCCTCGGCGGCCCGGCGCCGGCGGAGGCGGCATCCCGGCTCGCAAGCTTCTGCGGGGACGCCGCATTGATCGCTCACGGCGGCACGTTCGACCTGCTCTTCCTGCGAGCCCTGCTCACCGAGTCGTTCGGATCGCGGCTGCTCTTCGACACCCTCGACCTCGCCAGGATCCTGCTCCCCACGTTGGAGAGCCACAGCCTCCCGCTCCTGAGCCGCCGCCTGGGAATCCCCCACGAGCGCCCCCACCGGGCGTTGAGTGATGCTCGCGCGACCGGCGATCTGTTTCGCGTCCTGGTCGGGGCCGGCCGCCGGCTGCCCAGCCCGACCCTCGACGAAATGCGACGGGTCGCGTCCCAGGCGCCCGGTCCGCTCGGCGCCTTTCTGAGCGATGTGATGGTCCGACCCGAGCTCGAGGCCGAACCCCCACTCGGCCACGCGCCGGTCTCCGCGCCACCGCCCCCGCCACCGCAGGCCGGACGGCAGCCGGAGGCACCCGACCGGCGGAGCGTCGGCGAGGCCGCGGCCGACCTGCTCGGTCCGCAGGGCCCGCTCGCGGCAAGCGAACGCTACGAGTACCGCGAGGCGCAGGTGCAGATGGCGATGGCGATCGGCCAGACGCTGGAGCGCAAGCGGCGCCTCATGGTCGAGGCGGGCACCGGGGTCGGCAAGTCGCTCGCGTACCTGACCCCGCTGGCGCTCTGGACGGCGCGGACCGGCAAGCGAGCGGTGGTCGCAACCCACACCGTCAACCTCCAGGAACAGCTCGCCGATCGCGACCTGCCCGCCGTCGCCAGCCTGCTCCGCGAGCCGGTGTCGGTTGCGGTGCTCAAGGGACGCAACCACTATCTGAGCCTGCGCCGGTGGCAGCGATTCCTCGCCACCTCCGATGTCGTGGGACGGGAGCCCGACATCGTGTCGATCCGGTTCAAGTTGAAGATGCTCGCCTGGCTCGCCACGACCACGAGCGGCGACCGCTCCGAGATCTACCTCGCCGGCGACGAGGAGCAACTCTGGCGACGGGTCGCGTCCGACGTGACCGACTGCCTCGGACCGGCGTGCGCCAACTGGCCCAATGCGCGCTGCTACATGGTCGGAGCTCGGCGCAGTGCCGCAGATGCAGCCATTGTTGTCACGAACCACGCGCTCCTCCTGGCCGGAAACGAACGTCAGGGTCAGGTGCTCGGCCCCTACGAGGCGCTGGTCATCGACGAGGCCCACCACCTCGAGTCGGTGGCCACCGAACAGCTCGGCATCGCCGTCCGGCTCGCCGACGTGACCCTCATCCTCGACCGCCTCCCAGCGCTTCCCGACACAGCGCTGGGCGCGGACCTCGAGCGATGCCGCGAGGCCGGGCAGCGCCTCTTCGGCGACGCCAAGGGCTTCATGTCGGCGCGGCTCGGCGGTGAGCACGCCGCCAACGGGCGGATGGGACTCTCCGAAACCATCCGCACCGGTCCTGGGTTCGGCTTCGTCGAGCGTTCCGCCGTCCACGCCGCCGGAGTGTTCCAGCACACTGCCGGTCTGCTGGCGGCGGGGTCGCCCGCGGGGATGCAGGCGGACCTCCTGCCCCAGCCGGATCGGGCCGAGGACGAGCTCGAGCATGCGGCGGTCGCACTCGCCGGCGTCGCCGCCGCGATCGATCACGTGATCGTCCGGCCGCGTGAGGGCATGGTCGCGTGGATCGAGATGCGCGGCGAACAGGCCGAGCTGCACGAGGCGCCGGTCGACGTCTCAATTCCACTGGCTGAGACGGTCTTCGACCCTGCTGAATCGGTGATCCTCACCTCGGCGACGCTGTCGGTCGGGGGGAGCTTCGATTTCATCCGCAATCGGGTCGGCATCGGAGCGACGGCCGAGGAGTTGACCCTCCCGTCTCCATTCGATTATCTCCGCCAGGCGGTCTGCATCCTTCCAGAGGATGCGACCGCGTACGACGACCCGACGCACGACTTGCAGATGACCGCGCTCATCGACGCGATCGCCGGGCGCCTCGACGGTCACACCCTCGTGCTCTTCACAAGCTACGGCCCGCTCAAGCGGGTCTGGGCGCTGCTTCAGGAACGCCTCGAGGCTCGCGGTATCGCGAGCCTCGCCCAGGGGCTTGACGGCACCCGGAGGCAGATCCTGCAGAGCTTCCTCGCCGATCCCCGCACCGTCCTGCTTGCGACCAGCAGCTTCTGGGAGGGTGTTGACATCCCGGGCGACCGGCTGCGCTGCGTGGTCATCGACAAGCTGCCGTTCCCGGTGCCGACCGATCCGCTGGTCCGCGCCCGCTCCGAGCGACTCCGCGATCCGTTCGGTGAATACATCCTCCCGGTGGCGATCATCCGGCTCCGTCAGGGGTTCGGGCGCCTCATCCGGAGCGCGTCGGATCGCGGCGCGGTGGTGCTCTGCGACCCACGCCTGCGCACCCGCCAGTACGGGCTCGGATTCCTGCGCGCATTGCCTCCTGCACCGATGGCGGTGACTGCTCTGGATCGCGTCCCCGCCATGGTCGACGCGTTCGTGAACTCGGGAGCGTTGCCCGATACCGTGGGAGAATCATTGGAATGGTCCTCGAACGATCTCGAACCGGCGTGATCCCGACGCAGGAGTCCATGCCTGACGCGACCGCCGCCGGCCCCTCGCCCGAGCCGGCACCAGACCCGTCCGGGTCGGTGAGCGTCGCGCTCGCGCAGTTCTATCCGCGGCTCGGTGACGTCGCCGCCAATATCGCCGCCCATCTCACGGTCATCGCCACGGCCGCCGCCTCTGGCGCCGGACTGGTGGTCTTCCCCGAGCTGTCGCTCACCGGGTACTTCCTCAAGGACCAGGTCCCGGAGGTCGCGCTCCGGATCGACGCACCGGAGATCCACGCGCTCCAGGACGCATCTCGAGACGGTGACATCGACATCGTCGCGGGGCTGATCCTCGAGAGCGATGCGCACCGCTTCTACAACGCGTCCCTCTACATCAGTGGCGGCGAGGTGGTGCACGTCCACCGCAAGGTCTACCTGCCGACATACGGGCTCTTCGACGAGCAGCGCTATCTCGCCGCCGGGGACCGATTCCGCGCGTTCGACGCGCCGCTCGGCAACCGCACCGAGCATCGCTGGCGTGCGGGCATCCTCATCTGCGAGGACCTCTGGCACCCGACGTCGGCGGGGCTGCTCGCGCGCCAGGGAGTGGATCTCATCATCTGTCCGTCGGCATCGCCTGGCCGCGGTCTCCTCCAGGGTGATGCGGTCGGCACGGCGAGCAGCTATGACGTCATGACCCGCACCTACGCGCAGCTCTTCACGACGTATGTCCTGTACTGCAACCGGTCCGGGTTCGAGGACGGTGTCGGCTTCTGGGGCGGTTCGCGCGTGGTCGATCCGGCCGGCATTGTGGTCGCCGAGGTGCGCGGCGCCCAGGAGTCCGTGCTCTTCCACAGCCTCGAACGCAGCGCGATCCGCCGCGCGCGCGTGGCCTATCCACTGCTTCGCGACGAACGAAACGATGTCAACGACGCCGAGACCGATCGACTCCGACGCCGCTACACTCGCGGTTGACGCCGCCTTCGTCATCGAGCGGCTCCGCGGCTTCATCGCCGACGGAGTGCGCAAGGTGGGGTTCGATCGCGTCATCGTCGGTCTCTCGGGGGGAGTCGACTCCTCGCTGGTGACCGCGCTCGCGGTGTCGTCGCTCGGAGCCGAGAACGTTGTCGCCGTCTTCATGCCATACCGGAGCAGCGATCCGCAGTCGCAGATCGATGCACTCGCGGTGTGCGACAGCCTCGGCATCTCGGCGAAGGTCATCGACATCACCCCCCAGGTTGATGCGTACTTCGACGGTTTCCCGGATGCGGATCGCACCCGTCGGGGCAACAAGATGGCCCGCGAACGCATGTCGATCCTCTACGACCACTCGATGGCGGAGCGCGCGCTCGTGCTCGGCACGTCCAACAAGACAGAGTTGCTGCTCGGCTACGGAACGCTGTTCGGCGACATGGCGAGCGCGCTGAACCCGATCGGCGACCTCTACAAGACGCAGGTGTACGCGCTCGCACGCGCGCTCGAATTGCCGCACAGCGTGCTCACCAAGCCGCCGAGCGCCGACCTGTGGGTTGGCCAGTCGGATGAAGACGAGCTGGGGATGCGTTACGCGGTGGTCGACCACGTGCTCCACCTCCTCGTCGATGAGCGGCGGAGCAGGGCCGAGGTCATCGCGCTCGGCTTCGACGTAGGCGATGTCGACTCGGTCGTGGCGCGCGTGCGCGGCAGCCAGTACAAGCGCCGTCCGCCGGTGATCGCCAAGTTGAGCAACCGCACCATCGACCGGGAGTTCCGCTATCCGCGGGACTGGGGTCGATGAGCGATCTGACCGGGACCCTCGCCGTCGTCGCGACCCCGATCGGCAACCTCGAGGACATCACGCTTCGAGCGCTCCGCGTGCTGCGCGAGTGCGACGCTGTGATCGCCGAGGACTCGCGCCGCACCAAGGTGTTGCTCAGCGCCCACGACATCCACAAGCCGGTGCTGTCGCTCCCCGCATTCGATGAGCGGCGACGCGTGCCGCAGTTCATCGAACGGCTCGAGCGCGGGGAGACGCTCGCGCTCTGCACCGATGCTGGGACGCCCGTCCTCAGCGATCCCGGGGCACTCCTGGTGCGCGCCGCGCTCGATGGAGGCCATCACGTGACGCCGATCCCCGGAGCATCGGCGATCACCGCGGCGCTCGCATCGAGTGGCTTCCCGGCAAGCGCGTTCTGTTTTCTCGGGTTCCTGCCACGCACCGCGGGGAAGCTCCTGCGCGTGCTCGAGGAGGCGCTGCGCGAGGATCGCACCATCGCATTCTTCGAGTCGCCGATGCGCATCACCAAGACGCTCCGGCTCGCGACGCCGGTGCTCGGTGAGCGGCCGCTCGTGGTCGCGCGCGAGCTGACCAAGCTCCATGAGACGTTGCACCGCGGGACCGCCGCGTCACTCGTCGAGGAGTTCACCGCACGACCGCCGCGCGGGGAGTGCACCGTCGTGATCGGAGCGCTGCGATGAGCGAGCGCCTACCGCCGCTCGTCGACACCCACTGCCACCTCGTGCTGCTCGAGGAACGGGGGCTGCTCAACCAGGCGCTCGAGGGGGCGCTCGCCGCGGGCGTCGACGAGATCATCTCGGTCGGGCTCAACCTCGACGACTCGGATCAGAACCGGCGGATCGCCGAGCAGCACGAGGGCGTCTACTTCACATGCGGCTGGCATCCCCATGAGAAGGCAACGCCGGACGCCGCGCAGCTCCATGCGCTCGCCGAGCTGCTGAGCCATCCCAAGGCGGTCGCGGTGGGGGAGGTTGGGCTCGATCTGTTCTTCTGCCCCGGGTACCACGAGGTGCCCCTCGACGTCCAGGAGCGTTCGTTCCGGCTGATGCTCGAGCTCGCACGCGACGCCGGTAAGCCCGTGCTCATCCACGACCGCGACGCGCATGACGAGGTGCTCGCGGCGTTCGCGGGCGTTCCCGGCAGCAGAGGAGTGATGCACTGCTTCAGCGGCGACGCCGCGTTTGCCCGGCGATGCGCCGAGCAGGGATTCATCGCCTCGTTCTCGGGCATCGTCACCTTCCCGCGCGCCGAGAACATCCAGGACGCCGCGCGCACGGTCGCGAACGACGGGTACGTGGTGGAGACCGACTCGCCGTTTCTCAGCCCGGTTCCCATGCGCGGCAGGCCGAACCTGCCGGAACGAGTCGCCACCACGGCGGCAGCGGTGGCTCGCCTCCGTGGGGCGCCGGAAGCAGCGGTGCGAGCTGCGACAACCGCCACCGCCCATCGCGTCCTCGGGATCGCGGCGCGGAGCACGGCAGCGACGCGTGAGTGACCATGCGCGCGCCGAGCGTGGCCGTCATCCCCTCGACCTCACCGACCCCAGGACGCTCACCGCGGTGGGTCGTCGCGTCGGGCTCCGCCGGGACACGAGCCTCGGGCAGCACTTCCTCATCGACCGCGACGTGCTCGATGCCATCGTCGACGCCCTCGACCCCGGACCCGACAGCGAGGTTCTCGAGATCGGCTGCGGGCTCGGGACCCTCACCGGAGCGCTGGCGCTGCGCGCGCGCCGCGTGGTCGCGATCGATATCGACCCGGCCTGCATCGCGGGAACCGAGATCACCCAGCGCGGGAATGCGAACGTCACCGGGCTCGAGGCGGATGCCCGAACCGTGGATCCGGGAGCCCTCGGCTTCACCAAGGGGTGGCTGGCGACCGGCAACCTTCCCTATCAGCTCACCGGCCTCGTGCTGATGCGCCTGGTCGAGGCTGAGGATCCGCCCGCTCGCGCGGTCGTGCTCGTCCAGCGCGAAGTCGCCGCACGGCTCGCGGCCGGTCCGGGCGACTGGAGTCTCGCGACCGTCGCCATCCGCAGCCTCGCGGAGGTGGAGCGAATCCGCGACGTGCCGCCGCACGCCTTCGATCCACCCCCCGCGGTGCATTCGTCGATCATCAGGATCGTGCCCTCGGCGAAAGCTGACCCGGCGATCCGGGCGTCGATGCTCGCACTCGCAAAGCCCCTCTTCCAGTCGCGGCGAAAGACGCTGCGCAACGGCGTCTCGCGTGCGCTCGGCGGCGATCTTGCCGGCGCCGGGGCCGCGCTTGCCGGCGCAGGCATCGATCCGGGGCGCCGGCCGGGTACGCTTCGCCTCGATGAGTGGGAGCTCCTCGCTCGCGCAGTCGCGGAGGTGAGGTCGGTCACGCGATGAGACAGTCCGTCACCCGTGCCGCAACCGAGCCCCTCGAGGACGGCCAGGTTGCACCGCTCCATGCCGCGCGCCCCGCGATCGCCGCCGCTCCGGAGCAGCGCAAGGGATTCGCCGCGGTGCTGCGCCGCCGCGATTTCCGATACCTGTGGTTGGCGCAGCTGCTCTCGCAGCTCGCCGACAAGTTCCTCATGTTCACGCTGCTCGTCTTCATGTACACGCTCACCAAACGAGCGTCGCTGCAGTCGGTGTTGATGATCGCGTACACGCTGCCGAGCGTCCTGCTCAGCGCGCCCGCCGGCGTCTACGCCGATCGACACGACAAACGCGCGCTGATGATCGGCACCAACGTGGCCCGCGCAGGCCTCATCCTCCTCGTCCCGATTGCGCAGCTGTTCCCGCCGCTGCGCGGTCAGGCGTGGCCGCTCATCGTGATCACCCTGTTGTTCAGCTCGGCGGGACAGATCTTCGCTCCGGCTGAAGCCGCGAGCATCCCGACGCTGGTCACTCGGCAGCAGATCACCGAGGCGACGTCGCTCTTCATGACCACGGTCATCCTCACCCTGGTACTCGGTGTGCCGGCGGCGACGATCGCCATAGGCTTCTTCGGCAACCAGGCACCGTTCTACATCGCGACGGGTCTCTTCGGACTGGCGGCGATATCAGTCTGGAGGGTGCGCGTCAGCCTGCGTGCCGAGCAGGCGGTCACCGGCCCGACGCCGAGTATCCTGCGCGAGTTGCGCGACGGTATCGACATCCTCCGCAACAGCCCGCCACTGCGCCTCGGTCTCTATCAACTGACCCTTGCAATCGTTGTGGTCTTCACCATCTTCGCGCTCGGGCCGGTGTATCTCGTCGAGGTGCTCAAGCGGTCGGACACCGAGACCTACATCGTGCTGGTGCCGGCCATGTTCGGGCTCATCGGCACGGCCGCCCTGCTGGGGCAGCGCGCGAGCTTCCCGCGCGCCAAGACGTTGGTTGCAGCCATCAGTGGTGCGGGCTTGTCGCTGCTCATCATGGGCATCGTTCCCGATGTGCTTCGCACCCACGGCCAGCCGGGGCTGATGGTTCCGCTCGCGGTCGCGGTGGGAGTGCTGTTCGGATGTGCGCTGGGCGCGATGCTCATCCCCGGTTTCACCGTGCTGCAGGAACGCACCGACACCGAAAGCCGTGGACGCATCTTCGGCGGCATCTTCACGGTGATCAACGCGGCGGTGGCGATTCCGCTTCTCCTCGCCGGCGTGATCTCCGACATGATCGGCGTGGCTCGCGTTGTCGCTGCGCTTGGCGCGATTCTCATCATCATCGCCGTGGCGGTTCGATGGTTCGGCTGGCAGCGCCTCCAGGTGCTCGAGCCCGACATCGCGCCCACCGCCGCAGGCCTCGACCAGACCTGATCGCAAACCTGCAACGACGGTGTCGCGGACCGGTGGATTAGCCGGTATCCCCGGGCCCTGGTGCGAAGCTCCGGAGCCTTGCGGACCGGAGTGGCCGGCCCGGCGGAGGAGTGATGCGAGCAGTCGTGACGTGTGAGTGCTGCGGACACCGGCAGGCAATTGCCCGCCAGATCGTCCGGCCTGAATTGTTCAACCTTGTCTGCCACAGCTGCGAGGGCGTCCTGCGTGTCGAGGTGACCGTCGGTGACCTCCAGGCAGCCCAGCACGCGACGGGCAAGAAGACGCAGCCGGTCGCCTGGGTCTGACGGCGGCGATCCCGGGAGGGGCGCCGGGGCACTGGTATCATCGAGGACGCTCACGCTTGCCGGTGCGAGCCAGGGGCGCATAGCTCAGTTGGTACGAGCGCTGCGTTGACATCGCAGAGGTCATAGGTTCGATCCCTATTGCGCCCACCACCGGCATTTTGAATACAAACCAGCCGGTTCCAGCCGCCCGCCGACTGCCTCCAGAAAAACGTAGGATGTTGCTGTCCGCGAGGGAGTCTCATGTCCGCTTAGTCGGCAGTCGCGCTTTCGGGTCTGGTCAACGCTTTGTCCGCGGTCCGTTGCGGAGCCAGCCACTCCCGCCGGACATCAGAAACGCAATTGATCCCAGCGATGAGAAGACAACTCCCGCCCCGATGAGTGCTCCCAGACCCCACGCGACGCTGAGCGTGAGGACGCCGACTACCGTGGCGATCAGGTCATCAACCATCGCCGGAGTGCGCCGTGGTGGTGAGCACGAACGACGGTCCCCTTCAACGGCCGGAGCACGCTGCGTGGCCATCCTTGCAGCCGGTGGAGTTGCGGCAGCGTGCGCGTCGTCTCCAACTGGTTCTGTGACTGGCTCCGCATGGGCATGCGCTGGAGCTGCGCCCACAGCCGGTCGAATGGTCAATGTTGAAGCCTATTCCGACTCGGAGCTCGTCGCGAGCGTTATGACGAACGCCAGCCATGAATACACGATGCAGCTTCCGCCCGGAACCTACACCATTCGTGTTCCTGCGAACGCCCCCCAGGGCGTTGTCGATTCGGATCAGCTGACGGTGACAGCCAACCGTGCGGTCGAAGCCGACTTCCCCAATGCTTGTAAATAGCACAGAACATCGGAAGGATCCCAGGGATCTGACTGACACGCCATCTGACACTTATGGTGCGACCAGGTCCGAACTCCGGCGGACATAATCCCTATTTGGACGCCGAATTCTGAATACGCCGCGGCCCTCAACATGCGCCAACGAAGACGAGACCGCTGCCGCGTCCGAAGTGTTATTGCCGAGAGTGGCTCAAACCTCCAACGGCACAACATGTCCGTGCTGTGGCGAACAGGTGTTTGGTACGATGTGTCAATGGCCACCACATCATTTACTGGCCGGACGGCGGCCTCACGGAGCTCGACAACCTCGTCCAGCGCTAATACGACCCCTTCAGGGAGCGTGAGATCAGCGTCGGCTGGGCGAGAGTACATCCGCCGCGCAATGGGCGCCTGTGCGCCGCTAGCTAGATGTGCCGGGAATGACAAATGGCGACTGCCCGATTGGCTCGCCCCGCGGTCATGCTGGAGGTCGTTGCCTGTCATTGCAGTCGCCACCATCGAGCCTTATTGACGCGCGAGGCTCGTACATGGAGACTTGGCAATCGCCGACCACCATGGAGGAACCGTTTGATGCCAGGCGAACTGAATAGTGTCGCAACCGACTTCTTCGCGGCGCTTGATGCCTTGG